>JAEIGA010004152.1_pt1 | contig 22425 bp, 35 predicted proteins | sample 9270691 | NCBI WGS metagenome assembly JAEIGA01 (sample SAMN17057246, study PRJNA624740) | gut metagenome | biome: biome; isolation source: fecal sample | host: Bos grunniens | place: China: Xizang | collected 2019 | reverse complement strand
TAATTTTTCAAAATCTGTCATTTGGAATCTCCTTATTAGATTTGATGGAACGGGATACGAGGCTTGAACTCGCTACCTTCGCAATGGCAATGCGATGCTCTACCAAATGAGCTAATCCCGCTGGTAGTCTCTACAGGACTCAAACCTGTGACTTCTTCCACGTCAAGGAAGCACTCTATCGACTGAGTTAAGAGACTATATTATACTCATTGTGAGTATGGGGTGGACGAGCAGACTCGAACTGCCGACCTCGAGAGCCACAATCTCGCGTTCTAGCCAACTGAACTACGCCCACCTGGTGATGAATACAGGAATCGGACCTGTTCCACTGGGGTCAGAACCCAGTGCGCTACCATTACACCAAATCATCTGGAGACAGCACCCAGATTTGAACTGGGACGTCGAGGTTTTGCAGACCTCTGCCTTACCGTTTGGCTATGCTGTCTGGTGGACCATATGGGATTCGAACCCATCTGTTATCTTGTCTGCCAGACAAGCGGCCACCCCCAGCAGCCCCACAGCCCATAAAAAGTCAATAAAAAATCCGCCTCACGAAATGGTTCTAATCATCTCGCAGGCGGTTGAAATCTTTTCAAGCTCTGTGGTATTCCATTAACATTCTAATTACAGCGTGTTAGATGGACCCCCAGATATTCCACTCCTGGCGAGACACTTAGCATCATCATTATGTTCACATTCTGCGTAAAATGCGCATGCGAAAGCAGACACGTCTTCATAACGCGCCTCAGCAGCAATATTCATCTTATGCATTTTCATAGTGGTGAACATGATAGCGTCTCCTTTCAAGAGTTATTTTTAGAATAGTTTAAAAAGTTTTATGCCAGCGAACAACTAAAAAAATTAAAATAACCAATTTCTTAATTCAGAATTATTAGAAGTAAGTTGTTCAACGCATCTCGACGGCCATCCAGGTCATCGATTTCTTGTAAATAATTATAGACGACTAAAAAGTCGCATTTGAAACAGCGGCCAAGGAAAATATAAGTTTCGCGTTTCCGCAAAGCATATATTCACCTACCACTGTCATTAATATAGACGAATTTAAAAATGGTGGAGGGGTGAGAAAAAGATTTTTTTGAAAAATTTTAATTATTTTTCTCAGGGAAAATCTGTCTCACAAAATCCTTCTGTGCATTTAGTTCTTGCTTGTAGTAATCGTTTGCGTTTTGATTGTCTTCTCTGGTAATCTCACAGTGAATGCAGAACTCTTCACCTTTATTCCACAGATAATGATATTTGCCACACTTAGGACACAAGAAGACATCCTCTTCCCTGCCAAGCACTTCCTTAATCATTCTGGTTACATCGAAATCATAATTTTGCACTGTGCCAGTATGATTGCAGTTATGACAAATATAATCTGACATAACGCCAGAGTCTTCTGGCAGTAAATCTACATCAGATGCAAGATAGTACTTACCACATTCATCGCAACATCTCAGCGAATCCTCTTCGATTCCATGTTGACGTGCGATTTCAGTTGTATCAAAATCGGGCATCAACAGCTTATGTTCTACAATGCACTCTGTAACCTGAGAATCAAAGATATCGGAATCATACCAAGGCAGATTGTAGTAATACTTATAAAGGTCTGGTTCATTCATCTTTCGGCATGCTGTTGTGAAAGCGACACCCCAGCCAGAAGTTCCTTCGAGATGAATCATATGGTCCATATCAGAATCTTCGACAGATACACCGTAAATTCTGTGCAACTCCATCATCATCTGTTTGCAAAAATCAAAAGTGAACTTTTCGCGAATTAGTTGTGGCATTTTATATTCAATATTTCCTTGTTCTGTAATTGGCATATAGCTATCCCCTATTCGTTAAAATCTTTATCTATTTCTATTATATTGGATTTATTCATTGTTGGAGGGTTGCGCTTTTACGGCTATTTGTTCTACTTTATCTATATCCAAACAGGAGAAACAAAACAATGGAGGGTAAAATATGCATAATCACATCAAGCAGCTGGTCGAGGCTACCAATCACATCAAGGTGACTTACTCTCTCGCCTATGACGAGAATGGTCATCCCACTATCGGCATTCGCGGTTTCTTTAATGAAAATCGCATGAACGATTCTGTCATCATTGACGACGTCGTTTGGCTGATTGCTGGTGAGGCCATCAACAAGGTTCTGAGAGAAAAGGTCAAGACTGTTGGTGAAATGTCTTTCCACAATCCCGAGACGCTGGTTGTTGACCTGACGGCTCAGGCCATTGTATATGGTCAGATTGTTCGGGTCCATCTGGGTCGTCGTGCTGTGGAAGGCGTGCAGCGAATCACAGACGAATACGGCGTCATCGAACTGGCATAAATCAAATAAAGTGGTGGTGAACTTTGTGTCACCGCCACTTCTTTTTTTATTAAAAACTTCCTAAATTGCCCCGTTTTTTCTATAATATAAATATCTAAGGAGAAAAACAAAAATGAAAGGTAGGCATACTTTATGAGCAATTTTCTTACTCCTCTGAGCATTCTGTTAGATATGAATGTTCTTACCAAGTCGACATACCGCGCTGCTCTGGAAGGACTCGACCTGTCTATGGTGGAAATTCTGGACAAGCTTGGATATGAGTACCAACCCCCTCGCGCATTGTTCAATCAACCCACTGACGCTCGTCTTGCCCAGGCTAAAAACAAGCTGATTCGTTTCCAGGAAGATAAGCGAGTTGGTATGGGTGAATACGTGCAGAAAGTTCATCGAACTCTTGGTGATTTTTTCGATGTTGTTTATTTCGGCCGTGTTATTGACCTGACGGCAACTTCTGGCGGACACTTTGACGTCAACATGTCTTGCTTGCTGAGCTCTGGTTTCAGCGACGATAAGGCAAGCGCAAAGAAGAAGTTCGAAGAGCAGCTGCAGCGTCTTAATGGCATGGGTATCACTGTCGAAAAGTATCCCAAGATGAGTCATTGGCAGATGCTTGATAATGACGCAAATAAGGCTGTGATTCTTGAAACTCTGCAGTCTAAGGGAGCCAGCTTGATTTACATTACTGGCCGCAATGGCTATATTAGTGAAATCAAATTCTGTCTCAGACCCCAGGACGTCGCCAATTTCGAGACTCAGCCCACATTCCAAAAGATTGCGGTTACAGATGAGCTGAACGAAGACGAGATTATCAAGATTCGGAAGAATATCTCCGAAATCATCTCTTCTCTCGCATTCATCAAATCTGACCCCAAGATGCTCAACACCTGTTCCTTTATTGCTGAAAGTTGTTTCAGTGAGATTTGTGAATGTGTTGGCTTTGAAGGCAAGATTTCTACACGATGCAAAGAGCGTCATGCCGCAGAACGAGCCGCCAACTTAGGCATTCGAGAAATCGAAGCACAGATTGGCAATGAGTTCCCTGTTGACGAGTTCGCCAAGACAATCACTCAGCTGCATGTGGACATTTGCTATTATCTGGCTTATAATCTGCATTCTGTCATTCGTAATTTCTCTGTTGACCAGTGGGGTTCTGGTAAGTTTACCATGAAGTGGGTTACCAACGAGGACGAATTCATGTACTATCTGGATGCAGAAGAATTCGACAATGGCTGCTTCCCTTGCTTTAAGGAATACGAAGAGCTCTTCGAAATTTCCGATTGGGAAGGCGTCGGCAAAGTGCTGCTTGATGCTGGTAACAACATGGAGATGGTCAAAGACTTTATCCAGACCGTTCCTGGTATGAGGGTTGTGTCTTATAAGGTAAAAACCGTTGGTTCTAAGCCTTATATGAATGACCTGTTCGTTATTGACGAAGTTGAAGTGGTAATTGATGACATGACCGCCATGATTCAGTGGTATGACAAAAAGAAGGAGACGAAATAATGAGTAAACCTAAGGTAACAATCGAGCTTGAAACCGTTGAAGCCGTCCGCATCAAAGTAAGAATTACTGGCGACATCAACGAATACGCAAAGAACTTCCTGGCAATCTATAACAACTACAAGGTCGATAAAGACCTGTTGAAGGTATATAATGGATACGAAGACGATGTCTATCTGGTATGTACCAAGGATGTTGAACAGGCTGCCAAAGACTTCCTCGCACAGTTTGGCGAAGTTGTATCCACAACTCCCGTCGAAGCCGTAAGACCTGTGATTTGGGACTACGACTATAAAGAGGACATTGACACAGAGTTCTTGGAGCCCGAAGAATAAAACAAAAGAGACGTTCAGAAATGAACGTCTCTTCTTTTTTTAATTATCTTCTGCTTTTAGAACGAGCAATCAGCTTCATCAGCTTCAGGAACAGGTTGATGATGTCCAGATAAAGGTCCAAAGCACAGTCAACAGCATTATCCAAAGTGTGAGGATATCTCATAGCTCTCATGGTATCGTAACCGATGTATACAGTGAACAGAAAAACACCAATCCATGTAAAGACATACTGGCTAACACCAAGAATCAAAAGGACAATTTCGCAAACGACCATAGAAATCAGAACGGTAAACAACAGTCCGCCGAGTTTTTCAAACCATTTAGGCTTAATATAACCTAGAACCATCATAACACCAGTGATAATTGCAGTCATCAGGAAAGCGTCTTTTACGATAGTAGGGTCAATTTCAGCATAAGCCCCGACCGAGCCAGCAACCAACACACCAACAGGTACTGCAATCAGATTAAAGCCAAGGAAGCTGACAATCGGATTCGAGCTCTTGTTTGTGATGATGGAGCCTGCGATTACACAAATGATGTAAACGATAATGATGGGGATGTAGTTGGCGAACACCCACTCAAAGGGCACGATAGAACATGTGATGACGTTGACAATCAGACCGTACAATACAACACCGAGCAATGCAACGATGTAGTTGGATTCGCTCATTTCTTTGCCTTCTGACAGTTCACGCAGTTCTTTTCTTTTTTCAGCATCTAACATTTTGTATTAACCTCCAATAAATTTGAATTCATTTGTAGTTTAGACTTTTTATATTAGAACTTGCTTAGTTTTTGTTTATCCAGCTTATGAATGCTCTTCCGCATTAACTGATGGCGGCATTATATAAGAAACCTTTTCTGGATTTTTTACATAATTGGAATCAAACACGATTGGAATATCGCTGAACCAATATGTGCTTGATGAAGATTGGAACATATCCAGATTTGGTGATAAATAGCCATCATTAAAGCCTAAACTTTGCCAATGAGCATCAATCAAGCCAAGATTATACATGGCTTCGTTAACATAGTATCCACCATACAGGCCTACACCATATTCTTCGCCCATCGCATCTTTGACACCCATAATAAATTGAGCTACCTTGTCGAATCTTCTCATATCACATGCACAGTCGCAGCAGAAGAAAATCGGAGTTCCCTTAGGAGCCTGCAAATTGCGAGCATATTCTAAGGCTTTGGTTCCAAACTCATATCCAGTGTCATATCCCTTGTATGGGTCGTTGGTATTAATCTGATAAATCATCATAATACGAACGCCAGCATCAGAATACCTTTGAGCCTCTTCTATATCAAGGGGCGTTCTACCTTCTGGGTTAATATATCTTGCGATTACTTCAATGCCTGCATCTGCGAGGCTCTGTGCATATGCTGGTTCACGCAGATAACATACTGTATCGACACCATTGAATCTAATTTCTGGGTCTGAGAATGTAGGGTCTTGTTTCAGTCCATTGTCTGGTCTGCAAATGCCAACAATAGCTTTGTCTTGAATAGAAAAATTTTCCTCTTGCACCGTGTAAGTTCCATATGTCTCAGAAAGAACACTTCCGCCAACGGATTCAATTACAGCAGTACCTCTTTCATAATAAGAAACAATATTTACTCGGTCAGCTACTTTATCGCCATCGTCGTCAATTAACAATAAATCTCCAATCTTTGGTAAACACGCTGCTCCATCAACATAAAATCTTTGATGTTCTTTGAAGAAGCTTTTTAGGTCTTGCAAATTGGTGAACAATGGGATGAATTTAGTTGCGTTAGACTGATGTACACACCAATTTAAAAAGGCAAGCGACCAATTGTCTTCTTTGGCTTTGATTCCCGTTTCCGTCTCATACCATTCAGTGAAAACATGATGCGGTGCTCCAACTCTCACCAATGCCTGTGTTACAAGCATGCTGTGGGAAGGCTTAAAGTTCCACAAATCTACCAAATTGTAAAGCTTTTCGTTTTCTCCGATGGTATCATCTGTAACTGGTTCTTCAACATCTGGTGTCTCATCCTTCAGAAGCTCGTCAGGCTGTACCATAACAAAATCATCATCAATTATTTTATCTACTCCATCTTTTTCTGGTTTTATCACAGGAATCTTAGGCCCCGCATCGCCCATAGGCTTTGTAGTGCTATATACTCCTGCATTTACAAACGAAGTGGTGAATGAAAATAATACAAGTGCAAGCGCAATTGCCAACAGAACGGAAATCACTCTTTTATAATTCATTTCTGCAAATCACATCCTTTCGTATTTATTTAATCAAAATCTATCTAAATCAGGACCACTATGCTCCATGTTTTCTTCAATAGAATCAATAGAGTCCTTTGCTTCACGAAGTGTGCAATTATTTCTTTCTCTATACAGACGAACTGCCATGATTTTCTGGTTCGCCTCCAAGAGGTTTTCGTATGTCACATCTTTAACATCGATAATCTTATCGATGGAAACACCAAGCTTATCTTTCAACCATTCATTATATTCATCTTCATTGGCAAAAGATTCTTTTCCAGTTGACAGATAATATGCTGTTCTAAAATCGTGAGGCAGATAATATTTTCCGTTTTTACACAAGATTAATTTCTCTTCCATAAGCATCTCCATTATATGTGTTTGTAATAATATCGAAGAAAAAGGGCCAATCGCTTGATTAGCCCTTGTACAGTTGCAGTCTTTTCGTAACCTGGTCAATAATTTCAGGCTCCATGGGACGGAACCCGATACATGTCCAACGAGTTCCTGTTTCATCAGGAATCAACTCTGTCAAACAAGCGTCTCTGATACAAAAGAAGTCACGTCCTTCGACAAGACCAATTTCCTTTGCCTTTTCTACGACTTGTACCATTTTATTCTCGTTCTTTGCTTCAAGAATTACTTTGGTAAAAATACCACCTATCCAGTCTTCATAGAGGGCTTTGTCCATTTGAATAGTGGACTCATAAGAGTATTCAGGCTCACAAAGCATCAGCTGACCGCAAGGATTGTTCGGGTCAACGGGACGAGCATAGAAACATTCTTTCCCCTCTTCGTATGCTTGTTTTGACCATTGATACAGGTCGTTGCGTTTGTAGAGCTGCATCTTACCATCAGCAAGCTTGGCTGGATAACATTTAATACCATTAGTCAGCACCTTGTGGGTTCCATTTTGAATCATGGTTGTTAGAAAAGCCATAGACGCATGGCTAATCTGCGCTCCAAATTTTCCAAAAGACATTGACAGTTCTTTATTAACTACAATAACCTGCTTAATTGGCATTCTCAGCTTCCTCTCTTCTTCTTTTTAAAATACGACGCACATGCTGGATTCTATCAATGACATCTCCCCTACGCACATCATATTTCTTACATAAGTCTGCGACAAACGCAAGTTCATCCATTTTAGGGCTAGACTTATCATATGCGATAATAGCAGCATGGATTTCATCAAAAGGCATAATGTGCGCTAAATCAATGGCTCTTGCCACCGTATCAGTGTCAACATCGTATCTACTTTTAAAACTGGAGATTTTAGTGTAATGGAAAACCCCAGTCTCTCTGTATTCTTTTGTTGTTTCCTCAATTTGAATCAAGATATCAGTTGGGATTTTCTTCTTCACACAAATCACTCCTTAGGTGTCAGCAATTCGGGGTTATCGTAAATATTTCCGATTACTTCATATTCGTTTTGGTCGCAAGAAATTGAACTAAAAGGCACTCGATGGAGCGGGTCGGCGACTCTTTCGAGATAGAAACCTAGGCCATAATAATAGCCAAGACCGACTTTACCAGCGAACTCTCCATATCTCACTATATATTTAATGTAGTCGAAATGTTTAATGACATCTCCTTCAACGATTTCAACGCCGTTTTTGTCCTTTTTACCAACAAATCGACGAATGGAATCTTCGTAGACTTCATGAACATCAACAAGCTCTGTTGTGCCACGAACTATTGCTTTAAAGCTTTGTACGATATAATGTTTACCATCTTTAACATGATAACCATCAATCCATTTCCCACCAAGCTTCATTCGAGCTCTGCACTTATTTTCATACATTGAGTTTTACGCTCCCATTAAAGAATTTCTGTACTTTATACAGAAGAAAGTTGATAATAAAGAACATTACTGCCTGAACACCAAGGAATGCAAGCAAATAAAAGAATTCCAAACTCATTGTTCCGCCAAGAACGCTGAAGCCCAAGAAAGCAACGGCGAACGTGCAAAGCAAATCAATTACGTTAAATGTCCAAAACAACGCACGTGATTCCTTTTTTGAGTCCTTGTGCTTATCAAACTTAAAAATTGTTCCCATCATATTTAATTACCTCACTTGAAAAGATTGTTCCTGTTAATATAAGCCATTACAGACGGAACAACTAAATCTGTATGACCTGTTTTGCTAATATCATCACGAGCCTCTGTGGAGCTCACAGACGAGTCGTAATTTAAGATGTAAATGTGGTCTCTATATCGAGAAAGTGTCGCAGAGGCGGCAATGGCGGCCTCACAGTCGATGTCTCCGCGGTTTGTTACAATGAAACCAAAATCTCGCACAAACGCTTCTCTCTGGAACCACTTAAATCCCATCTTATCTGCACCAGCAATAAACAAAAGCTTATCGTTGGGATAGATTTCTTGCAGCTCCTTCATACTCTCATAAGTTCTGATGATATCCTTATGATTCTGTTCATGCAGAGAATATGTTACATCCTTTTCATTGGCCAAAGTCAACTTGACCATTTCGATTCTGTGAACCGCAGGAATGTTTGTTTCTTTGCGATATGCATCATTAACAGGGACCCACACAACCTTGTCGCACAAGCCAGCCTCGATACACTTTTTGGAAAGCTCCAAATGAGCAACAGTAGGCGGACAGAAAGAACCACCCAACATACCAATTACCATATTAATTCTCCTCTTCCTTAAAATAATCTCTTAGTTCATATGGGGAAATGACATTATTCCATCTTAAACGGCCGTTCTTCCAAGGAGTCTGATTGTGACAGATTTGAACAAGCTGAGTAGACGAATAAGGTCTCGCCTGTTCAAGAATGGCATTAATTGTTGCTCTATGTTCAGACTCAATATAAGTTCGTCTGCACTTTGATTTGTTTAAGAAAATCGAAGCAGCGCCAAAGATGTTATAATTGTAGTAAACCGACTTTACAATAGGGCCAAAATCCCAAGCGATAATGTCTTCATTAAAAAGGGTCGTATTGTAAGCAACAACAAACTCTGCCTGCAAGAAATACAAAATCTTTTGCAGTTTAAGGTTGCTGATTAAATGCCCTTTTTCTTCTTCATACAAAATGATATATTCTGCGATATCGAGCGCATTGTATCCAAAAGTACCAATTCGTTCAGATGTCATTCATTTTCACTCCATTTCTAAGATTATTATAGCAATTTTATATTGTGATATAAGGGCAAAATAAGAAAACACCGACTGTTTTTGTCGGTGTTTAAGTATATTTTCGCTATCTGACAATGAAATTTTTAAGGTCGTCTGCCAACTCATATTCATCGCATGGGAACGCTTTATTATTGCTTTTTGCTGTCCCTACAATTTCAACAAAGTAGAAAGGGTCGCCAGGCAAACTTTTTGGTTTTAAATATCTTGATTCAATCTCGGTATTATCTTCAAACACCAATGAGTATGTAATCAGTTTATACCCGACAATTTCTTTAACATAAGCCAATTTCTTGATTGTAATTCGGATATTATCCATTTTCAATTTCTTATTCTTTTGAATCTGTAATATAATGAATGCCAAACCAATAGCCATAGGAACCAGTCCAAGTGGTATTACATAAGCTCCAAAAGCTATGCCTATTAACACGACAGCTAGTCCCAGCATTATAAACATACCGCCAAGAAGGAAAATTAAAGCGGAACCTGTTTTATCAACAATCATTTTCTTTTCTAATATTTTCATGTGTCCTCCTATTAATCTGTTTTTATTTTGGATGCCAACTCTTGAGACAATCGGAAGCGGTCGCATGCAAAAACATGTTCAAATTTCGTTTTGTCGTCTTGGGCAATAACGATGTAAAACTGTCTTCTTTGTATTGCGTACGGTTCATCTTCTGAGGGACAAAATATTTTTTGACCATTTGTGAATACGTAAAAATAAGTTTCGGAATTGCTAGATGCCTCAACATGTAGCTTATCCAATACCCATTGATGTACAACAATATCTCCAAACAAAATAGCGCGTCTTGTTGCAATGACATTCCATAGTATAAATGCCCCAAGTAACAATGATAGTGATAATGCTAAGATTAATGGAAATAATAAATCAACAACAAACATCAATGCAATAGACGCAGCAGCAACAATAGATAAAACAATAAGAAGAATTATTTTAGCTTTAATATGTGCATAAGACAGCAGAGACTTTCTATCTAGCATATACATATTGTCATCCCCTATTTTTTTAAATTATTTAAGATTAGTATAGAAAAAAGAAAAACGCCGAACATGTTGTTCGACGTTTCTTTGTTTAATCATCAAGACCCTCGGCCTTGCGCCATACTGCGATATTGTGACGATATTTTTCGTCAGCAGCTTGCTTGTCGTAGTATCCGAAGTAAGATTCCAGAACCAGACGATAGCAATGCATATTAGGCGCATATTTTGGATTGTCAAAAATCTCAAAATCGTTGCCATTGAGAATCATCATCAATGCAGCACAAGTACCCGCACTTCTGCTGATACCAGCCTCGCAGTGAACGACGATGTGATTAACTTTGTCAACATATTGGTTGATGAAAGCGATAATCTTGTCGGCGTCCTCTCGCGTCATACAGTCTCTCTCATCACCCTCGACATCATTAAAGAAGAGTGTGCACACATCTTTAATGTGAGGGTTGGGATTGAACTGGTTAGCAGGCTCGCAGACATTGTTGATAGACACAATGACGCAATCCTCAATATTCTCATTAAAAGAATACTTTCGAGCCGCAGCCTTAGACATAGCCTGCAGTTTCATAGGTTAATACTCTCCTTCAATAAACGGCCATTCGTTAGCTTCCTTGGGTCCAAGGCATCTGCACTTAGCTGCCTCCTCAGGGGTAATCTGCAATGCATTTGCCTGAGCTTCCTGATAAGACTCCAAAGCATCTTCATACGCTCTCTTAGCCTTTGCAAGAGCAATTTCGGCATCAGGAACGTAATATGCCTTCTTGTAACCCTTGCCCTCTAAGTAAGAAGTTACGCCAGGCAGCTCATAATAAGACACAATGGTGTCACCAGTAATCTTACCGTCGATACACTCAACAACATGATAGTTGTCAGTGTACGCAGGTTTTACACAATACTGCTTCATACTTTCTCCTTTCAAGAATTATCTCCAAAAACATTGAGATTGTCGATTGCATTTTTATGATTGATGTACTGTTCAGTGTTTTCTGTATCAAGATACGTTCTGGTAAACATATTCTTTATGCTCCAATCATTGGAAGTGATACAAAAATATTGACCAGTCTGTTCATCAAGATATATGTTGTTGTTTCCGTCAGCCAACTGGTCAGAATTTGCAACAACCTTGCCGTTGCCAATAGCGACATTTTCAAGGTGTTCCATTCCAGTCATCCATACTGCTCCCATCGAGATGATGATTGCTAAAGCAATAAAGAATCGGCCAATGTAAAACACACCCTTACCAAATGCTCTCATCAGCAAAGGAAGGCCAACTGCAAACATAACGACTGTAAAAATCAAAACATAAATCAGCATGTAGACACCTCTTCCTCAATCAGTTCCAGAGAATCCTCTCTGAAGGAACACTGGTCGATGACCTCCCCGCGAATCTTCAAGGGCTCATCGAACTTGACCGTCCAAGATGCGATGCCGCGAAGCATTGCAATCTGAGACTCAGGCAGTTTTTCTGCAACAATGGTACCAGTCTGACCGACCAGCTCCTTGATAAAGATATGTTCTGCAACAATAACCTTACTACCAATTTTCATTTTCAATTCAACCTTTCTTATAATTCGACAATGGTGGTTTCGGACTCATAGTTCCTGAATGTCAGGATGTATTTTGTATTGCGTCCTGTGACAGCGAGCCATGTTTCTAACAAATCGACATCCTCAGAACGGCTGAAAACAGAAATAGACTCAATATCATTTTTCTGATTGTTAGCCTCACAGAATCGCTCTTCTGTGATGATGAAATCGATTGCATCGTCAGCATCGGCTACGTGTACACAGCCTTCGGGAGCGTGCGCACCGCCTACCCATATTCTCATATGTACATATTACCTTTCATTTGTATTTATTAGGGATATTCTCCTTAATATGAAAATAATATAGAAAAAGAAGGCTGTTTTAGAACAAAAGAACTCCCCTGCCAAGCAAGGGAGTTTTAATTATTTAATAACAATCGGACCTCTGGAATCGATAATCGCGCTAAAACTAGAACAATCATCTGTTGCATCAAGAATCCTAACATCTACCTGGTTCATGAATTCCTGGCGCCGTCTTTCCATTTCGGCGTAGATTTCTTCATCAGTCATTGTATTTTTCGATGTAGGTTTCATCAGGGTCCTCCTCGTCATAATATGCCCCACACATAGGGCACTCAATCGCGGATTCATCAATGTGATGTTTACGACCTTCTTGCTCAGAAAAATCGCAACCGCAACAATTGCAATAGAATCTTTCCATGTGCACTCCCCTTTTATTCCGCCGACAGCAAAACACTTTTGCCGACGATGTTGTCAAAGCGCATTTCTTCACCATTGGGGTCATACGCAGCAACCATATCCTCGTAAGGAACATCATCAGTACGATAATGGTAACTGTCCATATAGCCAACACAAACGGTGCGTCGATTAGGCAGTACGTAAATCACAGAGCCATCGGTGTAATACTGTTTAGTATGAGACACATCCCACACCTTACAAACAACGGGCCTATCCTTTTTCAAAGTAGAACACTTTTCTTTCTGCATCTTACTCTCCTTATTAGAAATCATAAGCTGGCAAGAGCTTAACGTTGCAATGCGGGCATCTGTCTGTGTTAGCAGAAACACCAGTATTGCATTTGGGACAATAGAAACCACGTGCATGATAGTTGAACTGAATTTTTACAGGCTTTCTTTCCGCAGTCTTTTCTCTCATTTTGAAGTTCTCGATAGAGCTAATGTTTTCACACAGTTCAGAAACTCGGATGACGCGGAACTCACCATCAATTTTAATGGTTACATCCGCATATGTTACAGAACCATCTGTGCAAACCATCATAGACGGGAAATCTACAATCTCAAACTTTCTGCCATCAATCAATTCTCCTGTGCGACCAGGATGTATCTCAAAATAACGTTTATCCATTATTTCACTTCCTTTTCACAAAGACGTGCTGTCAGATATTCCAACACAGTTCGATAGATGTAATCTTCGCTTTCAATGAGCCACTTTGCGACAGCATTGATATCACCAAAAGCCTTATCGATTGCGCAGCAGCGATACCAGCTATCAAAAATAGCCATAGGGGCAACACGAACAGTCCACTCTTCAATGAGCTTGCTAGGAGGAATCACGATGACATTCAGAATATCACCTTGCGCAAGGATATCCACTCCAACCACATTGATTTCAAGATTGTACTGCTTTGCCAGAATACGCTTAATGCGGTTTGTGGGATTTTTAGAGTCGATGGTATAACCAGGCTTACCCTCGTAGCACCATCTCCAATACTGGTTGATAGTCTTATCACACTCACTCATTGCCTTTGCTTTCATATCAGCAGGCATCTTGGAATTGTTGATAGCCTGTTTAATTGCGTAGACTTCTCTCAGCTTCTTATTCAGAGAGCAATCAGGATAATTGCGATTCAGATTTTTCATGTTTTTGTTCCTTTCATTTGTTTTTTCTCCACTTGACATAATTACTATAGAATATTTTGACAATTTTGGGCATGTAAAAAGCCCGCTTTTCAGCGAGCTTTCAAAATTTTATCCATAATACGAGGACCCATCAAATGCACAAATAGCTATTGCGATTGGTTGGAAGATAATACCGAAGATTCTAAACAAGACTCCTTTGCCAAACCCAGCAAACATCTTCCAATATGTAACCATTGACAGAATCAGTCCTACAACTGGAATTAAAGTGAGCAACGCAACCCATCCCGCTCCCCAGACTCTCTCATACAGCATCCAAGGACCGTAAATAGGAATGATAGCGGCCCAAGGGTCGATTCCCATTTTCGTAAAACAGAAGATTAAGCATATTGCATTTGCAACATTGAGTACGATTTCAATTATTTGTTGTGTGGACATATATTAACACCTCTTTATTTTTTATTACAACTCAGCTTCCCAACATTCGTCACATGTAATGCCGCGGCAGCCAGGCCCGTTTAAAGAATCTGACGTCTTAAAAGTGTCTCCGTCTACGTCTGGTAAGTTTTCATCAATCTGATATGGGCAACAGTTCGGAACAATTTCACATTTGGCCTTACCTTTGAACACTTCGAAAGCTTTATCAATCCGTCTCACATTAAATCTCCTTTTCTGCCAATTCAGCAGCTCGAATAACGACAACACGATTCGTATTTCTTCAACATCCTTCTTTTTGAATCTTGAATCCATAGCCGTAGAAAAATTTAAATTATCATCTGTCGGGCCATCGTAATCGCTCTTACCTTTATACCCAGTGATTTGCCAAATTTTTACCTTCATCAGAATTCTCCAATCTTTTTGTATCTAAGAATACTATATCGAAAATCCAAGTTAATGGCGGGGAAAAGAGAACAGACCCCCTTGAAAAGGGAGTCTGTTTTTTTTATCATTCGGTTCTAAAACACAACAGCCAACGCATTTAAACGAACTCTGTGAATACAGCCTCTTCCACTGCTCTTGTGCTATTGATTTCATATATCAGCGCCCAAGAGTGGTAAAGATTCGCGTTCTTCTTATCAACAAAAAGGACGCCATATTCATCGATATAACAAATATAGTAATTTTCCTTGATGTTTTTCATATCCGCCTCCTCGATTTTCGAGAAGTAGATGTTGAACGACGTGCGATTTTTGAAGGCAGGTAAATGTGTCAGAGGGACCAACGACACCAACATAACAGGAATCTGCATGATGGCTAGCAGTCCTACATCCTGCGGGAACCCAGCTCTGAAAAAGCAGTGCCACACGGCAACAGATTCCAGAGCAATCAGCATGACAATCATGATGATAGAGTAAACAAGATGTCTACTGTTGGCAGAAACAATGTTTCTGGTTTTTATTGAGCTATTTTGATACATAAACATTCCTTTCTCAGCTAAACCGCATAACCCTGCGGTCTTTGGCACACGTACGAACGATTTCTTTGAAGTCTTTGAACTTTGCGCAATCAGGTCGGCCGCAATATCCATAAAGGACATTGTCATCGTAGTCCTTAATCAACCACCAAAGGTGTCGGCATGCTTTCGGGGAGAGACTTTTCGTGTCACAATCAGAACGATAAAGGAAGTTCACAACTTCTTCGTCCAGTTTGTTCCTCACGCAAATCTCTTCGACTCTCTTGTCGTAGTCCTCGAAATATTCCTCTCTGGTTTTAAAACCACGCTTCTTCCATTCGGTGTAATATCCATCGTTTAACTCACGATAGATATCCACAAATTCCTGGCAAGGAACAAGTGTACTGATGGTAGCGCGAAGATTAAGAAATCCGCCGTATCCCATGTCAATACTTTTCTTGTGATTGGATATTGTAATACCCATTACGCATTCCTCTCTTTCGTTAAGAGTTTGAGCATGATTTGACCAAACACTGCGTTGACCTCGGACTCTGTGCAATGATGATAAATCTCTGCATCGTTGTCATGCTCTTTGATGTAGAAATAGTCGTCGACCTCTCCATCGGAAGACTCAATATCCATACCGAGGGTGAGCTTTACAGGGTTGTTCACGTCCCCACCATGAGGATAAAACTTCAAAAGAAGCTCTTCTGCTTCATCGTGAATATAGTCTGTTGGATGAGTAAGTACATCCTCAAGACGGTGCTGTGTAATCATTTGAATCATATTGTTTTTCTCCCTTCATTTGCTTTTCTCCTGAACTACTATTACTATAGACGAATTGAGCTATTTTGTGCGGGATTTAATAAGAAAAGGCCCTGGTTAAACACCAGAGCCTTTCTTTTATTCCTTTTTACCAGCGCAGCAATATGGTTTGTCGATTCGTGCAAAGCGGAAAGAATCTTCCGTCACACACTTGCCCTTATTGACGCACTCATCGCAGTATACAACATTGACAGTTTTGACACGCTTTGCGCCTCGCAGTCTCTTGAAGACGGCGTTAAACGCATCGTGCATACACTGGTCATAGCACTGCTCATAATGGTCTTTGTATACGCGCTGGATATCTTCCTGCAGCTGGTTAACGTCTACCAGTTCCTGCTTCTTGGGTTTTGCCATATTCATACCTCCATCGAATTACTCCTATTGACATAAACAATATCGAAGATTGGTGGCTTCAACTGCTATTTTTCTTTCTTTTGTTTTTCATCCAATATCTTTTGAATGAAATTGGTCATAACAGAGGTGTTAACTCGGTCATATTTACCCTGAACCTGCTCGATATAATATTTACCGTCATCATCAATCATAAATTCAATTGTGTAACGCTTAGGCTTGCCATCTTTTGTATGTTGGGCTTTTTTGTCAACATATGAATAAATAGCACAATTATCGCTTGTGATTTTGTTTGCATAAGACCATACGCAATGGTGTTGCAATTCTGTCTCAACAATCAAACGTCGTCTCGATTTTATCCATTCAAAATCGTCAGGCAACATTTTACGAAGTGCGTTAAATTTTGAATTCTTTGGAACTTTGACCGAGCCTGTTCTCAATCGATAATAATTGTCTGCTGAATTTATTTCATTGTGTAAATTGACGGCTTGCTGGAAAGAGCTAACGTCGAGTCGCACTTTTTGTTTAGATGTTATACACATATTTACATAGTCATATGCCATGCGTCTCAATTCATACATATATCGAGAATCCATTAATCGCTCTGTTACATATGATTCAACTTCGTCCTCTAAGAAGTTTGTACCAATCTCATCAAAAAGTTCTTGTCGATATCTCTCTCCCTTGTTCTTTGAAGATTGATTTGCAGCCTTTTGATGTTCAACAACCTTTTCTACAATGACATTCGCCAAGAACCTTGTTATCTTCTCATCAAGCGCGCCAGAGTAGTCTTCTGGGAGTAGTTCAACATTTGTCTGTTGAGCAAGTATGTTTTTACTAATGCCGTCTGCGACCTTTGGATAAGACTTGATTATGAAATAGGCGACATTTAAATTACGCTTATTCCAGTTGACTTTAATTTTAGAGGAAGTCTTGTATTTGTTAGTTATGAAATCTGATTTGTTATGATATGTATTAATATCATTCACAATCATTGTCGGGAAACAGTTGGGGAAGCAATCAACCAAAACATCTTTAACAAAGGGATTCTTTTCCTGATAATAATCAATCAACTCATCCATCAATCTGCCAAAAATATTTGTTTTCATTCTGAATGAGAACAATTCTCGTACAGAAAGCGGACGATTTCCATCCTTGCTACTTCTATAAATATTACCATCTGGAAAAACTGTCAAGTCAACAATATATGTCGGTTTATATGCAGTCCAACCATCTGGTCCACTTCTGCCATCCGCTGTTACTTCGCCATATTCGTTGTACGTAATTCTTGAGAAGAAGCTGTATTCTGTTTGGATACTCAACGACCACGCCATTGTTTTAACAGAGAATGACATTGGTAGAATGGCGCTACACTCTTTGAATTTTTCAACAAGAGATTCGTCTGCTAATTCCCACTTGTGCCACTTTCCAAACACTCCGCTGTGTGGTACATATTTATCAACACGCATTTTGTTCTTTTTACAGAACTTATACAAAAGAGTTGTTATTGGGTGATTGTCGATTTCTTTTTCAGCTATCCACTTTTTGTTTTCTACATAATAACCCCAAGCACTTCCCTCTCTAATAAAACGCTGATTGAACTCCAAATTGTTGAGTGCAAAATTGAAGCAATGGCTTTCTTTATCATACATGTTGTTCAAAGCCGTTTGAGTTGGCTTGAACAATCGAACAATATCGTTGTGGATTAAGTATGAAATAAGCGACTTTTCCTTATTATGCTTAGCGTCGTCAATTAAGACAGGATATTTTTGCAGCAAAGAGCCGACGCCCCAACAATCAGACCTTTGGGCAAGGCTATGTCGTATAATTGAAACAGCGAAATGACTATCCAGGCCGTTATAAAGCAAAGAAACATATGCATTAAGTGGAGATGAACAAGTCCCTGGCAAATGTTTAGCTCCATTATAATTCTTTTTCGTTATATATGAAGCAAAAGAGTATGCCCAACAAATGCGTCTCTTTCCGTATGTCCCATGCAATTTGTCGATGTCACTGCGTCCAAGCATAGCACTAAGACATCTGTAATATGTAACTGTATTTAAAAAGCTATCTTTGAATTTCTCAGCTAAATCAACACATCTATTTGCTTCTGCGGCAATTTCATCATGTGTCAGCTCAGACCATTTGATGAACTGATTCTGTGCAAAGAAATACTCATATATAATTCTTAGCGCTTTCACAGTCACATCTTCTCTGTTCAGGACGTCGAGCTGTGATTGGCACAATCCTTGCGCCTTTGCTTTATTAATCAATTGAATTTGTTGTTGTCTCATAACAAAAGCCCCTTAATTATTCTCCTTTTATTATAGGAAAATCATAAAAATAATAAAGGGCAATAAAAATAAGGACTGGTAAAAACCAGTCCCTATTATTATGCAGCGGATTCTTTCGCATCGTCAAGCAATTTCTGAATATAAGCCGCCATCTTTTGGGTGTGCATTCTATCATATTTACCCTGAACCTGCTGGATGTAATATTCACCCTTCTGGTCCTGGCAGAACTCGATAGTATATCGCTTTGCTTTTCCATCATCGGCATATTCTGCCTTAGAGTCAACAAAGGAATAAATAGCACATCTGTCGCTGGAAATCTTATCAGCATAAGACCAAACACAATGATGCTGCAACTCTGTTTCCAAAATCAGTCTCTTACGATTGGTAATCCATTCGAAAGCGTTAGGTAGAATCTTGCGAAGCTCGTTAAACTTGGAATCCTTAGGAACGCTAACAGAACGAGTATTTGTTCTGTAATAGTCCTGAGTATCACCATGAGCAACAAAGTCGTGCAAATTGTCCATCTGTTCGACAGAGCGGATATCAAGACGAATCTTTTTCTTGGACTGTCTACACATGTTAACGTAGTCAGAGACAAGCACTCTCAATCGAGAAGTGTCGATTTCAGCACCAACCTTTTCATCAATGAACATTGCCAGTTCATCATCCAAAACAACTGTGCCAATCTCGCTTGCTTCGTCTTTGCACTGCTGAATGATTTTGCCAATCTTAGACTTCTTTTGCTTTACGTGAGCTTCTTTGACAAGGCTGAGAATAACATTCTTTACGAACCAAACAGTTTTTCTTTCTGCCGTATTATGAGCGCCATAGCCTACCTCGTCAATCGGGAGAAGATTCACATCCTTAACCTGTTCCAAAATTCTGCGACTAATACCCTCTTCTACAATCGGATACGCCTTGATAATCATATAGGAAATGTTAAGATTCCTCTTATTCCAATTGATTTTCAGATTCTGAGCAGTCTTATACTTACTCTTGATGAAGTGTGCTCGATTGTAACAGGACACAACATCATCAAATGTTGCAGGGATAAGACATCCCTTCTCGGAGCAATCGGAAATGAAGTCATAAATAAACTTGTTGGTTTTTCCATAAAAATCGATAACAGACTGAATAAACTCAGAGAATAGATTCTGCTTATTCAGAAACATCATCATTTCCTGGAAAGATACAGGTCTATTTGCACCATACTTGCCAGACCTCTCATTAAGCTGCTTTCTGAACAACTTCCCGTCAGGAGTAACAAACAGATAAACCTCATAGGAGGCTTTTGCATCAGCTCGCCAGCCATCATTAGGACCGCCGTCAACAAAAATCTTTTTATACTCCTTATAGTGGATTTGGGCAAAGTAATTGACGCTGGTTTTGATGGTCAAAGACCACGCGTCAGTGTATACTTCCATTGGTTTACCCATTAACGCATAGCAATCTTGGACTTTTTTCAGCATTTCATCGCTTTCTAACCAGTATTTGTCAAACTTGGCAAAATTGACAGAATTCGCATATTGGTCCTTTCTTAGGTTTTTCTTTGCAAAACCCAAAATGTGGTTGAAGAAAGGATGCTTATTCTTTTCCAACAATGCTACTTTTTCAGAATCAAAAGTATAATAACTTCTGAATCCCTCTTTCAACTCGCAGTATTGCGCGATATCAGCAACATTGAATGAATACTGGTGCAGTTTCCAATCGTAAAAAGAATCGAAAGAAGACTGAGAAGCTAAAGACGCAATGATTCCGCTGTCCATCAGATGAACAAGGAGTGCATTATTGCCGTTGTGTACAAAATCATCTACAAGGGATTTATTTTCTCTAATGGTTCTTGCGACATTGCGACCAGCATCGGGGCTTTCGGCGACGATATATCTGCCAATTCGTAAAAGCTGCTTATCGGACAAACTGCAATGGTATGCAATTTCGACAAAAGCATTCAACCTTTCCTCGTTGTCATTGCAAGCAAAAGGCAGCGGGTCAGGGTCAGGAGTCGTGTACTTACGATACAGTGTGTATGCGAAGTAAATCGCTCTCTTGCTCTTGCCAATCAGGGTATCATTATTGAATCTAGGAAGCAAAATACGGATTAATTGACCCATATCATCGTCTAACTCACCTGAGGGAGACTTAGATTGAATAAAATCCAAATATTTTGCGGCTTCCTTAGCTGTTTGCTCAGAATCAATTTTAGAACCCTTCTGATATTTGAAATATTGTATTACCTGTTCTGCACAATGGTCAGAAATTCCTTTCCTGCGAACGACCGCAGCTTGCGACTTGGTGATTGCGCCATCTTTGACATATTGACTAATGCGATTCAATTGTTTTTTTGTCATTGGTATAAGCGGACAAAATACTTTGCCGCAACCTCCTTTCATGCGTTTTTTCTCCAATTACATAATCAATATAGAAAAATGAGGGCTATTTGTATGAAAAAAGAGGCCGACGGCCTCTCTAATCAATGATTAACAATATCTGCAAAAAAGTAATCTAATGTATATACCATTTCTTTCCTTTTGAACAATTCTTTGATTTCATTAACAGTCATCCAACGTACCTGGGTAACCTCGTCAGTTGTTGACTTATCAAGGTCAACGTCTCCATCATAATGGAACAAGTAGACCTCCATTATATCTCGACATTCTAAATTGCCGATACGGTCTCGGATTTTTGTAAAAACAAGCTCTCCATCGGATGGTAACAAATCAATTCCAACCTCTTCTTTAATTTCTCTGATTGCTGACTCCAAACTTGTTTCACCCTTTATCACTGAGCCTCCAACACATTCCCATTCCAACGGATGAGATGGCCTGGTTGCAGCTCTTTGTGATATAAGATACTCGCCTTTTGAATTTCGAATCCATGCATGCATAACCATGTGATAATAGCCATCTGGAATTGGCCAAACACCACGAGTATGGAACTTACCAGAAACTTTCTTGTCTCGTGTGTATAAATCCCACAATTCTGGTTCTGGTTTTGGTTTTTGAAGCGTAAACTTATAATAAAGATTCACAGCATCTTTTTTATAACCTTTACCTCTATGGATTAGTTGCCCACCATTTTTGACCATTACCTTTTGAGATGCAACATTATCCTCTACACAACCAACTATCGCATATTTCATCCCATGCGACTCGCATTCTTTAAGGGCGTAACGAAGCATTTCAGTCGCAAAACCAAGCCCTCTTGCCGAAGGGCGAACGCCGTATCCAATATTGCCATATGTACGTTGGAATTTATCAGACATCTCATACCGAACATTTAACAATCCAATTAAGTGGTCATTACAACAAACAAGATATAAGTTTGAGCGTCCCCAATCTTCTGTTGGGGTATTAGATGCAGACTCAATTTTTCTTATCCACTCTTTGTAGTCTGTTGATGTTAATCCAAAACTTGCACTAATATGGTTTTCCCCATTATCATAGTGTTCTTGAATGTATTCCATCAAAATATCATAATCTTCCAACGTTGGTTTGTGATAAGTTATGTCTATTCTCATAAGAATCTCCCTTCACAAGTTCTATAT
>JAEIGA010004151.1_pt1 | contig 22425 bp, 20 predicted proteins | sample 9270691 | NCBI WGS metagenome assembly JAEIGA01 (sample SAMN17057246, study PRJNA624740) | gut metagenome | biome: biome; isolation source: fecal sample | host: Bos grunniens | place: China: Xizang | collected 2019 | reverse complement strand
CGTTCCGCCATGTACCGCCTCCGCCGGGGAAATAAATTTTGCCGACAATTCGATACAGCACATCAAATGAGCAAAATGCTGACAGATAATTCCCGAATGTCCGCAACCGGTGGCGCCGATGCGGGGGGCATTTTTGAGAAGTTCCACTGCCTTGTCAAAGGCTTCTTCGTCAAAATGGTTTTCCATCTCGCGAATACACTCTGACTCTATGGTAAAGACATCTTTTACTCTTTTTATGGTTTCTTCTTTCATCTGCTTACTCCGCCTTATGTAATTCATCCCAAGCTTTTCTTACTGCCGCAATCATTTCCTCCGCCAATGCCAAAGGATTTTCTGCCTTTGCGATGGCACTGGAACAACCGGAAGCAGAAGAACCTGCCTTGATGATATTGTAGCAGTCCTCACCCTTGCTGATGCCGGCGGAAGGGAAGGGCTTAATGTCAGGATTAATCTCACGGATACACTTGATTACTGCATCCACGTATTCTTTGTCAGCGGGCTTGCCGGTACCAATCAGTTCTGTGGGTTCTGCCACCAAAATATTGGGTCCAAGTTTAGCAATTTGCTGTACTTCCTCGATGCTATCCGCACAAACCATGGTAGCCAGTCCCACTTCATCGGCGCGTTTGATGGCTTCCTCTAATTCCTCCATGGTAAGCTTATGCTCTGCATGATTCAACATAACACCCACGGCACCTGCTGCCTTCACAGCCTCCGGCAAGGTTCTGCCCATGCCCTTGCCCACGGCCAAACTATCCATATGCTGGGAATATACATGGATTCTTTTGGTATTATGTGCGATGTTGTAGATTTCAGTATCGGGCACATCCAAAACCACATCTACATCATATTTTTCAGAAAGTTCATCCAAGCCTTTGGCAATATCCAAAAGCACGTCACCGTACATATAACATTTTGGGCCATACTCAAAAAACGGCTCTTTGATTTGATAATTCTTGACCATTTTTATTTCCTTTCGTTTGCTTTCGTTTTGCGTTTTGATTTATTTCTATTTTACATATGCATTGTTTACTTTGTCAATAACCCGTAGGGGAAAATTTCATCCATTTTTCATGCAAAAAAGAGCCTATCCAAAGAAATCTTCGGATAAACTCTTCTATTAATCCCTACATAATTGCTTTACGACTTGGCTGCAACAACCCGGATTCCCTTTTTGCGAAGTTTGGAAAGTACTACACCATCTGCATTTTCACTGGTCACAAGAATATCTACCTTGCTCACATCCTCAATCTTCACAAAAGCGCTTCTGCCGATTTTGCTATAGTCTGCTGCCACAATGGTCTTTTTCGCATGGGCCATCATGCATTTGCAAACTTCCGCTTCCTGATGATAAAAAGTAGAAACGCCGTTTACAGGGTCCACGCCATCCACAGACAGAATGGCCATATCTGCATTGTACTGTTGCAATAGCCCGATGGTAGCCGTACCGTAAGTGAACTGGTAATTGGTATCCACATCTCCACCCAAAAGGATAATCTTAAAGTTCGCATTTTTCGCACCTTCCAACGCCAGCGCGATGGAATTGGTCACAATGGTCACTTTTTTATCAGACAACTCTCTCATGACAAATAAGGGAGTTGTGCCTGCATTCATAATTAGAGTGTCGTTATCATGCACCATCTGACCAATCTGCTTGGCAATCCCCATTTTCTCCCTGGGGTTGGTATTAGAACGCTGTACCAGGCTCATGTCGTAGTAAGATTTATAACTGGTGATTGCTCCTCCATGAACTCTGGTGAGCAGCCCCTGTTTCTCCAATTCGGTCAAATCCGTTCGGATCGCCACCTCAGACACATCAAACCTTACACTTAATTCCTTGACGCTAACCTTGCCGGCCTCGTTCAGTAACTCTATGATATTGTTTCGCCGTTCTACTACTGAGAGTGCCATCCCGGTCTTCCTTTTCTTTCACACCTTGTTTTGTTACGCTTTCATTCTACACACCATGCCGATACTTTGTCAAACAAAAACCTCCCGAGTGGATACTGATATATACCGCCGGGAGGTTTTATAGTTCGTTTCTACATTATAATTATGTATAACTCATAGGATTATGGTCTACATTATCTAAGCCCAAACCGCGCAGGTCTGCCATGGTATTGTGCAACTCTGCATCGTAGAGTTTCCAGATGACACGCAGGCTCTGCAAGGAAGACCAACCATCGGTGATGGGTTTCTTGCCGGTCTTGATACAATCCACAAAATGAAGTAACTCGAACTGTGTATTCTTACTTGTTACATCCTCACGCCATACCACCTTCATTTTCTGGTCAGAATGCTCTTCACCGGGAATGTGCTCTAAACTATCGCTGTAAACACGGATTTCCTTGTGGCTTCTATCGTATTCGATCATACCCTTTTCTGTCTGAATCTGGAAATCATATCCCATACGGGTACCGCGGGCACCCCAGGTGGCACCGTGATAACCAACCGCACCATTTTCAAACTTCATAACCACAGCGCTGGTACCCTCCTTCAAAAGCCAAGGGGTACCCACTCTCGTTCCTACATGAGTACCTGTCACAGGATTGCCCAGGAACCAAAGCATAACATCGATATAATGACAACCATGGCTGAACAGCTGTCCACCACCGATTCTTGCCGTACCGATCCAGTGATCCCAACTATGCTTGGTCAACTGCTCTGTCCAAACGGACATCTGCATGATTTTACCAAAATCACCGCTGTCCAGCATTTCCTTTAATTTCAAAATGCCGGGATAGAAACGAACCGGATATGCACACATCAGTATCACGTTCTCCTGCTCGCATTTCTCAATTAGGCTAATACACTCTTCTTCCGTATTGCAAAGAGGTTTTTCCATTAAAATATGTTTCTTGTTGTCTGCAAAGAACATACCACATTCGTAGTGTAAATCATGGGGCAGAATCACCAACACTGCATCCACAAAATCCACCATAGTGCGATAGTCTGTGGTCACATACGGCATTTTGTCCATCTCTGCTACCGCCTCTGCGGTATTACGTGCTCTTTCTTCAATAATGTCGCAAACCGCTGTGATTTCCACTTCACTCGTGCACTTAAGAATACCCTGCGCATGGGTTCCGGCCATGCCACCACATCCAATAATTCCTAGTCTAATTTTCTCCATTGCATATTTTTCCTTTCCGTGATAGAATGCGTTTACATCGAACATCACAAGAAAATTATAGTTTATTTTGTCTTTCTTTGTATTTGAAGAAAACCGAGCAGGATTTTATACGATTCTTACAGGACACAGGAGGAAATATGACGACATTCATTCGAAATGAACTGAATAACGTAATTAACGTTCGGTCCATCATTAATGTATTCCGTGCAGACCTGCGAAACTCGCATACGGTAGGAGAATCCCACAATTTCCCCGAAATATTCTATGTGGAACAAGGGCAAAGTCTGGTGGTTGCCAACGGAAACGAGACCGTACTGCATGCCGGTGGTTTAATTATTTACGGTCCTAACACCTTCCACGGCAAAGAGCAGCCCTATACCCCCGGTGGAATCGTAAATATTATCAGTTTCGAAACCAATTCTGACGTCATGGTCCGCTTGTACAACCGCCCCATTAAGCTAAACCCCAGGCAAAGGGAACGCTTCGAAGCAATCGTTGCCAGGGGACAATCCCTATTTAAGCGCACGGAAAAAGATGAGTCCATTCGAGGAATGCATCTTGTTCCCGGTGCCGACCTCAGGGATGTACAACAGCTGAAGAATCTGTTGGAGATGTTTTTACTGGATATCTCTATGGGAACAGACCAAAAGGATGGTCTAACCTCCTACTCCAGGCAAGAGCAACTGTACGAACAACAAATGGCACATTTGACAACTTTCCTGATGGAAAATATTGACCAAAATCTATCACTGAAGCAAATGGAGGATGCCCTGTGGTTAAGCGAATCCAGCTTGCGACGACTGGTACAGCGGTGCAAGGGATGCGGACCGGTGGCCTACTTCCAGGAGCTGAAGATTCGGGAGGCCAAGCGCCTGATACAAACCACTTCCTTGAGCATCACGGAAATCTCAGAAAAGCTTGGTTTTTCTACCATACATTACTTCTCCCGTCTGTTTCACAACAAGACAGGAATGTCCCCTACAGACTATAGTCAAGTGGTTGCTGAAAAACACAAGAAATAATTTACTGCATAAACATTTACACATTCTTTCTTTTTATTTGTCCAAAAGTTTCAAATGCTGTTTTTTTATTGCGGATTCTTGTACAACAAGGTAATATAAAAACAGCAATAAAAGGTCAAATTGTAGCAATTTACAGTTAAAACACAGGAGAATAAATGTCCAATTATAATCGTCACAAACTAGATAGCGCAATTTCGGTTCAATCCATTATCACGGTATATCATCTGGACTTGAGAAACACGCGGGTAACATGCGAAGCGCACGATTTTCCTGAGATATACTATGTAGAACAGGGCTCCAGCAAGATATGTGTCAATGGCGAGGAGTTTTCTTTGGACGAAGGGACTTTAATTATCTATGGTCCCGACACTCCACACGGCAAGGAACAGGCCTATATTCCCGGCGGGATTGTAGACATTATCAGTTTTGAAACCGACTCCCCTGCGATGAATTCTCTATATAATCGCCCCCTGTGTCTGAACGCACGGCAAAGAGATCGATTTGAGTCGCTGATTGCAAGAGGCCAATCGCTGCTGCAGACCGGCGAGGGTGGATCCTCTACCCAAAAAGAATTCTATATGAACAGTTCTGACCCCAGGGAAACACAGCAGTTAAAGAATCTTTTGGAGCTATTCCTATTGGAACTTTCTTATGCTGGTGAAATGAAGAGTCCACGGAATTATGGCACAAATCACAGTTGGTTCTACCAACAGCAGATGGAGCACTTGACAACCTTCTTATTAGAAAATTTGGATAAGAACCTTACGATAAAAGATATGATGGCAGCCCTTTGGATTAGCGAATCCAGTTTACGCCGTTTGGTACAAAAGCACAAGGGTTGCGGCCCCATCGCCTACTTTCAGGAATTACGTATGCGTGAAGCCAAAAATTTAATTCAAACCACAGACTTAAGTATGACGGAGATATCCGCTCAATTAGGTTTCTCTTCACTCCATTATTTTTCAAGGACTTTCCACAACAAAATCGGAGAGACACCTACCGATTACGCCAAGATGGTCAGAAGACAACATTAATTTCATCATAATTAAAGCAAAGCCATTGGTTCTCACATCAATGGCTTTTTTGGTACCGTATCTTGACCGATATGTGAAAACCCGTGAGTGCTATTCTGATTGTAACTGTCAAATAAATTTGATAAAATTATGATAGACTTAGATTTTTGTATGAAACGAGGTATGCTATGTCCATTTATCTCGCCATCGACCTTGGCACGACAGGATGCCGAAGCATCCTGTTTGATCAATCACTTCATATTATAGGTTCTTCCTATCAGGAATACGGACTAATTATGCCACAGGATGGTTTCGTGGAGCAGGACGCTGATCTTTGGTGGGCACTGACTTTGGATACCGCCAAAGGCGCGATGCAGAGTGCCGGCATAAATCCGGCGGACATCGCCGCAATCTCTGTCAGTTCCCAGGGCATTTCCTTTGTCCCGGTGGATAGAGCGTTTCGCCCTTTGTATCACGCCATTTCCTGGTTAGACACCCGCGCCACCAAGCAGACTGCACAATTATCTGACGAAATTGGTGATGAAAACATCTTTTTTCACACAGGCAAGCCCAATGATGCCTGTTACACCTTACCGAAACTGATGTGGTTTCAGGAAAACCACCCGGATATATTTGCACAAACCTATAAATTCTTAATGCCCATGGATTACCTGATTGCCAAATTTACCGGTAATTGCGTCACAGACCACTCCATGGCATCCGGGACTTTAATGTATGACATCCACAACTGTTGCTGGAGCAGCGATATTCTGGACAAATACAATATCCCCATAGAAAAACTTCCCCGGCTGGCCTACAGTGGAACATGCGCCGGTAAAGTAACAGCGGATGTTGCCTCGAAATTGGGACTGTCCCAGGACTGCATCGTGGCCGTCGGTGCACAGGACCAAAAATGTGCCGCTCTCGGTGCCGGATTACATAGGGGTACTATGACGCTGTCTTTAGGCACAGCAGGTGCTATCACGAAGTTATGGGACGCTCCACTGATAGAACAATGTACCAAGGTGGGTTGGTGTGGCTACACACGCCCGGGTGCCTGGGTCACAGAAGGTGTCATCAATACGGCTGGTACCTGCTTAAGATGGGTGCGTGATATATTTTTCCCAGAAGAGGATTATGACACCATAAATAAAGAAGCAAAGGATGCCCTGGAACAGGGATCTTCTCTCCTCTTCTATCCTTATATGAATGGTCCTTCCGGGCCGGATTTTTATCCTGACGCACAGGGTGTGTTCTATGGCATGCATCTGGGTACCAAACGCGGGCACTTTGCCTTAGCTGTCATGGAGGGCATTGCATTCCAAGTGCGTGTTCTATTGGAGGCCATGGATGAGAACGGGTCCCAACAGCACATGGTACTTTTCGGTGGTGGAGCCAAAAGTCCTCTCTGGTGTCAGATCATTGCAGACACCACAGGCAGAACCATCCATGTACCGGAGACGGAAGAAGCTGCAGGAGCAGGCGCTGCCATATTAGCTGCAAACGCTTGTGGCATCACACTTCCCAGTCTGCCCATCAACAAGACCTATGATCCCTCATCACGCCGGTCCGCGTATGAGGAAAAATATCAGAACTACCGTAAAATTGAAAAAAAACTTTGGCAGGAGGGCTAACCCTTGATTTACATAAAAAATGCAAAAGCAGTATTGAAAGACAGCATTCTTGACAATGCCGTTCTTCAGATAGACGATGACCGCATCGTGCAAGTGGGGACAGAGGATAGCCTACAAATCCCATCAAACGCCCATTGTATAGATGCAGAAGGGGCCTATATTGGTCCCGGTTTTGTGGATATTCACGTTCACGGTGGAAACGGCACCATGTTTTTCGTAGCTCCGGAACTGACCGCAAAACATTTTCTGGCGCACGGCGAGACCACTGTGTTGCCCACCCTATACTATGATTTACCTAAAGCAGATTTTCTGGAAGCCATAGACAAAATTCAGGCCGCCATGAAATCACCTGACGGGGAAAACATAGCGGGCATCTATATGGAGGGGCCCTATATGAATCCCCAATATGGCGCCTGCGCAGATAAGAACTGCTGGAGTGGCACAATTCGCCTCGACGACTACAAGGAATTAGTGGACCGCGCAGGAGCAGACGCAAAAGTTTGGGCCATAGCCCCGGAACGGGAAGGAATTGCAGATTTTGTGAAATATGTGAAAGATACAAATCCCGATGCAACCATCGCAGTCGGCCATAGTGAAGCAAATCCCGAACAGATTGCGGTTCTCAAACCCTATGGTCTTACCTTGCAAACCCATTGTATGAATGCCACCGGACAAAGCAGCGAATGGTTGGGAACCAGAGGATGTGGTCCCGATGAAGCTTGTTTGCTGGACGATGATATGTATGCCGAAATCATCTCCGACTCTATGGGAATACATATCAATCCCCATCTTCAAAAATTGATATTGAAGGTAAAGGGAACCGATAAAGTAATCCTCATAACAGACAGTTTTGCCGGCGATGGCGAACCTCCTGAGAATCTGTCCCATGTGACTGATTTGACCTTTGACTCCAATGGCAACCTTTGTGGCAGCCGGTTGACCATGGACGCTGCAGTCCGCAATGTAATGAAGCACACCGGTTGCAATCTTGTGCAGGCCTTTCGTATGGCCTCCTACAATCCTGCCTGTGTCATCGGTATGGACAATGAAATCGGTTCCATTTGCCCCGGAAAGAAAGCAAATCTGGTCTTTTTAGACCCGGATTTACAGATAAAAAAAGTGATGCTGAATGGAATTGTTCAGTAAGATAAGAAAGGACGAGAAACATATGCTGAAAGCCGCTATGAAACGGGTGGATATCACTCCTCCCACCGGTCTGGAATTGGCCGGCTATCCCCACTATCCCCGTTATAACACGGGAGCACATGATCCCTTATATGCTGCATGTATGTATTTAAATAACGGAGAGGAAGAAATAGTTATGGTCACTTTGGACCTGCTATTCTTCTCCAAGAAACACGTCATCAAAACCCGCCACCTCATCGAAACCACTTGCGGTATTCCCGGCGACCATGTGATGATTAGCTGTAGCCATACCCACTCCGGGCCTTGGGCTTCCGGTCGACTGGACATCGAAAGCTTGGAGGCAGGCAAGGAACAGCCCCATGAGTATGTACAGAGCCTGATTGAAAAAATCGTAGGAATCGTGACAGAAGCAAAACAGGATGCCTTTGACGCCAAATTTACCTATGGTACCTCCCTCTGTGGTGCCGAATCCGGTGTGGGCGGTAACAGACGTCTTCCCGGTGGTCCTCACGATCCTTTGGTGAGCGTTATGGCGATTCAAGACGCTGCCGGAAAGGTGCGCGGTATGATGGTGAACTACACTCTCCATCCCACCTTCATTCATGAGTGGAGTGAGGTCTGCACCGCCGACTATCCCTGCTACCTTAAATTGCAACTGGAAGAATTGGAACCGGGCGTGATTGTAGGCTTTTCACAGGGTACCTCCGGCAACCAGTCCAGCCGCTATTATCGTCAGGGCGAAAGCTACGACGAAGCAGAACGGGTGGGCAGATTGTTGGGCAAGGCAGCTCATAAAGTATTAGAAAAGGCACAGTGGGAGGACGATATCAGTATCGCAGTGGCTTCTGATTCCCACGAATTAGATTTGCGTGATTTTGGTACAGAAGAAGAACTACGTGCCAAGGTGGCAGTAGACGAAGCAAATTACAAGGAATTGTATGCAAAATACGGCAACTCCACCAATCGTGATGAGTACTATCTGTGGCAGAATGCCAACCTGAAATTATTAGGTTCCGAAGATCAGTTGGGCTACATTGTGATGCAGAAAAACGGCACAAAAATCGAGTTGTTGGATGACGAAGGTCCCGCAGAAGTGCAGGCATTCCGTCTGGGTGGCTGTTGTGTCATCGGTGTACCCGGAGAAGCTTTTGTAGAATTTGGTCTTTACCTGAAGGCTATGGCCGGCTTTGGCACCGTCATTGTGAATGAGCTTACCAATGGTTGTCTCCCCGGTTATATGTACACACCTGAGTCCCTGGTGACCGGTGGTTACGAGACCGACACCTCCATGTTGAGCGAGACCTTCGGTATCGACTTAATGAACAAGGCTTTGAAGATTGCCAGAGGATTAAAATAAAAATAATTCTGATATTAGAAACCAATTTAGAAAGGAAAATCCTATGTTTAAAGAAACTTTTTCTCATGATTGGTATCCCTTTAAGAACCAATCTGAAATAGACAGAGTGCGTAAAATTACAAAGGAAGACATCGTTGCCATGAACGGCAAACACCCTTCCAATCCCAATATCCAATTGGATGTCATCCGCAACGACGAATTTGAAATGATCATGCTCACCGATATGGTAAAGCGTATCGTGGATTCTGACCGCCTGGATCAGAAATGCGTCATGATTATGTGTAACCCCTGCCCCACCTACCGCAAGGTGGCATACATGCTGCAGCAGATGAAGGTCAACATGCGCAACGTAAAATTCTACATGATGGATGAATGGGCAGACGAGGACGGCAATATCGCACCTCTGACTTATAAGGCTGGTTTTGGATACGCATTTAATGAATATATGATTAAAAACATTCAGGGTCTTGGATTCAAGGAAGAAAACTTCATTTATCACAGTGCCAAAAATACCCCTGATTTCTCCAAAATGCTGGAAGCAGACGGAGAGGCTGATATCGTTTATTCCGGTCCCGGCTGGCCCGGTCATTTGGCATTCATTGACCCTGTAGAGGATTGGTATAAGCCCACCATGGAAGAATATCTGGAACAGGGTGCAAAGGTAGCAAGCCTCCATCCTTTAACCATCGCGCAAAACAGTTTGCATGGTGGTTTCGGCTGCTCCGGCGATATTTCCAAGGTGCCTCCCAAGGGCGCTATGATGGGTCCCAGAGACGCCATGAAAGCAAAGAATGTATTGGATATGCATGGTATCACCACTGCCGGTTCCCATGTCACATGGCAGCGACTTACCTCCCGTCTGTGTATCTTTGGAGAACCCAGTCAGGAAGTGCCCGCTTCCATCCTGCAGTTACGCACCAATCCGACTCACATCATTATGAGCGAAAACCTGGCTTCCACCATTGAGCCGGACGATTTCTTCCAGTACTAATTTAAAATCTATTTTTACAGATAAAAAAATCCTGAGCTGATTGGATTTCCATTTCAGTTCAGGATTTTCACTTCTAAATGAGATATTTCAAGCGAAAAATGGGGCTGTATCCATTGACTGGAAACACAAAATTAGATATAATCTTTGTATACAAAACATTGTATACAAAATTGTATACAAAGAATCTTGCGTCAAACAAGGAAACATTTATGGATAGTATCACATTGAAGGCATACGCAAAAATCAATCTGGGACTGGATGTGCTTCGTCGTCTGGAAAATGGCTATCACGAGGTAAAGATGGTGATGCAGAATGTGGGTATTTACGACGAACTCACTTTGACGAAGACCCCGCTGGGCATCACGGTAGAAACGGACCATGCTGAACTGCCCGCAGATGAAAACAATCTGGTTTACAAGGCAGCAAAGCTGATGTTTGAAGAATTCCGGCTGTCGGGCGGACTGCATATCCAATTAGAGAAGAATATCCCCATTGCCGCAGGTATGGCCGGTGGCAGTACGGATGCAGCAGCCGTGCTAAAGGGGATTCGGGAATTGTACGGATTAGACGTTTCTACCAAACGGTTGATGGAGTTGTCTGTTTCCATCGGTGCCGATGTTCCCTACTGCATTTTAGGAGGAACTGCATTGTCCCAAGGAATCGGTGAAATACTCACACCACTCTCGCCCATGCCCCAGTGTCATATTTTGGTGGCAAAGCCGGATATCAATGTATTCACCAAGTTCGTGTATGAACATTTGGACGCGCAGGGAGTAGACAAACATCCGGACATCGACGCCATGGTGGCAGCCATTCAGGCAGGCAATTTGCCCGGCATTCTGCCCCACATGGAAAATGTGCTGGAGACAGTGACCATTCCTGCACATCCCATCATTAAAGAAATCAAGCAACTTATGATAACCTATGGTGCCCATGCCAGCCTTATGAGTGGCAGCGGTCCCACGGTATTTGGTATTTTCACAGAGTACGAAAAGGCGCAAAGCGCCTATGAAAAAATAAAGGCAACTCAGGTGGCAAAGCAGATTTTCCTTACCACCCCGATTGCTTGATGGAAAGGTGGTCATTATGGGTATGAATGATTCTTTTCAAGTAAACATGGATGCATTTCTCCCCCTGCGGGATGTGGTTTTTAACAACCTGCGTCACGCCATTCTTATCGGCGAATTAAAACCCGGCGAACGTCTGATGGAAATCCATCTGGCCAATAAACTTGGGGTCAGCAGAACCCCCATCCGGGAAGCCATCCGCATGTTGGAATTGGAGGGTCTTGTGATTATGACGCCCCGTCGCGGAGCAGAGGTGGCACAAATCACAGAGAAAAGCATGAATGATGTGCTGGAGGTTAGAGAGGCACTGGATGTGCTTTGTATCGAGCTTGCTTGCAAACGTATCACTGCCGAAGAATTGGACGCACTGAAAAACGCCTGCGCAGCTTTCGCTGCAACAGTGGAAACCGGTGATCTGCGCCAAATTGCAGAAGCAGACGTGGCACTTCATGATATTATTATCCGTGCAACCGGCAACCCCAAACTGATACAGCTTATCAACAATCTGTCCCAACAGATGTATCGTTATCGTTTTGAATATATTAAGGACAGTACCCAACACCAGACCCTGATTCAAGAACATCAGGTAATCTACGAGTCTCTGGTGGCAGGGGACGCTGAACGAGCTGCCAAAGCATCCAGAACCCATATCGACAACCAGCGCAATGCCATCATCCGGCAGATTCGCCTGGAACAGGAAAAATAATAAAAAAATAAACCAAAGTATTAGGTTTATATTTTAAGATCATGGCAATACTTTCCACTAATCGCCGTCATCACGGTCCAGGAGGAAGATGCCATGAATATAATAAAAAGAAGTTTATCTATCGTAATGACTGTCTGTGCTTTGATTTGCTGGTGGGGATATTTCTTTCCGGAATTGACCCTAACCCCTGACACCGTCCGGATGGTTGACAGTTCCGGGGAACTTGTATCCGAAATGATGTCATCCACCAACCGTTCAATGCCCCACAATCAGTCAGATGACAATACTCTCTATCGTCAACTTTTGATGGCCAAGCCGGAGGAAATCCGTATCCGCTGTGGCCTGTTTGAAGCATTAAGCTCTTATTGGGAGGCTTTTCAAAATGGAATCAACTAATCAACTGCAAAAAGACGCCCCCATCGGTGTTTTTGACTCCGGCGTGGGCGGCTTAACCGTATTTCGGGAAATCATGCAACAGATTCCCAATGAAAAAATGATATACTTTGGGGATACTGCCCGGGTTCCCTATGGCAGCAAATCCAAAGAAACCATCACTAGATTTTCCCGGCAGATTGTACGTTTCCTACGTACGCACCATGTAAAAACCATTGTAGTTGCCTGTAATACAGCCAGTGCCTACGCATTGGAAGCCTTGCAGGCAGAGTTTGACATCCCCATCATTGGTGTCGTGGAACCCGGTGCAAAAGTAGCTGCAGGGACAACCAAAAATGGTAACATCGGTGTCATCGCCACAGAAGGTACCATTGGTAGCCGCATCTATAATACCTACATAAACAGGCTAAATCCGGACGCCACCATTTACGGGAAAGCATGCCCTTTGTTTGTCCCCCTTGTGGAAGAAGGCTGGCTAAACGACTCTGTTACCCATGAGGTGGCTTCCCGTTATTTGGCTCAGTTGACAGACAAAGACATCGATACTCTCATCTTAGGTTGTACCCACTATCCCCTGTTGCGCTCCACCATTCAGAAAGTGGTTGGAGGCAGAGTGACACTGGTAAATCCTGCTTACGAAACTGCAGTGACCTTGCAACATTTATTGTCCGATATGGATTTGTTAAACCCCAAAGCTCCCTCTCCCGGGGAACAACAGTATCAATTCTTTGTCAGCGATAAAGCAGAACGCTTTTTGGAATTTGCCAATTCCATCATAGAACATGGCATTCCCACCGCACAGACCATACAAATTGAGGAATATTAAACGATGAATGTTACCTTAACCCTGACCGGACACCAGACAGACGAATCCGGTGCAGAAAACATTACTGAAACAAAAGCAATTGCAGAATATTACGAAAAAAACGGCACCCTCTATATCTTCTATGACGAGACCATAGAGGGCACCGATGCGACCATCAAAAATACCATTAAATTCAAAAACAATGTATTGGAAATGTCCAAAAAGGGCCTCTACAATACCCGCATGGTCTTTGATCCCGCCCACGAGTTTCAGGCGGACTATCAAACACCTTTTGGCAGTCTGACAATGGACATCCATACCACCCTTGTCAACTGCACATACAAGGAAGACCTTCCCCAGATCACTGCGCAATATACCTTACAATCCGGGGGCGCACTGATCTCCCAGACAACTGTTCATATTCAACTATTTTAATCTCCTACACCCTTCAACACCAGCAGTTTCTGCCCCACCTTCAGATCGTCGCCTTCCAGGCCATTCCACTGCTTCAAGCTTTCCACGGAAGCATGGTATTTTTTGCCGATGCTCCACAAACTATCTCCGGGCTTTACCACATATATTACCATTCCCGGAAGATTCTTCATCTTTTCCCGATCCATATCCAGCAGTTTCACATCTTCTATGACCTTCACCGGCTCCTTTGCTAACACTACCGTAGAAAACCGTAGTACAGCCTTCACATCCATCTCCTCGCCGTCCAGCATAGATACCTGTAATTGCTCCAGCTCCGCCTTCACTTCCCCCATATCTTCCTCAGAGATACCGGGCACCTCTATGGTGTATTGGAATGGTATCTGGGTAGAAATACTACCGTACGGACTGTCGTCCCCCTCTGTCACATACATTGCCTTTACCGGCACATTTCCCTGTATCAGAATCCCCCCATCTGTCACACTTTTGCGTTCCACGCAAAGATTTCCTTCCCAATGCAGTAACTGAAATACAGGACCTCTGTCCACCTTGATGCGGTCCGTAACCTTGGTTTTTGCTGTAATACAACCTAAATTTTTGTTTACCTTTTCCGCCTTTTGTCTTACTTCCACATCCTTGGTAATGCCGTAGACGTCTTCCAACATCTCCACCGTCTCTTCTACATAGATACGAGCACAAAGATCCACCACCAGTTCCACCCCAAGGCATCTCATCTCACCATCAAAATCCGGTCTCGGAGTCACCTCCTGCTGGCGCAGGCGATAGGAAATATCTCCTACCATCCCCTCTCCGCATCCATAGGCATCTACTGTTTCATGGAAAGGAAAAGTTGTTTCATAGCACCTGGTTCCGTGTTCTTCCCCCTCTCCTTCATAAATCAAAGCGATGCATACTTCTCCGGAAACGGCAATTTTATCCTCCATTAATTTCCACTCTACTTCCCGCAGGGAAATATCCTTCCAGAGAAGCTGGAATACATTGGGGTAATTGGAAGGTAAACTGATTTCATGTTTGATACGCATCACATCTTTTTTGTCCACCACAATTTGCATTGGATGCAACGTTTTCTTGTGATATTCTAATTTCTCATCACATCTGCAGGCAATGGGAATTTCCTGATCAAACAATTCATCCACCCACGCTCTTAGGCGCACAAATGCCTGAATACTCAGTTTTCTGGAATTGATGACCGTCACAGTCATATCCTCCAACATGTCCTCCACAGTCACCATGTCAGCCAACGTCACACCTTCCATGTGAATCTTCTCCTCAAATGGAATCTTGCCACTCAAAGAAACCAACCCACAACCATCCTCTCTGGTGTGGTATAGAATGGCATATTGCAATCTGCCTCGAATGATGACACAATCCGTGGCCACCTTCACCTCATCAATACAGATTTCGCCTTTGTCCAAATGGATTTGATTCACATCCGGCTTACTTTCCGGCAGATTCACATCCTCTTCTAAAGCAAATTGGGTCGCTGCCTGTACACGGATACGGTCCATATGTATATTCTTTTTGATGAACTCCACAAAAAATACCTCCACATATATACTCTGTTAGTATATATATGAAGGTATCTGTGGATATATTCTATTTCCTGTCAGTGAATTACCGGAGATATCTCCGCTTTGTTTGCCTCTTGTTTTAGCAAACAGCTCCTATCAAATCCGTCACATTCTCTATCTTGTACTGCTCCATGTAGGCACGGATTCCCTCTTCAATCTCCATGGTCACATAGGGATTGACAAAGTTCATAGCACCAACACTAATGGCACTTGCACCCGCCAACAGGAATTCAATGGCATCTTCCGCGGTAGCAATACCGCCCATACCGATGATAGGAATCTTCACTGCCTGAGCTGTCTGATATACCATACGCACTGCCACAGGCTTGATGGCAGGGCCACTCATACCGCCGGTCTTATTGGCAATTACAAATTTTCTCTTGTGAATGTCTATTTTCATACCGGTGATAGTATTGATCAGGGACAGAGCATCTGCTCCTGCCGCCTCTGCCGCTCTCGCCATCTCCGTGATATCAGTGACATTGGGGCTCAACTTCATAATCACCGGTTGTTTGGCATGCTTTTTGATTTCCTGTGTAATATTATACAAAGCATTTGCGTTTTGTCCGAAAGCAATGGCTCCCTCTTTTACATTGGGGCAAGACACATTGATTTCCAACATGGAAACCGCAGACTCTTCGCCCAAACGCTCTACCACTTCCACATAATCCTCCACCATCTTACCACAGACATTCACGATAATCTTGGTGTCGTACTGTTTCAGGAAGGGGATATCTCTCTCCATAAACACGTCTATGCCGGGATTCTGCAGACCGATGGCATTGAGCATACCACCGTACACCTCTGCCACTCTGGGGGTAGGATTGCCGGGCCAAGGGACATTTGCCACGCCCTTGGTAACCACCGCACCCAGTCGGTTTAGGTCAACGAACTCTGAATATTCCATCCCGGAGCCAAAGGTTCCGGAAGCTGTCATCACGGGATTTTTAAACGTCACACCCGCCAATGTTACCTGTGTATTCATCTTATTTCCTCTCGCTTCTTCGTATCTCTACGACAATATCTACATGGTCTGTTCTAAATTTCTACATCCTCTGCATCATATACAGGGCCGTCGGTACAGATGCGCGCATTATGTACATGAGAATGATGATCGATTTCCTTCGTCTTAACCACACACCCCAGGCACGCGCCTACACCGCAGGCCATACGCTCCTCCAAGGAAATGTATGCCTTAATACCCTTCTCTGCCGCATACTTTTTGATGGCGCGCAACATAGGCATAGGACCACAGGCAAAAATCACATCTGCCTCCAATCCTTCCTGTGCAATGGCATCCATTACGTTGCCTTTCACACCGGCACTGCCATCTTCGCATGCCACATACACATCACCATATTTGTCTAAATCTTCCTTCAGGAACAGATGGTTGTCGCGGTAGCCCACCACCACCCGGATACAGTCATCGCTTTTCGGCTCACCGGTCACTGTGGCTTTTGCTTCAGCATTGGCGATTTTCATCCGTTTTGCCAATTCCAAAATAGGGGGCACGCCGATACCGCCTCCCATTAACATAACCTTCTTGCCGACTCCCTCTTCCACAGGGAAGCCATTGCCCAAAGTGCCCATAATATCCACGCTGTCTCCCCCGTGATAGGTAGAAAACTCAGCGGTACCTGCGCCTGCCACACGATAGACAATTCTCATCGCCTTCTGCTCCACATCCACCTCGCAAATACTGATGGGACGAGGCAGCAGGGTGCTTTTATCCTTAGGATATACGCAGATAAACTGGCCCGGCTTGGCATAGTCTGCCAAATCCGTAGCAATCCACATATCATATATTCCGGGTGCAATTTCCTGTTGAGAAATCACACGGGCTGTCTGCTTTTGTTTCATATCTTTATCGTGCCTTTCCTTCTTGTTAGATTTCTTTTCCTCTACAAATGGTCTTCACTACCTTACCACACAATTCCCATCCGGTAAAGGGTGTATTGGTGGCCTTGGATGCAAATTGCTCCACTGTCCACTTCCCATCCCTGTCAATCAGAATCATATCTGCCGGCCCACCTTCTGCCAGCATGCCGGCATTCAAGTGATACATCTTCGCAGGGTTCGTACTCATCAACTGTAACAGTTTGCACAGGGATATATGACCGGGCTGTACCAAATACGTAATCCCCAACGCCAGCGAGGTCTCTAATCCCGTGATGCCACTGGGTGCCTCGGTAATAGGCTTCGCCTTTTCCTGTGCGGTATGAGGCGCATGGTCTGTGGCAATGATATCGATGGTGCCATCCTGGATGCCCTGGATAATGGCCAGACGATCTGCCTCCTCGCGCAGTGGCGGATTCATTTTTGCCAGAGTACCATATTTTATAGCTGCATCTTCCGTCAGTACAAAGTGATGAGGCGTGGTTTCTGCATGAATATTGCTGCCTTTGGATTTAGCACGGCGCACCAGCTCCACAGATTCCTTGGCACTGATATGTTGTACATTCATACAGGCACCTGTTTCCAACGCCAACTGCAAATCTCTTTCCACCAGAGAAATTTCCGCCTCTCTGGGAGAACCGCCAATACCATAAAATGCACTGGCAGCCCCTGCATTGATACCATTGTTGGTAATCAGCCTTGCGTCTTCTTCGTGAAAGCTGATTGGCATATTTAATGCCGCTGACCTGAGCATGGCTTCCCGCACCAGTTCTTCCTTCATCAGAGGAATCCCGTCATCAGTGAACCCAACGGCTCCCTGTGCCGCCAGCCCTTCCATGTCGGTCAGGGTATCCCCCTTCATCCCCATAGTGACATTGGCGCAGGTCTCCACATGAATCCCTGTCTCTGCACCCTTCTGTAACACATAAGCAAGGATTTCTCCATTATCTATCGCAGGTTTGGTATTGGCCATCATAACCACGGTGGTGAAGCCGCCCTTTGCTGCAGCTGCCGCTCCTGTATAGATATCTTCTTTTTCCGGAAAGCCCGGATCCCTGAAGTGCACATGCACATCCACCAGTCCGGGAGCCACCACAAGTCCACTGGCGTCAATCACTTGACAGTCCCCTTCCGGTGCCTGCAAATCGGTGCCGATTTTTACGATTTTATCCCCTTCCGTCAAAAGATCAAAATACCCTTCTTTCTCAGAAGCGGGGTCTATTACATAGCCGTTTTTTATCAAAATCATCATTATATACCTCTGGTTTGCCCAGTGCCCACATAGCACACGCTTTATACTTTATATGGACACAAATCAAACAATACTTCGTTGCGTACATTATACCGCAGATAGGCCGTAATTGCCACAGGTTTTTGTGTTAATCAAACACCACCGGCTGGTCTAATTTTTCCAATTTGATGACAATCATAGGATAAGAGGGCTGCGTGTTTTTCTTCTCCTCCGCCCCAGGTCCCAACAGTGTGCTGGCCACGTGAATATCATGTTCCGTCAGATATAATTCATCCACCACAATACTATAACCTCCTGTTTTCTGTTCTCCGTACCCAATACACAAATACAGATAGTCCGCATCCGTATAAGTAATCTGGAAAGGCGCATTCCTTCTCTCCTGCAAAAGATCCATCAGTTTTTCAGGAACCAGTTCCGACGAAAGTACCGTAAATTCCAAATCTCGCAATTTCACCTGTTGCTGACTCAAAATATCACAACCGGTCAGGCTGACCGATCCAAAAAACAAAAGTAATCCGATCAACACCTGCTGCACTCTTCTTTTCCACACCTTCTTCCGATGGTGAATCATGCCTGCCATTTCTTCCTCCGTACTGTGTCTTTTGTTTCCTCTGCTACACATATCTTTCATCCTCATATTTTTCCTCGGATTTGTTTTACTACAATTGTATGCGATGCGCCGTTTCATATTGCCTTTTGGCACCGAAAATAATATAATAACCCTATGAATATCACTTAGTGTTCATAGAGGAGGAAAACAAGTTTGAAACGAGCATACGACTATGTCAATGTATTTCAGGGTTGCGAAAAAATCAATTTGCCCAAACCCGAGGGCATCGCTGCCACATGGCTTTTTATCAAAGCTTTGGTAGGTAATACAAGCCCCTTTGCTTCCTATCCTTTTGGAAGAATGAGCTGCGGGCCCTACACAGGCGGTTATTCCAGCGGCTACGGCAACTATCGTCCGAACAGCTGCGGAGACATTGAAACCTTCGACGCAAAACTTCGAGGTTTTTCCCATATGCAGCATGCAGGGGCTGGTGGTATCAAATGCTATTATAACTACGCATTGGTATCTCCGCTTTATCACGGATTGGCTGAGATGAAAGAGGAATTCGGAGAAGAGATTGCCCATCCCGGGTACTACTCCACCACATTAAAAAATAGTGGCATCAAAGCCGAGGTGGCTGTATCTGAAAAGGTAGCATACCATCGTTACCACTTTGAGGGAAAAGGTATTTTACAGATAGATTTCTCCAGTGGCGATTTGGATAAAAGTTTTGGCCCCAAATTTGCTTTTCGTCCCTCAGAAGGAACCGTAAAAATTCAGGGTAATGTCTTACTTGCCAGAGTGGTAATGCACGGCATTCCCTTATATATGGCAGCACAATGCAATGGCGCTAAAGATGTATATCTGTGGGAAAACTACCGAAAAATTTCAAGTAAGGAGTATCGGTGTCCAGATACCGAGAACACCTTCGGTGGTGCTTTTGAAGTAGAGAATATTGCCCAACTACAGGTGGCTATCTCCTTACATAATTTCGAAGAGGCCTGTGCTCATTTACAAGAACACAAAAAGAGTTTTGACCAGATTTGCAAGGACACAGCAAACACTTGGGAACAATACCTTTCCGCTATCGAGATTGAAACCAAGGACGAGAGACTGAAAGAAATCTTCTATTCCAACCTGTACCACAGTTTCTTAAAACCTGCCAACTGGGGAGACAGATATGTGGACTTCCCTACTATGTGGGATATTTACAAAACACAGTTGCCTTTGGTATTCACATTGTTTTCCAAGGAAGCAAAGGGAATGACAACTGCCATGCTTGATCTCATGGAAGCATATGGTTATTCTCCCATCAACGTGACCTTACATGAAAATAACGATTCCAGAGACCAGTGCCGTATGATTATGGAATACTCTTTGACAGATTATTTCTATCGCTACAGTGATTTGGATGTAGAAAGAGTCCTAAGAAATGCAGCGAAGGATTTACAGGAGAATACAGACTGTCTCAGTCCGGAAACAGCAGAAAGTTATACTCACGTGTTAGATGTTGCCTGTGCCTGCGAAGCAATGTACCAAATTGCAAAAGCCACAGGAAATGATGAGTACGCAGAAATTTTTGCCCCTGTGAAAGACATTTGGCAACAAGCTTTTGATTCACATACCGGTATCCTTGGCGACTCTCATTACTACGAAGGCTGTGATTGGAACTATTCCTTCCGCTTGGTGGCAGATATGGAGAAACGTGTAGAACTTGCCGGCGGCAAGGAACGCATGACAGCCCTATTAGATGAATTCTTCGGTTTCACCAGAGAACCTGTAGAACAACTGGGTGATATGTCCCATATGTCCGGAGAAGATTACGAAAAACTGATTCAGACTACACATAGTTTCCAAGGCTTCAATAACGAACCGGATATGGAGACTCCTTTTAATTATATTTCTGTAGGCAGACACGACCGTGTATGCGAAATTATGCGCGCTTGTGTAAAATATATCTTCTCAGACGGACGAGGCGGTATTCCCGGCAATAACGATGGCGGTGGAATGTCCTCCTGTTACATATGGAATGTGATTGGTATCTTCCCCGTAGCAGGTCAAAATCTAATGTATCTGGGATGTCCCGCCGTAGACAAAACCAAGTTAAGACTGGCCAACGGCAATACACTGGATATCATTGCTCATGATTTGAGCGAAGAAGATATGTATGTAGATAAGGTGCTCTTTAATGGAAAAGAAATCAACGACTTCCGTATGACGGTCACAGATATGATGCAGGGCGGAACTTTGGAGTTCTATATGTGCAAGCAAGCAAAATAAACTTAAGAAGAATCACAACAATGTAAATTATAATAGGGAATTTGCAATCAAAAGCCCCGGCTTATCGTTATTGATAAGTCGGGGCTTTGTTTTATTTCGTTTTATTTCTCACTATCTAACCAATTAAACTGTAGGAAGCTCAATTCCATCGATAGGTGTATCAGTAGGAGCGGGCTCTTCCAAATCAGGAGGAAGAACGGGTTCTTCTGTTCCTACAGGAGGTGCAGGAGTCGCTGCTGCCTCAATTACCAAAGTGGTACTTGCTGTTGCATTTCTCTCCCAAATTTCACCATAATCCTTGGTCAATTCCAATGCACTAACACCAACAGTATAAGTTCCGGCTGCTGTATTTGCAGGTACCTTAAAGGTGATCACTGCCAAATCTGTTACGCCTTCTACGTTCTCTGCATCCGGTGATGACCATCCGGCAATACCATTGTTAAGGTTGGTTGCTGCATTATTGAATGCTCCAATCTTCTCTCCACCGGTAATGGCTGTAATCAACAACGGTCTATCCCATTTGGTTGTAAATCCGATTCCGTCTACGGTCACAGGATTCTTTGCTTTGATCGTCATTACTACAATCTGGTCCTCATCAGATACCTGAAGGAGAGGTTTATCCAAAACTGCGGTGTAGGGACCCTCAACACCGGGGGTTGCCGTAGGCTTCGCGGTAGGAGCAGGCGTTGCGGTAGGCTTCGCGGTAGGAGCAGGGGTTGCCGTAGGCTCTGCGGTAGGTTCTGCAGTAGGCTCTGCAGTAGGTTCTGCGGTAGGCGCAGGCGTTGCGGTAGGCTCTGCAGTAGGCGCAGGAGTAGGCTCCTCGGTAGGTGCAGGAGTCGCTGCTGCAGCCTCAATTACCAAAGTGGTACTTGCTGTTGCATTTCTCTCCCAGATTTCACCATAATCCTTGGTCAATTCCAATGCGCTAACACCAACAGTATAGGTTCCGGCTGCTGTATTTGCAGGTACCTTAAAGGTGATCACTGCCAAATCTGTTACGCCTTCTACGTTCTCTGCATCCGGTGATGACCATCCGGCAATACCGTTGTTAAGGTTGGTTGCTGCATTATTGAATGCTCCAATCTTCTCTCCACCGGTAATGGCTGTAAGTACCAAGGGGCTATCCCATTTGGTGGTAAATCCGATTCCGTCTACG
>JAEIGA010004150.1_pt1 | contig 22428 bp, 21 predicted proteins | sample 9270691 | NCBI WGS metagenome assembly JAEIGA01 (sample SAMN17057246, study PRJNA624740) | gut metagenome | biome: biome; isolation source: fecal sample | host: Bos grunniens | place: China: Xizang | collected 2019 | reverse complement strand
GATATTGATCTTTACACCCTTATATATTACGGATACATTCTTTGCAAGAATAGTGATACCTCTTTCTCTTTCAAGATAATTATTGTCAAGAATCAGCTCTCCCAGCTTTTCCTGCTCGCGCGCCTGACGCGCCTGATAGATCATCCTGTCGACAAGAGTCGTCTTTCCATGGTCGACATGGGCGATGATCGCAATGTTTCTAATTTCCTGCATATTATTGATAATTAATCAGTCATTGGAACCGACAGTCCCCAAAAAGGACTGCAAAATTAAAAAATTGTTCGACATTATTTACTATATTTGCGTCGCAAATTTAAAAATGAACGTAATGAGCAACCTTTCACTTTTGGCAGTATCGCCTATCGACGGACGCTATTCGCGTCAGACAGAGCCACTTAGAGAATATTTCAGCGAATATGCACTCATCAAATACCGTGTCAGGGTAGAGATCGAATACTTTATCGCCCTCTGCCAGATTCCGCTGCCTCAGCTTGCTGATTTCGACTCTTCGAAATTCGAGGCATTGAGAGACATCTACAGGAACATGACACCGGAGGATGCTGCAAAGGTTAAGGAGATCGAGAAGGTGACCAACCATGACGTGAAGGCAGTGGAGTACTTCATCAAGGACCGCTTCAAGGAGATGGACATCATGAAATGGGGAGAGTTCGTGCATTTCGGACTCACTTCGCAGGACATCAACAACACATCTGTTCCTCTTTCATTCAAGGAAGCTGTCGACGAAAGCTTCATGCCGCTCCTCAAGGAGGTTCTCGGCCTGATCAAAGGCATGGCAGAGGACTGGAAGGACATCCCTATGCTCGCGAAGACCCACGGCCAGCCGGCATCACCTACACGCGTAGGCAAGGAATTCAATGTCTTCGCAGTACGTCTCGAGGAGCAGATCCGTCAGTTCGAGCAGCTCACATATCCGGCGAAGTTCGGAGGAGCTACCGGCAACATGAACGCGCACAAGGTAGCATACCCTGCAATCGACTGGATATCATTCGGAAACGAATTCGTCGCATCCCTCGGACTCCAGAGATCGTTCCCGACAACACAGATCGAGCATTATGACAATCTCGCGTCGCTCTTCGACTGTCTCCGCAGGATCAACACCATCCTCATCGACTTCGCACGTGACATCTGGACATATATTTCCATGGAGTACTTCCGCCAGAAGGTCAAGGCCGGAGAGGTAGGATCATCGGCAATGCCGCATAAGGTGAACCCTATCGACTTCGAGAATGCTGAAGGAAATTTCGGTGTGGCAAACGCACTTTACACCCACCTTTCAATGAAGCTTCCGATTTCACGTCTCCAGCGTGACCTCACCGACTCGACAGTGCTCAGAAACATCGGCATGCCTATGGCACATTCGATGATATCACTCAACTCGCTCAAGAAGGGACTCGGAAAGCTCATCCTCAACGAAGACGCGATCCGTGCCGACCTTGAAAGAAACTGGGCTGTAGTCGCAGAGGCGATCCAGACTATCCTCAGAAGAGAAAACTACCCGAACCCTTACGAGACGCTCAAGGCGCTTACACGTACAGGTGCGGGTATCAATCACGAAATCATAGCTGATTTCATCGAGACTCTCGATGTTGCAGAATCAGTAAAGGAGGAGCTCAGAGTGATCACTCCTTGGACATATACAGGATTCTAGAATGACTTCCGGCAAAGCCGGAGAACATCATTCAGCAATGTACACATCATCGCCAGGGGCAGCAAAATAAAACTGCTCTCTGGCGAATTTTTCTAATGAATCACGGTCATTGTTAAGTACCTTGACTTTGCTGCGCATCTTTTCGATCTCAGCATTATAGTATTCCATCTGCTTCTTCTGCTGCCTGAGCTCGGACTTGGACCTTGCCCAATGTATTACGGTATTACCAGGACCTACGATCCATATGAACAGAAAAACAGCCACGCAGAATGCCACGAACTTGAAAAAAGTTCCGTGTTCTCCAGTGAATATATTTTTTATCTTTCCCAAAATACTGTAGCTTTAGTTCGTTAGTTCGACAAAAATAGTTATTTTTGGAAGATTTTACATAAAAGGCAAAATATTAACACCTAAAAATATAAAATTTCATGAAACCTACACTTCTTGTACTTGCTGCGGGAATGGGAAGCCGTTACGGCGGTCTCAAGCAGATGGACGGACTTGGTCCTAATGGTGAAACAATCATTGACTATTCAATCTACGACGCTGTTGAAGCCGGCTTCGGCAAGGTCGTTTACATCGTACGTGAATATTTCAAGGAAGAGATGATCAAGAATGTACACGAGAAATACAGCAACGTAACATGCCCTGACGGCACACCTCTCCAGTTCGAGTTCGTGACACAGGAACTCAACAAGATTCCTGAAGGATTCACACTCAACCCTGAGCGCGAGAAACCATGGGGTACAGCTCATGCAGTACTTATGGCCGCTGATGTGATCAACGAGCCTTTCGCAGTGATAAACGGTGACGACTATTACGGAAAGGATTCGTTCAAGGTACTTGGAGAATGGCTCAGAGCTCACGAGGGCAAGACAGGTGAATATTGCCTTGTAGGTTTCGAGCTCCAGAATACCCTGTCAGAGTCCGGAGCGGTATCAAGAGGTATCTGCACAACAGGAGAGGACGGTTTCCTTACCAATGTTGTAGAGCACCACAAGATCGCCCGCGCTGCTGACGGCAAGGTATACGGAGAGAACAGCAACACCGGAGAGACTGTAGAAGTTGACGGCCTTGCAAACTGCTCTATGAACATGTGGGGCTTCACTCCTGACTACTTTGAAAAGAGTGCAAAGATCTTCGAGAAATTCCTTGAGAAGAGTGGCAACGAACTGAAGTCAGAATTCTACATTCCTTACGCGATCGACAACATGATCAAGGACGGAACAGGCAAGACAGAAGTCCTCACCACATCTTCACGCTGGTTCGGAGTTACATTCAAGGAAGACCGTCCGGGCGTTGTAGCCAAGTTCCAGGAATTTGCAGACCAGGGAATATATCCGACTCCACTCTACAAATAATATGGGATTTTTCAGAAGACATCAGGGAAGAGGTTCATACGACCTCTTCTCTAATTATGCGCACTGCCTTCCTGATGTCGGCGGCATGTTCCTGCTTCTGGTACTCTTCCTGCTGGGAGCTTTGCTCGGCAATCTGGTTGTACTGGCGCTGGGACTGTTTTCGCTGGAATTTGCAGCGACATACGGAACAGTGATCTCCTACCCTATAATGTTCATCCCTCCTCTGCTTTATGCTTCTGCGAAAAGCCGCAGGGACGAATACTTTACCAAGGGATATGCTGTTGACAGCAACAATTTCGGTCAGATGGGAGGAGCCAGGCTCGGAATCATAGTATCCATCGCGACTCTTGCCGTCGCCTTCATGACAGACTCTCTGACCAGGATAATGCCGGAAACGCCGCAGTGGTTCGAAGATGCGATGGGAGCCATAATGGATGCACCTATATGGATCACATTGCTTTCAGTCTCGATATTCGCACCTCTCTTCGAGGAGTGGCTGTGCAGGGGACTTGTGCTTAGAGGCCTGTTGCAGAAGATGAGCCCTGCCGGAGCCATATGCGTATCTGCGATCTTCTTCGCCGTGCTTCACATGAACCCATGGCAGGCTGTCCCGGCCTTCATACTAGGAGTGCTGTTCGGATACGTATATTACAAGACAGGTTCGCTGAAGCTCACCATGCTCATGCATTGCGTCAACAACACATTTGCCGTGATATTCAGCAAGATACCTGCATATTCAGAGGCAGAATGCTTCCTTGACGTCATGCGTCCATGGACATACGTATGCATATTCATCGCATGCGCGGCATTCACATGGGGAGCCGTAATGACCCTCCGAGCGATTCCGCTCAGATCGGAAGAAGCCCGCTGCAACTGCGACGAGGTGGATGCTCTCTCTATCTGACCCGGGAATACAGGACTAGACGATTTTCTTTCCGAAAGGCACCAATGCAAGAAGCACCATCTTGAAATGCTGGATGCCGAAAGGAATGCCGACGATGGAAATGCAGCAGATCAGGCCGAAGAAAGCATGGATAGACGCGATTTCGATTCCGCCTATGAAGATCCAAAGCACATTCATCAGCACTGACAGGCAGCCGCCGTCATTGGTATCGGGCAGTATCTCGCTGCCGAAAGGCCATAAGGCGAATACTCCCATCTTCATAAGCTGAAGGCCGAAAGGAATGCCTATGATGGTGACACAAAGTACCAGTCCTACCAGAAAATAATAGAGCGATACGACAAGGCCTCCCAAAAGGAGCCAGAGGAGATTACCGATAAATTTCATGATCAATCCGTTCTATATATTTGTTCAAATGTTCCCGACAAATCTCTCAGCTTCCTCGAGCGAGTCAAGCTTGCCCACATCCAGAAGCCTGAGATTCTCATAAGGTACACCGTATATAGGGGATTCCGAAGCAGCCCATAGATAGAAATCTACTATAGGGAAGCGGCAGGTATCCCCTTCTTCCATGCCTTTCTCCTGCACATATCTTACCATAAGGTCAAAAATCCTGTCTGAAAGTATATGCATGCCGGCAAAAGCATAGGCCATACAGTCTTCCGGAGCCAGCGATGCATCCTTCATTATGACATCTCCGGTCTTCCTGTTCATCCAGCCTGCCAGGCGCATTGTATCGGGATGGAAAAGAAAATATCTCGATGTTTCGCGCCTGCTCACAAGCAGAGTCGCAACTGCATCCGGACGGACCTGATTCATAAACCAGCCGAGGTCGCAGTTTGAAAAGATGTCCACATTATGTATGAGGAAATGGCCGCAGCCCTGCAGCAGCGGACGGGCATGAAGCACCGCTCCACCCGTCTCGAGCAGCATCTTCCTCTCATCACTCACCTGCATCAGCATGCGCCCGGGACACATCTGCCGCGCATCTGCACATATCCAGTCCTGACCTTCCATCCACGCTTCGATCTGATCTGCGAAATGATGGACATTAACGACCGCCTCATCGAAACCGAAGGACATGAGCCTGCGGGCTACATGCTCTATCAGCGGACGTCCATCGACAGGAACGAGCGCCTTCGGCATCATATCGGTCAGCGGCTTCAGACGTGTGCCAAGCCCGGCCGCAAAGATCATCGCCTTCATACCTGCTTTATGTATTTATCCACACCCTGCTCACGATGGATCAGACGGACCCTGATGTCAGGATGGAGCTCCGCAAGATGGCTTGCCATATGCTCGGCACAATAAACCGAACGGTGCTGGCCGCCCGTACAGCCGAAACTTACCAGAAGGCTTGTAAAACCGCGTGTCTGGAAATATCTTACATGGGGATCGACCACAGAATATGCATGCTCGAGGAACTCGAAGACACCGCCGTCTTCCTCCAGGAAACGTATCACCGGCTCATCCATTCCTGTCATGTACTTGTACTCTATATGTCGTCCCGGATTATTGATGGACCTGCAGTCGAAGACATAGCCTCCTCCGTTTCCGCTAGGATCCTCAGGCATGCCGTTCATGAATGAGAAGCTGTACACCTTGACCTCCAGCTTGCCGTCCTTGTTGTCAAGACCGGCGAATCTTGGAAGACTTACCATCTTTTCAAGACACTCCATCATATAAGGATAATCCTCGAAAGGAACAGAAATCAGGGACTTGATGCTTCTTAATGCAGCCGGAATGCTGGCTACGAACTTAGCCTTGTGCTCGCTCCATCCCCTGAAGCCGTAGGCTCCCATGGCCTGGAGCAGACGGAAGAGGATAAAGAGTCTGAGACGTCTGTCGAATTCCTCGCGGGTGATATCCATATATGCCGAGAGGGCGGAGAGATAGCTCTCCACCATCCTTTCCCTGAGTTCCTCCGGATATTCCGCTCTTGCCTGCCACACGAAGGATGCGACATCATAATATATAGGTCCACGTCTTCCTCCCTGGAAATCGATGAAATAAGGCGTGTCACCATAAATCATCACATTGCGGGCGTTGAAATCCCTGTACAGGAAGGTATCCGTGTCATATCTGAGAAGGTCATCGGCAAAGCGCTCGAAGTCCTCCTGGAGCCTTACCTCGTTGAATTCCAGTCCGCTAGGCTTCAGGAAGCAGTACTTGAAGTAATTAAGGTCGAACATGACCATCTTCCTGTCAAATGAAGGCTGTGGATAGCATACGCTGAAATCGAGTCCCTTTGCACCTTCGAACTGGATCTGAGGCAGCAGGGACATCGTACGGCATAGCATATTCTCTATTTCAGCAGTATCCTCCCCTTTCTTGCGCGCCCTGTCCAGCATGCTGAGCAGGAGATCATGTCCGAGGTCCTCCTGGATATAAACCATGCCATCCTCGCCGACAGCCAGCACCTGAGGGACAGATATTCCCTTGGAGCGGAAGTGGCGGGCAAGGCTTATGAATGCCTTGTTCTCGTTATAGTCTGTTCCTACGACACCCACACATGTTCCGGCATCGGAAGTAAGGCGGCAATAACGTCTGTTGCTCGCCGAACCCGTCATGGGAAGCACCTTGGCTGGAGGGCATCCGTAATATGATTCATATAGTTTATGTAATCTTTCCATCTCAATTCTTTAAATTGTAAGCGGTACGCTTCTTATATTTTTTGCGAATTTAAGAAATTGTTAAACAAAAAAGAGTAAATTTGTGAGATTTAAATCCAAAAAGGCATGCTTAATTTCGCTTATTGCTCGGACAAGTACCAGTATACCATGGGAAAATCCTTTTATGACAGCGGCATGAAAGACCAGCATTCGGTCTTCAATCTATTCTACAGAAAAGCTCCGGAGAATAACAACTGGGCTGTTGTCAGCGGCGTTGACGAGGTTCTGGAGATGATTGAGAATCTCGGCAACATGGACCCGGCATTCTTCGAAAAATTCCTTCCAGGAGAGGAATACAGGGATTTCAGAGGCTATCTCTCCGCCATGAAATTCACAGGTAATGTCTATGCGATGCGCGAAGGCGAAATAGCATTCCCCAACCAGCCCATCATCATAGTGGAAGGTCCGCTCATCGAGGCTCAGGTACTCGAGACACCTATGCTCTGCATCATGAACCACCAGATGGCGGTGGCGACCAAGGCTTCGAGAGTATGCCGCGCGACCAACCGTCCCGTCAGCGAGTTCGGCTCGAGAAGAGCACATGGCCCTTGGGCGGCGACCTATGGTGCAAAAGCAGCGATTATCGCAGGATTCAGCGCGACATCGAACATCCTCGCCGGCGTGAAGTATGACTTCGGCTCTACCGGAACCATGGCCCATAGCTATGTCACATCCTTCGGATGCAGCGTCGAGGGCGAATTCAAGGCCTTTGATACATATGTAAAGACGCACAGAGGCGAACCTCTCATCATGCTCATCGACACCTACGATACCCTCAGATGCGGCATCCTCAACGCAATGAGGGCATTCAGGGAGAACGACATCGACGACAGCTATGAGGCCGGATATGGCATAAGGCTCGACAGCGGAGACCTCGCGTACCTCTCCATGGAGTGCAGGCACATACTTGACGAAAATGGATTCAGCGGCTGCAAGATCTTCGCCACCAATTCATTGGATGAGTATCTCATCACCGACCTCGAGCGTCAGGGCGCCTGCATTGACTCATACGGAGTCGGAGACGCGATCGCCACAAGCAAGGCGGCACCATGCTTCGGCAATGTATATAAACTCGTCGAAATCGACGGTCTGGCCGTGCTCAAACGCTCGGAAGACAAGATAAAACTTATCAACCCTGGCTTCCAGATAACCTATAGAATCATGGTCAACGACCCGGCGAAGGGAGAAAGATTCAAGGTTGACGTGACCTGCCTCAGGGGCGATGAACTCAGCAGAAAGATAGAAAACGGAGAGGAATTCACTGTCTGTGACGAGTACGACAGATACAAGTACAAGACATTTGAAGCCGGAGCATACACCGCCTTCACCCTCCAGAACAAGGTGATGGAGAACGGAGTCAGGACTGCACCGGAGCATACTCTTGCAGAGAAGAAAGCTTATTATGACAGGACCTTGTCACGCTTCAGCCCTAGCGAGAGGCGTCTGATCAACCCGCATTACTATAAGGTTGACATCTCGGACGACCTGTATAACCTCAAGATGGGTATCATCAACAGACTTGTAAAAGAAATTAACGACTTCAAGCTATGAAAAACAGCGCATTGGTAGTAGTGGACATGCTTTATGACTTCATCGACGGAAGTCTGGCATGCCAGAATGCGGACAACGCAGTAAAGGAGACCCTCAAGTTCATTGACAGCCAGACCAAAGGTCAGGGCGGAGAAGAACACGAGATTCTCGACACCTTCCCCATACTGTTCATACGCGACCACCATCCGGCAGACCATTCGTCCTTCGAAGCACAGGGCGGCATCTGGCCGGCACATTGCGTAGCCGGCACCCACGGAGGCGAGGTACATGAGGCTCTGGCGCCTTATGTCCAGGAAGAGCTGACCTTCGATAAGGGATGCGACAAAGCTGTGGAACAGTACTCCGGATTCGAGGGTATGAATAATGCAGAGCAGTCTCTGGGGGAAATCCTGGAGTTGCTTGACACGACTGACGTATATGTGTGCGGCATAGCGACAGAGTACTGCGTAAAGAATACATGCGCAGACCTGCACAAGGCAGGATTCAAGGTACATGTACTTTCGAAGTGCCTTGCTTATGTCGGACATGAGGGGCATCTTGAGGCCTTGAAGGAAATGAAGGAGATGGGAATGCAGGTGGAATAATGCGACCTGAACATACATCCGCAGCATATATCGGCAGGCCCTCCAGCCTGCCGATTTGCGTATTATATTGAATATTTGTACCTTTGCCGTCTTGTATGAAACATTTTTTGGCTAAAATATGGGTTCCTCTGACTCTCGTCACTATGGCTGGCATCCAGTCATTCGGCATCGACGCAAGCAGAGCTGTGGGTCTGAAAAGGCTCACCGATTCCCTCATTATCAGCCACTTACCAGACACAACCGCTGTCAGAGACAGCATCCTGCAGGCGGACACTACAAGACAGGAACCGGGCATATCTGACAGCACGATCAATCTTGTACTTTCAGCCAAGGACACAATAAAGGTTCCTGATTCCCTTAAGGAAACCGATCCTTTCAAATACAAGTATTACATCGCCATCAAGGATTCGACTACAAGATTTCTGGTAAGGGATTCCCTTATGGCTGCAGGAGACACTGCTGAACTTGCGAAGCTCGACTCCCTCTACCTGAAGGACTCGACTGACATTGCGAAGGCAAAGCATGACGCATGGTATGCATCAGCTTCACGAAAGGAGCGCAGAAAGTATGACGCCGAGCAGGCACTGCCCGGACTGATTGCCGCAGCTAACCGCAAGATGGAGATAAAGGACAGCATCAGAGCCAGCAAGGACAGTATCATCGCTGCAAAACCACGTATCCTCCAGACATTTGCCATTCCGGATTCGATGCAATACAAGCGTCTGATCACCTGGGATCATGACAGGGATTTCCATAACGTAAAGCTCAAGGATTACGATACCACATACAACTACCGCTTCAACGATTATCCATTCTTCAAGGGCGACGCGGTAAATTCGGTATGGCTCGGTGTTGTAGGATCTCCGGAAGAGTCGTATGATTTCTTCAGACGCCGCGAGGAAGACAATGCTATCTTCTATACTCCTTACCAGACCTACAGCTATACCCCCGAAAACGCACCTCAGTTCAACACCAAGACTCCTTATACGGAACTTGCATACTGGGGTACCCTTTTCGCAAATCAGGAAAAGGAGGAATCCAATGTCCAGGTGCTCACTACGCAGAACATAACACCTGAACTTAACTTCACCCTCGAATACAGACGCTACGGAAGCAACGGTATGCTCAGGAGAGAAGATACGGACAACAGGTCCTTCCTTGCCACTACCAACTATATGGGCAAGAAGTATCTGATGCATGCGGGCTTCATCTACAACAAGATAGAAAGGAGTGAAAACGGAGGAGTCATAGACCAGTCGTGGATCAGAGATACGGTAGTCGATGCCAGAGAGATAGAAGTATATCTTAAGAATGCCGACAACAAGCTGAAGAAGAACACCATATTCCTGGACCAGAGCTACAGGATTCCTTTCACCTTCCTCAACAGGATAAAGGAAAACAAGCAGCTGAAGCTCAAGATGGCCGTACGCGACAGCATCATGGCCAGCGGAGATTCGCTTGCAATAGAGTCATACCTCGAAAAGGAGCGCGAGGACTCGATCGAGCTTGCGAATGCCATAGATACGCTGAATCTCAACGAGAATGTGACAACAGCATTCATAGGCCACAGCAGCGAATACTCTGTATTCAGGAAGAAATATACAGATGACATCTCCCTGTCCGATTCACTCGGAAGAGATTTCTATCAGGACAGATTCTATATCAATCCGACCCGGAGCGCAGACTCTCTCAGGGTCATGAAATTCGAGAACAGGGCCTTCATCCGACTTCAGCCTTGGAAGAGCGACGGCATAGTATCCAAGCTCGACGTGGGAATCGGAGACAAGCTTGCAAGCTATTACAGCTTCAGGCCGCAGGACTACCTTAGCGGCAGTCATAATGTCCTTCTCAACTCCGCATACCTTTATGCGGGAGCGAACGGCCAGTTCAAGAAATACATGCAGTGGAACGCAAAGGGACAGTACACCTTCGCCGGATATGAAGTCAACGACTTTGACATTGACGCGAACCTTTCGTTCAGCGTATATCCTTTCCGCAGGCACAAGAACAGTCCTCTCACGTTCAGGGCACATTTCGAGACCAGCCTGAAAGAGCCGGACTACTACCAGCAGCACCTGTTCACCAACCATTTCAAATGGGACAACAACTTCAGCAAGATATCCACAACCAAGGCGGAAGCCTCGCTGTCAATTCCGAAGTGGCAGATGGCGGCATCCTTCGGATATGCTTTGCTGAGCAACAACATATACTATGACACAGAGGGAATCGTAAGACAGAACACAAGTCCTATGAGTGTCATGACAGCTTCCCTCAAGAAGAATTTCACGGTCTGGAATCTTCATTTCGACCACAAGGCTCTGTTCCAGCTGTCCTCTAACGAAGAGGTGATGCCTCTACCTATGCTTGCACTGAACTTCAGGTACTATTTCCAGTTCGACGTGGTAAAGAAGGTGATGCAGATGCAGATCGGAGCTAATGGAACATATACCACCAAGTGGTATCTCCCGGCATATAACCCGGTGCTGGGTGTGTTCCACAATCAGAATGAAATGGAATACGGCAACTGCCCATACATCGATGCGTTTGTCAACATACAATGGAAACGCGCTTGTATCTTCATCAAGGCAATAAATGTCAACATGGGCTGGCCGGGCAAATCAGCCGATTACTTCACTGCAGACGGATATATCGCCCCTCAGAGAGCGATCAAGGTTGGTATTTCATGGCCATTCTACATGCAGCCGGGTAATAACAGAAGCACAACCACAGGAGGTGCAGCCGCCAAGGGAGGAAGCGGCGGCAGAAGCAGCTCCGGCATGCCGAGCGGATTGTCCGCGGGAGGTCTGCAGGGTGCTCAAAACTTCAGAAGATGAAATTGACGGAAAAAAGAAAAAGAAGGATCAAGTATCTGCTCTTCTCCTTCATGGTGATATGCCTCACTCCTCTTTGTGAAAAGGGAAGGATACTCAGCGGTCACGGCATAACCAGAACATTCGCAGGAGAAGAAATCACATGCGCAATAGAATTGGGAGACGACATGTACGGAGCGCATGGACTCAAGACAGGGTTCACATACGAACTGCTGGACAAATTCGCCAAGGACAACAAGTGTGACATAAAGATCATCACAGCAAAGAAAGGCGAAAGCTACAGGGACTCCCTCCTCAACGGAGACATAGACCTGCTTATCACAACATGGTCAGATTCATTGGATCTGCCCGATGCAAGAAAGTTCGACAGCCACTCAGCATGGGCTCTGCATGATGCAGACCTGAATGAAAACAGGACTCTGGACATCTGGATGAGCCATACAAAGGAATCCGAGACATATGCCGAACTGTACGACAAGTACTTCCGCACCCACAACCCGCACAAGAGGGCAGAAAAGGGCATGACAGCAAAACAGGTGAGCCCATATGACAAGCTTTTCAGAAAGTATGCGAAGAATCTGGGCTGGGACTGGAGAATGCTCGCAGCAGTCGTTTATCAGGAATCCAAGTTCTCCATCAACTCGGTGTCTCACCGCGGCGCGACAGGACTCATGCAGATCATGCCTCAGACAGGACTGACATACGGCGTGGAGGACCTGATCAACCCGGAGCAGAATCTCATTGCCGGTACAAGCCACCTCAAGAGACTTCAGAATCTTTACACAGGTTCGGGAATGAGTCAGGAAGACCTCATAAAATTCACTCTTGCCGCGTATAACGCCGGAGAAGGAAGGATAAAGGACTGCCGCAATTTCGCTTCCTCAAGAGGAGAAGACAGAAACAGCTGGGATACCATAGTAAGCCTTATCCCTATGATGAGAGAAGACTCAATCCTCGAAAATGAGGCAGTAAAGCTTGGTAAATTCCAGGGCTACGAGACCATCGCATACGTGGAGAACATCATGGCGCTCTACGAATCCATCTGCATGATATACCCTTCTATCTGACCCTGACTGTATCGGCGGGATCGACCTTGGAGATGAAGAGGCATGGGATCAGGAGCAGAAGCATGATGACAACGAACGAAATAACGTCGGCTGCCAATATGAGAGACAGATCGACGCTTACAGGAACTGACGACACAAAGTAATTTTCCGGATTCAGGGGAATGAAATGTGTCGTTTTCTGCAATATGCAGAAGGCAAGAGCGAGGGCGTTTCCTATGAGCATACCCTTGCCCACCAGGACTGCCGAGCTGGAGAGAAATACCTTCGAAATGGACCTGTCTGTCATTCCAAGGGCTTTGAGGAGCCCTATGGTGGATATATTTTCGAAGAGCATGATAAGAAGTCCCGAGATCATATTGAAACCTGCCACGACGGTCATCAGCAGCAGGATGAAGAACACGTTGAAATCAATCAGGTTCAGCCAGTCGAAGATCTGAGGAAACCTTGATACCGCAGATGTGGCGATTACAGGGGCATCACTGTCGTATGAATACGCGCTTACCAGACCTCCGATATGCATGGTGGCCTCCCTGATGTCAGTCTCATCCTTATGAGATGAATCCATGAGGACCTCGATTGCTGACACCTCATTCTCGTCCCATCCCATAAGTCTCTGGAGGTCCGACATAGCTGCATATACTACCAGATTGTCATCCGTCTCAACCATGACGTCATGAATGGCAGCCACATTGAACTGCCTCATCTTCACCTTCTCGCCCACGAAATAGGCCAGCATCCTGTCACCTGTCTTGAGCGAAGCTATTTCCGCCAGCCGGGACGGGATGGAAACGGCAAGAGGGATGCTGTCAGCCACATCATGTCCGCCCGCGGAAGCGCCCTGCGGCACACCCTTGAACATGACTCCATGAATATTGTCCGCATTCTTCACGATGCCAGCCCTATATACGGCCGGAACAACTGCCCGGACCCCGTCAACGCCCTCAACAACTGCCAGATAGGAAGGTTCACGCTCTATAGGAGAAGATTCGTCAAGAACATTCATATCCGGAGGGGTGATCTGAATGTCACCGGCAAGGGATGACAGTCCGTCACGGATCTCATGGCGGAATCCTGACGATATGGACACGGCCAGAATCATGACGAAGAAACTGACGGCAACCGATGCGGTCACTATCTTCCTTCTGAAACGAAGTCTGCGGGCTATGAAGAATGAGACATCCATTCCTTACTTGCCGATCTGCTGCAATCTTGCCTGCGCCGCAAGCTTGTCACTGTCTGAACCATGCTGCACAAGCATCTGGAGATATTTCTTCTCCATCTTGACGTTCTTCTGACGACGGGCTATTGTAACGCAATTCTTGATTGCCGTATAATCGTCCGGCTGCAGTTTCAGCGCCTTATTGTAATACTTCAGCGCTGTCTTGTAATCCTCATTGACCACAAGGTGGTATGATCCTATGTTATTGATGAATCCGGGATTCCTGGGATCCAGCTGATTCATGCGCTCCGACAAGGCAAGGAAGGCCTTCATTGCCGCAGGAGAACCTATGGTATAGAAACTGAAGCAGTAATCAAGCATGGCCTCGGAGAAGAACGTCGCATCTGACGGCTGTTCATTATAAAGCCAGACCTTGCGGGTCGTGCTCTCCTCGACAAGAGAAAGAAGATACGCTATCGCCATATCCGGACTTTCCTTCTCATACGCGATATAGGCATTCGCCTTCAGGAAGCGGAAATCCAGTTTCTCCGGATATATGCTTATAGCCTTGTCAGCTGCCTTCACAGCCATTCCGTACAATTCATCATCGTACATGTTCTCCTGGTAATAATAGATATCTGTTCCTGTGCTATCCTTAAGAGTAAGCACAGGATCCATTCCGAGATATTTCTTACCCGGCTTCGAAACGACCTCACTTGTCTGGGACTTGGTGAAATAGTAGTTGAACTTGGCCAGAAGCATGTTCGAGCTGGTCGAATCAGCTTTCTCCCACGCATTGATCACAGTCTCCACTCCCACACCGGCAGGACCAAGCTTGGAAACCAGAAGATTGTACCTCTGTTCGTATCTGTCAGACTGAGCCATAAGCGCCAGCGGCATCAGTACGGCTGCAGCAAAAATCATTATTCTCTTCATTTCATCACTTTATATTCATCCTTATTCGTCTGCTCTGAGGATGAAGATTATTACATCTGTTACCTATGTTTTTCACAAAGCCCAAAGGTATGCCCTCATACCTGAGCAGGATAAAGCCTCTTTCCATACCGGGAAGCACGACAGCATCCCTGTGCAGGAAGGCCAGAGCCGTATCTCTGTCGACATCAGCTGCCGGATACGCGCCATCAGCAAGCATCAGTGACAAGGCAAGGTCCGCATTCGGAATGAAATCCTTTCCCTTTACCGAGCCGGCCGCACAACCGGAAGCAATCACATGCAGCGCACCTTCCAGAACCGACACATCCTGCCATATTCCCTCAGGAACAGCTATGAGCACATCTGCCCTCGACTTGAGGCGTACGGGAACATTGAAGAAACCATGCACATGCTCGGGCATGGCAGACTTCTGCTGTGACGGCACTGCATTTCTGCCTCGGCCGCGCACCACGGGCACTGTAAATTCCTCCGAGGTCTTCCTCAGCGCGCTGCAATACTGTCCCTCGCCTTCCACAAAGCCGGGCACGAGGCTATAGCCCAGTCCCGTCCTTATCACCCCCGGCATACCGGCAAGTCTGTCATCGGCAAAGAGGGGTTCAGCCCCCAGTTCTTCCGCCGTCCACCTTACATTGCCGTCATTCTCATGGACGTTGAATGTACATGTGGAATAGACGAAGATGCCTCCAGGCGCCAAGGCCGGCCATACGTCTGCTATGATCCTTCTTTGCCGCGCCTCGCACAAGGCGACATTATCCTCTGACCACTGCTCCTGCGCCTGCTCGTCCTTGCGGAACATGCCTTCGCCCGAGCATGGCACGTCAGCCACTATGATATCGAAGAAACCCGGCAGGGCGGCAAAGGCCTTCGGATCATCCGACGTCACGACAACATTCGGATCGCCCCACAATGCCACATTATCCGCGAGAATGCCCACCCTCGCCTTCATGACTTCGTTGGACACAAGCAGGAAAGCATCCCCGCAGGCCTCCCTGAGCGAAGCTGCAAGGTCCGTTGTCTTTCCTCCCGGAGCGGCACACAGATCGAGTACTCTCAGCGGGCGTCCCTGCGGCCTTACGACTTCCGACAGCAGATGCCTGAAAGCATGGCCCACGAACATGGAAGATGAATCCTGCACATAATATGCGCCTGCGTGGAACTGCGGATCGAGCGTGAATATCGGCCTTTCGTCAAGAATACGGCCGTAAGGACTCCATGCCACCGTCCTGCCGTCAATCCCCGTTCCCTTCTTGAAAGGATTGAGACGTACAGACACGGAAGCAGGCTTCTCAAAAGCAGAAAAAGCGACAAGGGCATTTTCATGCCCTATCGCCTCTTCCAGATATTTCCTGAACGATTCCTTTACATTCATTGCCCTTAGAAAGACATCTTGGACGGATCGAATCCCTCCGGATACATAGACGGATCCACTCCCTCCGGCATTCTGCCTTCAGATACAGCGACCAGCGAGTCAACGACCTTGTCAAGGGCGTCCTTGATCTTCGAGCCCAGCAAAGTCTTCATCATGAAATTGAGCTCCGCATCCACCACAATCTGGAAATCCGTCTTATATGGATCCGATGCAGCGTCGAAATGCATGGTAAGGGTGAACTTGAACGGAGCGCCGTCATCCGCGAACTCGATCTTTGAATACGGAGTCCTGTCGGTAACCTTCACTCCTATGGCAAAGCCCTGCACCGTCGCATGGATGGAATCGTAATCCGCAGTTACATCAGCTCTCTTGTCCTCGGGCAGCATCTGCACGAAATTGCGCATATCCACAAAGCCCATATAAAGCTGATATGGCGGACGCGAAACCGTCGCCCTCTTGCTACTGAACTCAGCCATGATTACTCTTTTTTACCCCAGGTTGACGGAGAATATCTCCACTCCTTCAGCACCTGAATATCGGAATCCTTTACATATCCGATCTCATTCGCGACCTCGATAAGGGTGTCATAGTTCGAAAGTGTGGTAAGCTCCACATTCGCATCCTCGAAGGCCTTGCGCGCATGGTTGAAATTGTATGAGAAGATAGCTACCATACCCATCACGTCAGCTCCTGCATTGACAAGGGCATTCTTTGCAGCGAGGCTGCTCATACCTGTCGAGATAAGGTCCTCTACGATCACGACCTTCGAACCTGGCTCGAGAATTCCCTCGATCTGCGATCCTGTTCCATGATCCTTCGGCTTAGGTCTTACGTAGCAGAACGGCTTGCCGAGGATATGAGCCACGAGATAACCGTGAGCGATCGCTCCGGTAGCTACTCCCGCGATGACCTCGACCTCAGGATACTGCTTCCTGATGATATCCGCCATCCATGTACATACGTTCTCGCGGATCTGCGGATATGAAAGTATTCTTCTGTTATCGCAATAGATAGGTGAATTCCATCCCGACGCCCATGTAAAAGGATTGTCCGGTCTCAACATTACGGCCTTGATCTCCATCAGAGATTTGGCTACTGCTTTCTCAACTGATTCCATATTGATATGATTTTATTGTTTTTCACTTCTTCTGCCTATATTTGCAGACAAATCGGGCCATTCAAGGCCCATCCGTGCAAAGTTAATAAAATTATAGGTATAATGCACAAAATCTACTTCGAAAAGAGATGCCTTATAATATGTCCGCCGGACGAACCCGCATTGAACGACCCTAATGCCATCATCTTCAGGGCCGGAAGCGACCTTGACATCCATACTTTGGTCTGCATGCTTGAAACTTCGTCATCCCTCGACCACATATACATGCCAAGTCCCGACACTGACGCGACCTACAGCAAGATATGCGCCGAATTCAAGGAAGTGAACGCAGGCGGCGGACTCGTCTCGAACAGACGTGGGGATTTCCTGCTCATCCGAAGGAACGGGCTGTGGGATCTGCCCAAGGGGCATCAGGATCCGGGCGAGGAGATAAGCGTGACCGCACTGAGGGAAGTAGAGGAGGAAACAGGCATATACGACCTCGTCCTCAGGAACCTGATATGCATCACGGACCATTGTTACAAAAGGGACGGCATATGGCACCTGAAGCACACATGGTGGTACGACATGCTGCACAATGACCCCACCGACCTCACACCGCAATCAGAGGAGGATATATCCAAAGCCGCATGGGTCGCGAAATCCAGCCTTCCTCCCTTCCTGCTGAACACCTATCCCTCTATAAATGAGGTCTTCAGAGAGGCCAAGATATAAAAAAACACTTTTTTTTGACAAAAAGTTCATTTTCCTGAAACAAAAGATGCAAAAAATCGTATAATGTAATGTATTTTGCAGTTTAAACTTTTGTTACAAAAATATTTATGAAGCTTTCACAATTCCAGTTCAATCTTCCGGCAGACAAAATTGCAGCAGAACCTCCGAGATGGAGAGACGAATGCAAGCTCATGGTCCTTCATAAGGACAGCGGAGAAATCGAACACAAACTCTTCAAGGATATCATAGATTATTTCGGCAAAGGAGACACATTCGTACTCAACGACACCAAGGTCTTCCCAGCCAGACTCTACGGAAACAAGGAAAAGACAGGTGCAGATATCGAAGTGTTCCTCCTCAGGGAACTTAACCGCGAGCAGAGGCTCTGGGATGTGATAGTTGACCCTGCGAGAAAGATCCGCATCGGCAACAAGCTTTACTTCGGCGAGGACGAGAGCCTCGTGGCCGAGGTCATCGACAACACCACCTCAAGAGGAAGAACCCTCCGTTTCCTCTACGACGGAAGCTACGAGGACTTCAAGGAGACACTTTTCGGACTCGGACAGACCCCGGTTCCTGACTGGGTGAAAAAAGAGGTCACTCCTGAAGACCAGGAGAACTTCCAGACCATCTTCGCAAAGCACGAAGGAGCGGTTTCGGCACCAGCTGCCGGCCTGCATTTCAGCCGCGAGCTGTTCAACAGAATGATCCTCAAGGACATCAACAAGGCATTCGTCACTCTTCACATGGGAATAGGACATTTCAGAGAAGTTGACGTCGAGGATCTCTCGAAGCACAAGATGGACTCCGAGCGTCTCATCATCACAGAAGAGGCCGCAGGAATCATCAACAAGACCAAGAAAAGCGGCCACAAGGTGCTCGCTGTAGGTATAACCGTAATCAGAGGTCTCGAGACTTACGTGACCACAAACGATGAAGTGAATGCATACGACGGCTGGACCAACAAGTTCATATTCCCGCCTCACCGCTTCGCGATTCCTAATGCCATCGTATCGAACTTCCACAGACCCGGCTCTACCATGCTCATGTCAGTAGCTGCATTCGGAGGTTACGAGAAGGTAATGAAGGCATACAAGACCGCGTTGGAACAGGACTACAAGTTCGGCCCATACGGAGACGCCCTTCTTATCATCTGATGAAGACACCAAGATTCGGAAAATATCCGAAGAAATAGAAAAATTTCTTAAAGAAAAAGAAAAACCGGCTTTACAGACTTCTGCAAGGCCGGTTTTCGTTATAACTTGCCTCAAAAAAAGACATGGACAAACAGATGGAAAAGGCAAGTTTATGCGCTCTGGGGAAGATATTCGGCTTCGAGCCGAAGATAGCGACTACCCTTATCACACACGCAGGAAGCGCAAGCGGGGTATTCGGGTTCGGCAAGGACGAGCTTGAACAGATACTCGGCCCATATTCGAAATATCGGTGGCAGATACGGCCGGAAGCTGTGGACAGTGCCGGCGAAGAGCTGCTGTCGCTGCAGGAGAAGGGCATATGGTTCTGCGGATGGACAGAAGATGACTACCCTTCCATACTCAAGGAATGCCCAGACCCTCCGGTGGGCATATACATACGGTCGGGCAGCGCACCCGGCGAACTCTGGAACCCGGAAAGGAAAATAGCCATCATCGGCACCAGGGACATTTCCTCCTATGGCAGGGAATGGTGCGAGAAGATCGTGCTTGGACTGGAAGCATGCAAGGAAAAGCCGCTGATCATAAGCGGGCTCGCGCTCGGCACGGACATTTGCGCACATAGGACCGCACTCGAAGCAGGCCTCCCTACGATAGGAGTCATGGCGACAGGACCGGAAAGCATCTACCCGCACAGGAACATACAGACGGCCATGCAGATGATACAGACGCCAGGCTGCGGCCTCATCACCGACTACCCTCCCGGCACCGCACCGCTTGCCATACATTTCCTGAGGCGCAACCGCATAATAGCCGGACTCGCCCAGGCCACGATTCTTGTCGAATCCCGCATCAGGGGAGGAGGCATGATGACGGCAAGACTCGCATTTTCATATGACAGAGACGTTTACGCACTGCCAGGAAGAGCAGACGACATTTTTTCGCAAGGATGTAACGACCTGATCAGAAACAAGATAGCCGAGCCGATAACATCCGTGAGCGAACTTATAGAAAGCCTGGGCATGAAGGAAGGCAAAAAGGAAAAGAAGATGAGCGTGAGGGAAAGGGTCATGTACACCTACGGCCGGAACATGCCACTTGAGAAAGCTGAGAAGATATGCGCCCTGCTTGAAACCATACGTACAGAAAGGGGCATCAGCATAGAAGAGCTGTCGCATGCATGCGGACTCCCTTTCCACCATGCCGTCAACATATGCGGACTACTGGAAAGCGACGGACTTATAACTATAGACCTGCTTCAGAGATGTAGCATTAATGCAAAAAGTTTTTAACTTTGCAGGATAGCCGGCACAATCCGGCACCGCAGGTTATGGAATTCATAGACACACACGCGCATCTATATGACGAAGCTTTCTCGGGAGAGGAGGATCAGGCGGTCGCGAGATCTGTAGAAGCGGGCGTCAGCAAAATAATTTTTCCGGACATCGACTCCGCGACCCGCGACCTGATGTTCGAGATCGCCGGAAGGCATGAGGGAACGGTATTCCCATGCCTGGGCCTGCACCCTACCTCCATAGGAGCTGACTGGGAACAGGAAATGGAAAAACTGGAGCCGTGGCTGTCAAAGCCTATATGGGCTATAGGCGAAATAGGCATGGACTGCTACTGGTCCAAGGAATTCATCAGGGAACAGCAGGCCGCACTCAAGCTTCAGCTGGAGCTCGCGGACAAGCTGTCTCTTCCTGTCATAATACATTCAAGAGATTCAACGGAACTTATAATAAACGTACTCAAGGAATGCAGACAGCTTTCCCTGAGAGGGGTATTCCATGCCTTCAGCGGCAGCGTCGAGACGTTCAGGGAGCTGCAGAAGCTCGGAGACTGGTACATCGGCATAGGCGGCGTGCTTACATATAAGAAGGCATCCATAGCTGAAACCGTAAAGGAGATACCGCTGGAGCGGATACTGCTCGAGACCGACTCCCCATATCTGACTCCTGTTCCTTTCAGAGGCAAGAGAAACGAAAGCGCATATATACCGCACATCGCAGCCAGACTTGCAGAGCAGAAAGGCAGGGACATCGCTGAAATAGCAGAAGTCACAACAGAAAACGCAAGAAAACTCTTCCGCATATGATATACTCAGACGTCACAAAAGCGAAATCATCCATCCTGCTGATATACACCGGCGGTACCATAGGCATGAAGGAGGACCCTGCAGTCCAGGCCTTGAGGCCTTTTGACTTCAGCCAGATTCTCGAGGAGGTTCCCGAACTGGGAAAATTCGCCTACAGGATAGATTCATACACATTCGATCCCATCATCGACTCTTCAGACGTCGAGCCGTCGCTCTGGGTCTCGCTCGCAGGCCTGATCGAAGAAAGATATGACAGCTACGACGGCTTTGTAATACTGCATGGAACAGATACGATGGCATATTCGGCCTCAGCCTTGAGCTTTATGATAGAAGGACTGACCAAGCCGGTCGTATTCACCGGAAGCCAGCTCCCTATCGGCACACCGCGCACAGACGGAAAGGAAAATCTGATTTCCTCCGTCGAGATAGCGGCGGCAAAGGACGAAGACGGACACGCAGTCGTTCCGGAGGTATGCATCTGCTTCGACAATGTGCTCATGCGCGGAAACAGGACATCCAAGATCAACTCCGACAACTTCAGAGCATTCAGGTCGGAGAACCTGCCTCCGCTGGCCGAAGCGGGCATAAGCATCAGATACAACACCGCCCTGATACGCAAACCTCAGGATTGGGACATGCGCCCCGTCTTCCACAAGAACCTTGACACAAGAGTGTCGATTCTGAAGATTCACCCGGGAATAACGCCACAGGTGGTGAAAAGCATATTGTGCAGCCCGGATCCGAGAGCCGTCATCATAGAGACATACGGTGCAGGCAACGCTCCATCCAAGGACTGGTTCATATCACTTATCCGCGAAGCCGCAGAGTCAGGAAAGGTCTTACTGAATGTCACTCAATGCATTGCAGGATGCGTCAACATGGACATTTATGCAACCGGCAAATCATTGAAGACGGCAGGAGTCGCCAACGGATACGACAGCACGACTGAAAGCGCCCTGGCGAAACTGTTCCACCTGATGGGAATGCATTCAGACAACGAGGCAGTAAAAATAGGGCTGGAAATGAATTTAAGGGGCGAAATATCAAAATAATTATTGCCGTTTGGAAATAAATTGCTAAATTGCACCGCATTTTGAGAGGACTGTATAGCATCCTCACCAAAATAACGATATTTAACTAAAAACAATTCAATAACTTTAATTAATTAAACACACAAAAACAATTATGAAAAAATTTTTCATGTTTTTGGCAGTAATGGGCGTTATG
>JAEIGA010004149.1_pt1 | contig 22428 bp, 14 predicted proteins | sample 9270691 | NCBI WGS metagenome assembly JAEIGA01 (sample SAMN17057246, study PRJNA624740) | gut metagenome | biome: biome; isolation source: fecal sample | host: Bos grunniens | place: China: Xizang | collected 2019 | reverse complement strand
CCAATCAGTCTTTCGGCCGTCGTCTTTTTAGTGCTTTCCGGAGTGATTCTATCGGCAAATCCATTGGAACAGATATTCTCCTTGCAGTTTTCGAATGCAAAATCATCAATATCTACCGCATCAACACAATCTGCTCCACACTGACAGGCAGCAATCGACAAAACTCCCGTACCGCTACCCATATCGAGTCCCCGAAGACCAACCAACGTCGAATCAAGAATCATCTCAACCATCATCTTGGTCGTAGCGTGATGACCTGTTCCAAACGACATCTTCGGCATAATGACAATCTCAAAATCCACATTCGGATCTGACTGATGAAACGGAGCCCGTATCAAGACTCGTCCATCGACGTTTACAGGCTCGAAATTGCTCTCCCAAAGAGCATTCCAATTCTGAGCCTCAATCTGCACATATCGGGCATTATTTATACCATAACGAGCCAGTATCGCATCACAATCATCCTTGCAGTCTATCAGCAGATGTTGAGGTATATAAGCCTTCAACAAATCACGTTCTGCCACGAAACTGTCGAATGGAAGATCTGACAACTCGGCAGTAATTATATCAGCCATTTCTGATTCCGCAATCGGAACATTCAATTCGATGTAATCCATAATATAAGTAAGGTATTATTTTTCAAAAGTAATTATTTATTCGGTCGCATATAAATCTGCAACATTTCAATCTCAGCACTACGGTTTGCGAATAACCTTCACACTTTGGCCTTTTGTCGAAGCAGCAATATCCGAGTCATACATTGACTCAACGATTAGTCCTGGAAGATAGAATTCACCTCCATAGGTTGCCGTTAATCGAGTCTCAATCACTAGCGGCTGTGTTCCTGTCAGTGTAAAATATAGATAAATTCTATCATCGCGAATATCCTTATATGAAATTCTGCCATCGGTATAATCACCGAGTCCCGAACGAATCTCCCACCCAGACGGGAACAACTGAGTCAATGCAATGTTATCATATTTTACCCCCAGGGCTGTTGGCGTAATCGTTACTCGAGCTGTAAAATCCTTACCTATTTCGATTTGCGAAATATCAATCTTCGCACCCTTATCATCAAAAAATTCTCGTTTTACGGCAATATTTCTGCTTGATTCAACCTCCATTGCTTTAGATGGTACTCCGACACTCTCCATTGTTAGATAAAGCCTATGTGAATTGAGATTCTTAATAGTTACAGCAACCTCATTTTCGAATTCAGTAACATCTATCTGCTTTGAGTATGATTGTCTTAACGAGTTTATAATTCCATTATTTTTTTCGATGTTGTATGTCAACTTAATTGATGAATCATCATCGCTACGTTCAATGACATCAGCAACTGCCATTAATGCCCAGGCAGCTGTCTGCGTACTCATCCACTTGTCTGAAGCCAATACATCAGCGAGTTTACGCATAATTTCATAAGCATCAGTTCGTTTCCCCACCGAATTCAACACTATAGCTTTAATAGCCATATCACGTTCGACTGAGCCGAATATCTGAGATGACATAATTGTCGTATCCATCGTGTCGACTGAGGCAAGCAACCCACGACCTATATCTTTACGGCCATCTGCAATATATGCTCCGGCAAGCAGCAGTTTTGACAAGGACGATTGAGCAGTATTCTCTCTTAACCTATTCATTGCTCCACGTTCTGACTCACCGGCCATTGCCAGCACCCAAAGTCGATATGCCTGTTCTTCAAAATTTCCATCTTTGGAACGCCAAGATTTTGCCAAAGTTTTGGCGTGGTCACACCAACGTCCAAGCAATCCTTCAGGTATCGAATACCCCATCGCTTTAGCCTCAATTAGGAAATGGCCAGCCCAAATACAAGCCCATTGATTGACAATATTACTACCAGGCCAATAACTCAATCCGCCATCAAGACGACGATATTTTGACATTTTACTGATCACTGAAGTCACATTAGACTGCACTCTGTCAGCCTCTTTTTGTGAGAGATCATACACCTTCGACAGATACAACTGAGGAAATCCTCCCGAAACAATCTGTTCAAGACAACCGTGAGGATAATCCACGAGTTCAGAGATTCTACCAGAAATATCCACTGAAAGCAAAGTCGACATCTCGAGTTTCATAGTATTTGTACCCTTACGTCCGGCCAATTCAAATTTCCCCGTATAAGTATCATTCGGATTAATTACGACCATCTGTTTTACACGACGTTTGGCATTTGCCTCCTGAATATTAATTTCAACACGATCCTCTGCGACATCTCCGCCGCCCGTACACCTAACCTGTAACATTCCTGTGGTTGGAAGGTCCGTAGCCTTAACTCTAAATACGACAGTCTGCTCACCCTCGACATCAAATGTCACACGTTTCACCACGTCATCTATAGGCACAAATCCCTGATGCTCCTTCAAGGCGACATCTACGACTCCCACGCCATTTTGCATCGCAAAAACAGTAACCGGAATTTCGACTACATCCTGAACGGCCACCACTCTCGGCACAGTCATCAGCGTCATTAACGGTTTGTTTACAAGCGTTTTACTTTCAGCCGAGCCAAATGCTTGCCCCTTAGATGCTGCTACCAACATCGTTCGGACTGCTCCAACATACGAAGGCAGTTCAACCGAATGGCTGACTCTCTCTCCCGGTTTCAGTTCAAATGGCCCCATAAATTTCACTACAGGTTTGAATCTCTGGGCCTTAATATCTCCTCTGACCACAATCTCGTCATCTCCCCCTATCGAAAACATTCTTTCAATACTTCCCCCATAGGCACCAATTACGTCGTTATACATATCCCACGTTCTGACTGCCAATGCTTCGCGTGCATAAAATTTTCCCCAAGGATCAGGTGTAGTAAAATGCGTCAAATCAAGCAAACCCTCATCAACAATAGCAATAGTATAACTCATCTGTTTACCATTTTTTTCTGCCACCTCAATCGAGTATTTTTGTCCAGGACGCACCTCTTTGGGAGTCTTCAATTCTGGTTTAAGTTCAGTTGTAGGATCATCGACCATTATGGGTATTACTCCGTACAAACGCAACGGAGCATCATTCGACATATGCCCATATGGCTGGATCAACGACACCCATACATAAACATTCGGAGACATCTGTCTTTCAGCAACCATTTCGAATGTGGTAGAGGTTGATTTACAATCAATCCAGGTTGAGTTCAACACTCCAGCCGACGACTCGACTGTGACCAATGCACGTGAACCTCTAGCCGAAGGGAATGAAATCTTCACCCGTTCTCCAACTTTGTAGCGTTGCTTATCCGATTTAAGAGTCAACATTGTAGCGGCATCAGCACTCGATGTACTATGAGGAGAATCACTCCAATCGACTCTGACCAATTGTGCAACACTGTGTCCGCTTAACGGATCCGTCAGCTTGATTTGATATAATCCCCAATCAGTATTATTCCACTCATATTCGAATTGACCCTCTCCGCCATTAACTTCTATCTCAGTATTCAGCACTTCACGTTCGATACCATTTCTCATAAAATAGGCCTGTCGGTTTCCGGAATTCCACCACCATTCCCACTCCATTTTATGAATTTCGACTTTAAGTTTTGTTTTATCAACCTTTTTGCCTTTTGAATCCAACACCACTACATCAAACTTATGTCGACGTTCTGTCTCGATAAAATCTTTATCCTTATCTATGGGCAGTTTCAATCCCACATATCTCGAATATGGAGCAACCTTGTGCGTAAAGACATCTGTACTATAATTTCCACTTGGCTCGAATACCCTCGTGGTAATCTTTGCCTGTAACATTCCTGGCACATTATCAAACGTATTCAGTGTCTTTGTAAAACGAAGATTGCCATCCGAATCCAATCTCGATGACACAAGTTCTATATTCTGACTTGTAAAATCTTTGGACTCATCTTGGAACAGATAATTTTCATACCCGTAAAATGATGCGACTGTCGGGGTAAATTCAGCTTCGATTTTTGCATTCAGTCCTGAAGCCTTTGCTCCGTGCAACCACTCTGCGTGCAGATTTCCCGAGATATTTGTCGACCAAACCTGATTATTATCTATATCCAGATTAATTTTCAAACGATTGGGCTTGATGGTTTCAACCCTCAGACTCTTCTCAAACACATTATTACCCAACTCGACCTTAACTCGGTAAACTCCTGTCTGAGCCTCCACATCTGTCTGCAACACGAATGCACACATTCCGTCATCGTTAATCTCAGCACTTTGTGATGACACAACCTGTCCCTGAGGATTGGTCATCTGTATCTTTATCGGGTGATTTTTCGGTAATGACACACCCTTATCATTCAATATAAATGTCAGGAATATTTTATCTCCCGGTCTCCACACGCCACGTTCTCCATAGATGAAACCTTTGCGTTCTCCCTGCACACTTTGCCCATTGACATCAAATTCACTCATTGAGAGATTATCCCCAGTCGAAACCTTAAGATAACCTTTTACTCCACGAGATGTCACTACTACAACGTGTGGTTCGTCAGTAACACGCACTCGTGCAACTCCATAAGAGTCTGTTACTGCATTGCCTACCCGTTGATGTGTGAAATCAAACACCTCGACCATAGCTCCGGCTTCGGGAGCTGCTGTCTGCAGATTTGTCACATAAACCGAAATTTCACCTTGTCCGCTCGATTTGGCCGTAATACCCAAGTCCGACAACAAGATATTAATTCTCTGTTTATGAGGTATCCACATATATCTGTAATCTCGACTATCGAAACCGTCATCCACACCGAGAATCGAAATCTGATACATTGCATTCTTATCTTCACCGAGCAGATGCTCCAGGTCAAGTTGGGATATCATTATATTTTTCAAATCTTTTGATAGCGAATCACTCAATATAATTCGTTTTCTGGCTACAACCTTACCTACGCGATAGAGTTCGTAGTCACCACTCATATCATTTTCCTGCAGAAATTGCAAGATATTGTTCTGATATATTCTGACGACTCCAACCTCAACCTCCTTGTAATTAACACTCTTAAATGGTATCTTCACTGATGATGTCGTAGGCAAAATTGTCCCTTGTGAGATGAATTCAACTTTAGGCGACAAGTCTTCGAATTTAATATTTACAGTCTGATCTTTGTCCAATTGTCGTCCGCTGCGAGCCTGCAATCCTGAGTGAATTGTCAAATCATAACTACCAATCAACCGACTAACAGAATAAATATATACCTTATTGACAAGAGACATATAACGTACTTGAGGCGATGAGGATAACTCAAAGTAATCACCGAGCCGTTGATTCTTCTTAAGAACATCAGAGAATGTCGCAACGATTCGGAATTCGGGTTCATATTCAACCGAAACATTCAGCAATTTAAATTCATCTTTTTCAGGAATTTCGATTTCAAATTTCTCATCTTTATTAGAATTCATAATCTTGCCCTCAACCTCTATGAGCAACTTACGAGACTTATCCTTTGCGGCAATCGAATCAATTACAAAGACGTGACGCATATTTCGATTCTCGTGTTTCCAGCTGATACGCAAATTTTTCTCCTTCACCCTCAACATATCCTCAATCTTATCTGCCGAAAAACTATCATCTGTCACTATGTAACCTCTTAACTGGTACATATTTTTTTCGGTTTCATACATTGCCAAAGGCTCAACTCCGGCCGAATAGTTGGGTTTGATGGTATTTATTTCGAATCTGTATTTTCTGGAAGCTTTGCCCACATCGATCAATTTGGTCATATTTACCTCGACATTATATTTCTGATTAAATTTAAGAGGTTCGGTCGGAATAAACTCCACAGTATAGTCGTCCAACCACACGGCACGTCCACTGACAGAAGGCGTAATCGAAAAAGTAGCGTCGTCACACAATTCTCCCGCAGTGTGATGTACATCCAAAACGGCATCTTCTCTGAGTCGCAGATAAATAGCAGACATTACTGACACACTGCCTTCAGAGTGGCTTTCAATTGCAGGGTGCACATTTTCGGCCAGTCCTTTAAAACTATTTATTCTCGGCAATAAAACCAGACATAATGATATCATTACCGCAACCACGACAAGTGAAATAGTCAATATAGAGGTAGATTTTTTCATATTAAATTTCATAACTTTGTAGGGTGTAAAATTACAAAATCCGAGTGACTATTCAAAGACATACACGCATTATTATTTTAATTGTCTCAGCAATTTTGGTAGGCAGAATAATTTTGTTGCCAAAATTGTTTGACACGACACATTCTACCGTAATTTTAGCCAACGATGGGCAGTTGCTCGGAGCCAAAATTTCCGATGACCAGCAGTGGCGATTCCCTTCCACAGACTCTGTATGCGAAAAATTCACCAAAGCATTAATTACATTTGAAGACAAACGATTCTACCAACACTTCGGAGTTGACCCGATAGCTATGATGCGAGCTTGTTGGCAATTTGTCTACCATCGTCGGGTTGTCAGCGGAGCAAGCACCCTCTCAATGCAGGTCATTCGTCTTAACCGAAACCAACAAGAGAGAAACATAATCGATAAGTTAATCGAAATGGAATCTGCCTTTTGGCTCGAATTATTCCACACAAAGAGAGAAATACTTGCTTTGTACGCATCAAACGCTCCTTTTGGAGGGAATGTCATAGGCATCGAGGCGGCATCCTGGAGATATTTCGGACGTTCACAACACGAACTTTCTTGGGCCGAAGCAGCAATGTTGGCCGTACTCCCTAACCAACCATCGCTGATACACCTCAAACGTAATCGGGAACTATTGCTAAAGAAACGCAATTCTCTGTTAAAAAGACTACACAAGGAGGGCTATATTGACAACGAGGAATATTCGTTGGCTATTGATGAGCCACTGCCCGACGAGCCGCTACCACTGCCACAAGAGGCTCCGCATCTATTGAATCGCATAATCAAATCCGACAAAGGTGAATCTGTCACAACAACTATAGATGCCAATCTGCAACGTGCCGTGAGTACAATTTTAAAACTGCACAACGAAAAACATCGTGCAAACAAAATCGAAAATGCAGCCTGCCTGGTGGCAGAAATCTCCAATGGGAACATTTTGGCTTATGTAGGGAATGTCTTTACACCTGAGAATCCCGTAGAATGTATGTCAGTAGATATTATTCCAGCACCAAGAAGTAGCGGAAGCATCTTAAAACCACTGCTTTATGCATCAATGTTGTCTAATGGAGAGATACTGCCCAATACGCTTATTTCAGACACACCATTGCATAGTGGAGGCTTTGCACCCAAAAATTACAACCGTACGTTCGAAGGTGCTGTTTCAGCCTCAGATGTAATCATCAAGTCACTGAATGTTCCGAGTGTCAGAATGTTACAATCTCACGGAATCGAAAAATTCCGTCAATTGCTTATATCTTGTGGATTGAGCCACATCAGCCACTCGGCTGACCATTACGGTCTATCGCTGATTCTCGGAGGTGCCGAAGTTTCGCTATGGGACATTACCCAGACATACACATCTATCGCACAAAAACTTCAACATCTACCCTCTCGCCGTCTGACTCTCAATGGCGACTCATCAGCAGGACCTGACATAAACATCTGCAATGCAGCTCTGTGGATTATGACAAACACCCTGAACAAGGTCAATCGTCCAGAAGAGGAACTCGGTTGGCAATGGTTTGAAAGTCACAAAAACATTGCGTGGAAAACAGGAACAAGTTATGGCAATCGCGATGGCTGGTGCATAGGCTTTACCTCAAAACACATAGTTGCAGTTTGGGTAGGCAATGCCTCAGGCGAAGGTCGCCCTACTCTTACTGGAATCGGACACGCAGCTCCAATAATGTTCGAAATATTCAATCTGTTGCCCAATGCAGAAAAATTCGATCCTCCGGAGATCGAATTGCGAGAGGTGGAAGTTTGTGCTAACAGCGGCCATCTGGCAACAACTCGTTGTGCCCAAACCAGAACAGAGATAATACCAACAATAGGTATCGAAAGTACTCCTTGCCCATACTGCCAGAAAATTACCCTCGACCAAGAGGGACACTACCGCGTGGATAGTCGATGTTATCAGGTCAGTCAGATGCAACACGTATCACGATTTGTACTGCCACCCATAGAGGAGTGGTATTACAAACAGAAACATCTCGACTACAAGTCATTGGAACCACTCCACCCCGCCATATCTCACAATACGAAACAAGCCTCCGTTGCCATCATTTACCCCATTGCTGGCAACGAGGTTGTAGCTACCCGCAGTCTCGATGGAAAGAAACAAGGTATTATATTTCAAGCAGTACACACGACACCCAAGCAAACATTATTCTGGCACGTGGACAACAATTTCATCGGTTCGACAACCGATTCTCACAAAATATCGTGGCGTAATGTCACTCCTGGACACCACAAACTAACAGTCGTGGATATGTTTGGCAATTCGAGTTCTGTCAAATTCTCAGTACCCGAAAAATAAATACTCAAAAGTGTAATCTATTTTATCCGATTATTCTTCATAAATGGCATTTAGTTGCTATTTTGTGGGGGAATTATATAAAATTGTCACGAAAAAATTTTAAATTTGCACGTTACTAACTATAAATCAAATGAAAAATATCTTGTTTAAAAACGAAATCACATCTCTGTTTGCAAAAATCGGAGTCTTATACATCATTTTAATGCTCTGTCGAGTAGTATTCTACATCATTAACGCAGATGCTATCGGAGAAATCACTTCATCTGAAATCCCGTCACTACTGAGTGGTGCCTTCGTTTTTGACAGCATTTCAATATTTTATGTCAACTGTATCTTTGTTCTTTTCTGCGTATTGCCAATCCGAATCAGATACAAAAATTGGTATCGCAGATTGTTGATGTGGTTGTTCTACATTGTCAATTCTATTGTTGTTGTGGTAAATTTCTCAGATGCAATCTACTACCACTTTGCAAAAAAGAGATTTACAGCCGAGGAGTTCCACTTTACGGACAACGATAATACTTCAAAAATTATCTTCAAAGCAATCGGAGAAAATTGGTATTGGGCAATCTTTGCAATTGCACTGATTTGGTTTATAGTTTGGAGTTACCGCAAACTTGACAATTTTTCACGAACACACCGACTTAAAAATGCATATTTTTACACCTTCTACGGCATACTGACACTTGCGGCTCCCGTACTGATGTGGGGTATCACTCGCGGTGGACTAAGCCACGCTGTACGTCCGATCACTTTGAGCAATGCTACTCAATACACCACAGATAGCAATAAAGCTCAACTCATTCTGAGTAACCCATTCTGCATTATACGAACTCATAGTGCAAAACCGTTCAGTGCAAAAAAATACTTCCCAAGCGAACAACTCGAACAACTATACACTCCCGACCATTTCCCGACCGACTCACTGAAATCTATCGGACGGAAAAATATCGTGATGTTTACACTCGAAAGTTTCAGCCGCGAACACTCAGCACTGCTTAATCCAGAACTTTATGGTCCTGATGAAAGAGTTATTCCGTTCCTTGACTCGCTAATGACAGAATCGCTGACCTTCACAGATGCATTTGCAAATGGACGTAAATCTATTGATGCACTGCCATCAATCATAGCGTCAATACCATCATTCGAACGACCATTCGTACTGAGAAATCAATCGGTTGCACCAATAGAAGGATTGCCCGCAATGCTTGGCAAAATGGGTTATACCACAGCATTTTTCAGCGGAGCTCAACGCAACTCAATGGGATTCGTTGCATTTGCGAAAAACGCCGGTATGCAACTACACTTCACCCGTGAAGAATTCGAAGAAAAGAAGGGCCGCATAGAATATGACGGATATTGGGGCATCTGGGACGAACCTTTTATGCAATATATGTGCGAGGAGTTGGGCAACTTTAAAGAACCTTTCTTTGCAGACATATTCACACTTAGTTCTCACCACCCATTCGTAGTACCCCAAGAGTATGAATATTTACCTATAGGAAGAACTAAAATCCACAGACCTGCAAGATATACCGATTTAGCACTCAGACGTTTCTTTGAAGCTGCAAAAAAACAGCCGTGGTTCAAGAATACCATATTCGTATTCTGCTCGGACCACGTATCGTCAGAAACATTTGCTGCAAAGACCAAAACCGTAACCGGTAATACTCAGATTCTAATGGCAATATATACACCAGACGGAAGTCTCAAGGGTTATGATTCACTGCCCGCACAACAAGCTGACCTTATGCCGACCCTACTGGGTTTGGTTGGCAACAAAGAGCCATTCACCGCATTTGGCAATGACCTGATTAACGGCACACGTCCAAGAGTTGCAATAAGTTCAGATGGAGAACTTTATCAAATTATCAGCGATTCACTTGTACTGTTCTACGATTCACGTATTGAAAAAATATCAAGTGTGTACTCACGTCAGGATACTCTACAACAAAACAACATTTACGTTGAAAATGATCCTGCACAACTCAAACTCGAACAATACTTAAAAGCTGTAATTCAATCATACGGAGAAAGAATCGAACAAAGAAATTATTTACCCAAAAGATAATATATCTGTTTTTTTGTTATCTTTGTGAAAATAAGAAAATCATTAACTAAAAAAAATAACAAGTATGTTTAATAAAGAAACTTACATCGAACGCCGTAACCGACTCAGAGCAGCGGTTAAAAGTGGTATTATATTGCTGCTCGGCAACTCAGAACAACCAGCCAATTATCGCTCAAATACATTCCATTTCCGTCAAGATAGCAACTTTTTGTACTACTTCGGACTAAACGTAGCAGACTTTGCCGGCGTAATTGACATCGAAGCTGGAACAGAGTGCATCTACGGTGACGACTACACAGTTGACGATATCGTATGGATGGGACCTCAACCATCAACTCAAGACTTAGCTGAAAGTGTTGGCGTAAAATCAGGATTACCTGTAAGTGAGTTGTACACTGCAATTGCAAATGCAATCAGACAAGGTCGTAGAATCCACATCCTACCACCATACCGCGAAGCAAATATGTTAAAGTTGCAAGGTCTTCTCGGAGTAAGTACTGATAGAATTAAAGACTACGTGTCAACAGAATTGATTCAAGCAGTTGTTGCTATGCGTGAAATCAAATCTGAAGAAGAGATTGCAGAAATCGACCGTGCTTGTGAAATAGGCTGGAGAATGCACACTACAGCAATGAAAATGTGCGCTCCGGGTGTTGTAGAACGCGAAATCGCAGGTGCAATCGAAGGTATCGCTCTCTCTTATGGTAGCGGTGTTTCATTCCACTCAATTGTTTCTCAAAACGGAGAAACACTGCACAACCACAATCACAACAATATTCTCGAAGCAGGTCGCTTATTGCTGGTAGACGCAGGTGCTGAAACGACAATGAACTATTGTAGCGACTTCACTCGTACAATGCCTGTAAATGGGAAATTCACTTCAAAACAAAAAGATATCTATAACATCGTTTTGGCTGCCCACGACAGAGCAATCGAATTGGCTCGCCCTGATATCACATATCAAGAAATCCATCGCGAAACTGCACGTACAATCGCTGAAGGTTTGACTTCACTTGGATTGATGAAAGGTTCGATTGATGATATCGTAGCAAACGGTGCTACTGCAATGTTCTTCCCACACGGACTCGGTCACCAAATGGGTCTCGACGTTCACGATATGGAAGACCTTGGTGAAAAATATGTAGGATATGACAAAGAAGTAGAACGCAGCACTCAATTCGGAATCGCATCCCTCAGAATGGGTAAACGTCTGAAAATAGGAACTGTACTGACTGACGAACCGGGAATCTATTTCATTCCTGCACTTATCGACAAATGGCAAAATGAAAAGATTAACAACCAATTCATCAACTTCGACAAGGTTCGTGAATTCATCGGTTTCGGCGGCATCCGCATCGAAGATGACTTGTTGATTACTCCAACAGGCAATCGAGTAATGGGTCCGAATCGCATTCCTATCACAGTTGAAGAAATTGAAGCATTTATGGCAAAATAACTCTAATAAAGAGTATACAACAGAGGGTGTTCCGATTGGGACACCCTCTATTATATTTGTAGCAACAGTTCTTTTGCTACTGACAATTTAGAAAAATACTATTTATTCAGCAATTCTTCGATTTTCTTAGCCAATGCCTCACCACGCAAACCGCGTGCAACGATCTTACCCTCCTTGTCAATTAGGAAAATAGTCGGAATCGATGACACTCCATATTGTTTAGATACAGACTGTGCATTATTTTCGTTATCATTGATTACTTGGTGCCAAGTCAATTTATCATCAGCAACTGCTTTTTTCCAAGCCTCAGTATCACGATCAACGGATACGCTAACTGCATCAAATCCCATATCTTTATACTTAGCATAAGTTTCAACCATATGCGGATTTTCTCTGCGGCACGGACCACACCAAGATGCCCAAAAATCAATCACAAATACTTTACCTTTCATTTCGGTCATCAAGTTGAAATCTTTTCCATCAATAGTCTTGAGCGTAAAATCGATAACCGGCATTCCAGGTGCAGTTTTCATCAAAACATCACGACGTTGTTTGATAACTTCGAGAGGCTTGTTATTAGTCATACCTGCAGCTTCAAACACCTTCAGTATAGAGTCGGTCTTTTCAATTGAATTTCTCAGTTCGAAATCATTCTCCATAATATAGAAAGCAGCAAACAGCGTCGAGATATTATCATTAACAAGTTTATTTATCTCTGCATCAGTTTCAAGGAACAATTCATTTATTTGATTTTTCAGTTTATCAATTTCGGCTTTGATTTCAGTTTGTTGCTCACCTTGTGCTTCACTATAACGCTTTTGTGCATCAGAAAGTTGGGTTCGAAGTGGTTTTTCTTTTTCATAATACTCACGATTAAGTCTTTCAGTTTCAACCCACAATTCATTTGACTTGGTTCCCGAAAACTGGATTTTAATTGAATTTTTATCACTCATTTCACTCGCAATATTAAGAGTGCCTTTTTCAACAAAGAACATCATACATCCATAACTATTGCCTTTGTATGGTGGTTTAATTTGCAGATACTTGGCTGATGGAACATCGAATTTAAATTCATACGAAAATTTTCCATCTTTTAATTGGAATGAATCTGTTGGTTCTGCCAATTTTCTACCGTCGGTCAGATAAACTGTTTGATCTTGAAAACCTTCGAAATTACCATTTATCTTCATAGTATTTTCGGAAGTCGTGCTACACGACACCATCAATATCGTTGCAACACCAAATAAAAATGCATTTCTTTTCATTATTGTTTTATTTTTAAATGATTTACGTACCACAAATTTAATGATTTTTTTGATGGTTTGCAATTAATTTTCACTAATTGTTTTGTTAATTAAAATAAAATTACTATCTTTTGAGTCGAAAGTGGCGTGCGATTTGGTGAAGATATTTACTATAACATTATTAATCAGACTAGTAAATATATTTGAATTTATTATTAACTTCTAAATCAGCAATTTTATGAGAAGTAAATTCACCATCGAATACGAAATTGGATCTACCGTTTCATCGTTGTATAACAGACTCTCTACAGAAAATGGGTTGAGCAGTTGGTTTGCCGACAGTGTTGACCTCAACAATGGAGTATACACATTCAAATGGCGTAAAGTCAGCGAACAAGCAAGACTTATTGCATCCAAAGAGAATAGTTTCATAAAATTTCAATGGGAAGAGGACGCCGATTCGGATTACTATTTCCAATTTTCGATTGTTTCTCACGAACTGACCGGCGACGTTTCACTCATAGTCGAAGACTTTGCTTTGGAGTGTGACATCGAAGATTCAGTTAATTTCTGGGACACAAATATTGCCAAACTCAGGCGAGCTTTAGGCTCCTTCTAACTCATCAATTCTTTCGGCTTCGGCCATATCTTCTTCCTCATTCTGACGTGCTATAGACTGAATGATTCCGAGTGATATGCCCGTAAACAGCAACGAAGACCCCCCATGACTCAGAAATGGCAAACTCTGTCCCGTCACGGGTATAAGAGACACCGATACACCCATATTAACCGCAGCCTGAATCATTACGGTCAGGCCGAGTCCGAAAGAGATCAATCCATTAAAATGACTTCTGCTGTGTTTTGCGATCAGAAATGAACGATAAAATATCGTCAGATACATAATCAGAACAATTATTGCACCTACTATTCCATACTCTTCGATAATAAAAGCGTAGGCATAATCGGCGTGAGCCAATGGCAGATTCGAACGCTGTGTACTATTGCCCGGACCTTTACCAAAAATTCCGGCCGAAGCAATTGCCACTTTTGATTGGTAGACCTGGTTCTCGATTCGTTCAACTCCGGCACTCTTTTCGACTTGTTCTGTCTGTGGCACAAAATATCCTTTAATACGATTACCCCAAGTCTCCATTCGATCGAATCCCGCAGCATAAAGCACCGAAAACAAAAAGGCTGCGACCACTAAGACGAATCCCAATAACCGAGATATTTCTCGCCATTTGATTCCCGATACCTTAATCATAATCAAAGAACATACACCTATCATTATAGCCGTGGACAGATTCGACAACATAATCAAAAAGCACACTACGGCTACCGGCATCAATATTGGCAACGTTGTACGTATAAGGATATTCATATTCTCCTCATAATTTCTCTGCCAATCCATCGGGTTCAGCGAGGGTAACAGTTTCAATTTTGACAAATTTTTTCTTTGAGCAAGTTGGTAAGCTAGTACAATAACGAGCAATATTTTTGCCGCATAAGATGGCTGAAAGGTTTTATCGATAATCGGAATAAAAGCCCAACGCGCTGCACTATTAATTACGGCTCCGAAGAAACCGACAACCAGCAACAAAAACACTATCAACAGAAACAGAATATTTCCCCAACGTTTCCACCACTCCATCTTCACATACTGAAAAATAAAGGCTCCGCCCAAAGCACACACAACGTTGAATAAGTGATTAAAAAAGAAATAGGTCAAATCGTTTCGTTTATAGGCCAATGATGCCGTCGATGATGTGACAACCAACAACGATGCAAGACACATAATCGTCATTATGATCCATATAACACGATCCCCTTTCAATGGGTTCTTCTTTAATCTAATTCTCATATAGGGGTGATATTAGAGCGATTTTACGGCTTCTTTAAATTTACGACCACGATCTTCGTAATTCTCAAATAAATCGAAACTTGCACAAGCAGGTGACAACAATACCACATCACCCTCAACTGCAATATCTTTCACTGCCTTCATAGCCTGTTCGAGTGACGAGGTGTCATACACACGCGAAACCAATCCAAAGAACGACTCTTTGAGTTTCTCATTATTGAGTCCCATACAGATCAATGCTTTGACCTTCTGTCGCACAAAATCCTTCAATGGTTCGTAATCGTTTCCCTTATCGGTTCCACCGGCAATCCAGACTACAGGGCGATTCATACTTTCGAGGGCATACCACACCGAATCGACATTCGTAGCCTTCGAATCGTTCACATACATAATTCCATCTTTCTGACACACAAATTCGAGTCGATGTTCAACGCCAGTGAAATCTTTCACACTTCGCACCACAGACTCAGCATCTACACCAGCTTCGAGTGCTGCCAACATTGCCGCCATTATGTCATAGGCATTGTGAATACCACTGAGTTTCAGTTCACTCATCGGAAGGGATATATTACAATCTTTCCAATTAATATTTATAACGCCATCCCTAAGTTCTGCACACGAATTATGTACACCCTTTGCTGTAAACGGAATCCGTTTTTGGGAAATATCATATTTACCTATATTACTACAAGTCAGTGGATCATCAGCACAATAGATGAATGCATCCTCAGCTGTTTGATTCTGAAGGATACGGAACTTGCTGTCAATATAGTTCTGCAATCGGAAATTATATCTATCCAAATGGTCCGGAGTAATATTCATCAAGACTCCGATATTTGCTCTGAACGACGAGCAACCATCTAACTGGAAACTACTCAATTCAATCACATACCACTTGTGTGATGCAACGGCCACCTGATATGCGAAACTTTCACCAATGTTACCACCAAGACCGACATCAAATCCTGCATCAGCCAAGATTTTGTAAGTCAATGTCGTAGTCGTAGTCTTACCATTACTGCCCGTAATACATATAGTCCGAGCTGAGCAATAACGTCCGGCAAATTCGATTTCCGAAATCACAGGTATTCCGTTCTTTACGAACTTCAAAACAGCATCTGCCTTATCGGGTATACCCGGTGATTTTATTACCAATTCGGCACTATCAATTTTATCGGTATGTCCTCCCTCTTCATAAGGGATATCATATTGCTCAAAAATGCTTTTGTATTTCGGAGCAATACTGCCTTTATCTGAGACAAAAACATCAAAACCTTTTTGTTTTGCTAACACGGCCGAGCCAAAACCACTCTCACCACCGCCCAAAACTACAATTCGTTCCATTCGTAATTTATCTGAAAAAATAAACTTTATTATCTAATCTTCAGTGTTGCCAGGGTCATTGCAGCCAACAGCAACTGTATCAACCAGAATCTCAGCACAATTTTCGATTCGAAGAATCCCTGTTTCTGGTAATGGTGATGCAACGGCGACATCAAAAAAATGCGACGACCTTCACCATATTTATGTTTCGTATACTTAAAGTATCCAACTTGAATAATAACAGAGACACTCTCTGCAATGAATACTCCGCACAGAATCGGCAACAATAGTTCTTTTCTGATTAAGATTGCGAATACTGCGATTATACCACCTATTGCCAACGAACCCGTATCTCCCATAAATACCTGAGCTGGATAACCATTATACCACAAAAATCCAAGCAAAGCACCTACAAAGCAAGCTCCATAGACAAGAAGTTCACCACTGCCTGGCAAATACATTATGTTGAGATATGACGAGAAGATTGCATTACCCGACAGATACGCAAATATTGCGAGAACGACTCCGATTGGAGAAGCGACTCCGACAGCCAATCCATCAAGGCCATCAGTCAAGTTTGCACTATTTGACATCAGCGTGATTACGAATATAACAACTACCACATAAATCAACCAGCCGAGCACCTCACGTGTCTGTTCGTTCTGTACAAACCAAACAAGCGAATCATATTCAAATTCATTGTTCTTAAAAAACGGAATTGTAGTCTCTGTTGTTTTACGATATTCGGCGACTTCACCAGCATCGTCCACCGATGCTGTCTCTGTCAAAACAAATCCGTGTTCAGGTTTTGTATTGACATAATCCTTAACCGTAATATCTTCGTGAAACCACATCGTTAGACCGACAATAATACCCAATCCGACCTGTCCGAATATTTTGAATTTACCATTGAGTCCCTCTTTGCGTTTACGGAACACCTTGATGTAATCGTCAAGAAATCCGATCAATCCAAGCCAAATAGTCGAAAAGACCATCAGTTGTACATAGATATTTGTCAGGTCGCCAACCAGCAGTATCGGCACTAATATAGAGGTCAGAATAATTAATCCCCCCATTGTCGGAGTTCCCCGTTTCTGCAACTGACCTTCAAGACCGAGGTTACGAATTTCCTCACCAATCTGATGACGTTGCAACTGACGAATGATATATTTACCAAAGACAATACCCACCAGAAGTGCAATAATAATAGCTGTCACTGCTCGGAATGTCAACGAGAGAAACATTGCTGAACCTGGAATCGAAAATTCTCCGACCAAATATTTTATCAACGAATATAACATTGATTTCTAATTATTTAAGTATATTTTTAATTTCTTCCATATCATCAAAATGATGACGTACGCCACAAATTTCCTGATAAGTTTCGTGACCTTTACCTGCAATCAGAATCAAATCTCCCTTAGCAGAAAGAGCTGCTGCCGTAGCAATAGCCTGACGCCTATCCGTAATTACAAGATATTTACGTTGAGTGCCACACACCCCTACTTCCATATCTTTCAGAATACTTTCGGGCCTTTCCGTACGAGGATTATCCGATGTCAATATTGCCATATCCGAATTCTCAACGGCAATCTGAGCCATCTCTGGACGCTTGGTTTTATCTCTATCTCCGCCACAGCCTACGACAACTATCAGCTTTTGTCCCGGCTTTTTGAGTTCATTGATTGTCTGACAGACATTTTTCAATGCATCAGGCGTGTGTGCATAATCAACAATCACCGTCACGCCACCTTGCGAAATGTAATTTTCCATTCTGCCTCTCACCGAACGCAGTGTACTCATCACAACAGCCACCTGTTCCGGATCGAATCCCAACTCCATAGCGGCACCATACACTGCCGTAAGATTATGAGCATTGAATCTACCAACAAACGAAACCCACAATTCACAATTGTTGATACGCAACTGCATCCCGTCAAAATGTTCCTCAAGAAGCTTACATTTATAGTCAGCCGGTCGCAACAGAGCATATCTGCAAATTTTAGCCTTGCAATTCTGAACCATTATATCCGCATTTCTATCATCTGAATTGACAAGTGCAAACGCATCTTTATCCAGCGAATCGAACAACATTTTCTTCGCTGTGATATAGTTCATAAATGTCTGATGATAATCGAGATGGTCGTGAGTAATATTGGTAAACAATGCACCTGCAAATTTCAATCCCTCAACCCGACACTGCACCAAACTATGCGAACTGACCTCCATAAAACAGTACTGACAACCAACTTCAACCATCTGAGCTAACATTCGGTTCAGAGCTACAGCATCCGGCGTGGTATGTGTTGATGGATAAATCTCATTATTGATTCTGTATTCTACGGTTGAAATCAATCCTGCACACCATCCCATTGCCATAGCCACATTATACAACAAGGTTGCAATTGTAGTTTTCCCATTAGTACCCGTTACCCCAACAAGTTTCAGTTTTCGACTTGGATGACCGTAGAACGCCGATGCCAAAATTCCCAACGAAGCCTGAGAATTCTCAACCTGAACATAAGTCACATTCTGAGAGAGATTCTCTGGCAATTGTTCACACACCACAGCAACTGCACCAGACTCGATCGCCGATACTATAAATTTGTGTCCATCGCTTGCAACTCCTCTCTGAGCCACGAACAATGCTCCCGGAGTGACTCTCCGCGAATCAAATTCAACCGATGTTACGTCACACTCTAATGATCCGTAAACACCTGACACACATATATCTTGCAGTAAATTATCAAGTTTCATTACAATCCTCCAAAAACTCGCACAAATATACAATAAATAAAAGTAATCATTTAACGATTTTCAAACCTTTTTTGAACATATTATAATTTTAGTTTAACAAATACATTACATAAAAACCTTTCAACAACTATACTATCAACCCCATAAACCATCGCATAGTCTGTGAGAATAAAACTTTTTTCGATTAAATATTGATAATTGTTTTGAAAAGCATTAATAATTTTCGTACCTTTGGGGCGGTAAAATTTATCTTAACTATGGCTAAAATCAAAGGAACCGTTGTTGTGGATACCGAAAGATGCAAAGGTTGTAACTTATGCGTCGTAGCGTGTCCCTCGAAAGTCTTGACACTTTCAAAACAGGTAAATGGCAAAGGTTACTCCTATTGCACTATGGCAAACCCTGACGATTGTGTAGGTTGTGCAAGTTGTGCATTGGTGTGTCCTGACAGCTGTCTGACAGTTTATCGTCAAAAAGACCCTTCCGCAAACTAAAAAACTTCAAAAACTATGGCAGAAGAAGTAAAATTAATGAAGGGTAATGAAGTTATCGCCGAAGCAGCAATTCGTTGCGGTTGCGACGGATACTTCGGATACCCTATCACACCTCAGTCTGAGGTTATGGAAACATTGATGTACCGCAAACCGTGGGAAGAAACAGGTATGGTAGTGCTTCAAGCAGAAAGCGAATGTGCATCAATCAATATGGTTTATGGTGGAGCTTCAACCGGTAAAAAAGTAATGACTTCATCTTCAAGTCCCGGTATCAGCCTTATGAGTGAAGGCTTGAGCTACTTGGCAGGTGCAGAACTCCCCGCCTTGATCGTAAACGTTCAACGTGGAGGTCCAGGTCTTGGAACAATCCAACCATCTCAAAGTGACTACAACCAAGCGTGCCACGGAGGTGCTCACGGTGACTTCAACTTGATTGTATTGGCACCGGCATCAGTTCAAGAAATGAACGACTTCGTAGACTTAGGTTTCGAATTGGCATTCAAATATCGCAACCCAGCAATGATCCTCGCAGACGGAGCAATCGGTCAAATGATGGAAAAAGTTGTCCTCAGTCCAATCAAACCTCGTCGTACTGAACAAGAAATCATTGAACAATGTGGCGATTGGGCTTTGACAGGTAAAAGTGCAGATCGTAACCGCAATATCGTAACATCACTCGAACTCGACTCTGCAAAACAAGAAATCTTCAACCGCAAATTGCAAGCTAAATATCAAACTATTCGTGAAAACGAAGTTCGTTATGAAGCACTCAATTGCGACGATGCAGAATACCTGATGGTTGCTTACGGCTCATCAGCTCGTATCTGCGAAAAAACAATGGAATTGGCTCGCGAAAAAGGAATCAAAGTAGGTTTGTTGCGTCCGATTACCCTCTTCCCGTTCCCGACAAAACAAATTAAAGAGATCGGTGGCAGAATGAAAGGCATCCTTTCAGTAGAACTCAATGCAGGCCAAATGGTTAACGACGTACGCCTTGCTGTAGAATGCAAAGTACCAGTTGAACATTTCGGACGTATGGGCGGTATTATTCACTCGCCGGAAGAAGTACTCGAAGCATTAACTAAAATCGTACGATAATGGCAAATTTTGAAGTTGAAAAAACGCCCGAAAATCTGGTTTATGCAAAACCCAGACTCATCACCGATAACACAATGCACTACTGCCCGGGCTGTAGCCACGGCGTCGTACACAAACTCGTTGCAGAAGTTATCGACGAAATGGGCTTCCAAGATAAAACAGTTGCAGTTTCTCCAGTAGGTTGCTCGGTATTGGCATACAACTATATCGATATCGACTGGGTAGAAGCAGCTCACGGTAGAGCTTGTGCTGTAGCTACTGCAGTTAAAAGACTTAACCCAGAAAAATTGGTATTCACATACCAAGGTGATGGTGACCTCGTTGCTATCGGTGCAGGCGAAACTTTCCACGCAGCTAACCGCGGTGAAAATATCGCTATCATCTTTATCAACAATGCAATCTATGGTATGACAGGTGGACAAATGGCTCCGACTACCATCTTGGGTATGAAGACAGAAACTTGTCCTTACGGTCGTACTCCTGAACAGCACGGCTGGCCTGTAAAAATCTCTAAGATTTTGTCAGAACTCAACGGTGTTTGCTATGCAACTCGCCAAACAGTTTACACTCCGGCTGCAGTGCGTAAGGCTAAGAAAGCAATCCGTAAAGCATTCGAAAACTCACTGAACAAGAAGGGTACTTCTATCGTGGAAATCGTTGCTACTTGTAACTCTAACTGGAAGATGACTCCGGAAGATGCTAACACTTGGATGGAAGCTAACCTCTTCCCGGAATATCCGCTGGGAGACATTAAGGACGAGGCTGCTAAATAGTGGATTAACAGAATAAAACATCTCAAGGTATGAAAGAAGAAATTATCATAGCTGGATTTGGTGGACAAGGTGTATTGTCTATGGGTAAAATCCTCGCATACTCAGGTTTGATGCAAGGTCAAGAAGTGTCTTGGATGCCTTCGTATGGTCCTGAAATGCGTGGTGGTACAGCAAACGTATCTGTTATCCTCAGCGACCAACGCATCTCATCTCCGATTATCCAAAAATTCGATACTGCAGTGATTCTCAACCAACAATCACTCGACAAATTCGAACCGCAAGTTAAACCGGGTGGCGTTCTGATCTATGACCCGAACGGCATTGTTAACCCTCCTACCCGTACCGACATTAAGATCTATAAGGTTGCTGCAACAGATGCTGCGTCTAAGACCGGTAATATGAAGGTATTCAATATGGTAGTGTTGGGTGGTTACCTGAAGGTTAAACCTATCGTTTCTATCGAAAACGTGAAAGAAGGTTTGGCACACTCACTGCCCGAACGTCTGCACAAGTTGATTCCGGCTAACGAAGCTGCTATCAAGATTGGTATGGACATCGTGGAAGAAGTTCGCTAATCGGTATTACCAAGAACAAAGAAGCCTGTCGCGATCGCGACAGGCTTTCATTTTTTCACTCACCCCAGAACTAGTAACCCAAGATTCTCATCATTGAACGGTAACTTTGTTCCTTAGCAAAGAGTCGTGTATAATACTCGTTATTGTCATCTTTGTCAATCAAGATATGTTTCGGAGCAGGAATCAGACAGTGTTGAATGCCGCCGTAACCTCCCAATGATTCCTGATAAGCCCCCGTATGGAAGAAGCCGATGTACTGAGTTTCGTCGCACAACTTCGGCAGATAGATCGCATTCTGATGCGCCTCTGAGTTATAGTAGTCTTCACTATCACAAGTCAGACCACCGAGGAACACGCGCTGAT
>JAEIGA010004148.1_pt1 | contig 22428 bp, 35 predicted proteins | sample 9270691 | NCBI WGS metagenome assembly JAEIGA01 (sample SAMN17057246, study PRJNA624740) | gut metagenome | biome: biome; isolation source: fecal sample | host: Bos grunniens | place: China: Xizang | collected 2019 | reverse complement strand
CAAGTTAAGTACAAGTGCTCCTACAGCAAAAGCCACAATACCAGCTAAAAGAACAATTCCCACAGCTATTGCTATAATCATCTGTTATCCCCCGAACCATGAATAACTCCACGCTCTTTTCTGGAAGCAAGCTTATCCAAGTTCTTCTGCATAACATCTTCCAAGTCAACATAAAGAACAGTACAAAGTTCAGCCAAGAACCAGCAAACATCGCCAAGCTCTTTAATTATCTCCTTCTTCCGCTCTTCATCAATCACTCCTTGATTATCCCTAACAGCCTTAGCAAACTTCCCAGCTACTTCACCTGCTTCTTCTGAAAGTCCGAAAGCAGGGTAGATGTATTCTACAAAATGCTGTTCCTTTCCGATTGTTCCGCTAGGGTAATCTGCTGTCTCATGTGCTTTTGTTTGGTACTCACTAATTGTCATTTTCTTTTTCCTCCTTAGTTCTTAGTCCTTAAACTTTGCAATATCTTCTGCTGATACTCCCATGCTTATAAGCAGGAGAGTACAATAACCAATAATATCAGCCACATCATTTACACGTGGCTTCTCTTCTGTGTTTGACATGATACGACCAATCTTATCATCAAGTCGAATCAAGATAGAGTTTGTGCTGTCTCCCTTGTAGAAAATCTTCTTAGGGTTGATTGCACTGTCTCCATACTTCTGATTCTTATACAAAAGAAGGTCGGTCATAGCTCCCAAGATTTCATGAATCTTCTGCTGTGTTGGTGGCAAGTCTCCCCAAGGTGACTGGTTCAGCTGGTGAGCAAGGCTCATTGCATTTACAATATCCATTGCTACTTCATTTTCTGAAGCTGGTGGCACTGTTCCTTTCTTTGATATTCTTATCCATTTCTCTTGAGCACTTCCTGTATGAGAAGTCCATTCAGTATTGTCTTGCATAATACAGTGGAATAAACCTTCCTTATCATCAAGCCAACATCTTTTAACAGTGCTCATCTTCTCCATTTCTTTAGTCACACTACTGTGTACTTTAGCCATTTTTAATCTCCTTCTTAAAAAGTACAACTTCCAGAACAAAGCCTAGAGCTACCTTATCTCTGCTACAGTCTATATGGACACCTGTATCTGCTTTCAGAGCCATACCATTTTGCAACAAGCTCTCATTGAGAGCTTTAAGTCTATCACTAACTTCTTCAAAAGGTATACCTATTGTATTACTGATAGTCATTTTTCTTTTCCTCCTTTTGTTCGTACTCATCAATGAATATCAGCTCCTGTGCATAAGGAAGTGTCCTTGCCCAGCCAATAAATGATTTACTCCATTCAGTAAGCTTATGATACCTTCTCTGACCCTTTGAACAAATAGCAAGAAGGTTCTCGTAGTCCATAGTCACTGTTCTCGTCTGCAACCAAGACTCTGGAAGCTCTCGTATAAGTGCTTTCCACAATCTTATATCTTTAGTACGAACATACAGCTGTCGCAAATCCTCTAAGTGCTTGATTGTGTTTCGCCAATAAACTTCAGCAACATAGTCAAAGCCCTCACCTTTAATAATATCTTCAAAATCATCCATTTCAAAGCAGTCTTTTGTAATCGGAGTTGAGGCAAGCTTGTGCATTGTACTTGTGCTGTTTGCAACCGTTCCAACTTTATAAGTGTCAAACTCTTTCCACCAGTACAAAGGAGCTGTAATGTCTACAGAAACAAAAATCTGTCTCATAAACTTACGATGCTCACTTCCTGCTTTGATAAGATTCTGAGCAAGCTTAAGGTCATTTTGTCCAATAGATACACTGTTGATACCATGAATAGAACAATTCTCATAGTTAGGACAAGTAATACATTGTATTTCAGTACAATGGTGTGTATCAGATTTATCCCAGCTCTCAAGAGGATTTCTCATACCTCTCAGAGCTCCTTCAAAATTGAAAACTTCTGTATTTTCAAACTTCATTCTTCTTCTCCTTGTAGTATACTTAGAATCTTACCTCGTGTCACTGAAGCACTGATGGTAACAGGCATTAGTATAAAGTCCATTGCTAAAGCCAGAAAACATAACTTGCCAAAACCGAGCTTTGGAACAAAGTTAAATATCAGCGGAAGCAAGATGTTCCAGCCGATAGCCAAGAAAGCAACAGCAAAAACATATTCTACTATTGCTCTTATAATTACCCTACCCCAATCAGTCTTTTCTTTTTTCATTTCTTTTCCTCCTTAAACACCACAGCTATGTTATCATGACATGGATGTTTCTCTTTATTTTTGCATATAACTTTATGGCAAGTGTAAACATTACCAAAAGGTTGCTTTACTGTTGTCGGTTCATCATCTTTTGTATCAAGCTCTGAATCACAAAACGGACAAATTAGCTTCATACTTATTACTTTGCAGATTGTACTCTGCCCTCCTTAATAAGTCTTTCACATATTGTTACAGCTTGCTTTAGCTCTGCTGAGCTGTCAAGCCATTCTTTATCGTTCTTATTTCTAAGCTCCAGCCAGTCACAAATCTCTTTAGTGCTTGCCCAATTATCCCCAAGCTCTACCTCGGCTTCCAATGGAATACGCAGGTTCGGCATAGCTGTACGCATAATTTCAGCCATACGATACAAGTCTATCATCTGCTCTTCTGTAGGCTCAAGATAAGGGAATGAAAGCTCATCATGAATACAGTTAGAAGTTTTAAGTCTTTCAAATACACCTTCTTGGTATGACTGTCTTATAGCACACTTCATACACTCTACACCACTTTCCTGTGTATAACGGTTAAGCATGGTGTAAGACTTTTTCTTATCTTTAAGCCTTGCATGAGCTCCATAAGCTGTCTTAATATATCCTCTTTCCTTTGCTACATCTCCAACCAAAGCAAGAGTAGGAGCAACGAAAGGAAGGTGCTTATGATAAGCTTCTGAAATCTCTTCTGCTTTCTCCATAGTCCAGCCAAAGTTCTCAGCCATAGAAGGTAGGCCCATACCAAAAGATACACCAAAGCTCATGTTTTTAGCATACTTTCTTGACAGTCCTGTAAGGTCTACAGTGTACTGGTGGAAGTCCAGATGTGGATTCTTTCTGTACTGTTCTCTTACTTCTTCTCCAGATTTACCACAAGCTATATTGCAGATGAGTCGATACTCAAGCTGGCCATAGTCAATCTTACCAAAAACACAGCCTTTACTTGCTTTGAATAAAGCTCTGGTAATTTTAGGGAAGCTTACTTCAATAGCATTTCCCTGCTCATCATGTATAAGGACAGCTCCTTTACTTGGAATCTGCTGGCCATTAGGCATAACAGAAGAGAAGCGATGAGACTTTGTATCTGAAATCTTAAACTGAGGTCTAATACAAACTTCCCCTTTGCTATTTATAGTAAAGAAACGATTGTATTTTTCCCCTAAGATTTTAGAAATAATTCCTGTAGCCTTCTTCCAGTCGTCAATTAAAGCAACTTCTGGATAGCCTTCTCGCTTAGCTTCTCTATACTTCTTATCCAAAGATGGAGAGTTGTTACACATAAAGCCTTCTTCAACCAGTAAGCTGTATGTACGTTCAGCCATCTCTTTAGGTACAAAAGCTGTCGGTACACCTTTAACAAGTCTCATGTTAGAGACTAATTGCTTAGCTTTCTGGTAGGCCCTGTCTGTCTCTTCTCCGTTTTTGAATCGTACTCCATCTTTACCAACAAGAGTAATCTTATGGTTATAAGGAATATTATGTGCATCAAAGAAAGAAGCTATATCAGCATTAGCTGTAATGCGGAACTTAGGCAAGTTATATTTTTCAATAAACTCTTTGCGTAAACGTTCCACAGCTCCCTTCATGTAGATATAATTCTGCTCTTTAGTTGCTTTATCTACAGGAAGACCGTTGATAGTCATTTGCAATGAAGGCAAAATACAATCAAACTCAAGCTTAACTCGCTGGCATAAATCCTGTTTAATAAGCAAAGTAAGTTGCTTTCTCCAGATTTTAACTGGATTCTTAGCATCTCCTGTTACGTACTCAACAAGTAAAGGCCAAGGAGCGTCTTTTAAGTGCTGACGGAAATCTCCCTTTTTAGAGATATTTTCTCTGACCCATTCCTCGATTCTGTCTTTACTCTTACCGTATTTAAGGTATCTCTGGCTCAGTGACTCCAGAGTATGCTCTGTAAACTCGTCAAGGAAGTGTTCAGCCTGCAATACATCAACAAAAGAGCATTTAACATCATAAGTAGACATTCCGTATTCATACAGCCAAAACCCTAAATCATACATAATATTTGCTCCAACAAGGCAAACATCTGGATTCTGTAAAATCGCTTTTATTTTAGCATTACCTTTTTTTCTCTCTTCTTCAGAAGAATTGCTATTTTTGTTATATAAACCAGCAATTACTTCTACTTTATCTTCAGCTTCATAGTATAAAGCTGTACAAAGTATTTTCCCACTTCCGTATTTCCATGAGTACCCAGCTGTTTTTAAGAGTTCATCAACAGTTTCTGTATCTGCTCCAATTATTATTTTTGACATCTGTAACCTACCTTTGTGTTTAATGCTTTATCCAAGCTCCAACCAATAGCTAATCTATGAAATAAAACAGAATAAGATATACTGTAAAGTCTGGCCCATTCTGCTATTGTATGTTTCTCGCCTTTATATTCTAAGTAAATATTTCTTGATGTATTATTTGATTGAGCAACATAATTAACCCACCTACAGTTAGTTTTAGAATAATTACCGTTACTATCAATTCTATCTATTGTTAAAGTATCATTGTAGCCATTACTTAATGCCCAAGCTTTAAACTCAGTAAAGTTTGCAAACTCTACTGTAATTCCTTTTCCTCCGTAATATACGTTTTTCTTATCATTACATCGTTTTAGTATACCGTAATATATTTTATAAAGGCGAGTATTGCTATATCCGCCTTTATAATTACTATTTGCTTCACCTTTATACTCTCTTGGTTTGAACTTTATATTGTGGTACTTAGCGTAAGCAATTGTATTTGCTATTTCTGCACCAAAATAATTAGCACACTCAGAAGCCGTATGTTCACTAGCGTATTGTATAAAAGTTTGTAAATCAAATATCTTGCTCTTCCTCATATCTCTTTTCCTTAGTCACTATATTATACCTAGTTTAATTTAATGTCAAGTAGAAATTACCAGACTAAACCATTTTGTTGCTTAATTACATCAAGTATCTGGTCATAACCCTGTCCGCTTTTAGAGTCAATCAGATACAGATTCTGTTTTGTTCTGGTTACACCAACGTAAAGTATTCTCAGTTCTTCATCTATATTGTTATAAATATTCCCTGTAGTCTTTCTGGTAGTGTCCAGCATGATAGCTACATTCTGAGCTTCAGCTCCCTTAACGTGATGTATCGTACTAATCAAAATCTGAGGATTCCAACTACACATTTCCTCAAGCTTCTTTAAGCCAAACTTCTCAATATAAGAAGCGTACACCCATTTACGACCTTCAGTGAACAAACAAGTATCTGTAAAAGGCAAGGAAAAATCAGCAATCCCAAACTTCTTCTGGAAAGCTTCTTTTTTCTGTGGGGTCTTATAGCCATCAAGCTTGAATCCTTCATAGTCTTTAAGTCGTTGCATAATCTGACCACCCATGAAAAAACCATCACTTGTCCAGTATGGGATAAGGTTTTCTTCCATGAGTTGCTTTGGCTCATCTAAGAAACAATTATTGCGTGACAGAATAAACCAAGGTGTTTCATCTTTATTGTCACAGAAGTCTGCATCTGTTATAAAACTCTTAAGCCTTTCCAAAGAAGTGAGCTCCATGATTGTTCCTTCTGGATTCTCTTTTCTTGGGTTAAATGGCTTATCCGTTTTATCTCCAATAAAATCTGTAATACCTTTAGCAAGTCTATAGACAGACTTAGGAATACGATATGAGATTGATAAATGTTCTACTGGAAACTGTTTAGCAAAGGCGATAAGCATATCTGGCCGAGCTCCAGAATAAGTGTAAATACTCTGGTTCTCATCTCCAGCCATAACTATCTTTTCAGCTCTTGAAAAAGCTTTTTCTATAACTTTCCACTGTAAAGCTGTAATGTCTTGGCACTCATCAATGTACACTATTCTACAGGGAAGAGAATCACCAGCTTGTACATACTTTATAAGGCAGTCGAAAAAGTCAACTAGGTGCTCGTTGGCTTTATATTCCTCATATTTCTGTACAAGTTGATGATAATAACCTAATTCAATGTCAGCTTCAGCCAGCTGTCGGCTGGTCAAAGCTCCAGACCTTTCAAGGTCATAAAAATCCAGATACTTAGAATCAATCGTTGGCTGAACCTTTCCAGTATCAACTTCACAACGATTGACTTCGTACCCATAAAGTTTATTAAACTTCCGCTGGTCAAGCTTACCAAACATCTGGTCAGCTTTAAGACCCATAGCATGAAAAGTAAGAGAGTGTAATGTTCTGAAGTAAGGTAAATCGTCTGGAGTAAGCATAAGTTTATTACAGATACGTCTTAAACCTTCCTCAGCTCCTTTACGAGTAAATGTAACAAAAGCTATTTCCTCTGGTCTTTTAACCTCTAGCTCTTTTGTTATCTCTTCTACAAGTCTACGTGTTTTACCAGAACCAGCTTGGGCCAGTAAAACTTTTACATCTTTATTCTCAAACATATACACCTCTTCTGCTGATATTAAAGCCTCAGCGTTAGCTTTTATTCTCCTAAGATACCTCTGAAATCCTTTTTGAATACATAACGCATAGCTATTTTCCAGCGATGGAAAAAGCTCTTATTCTCAGCCTGCTCTTCCATGAAGTTTAGAATCTGGGCTGTCAAAAGCATCTTCATATCATCGGCTGAAGACCTTACTTCTTTTTTAATTTTCTTGGCTGTTTTTCCTCTCATTTCTTTTCCTCCTTTAGTACACCATGTCGGTCTACATCTTTAAGAAAATCTTGTCCGAACTTCTTGCGAAGCACACACAAGATTGTCCTCTTTTTGTTGTCTTTGTTTCCATACAAAAGCCATTCAGCCAGATACCTCTGCTGTGATTTACAAAGATAAATCCCTTTACCTTTATACTTGAAACTATTTTTATCAAACTGGAAATCATAGTTTCCAAACTGATAACAATTTGTAGTAGCTGTCTTAATTAAATCCGTCAGCTCTGCATTGTTTGTATGTACAATAACTTTATCGGGCCTGTAAAAAGCCATGTAAAGCTCTTGTACGTTCTGATAATCAAAGATAAACCTTTCAACTCCCTTAGCAATAAAAGATGCAGGAAGCTCATCGCTACGGAGAATTAAAGTTGTCTTACTGATATAAGCTTCATTTATCTTATCCAGATATTTAGAGCCAGCAATGATTACATCCTGTGCTACTCTATAGCTCTTACTCCAGTCTTCTTCTACCTTTAGTTGTACCAAAGCTTCTTTTGCAATGCTTTTATACACACCAGCAAAAGAAGGAACATCCGTAAGTAAGAGAGCTGAGTTACATTTTATTAACATAGCTCCTCCTAGAATAAGTCTTTAGCTTTCTCAAGGTCTTCTTCTGTATAAGACTTCTCTTCCTCTTCTTTTGGTTCGTACTCAACAATATTAGTTGCTTCTCCGACACCAGCTTTTTCCAAGCTCATCTTATCCCCTTCTTCTATTTCCATTGCTCCTTTATATGCTTTATTGATAGCATCGTCTTCAGCCTTTGACCAGCAAGGGAAGCTTATTACTTCTCCTGTCGCATTAGTATACGTCAGTGTATCTTCTTTAGCTCCAAACTTAATAAGCGTCTCACGTAGCATAGCATAATCAAAAGATACTTTCTGATTCTGTAAATACTTAGCAAAGCCAATATGTGTGAAGTAATACTTAACTTCATTATTGATTGACTGTCTTACACAAAGTCCTACATTTATCTGGTAAGGTGTATCTCTTCTGGCCTGCTTGTTTGACAGATAAGCAATGAAAGCATTATGCAACATAGAAGTACCAGAAGTATCTGTCTCTTGTTTTACCTCTACATTCTGTACATTAGGTAAAACCGAGTTCAGTGTAGCGTTCCAGTCGTTAGTACTAACAATCATCGGAGCACTGTTAAGATAGCGTACACACATCTTAGCAAAGTTCCGCTGGTCAAGTAAGTAACCTTCATCTTTGAATATTACATCCTGCCACTCTGTCTGGCCCTGCAAGCGAAGCTTCCAGATGTAGTAAGGTTCAGCTGTCATATAGCGATAAAGCTGGCCATATTCTATACCAGTGAAGTGACCTTTTTCTTTACCAAGTCCAAACTCTCTTTTACGACATTCACTCTTATTACAGAATGAAGAGCAAGGAATATCTGAACACTTATAGTAGTACTCATGCTCTCTTACTGATGTACATAAGGTATCTACAGTAGCCTCATCCAAAGGCATTTCAAAGTTTTCATTTACTTCTTTTACGTAATCTTCAAAGCCAGCTCCATACTTCTTCTTAGCATAAACAGCATAAGAATAAAGGAAATTATTTCTTCCAGTATCTTCCTCACCAACTTCTTCAGATAAAAGAATACGCTGAATACATGGTGGAGCATCATTATAAGGTAATGCTTTCAGACCTGTCTTTACTTCATCAATAGAAGTAAGGTGATGCTGAATGTAATCCATAGCTTCTTTGAAAGGTACTGGGTTACCATCCAAGTCCAGAAGATAAGTGTATGGTTGCTCTGCATTAAAATAAGGCAATGTAATAGCTGAGCCAAATCCTTCTGCTTTATCTTGCTTAGGGAAAATCTCTACCTTAGTCTTACCATACATTATATCCAGAGAGAAATAGTAGATTATATTACTAAGCGTTTCTCTCATAGTCTTAGCTGAGACAGCCTTAGCTAAGAACAGGTATACATGCAATCCACCAGATTTACTTCTGAAAGGAAGCAAAGGAAGCTGGTGTTCTTTTATTATGCTTAATACTCTCTTGATTTTAGGTAAATAATAGTCAATATCAATACAGCCAAAGAAACATTTTCCTTCAGCATTTACTGGACAAATCCCTACTCCAAAGTCTCCGTTAAGGTGTTTAGCAAGTAAGTCTTTATCTACAGTACCTTCATTGTTAGTTATTTTTGTCTTGATTTTTTGACCAGCTTCGGGCTTGGTCTTAGGTAGTTCGTTTTTAACGTATGTATTTGTTTTACCACGAAAGAGCGTGACAAAACGTTGCACTTCAACATTACTAATCATTATTCTGCACCTTATTCTTATATAAAAGAGAGGAGTGAGTGACTGGTTCACTCCTCTCTTTAACCAACATCAGTTTAGCTTAGAAGCCAGCTGAATCCATATCATCATCTGTTGCTTCTTCTACATCTGAGGCTTCTTCAATGTAAGCCTGCACTGGAGTAGCTTCAACCTTACGATTAGCAATCAAAGTATGCTTTTCGTAAGATTCACGAATAGCTGAAGACTTCTTCAAGCAGAATACAGCTTCGTTCTTGTTTTCTGTTTCTCCTTCCAGAAGAGAACCAACAAACTCAAAGCCAAAATCAGTCCATTCAAAGTTATCGTTGCTACAATCCTGTTCTGTTACTCTGTAAACCAAAGTAGCTGAAGAAGATGAGCGTTCGGAAGCATCTTTCTTCCAAGCTCTCCAGATACGTGAACCAGTAGACTTAAATGCAATTACAGCATTTTCAATCTCTTTGTGGCCCAGCACTTCAACCATTACCCAGCTTACAGGGATAAGGATATGACCATTAGGGAGCTTGCGATTGAATGAGTTTCCTTCAACTGTAGGGAATGAAGTAGCCTGCTCTTTGTTCCAGCGACCAAAGAAACGAGCATCTTTACTTGTTCCGTCTTTTTCATCGTAAAGAGTGATGAAAGCAAGAGGCACAACTTTGATTTCAGAACCAAGGATAATTTTTTCTTTCTGCAAGAAAATATCCCCGATTTTAAGACCTTCAATGTAGAGGTCTTTTTCTTTTGGTTTAAGAGCTTTAGTTCCACTCTTAGCCAAGAGAAGGTAGTCAGCTTTTACACCGTCACCTTCGTTTTCGTTTTCCTGTAGCTTACTGTTCTGTGCAATAAGTTCAGCCAATTCTTCATCGCTTACTTCTGCGATTTCCTTTCCTTCAACTTCTGAAACAGCTTTTGTGTTTTCCATAAGTTTACTCCTATCTGCTGGCAACTGACCAGCGTTGTTTTATATCTACTCTCTTACGAGAGCAATTACCAATATAATATGCTTAGCATTTTATGTCAAGCAAAATAACGTAAGAGTTGCTTCTGTAGGCTTACCACAGTTTCTACAGAAGTCTCTTACTGCCTGTTACTGTTCGTACGCAACAATAACTACTAGCTCGGTCGGAGCTACAAGCGTATTTATCGGTGAAAGGGAATCAGCTTGCATAACCCTTTAGCCAGAACCAGAGTTGAACTGGTTTTATATGGCTTCCACTCGCCCAACTGGCCACCGCAAGTAACTTCTGTGTGAGAGGGTACTGTTTCTTAGGTTACTTACTCGCTTTCGCTCTTTGGGAAGCTCGGCAAAGCTCCACTTCCTATTCCGAGAATAGGCACTCATCCGTCACATCGGAGATTGTATTGACATGCAAAAGTATGTCTAAGCCTTGTGAGAGGACTTGAACCTCCATCAACAAAAGAACTATAACCGCAACGTCTTTTGCCATTGACCATTACTCCCTCGCTGGGGAGATACACAAGGCTATCTTATTTCTTCACCTCTGATATAAGCAAACGGAACATTCCGAGAGTTTTTAAGGTCTGTTGAGGAATGTTTAATGCTCAGACCTTTATTGGCGAGGGGAGGACTCGAACCTCCGACCAAGGGTATTCATCGGTCTATCCCTTTATACCGCAAAGCTCTATACCAGCTGAGCTACCTCACCATGGCGGAGGATTTAACTAGTATTCCTCCAGTTTCGTGACGTCTACAGGGCTAGCTGAATTACTGTAGCTATAGTCACTAAGACAAGGGCTGGACTCGAACCAGCAACTTCAGATTAAAGCTCTGACGCTCTACCTCTCTGTACGTCTACAGCCATTTGAGCTACCTTGCCATGAAGGGCAGTTGCTCACAAGCTAACGCTCGTTCCAGAGAGCTTTAGTGAAGTGCTGGAACACTTACACCTAGGGTACTGCATGTCAAATCCCTAGAGAGTTATATGACACTCACAAACATTTAGGCAAGGGGAGGAATCGAACCTCCGACCTCAAATAGCTGGGCAAGTCAGCTAAGTCTCTCTACCTCTGAGCTACCTTGCCGTAAAAGAAGGCTGACCGACAACATAGGTAATTTAATACACTTTTGGTGTAACCTTCAAGGGTAGTGTTGATTGCATGTCCTTCATATACACACTCAATTTTTGGAGTAAGCTCATTCTTCTTAAAAGGCGGAACAAGCAAGACCACCAGAGCATATTTACTTATTTGTTGTGTCTTTCTTCTGAAGAAGCTTTCTTATGCCTGCAATCAGAAGAGAAAGAGCCATGCCTAAGCCTACAATAAGCTTAGCTGTATCTGTAAGCTCTCCTACAGTCACTCCATCAAACAGAAGGACTGCTGTAGTGATTACCCACATTACTACACAAACTACTTTCACCCACAACTGGTTTAAGAAGTTTTTAAGCCATTCCATAAGACTTACCTCCTTTCATAAAGTTTACCCTATGGCTGACAGCCACCTCCACCTTAGAAATTAGTCTCAATAAACTTAAATCCAATATGGTTCTCTGTAAAGAACTTGGCCATAAGTTTAGCTTGACTTGCCTTGTATGTTACTTTGAGCACACGCTCTCTAATTTCATCTTCCTTGCTATTCAACTCAGTAGCCTTAGCCAACTGCTTAGCAATTTCTGAGTCTGGGTCAGCTCCGATTGTTACCTTACCTTCTTCAGCCTTGGCCAGCATTTCAGCTCTGGCTTTCTTATCCATCTTAATTTCTAGAGTAATTTCAGTAGCACTCTTGTAATTAAGCTCTCTGACATAAGCATCTGGAAGAAGGCCAGCATCTGCACACTCAGCTTTAATCAATTCTACACCAGCATCATATTCTTTCTGCTTTTTGGCAAGCTCTGAAGCCTGCAAGTCAATATCAGCAATGGAATCTTCTTCCTTCTGGGTCTTGTTGTAATATTCTTTTTTAAGCTGAATCTGTGTTGCATACTCTTCACGTAGAGCAAACTTTTCAACTGACTCTGCAACATAGTCACTCAAGATTTCAGTAAGTTCATTCTTGCGTTTCTGGTCGTATTCATCAAGCTGTTTTCCCAGAGCTGATTCACCTTCATCCACAATCTTCAAGAGCTCTTTACACATAGAGTTCAAAAGCTCTTCAGCTGGGTCAAGGTAAACCTTCTTAAACTCTTTACGTTCACGCTCAATTCCAGTACGGAGCGAAACAAACTGCTTCTTCAAAGATTTCACGTAGTCAACATTCTCTTCTGTGAGAACTGTGTTCTTGTAACGGTCAACTACGCTCTGAATCTTGTTACCAATTTCAGCAAAATTGCCATGTACTGATACAGTCTTATCTGCATTAAGACTTGGCTTTGAGATTTTAAGCTCAATATCACCAAAATCAGCTTCTTTTACGACTACTTCATTTTCCATTTTCTTTCCCTTCTCTGCCATAATAATTACCTCCTTATATGGTATCAGCGATAAATTAGAAGTAAGGGAGGAGCTGGGTCACTCCCTAACTTCTCTTATAATATATCATACTCAGTATAATATGTCAACAACTTTTCTCACAATAGCTGAAAAAATATTCACTTTTAGCTATTGTAAACTTACTTCCATCTTCTCTTTCCAGAGAAACTTCCTTGTCTGTAACTTCAATTACCTTATACGTTTTCTTATTCCACTTGTTTAGTACTAACAAATCACTTCCTCCTGTGCAGGCTCTTGGTAAGGTATAGTGTCTATTATAAGTCCACTGTTACCTATAAGGTATACGTGTTTCTTATTCTCAATCAGAACCAGCTGAGGGTTCTTATTGTCATAATTAGGATTAGGTAATACACCCATCACAGTAAAGTGTGAGTTCTGCTTAAACTTATTAAGCTCCTTTGTTGTACAAGTCTTGGTAAAACGAAACTTTTTCATAGTATCATGACTTACATTGTTAGCGTAAAACATCTGAGCTATAGCTGTGTAATGTGTAGTATAAAGCTGGCCAGCATCATCAATTAGAACCTTATCTCCTTTACGAAACATTTGTCTTGACATATTTTCCTCCTAGTCATTTAATTCAGCCAGCTCAGAGAGAAGTCTCTTCATCTCTGGGTCAGTCTCAGCCAGCTTCTGATACAAGGCCATCTTTTCAGCTTCCTTGAATCTTGTTTCAATCTGCTTAGTAAGCTCAACACGCTTATGTTTCTTATCAATTTCAGCAAAGTAGTCTTTGAGTTCAGCCTTTCCAATAAAAATCTTTTCTCTTGGCTTTTCATAAGCACATTCAGAGAGGGCCTTGTCTATCTCTTCTGAAGTTGCATTATCATCCAGAACCTTCACTACTCTTACAGTAGATACAACATTTCTGTCGTCATTCATACTTCTATCAGCAAGTACAACAAAATCATCTTTTTTGATAGATTTTCTAGTCTCTACCAGATAAGCATATTTCTTACCTACTGTTGTCAAATCCTCTGGACTAAAACCCAGATACCTTACTACTACAAGTTTCTTAGACATTTCCTTCCTCCTTTATGCCTAAAAGCTCTTTGTTTATTTTGAGTACTCTATCTACTCTTTCCTTGCTTTGCTCTATAATGCGAAAAGCTCTCTGACTTTTCGTACCCAGAACATACAAACCTACTACTTTTTCATTGTAACATTGCTCATACAGTCTCTTATATACTGATAGCTGATATGAACAATATTCCCTATCAAACTTAGATGTAGTCTTTATATCGAACAAGTAAGCTTTGCCTTCCAGTGTTCGCATGACTATATCTACCTTGCTGGCAGTTGCAATAAAATCACTTACCATGACCTCACTTTCAACGCTAGTTACCTTATCTTGAGAAGAGCTATCAGTAATCTTATCTTCAAAGCGGAAGAGCTCTTCTACTACCCATTTAGCTCCCAGAGAGCTAAGGGTAGGTTTACCATGATTATAATAATCCTCAACTTCCTTATGGGTATCTGACCCATAGATAGTTGCAAGCTTTACAATATCAGTGTCTGGAAAAGATTTTCCCATAATCTTTCCTATAGCTCCTGTAACTCCGCATAGCTTACGGCCCTCAAAGGTATATGTGTGTTCCTTCTCATCAAAGATTATCGCTCTTACTCTGCTATCCATTTTCTTTATATCCTTTAATTCTTTTTTCAAGCTCTGCTATACCATCCATGATAATAGGTCTTCCTACCTGCTTAGATATAAGAGCCCAGAGCTTAGCTAAGATATTCTGCTTTTCTTCTGGATGCAGAGTAATATCTACTTTAGCCTTGGCAACTTCTGTAGATGATAACTCAACACATCTATCTACAATATACCTTACATGTAGCAAGCCATTACGCAAATAGTAATAAGGCTTTATTGCGATTTCACCGTTGATATAAGTACGCAAGTCATAAAGACTTTCGTTGTACTCATCTTTCTTTGTTCTTTTCTCTGTCATATCATTATCCTTACAATTACAAAAATTATTGAGATTCCTACTATAATCAAACACAAGGTATCATCTACATCATGCTCTCTTTTCCTGTAGTATTTCCTTCCCTTTTTAATTATCTTCATGCTCTTATTCCTTAGTCTTTACAATAGTATCTAAAATACGCTTAGCACATACCAGAGCCTTTACTCGCTTAATATCATCATGATAATACTTAGTTACTCCCTCGTAAAGTGAATCACCATTTCCACAACTTCCCAAAGGACAGCTTAAACAAGGGTTCTGCCCGTTATTAGAACAAAGCCAGCAATCATGATACCAATAAAAATCTACGCTAACCACATAGCTTGCCTTATAATGCTTTTCCATCCATTCCTTCTTTAGCATTGCTATCAATTTTGCTTCAGAAGATTTACTATCATAAGACTCTATGTACAAACAGATATAAACCCACATTCCAATAGCAAGCTCTTTGTCTGTCAATTTAATTCTCTTCTTCATTTTCCACCTCTTCCTCTTCACAACTACATTCACAATCTGAACAATAAATGTTTAGTCCAGCTTTTCCCCAAACTTTAGCTTTACACTCTGGGCAAGTGTATTTAATCTTGTTACGGTTATATTTCTTTACTGGCTTATCAGCATTATCTGGTCTTGGTTCATCCTCATCTTCTCCCTCTTCAAGCCCTAGAGCTTTTCTGACTTGCTTTTCAAGCTCTGAAGAGTACGAAACAATATTAAAGAAATCTTCTCCATGTTCCTCTTTGAATTGTTTTACAAAGTCTTCAAAAGCTCCGCCTTCAATAATCTTATGGTGCACTGAAGTCTTACTCTTATTATTGTAGACAGGTTCAAGGCCACAATCTAACATCAGCTCATGCCATTGCTTATCATGATAACCACCTCTAGGGATATGGATATAAGCATGTTCATATACATGACATAGCTCATGACATATTGTTGCTAAGATTTCTTTACTGTCTCTGTTTAAGTAAGCTGGATTTATAGCCATGTACTGCAATTTCTTTGCTCTGGCCTTATCATATAAGGCCTCTGGTGCAACATAGGCTAATACACAAGCCTTACATCGCTCATTTATAGCAAATACAACTTCTGGCAACTTCTGTTTACCCTTTCCAAAAAAGAAGAAAGAGTCAATCTCATCAATTACCATCTGGATTTTAGAGTAAAGCTCTATTGAAGTCTTTACCTCTTCCTGCTCTGGAATAACATTATTGTTTTCATCCACAATAACTCCGTCAATATCCTCTGCTAAGTCTCTAGCATCCTCCAGAGTCTTCTGTGAACCTACTACCATTCCCTCTTGTGTGATTACATTATAAGTCATAATCTTGTCTCCTCTCTAAATTGATTTACCTTACTATATCATACCTAGTTTAGTATGTCAACTCCATTTTCCGTTATGCTTGAAAGAAGCTTCCGTTCTAAAAACAAAAACACTTTCACTTTCACCTTCAACTTCTATCAAAGCACAAATACTTGCCACATAATTTTCATCAAAGCTTATAGTAACTATAGGCCCTTTCTCTATGCCTTCTTTTACACAAAGCTTGTGATATTCCTTTGCCCACTTTTTAAGTGTTTTCTTCTTTCTCTCTGCCCACTTCTGTAATGCTTTATTCATATAATCCTCCTTTATGACCAGCTTAAAATACGCTCTACTTGAATGTAATTGCCTACAATCCCACTTCCTCTGGAAATCTCTGTCTTCAAAGCTCCATACAATTCAGCCATACCCATATCATGACAATAAGAACCGATATGCGGAAACTCTTGTTTAGCAAATCTTACTTCAATCCAGTCTTCAATCCCTATAACAAGGGTAGTTCTGAAATCTTTTTCTGTCTCTTTCCAGATAGACTCTCTTCTGGATGTTGAGCCATCTGTATGGGCCTCTATTGTATAAAACATTCCACCTACTGTAATTTTATTCATTTTTCTTCCTCCAGAATACTATCAATAGCTTTTCCTACTTGGTAACAAAAATCATCACACATAATTTCATTATCATCACTACATGGTACATTCAATTCGTTATAAAAATCTCTTATCTGGCTATAATAAGGCAAGATATTGCCATATCTATACCAATTATAATCTGGCTCACTTGTAAACTCTCTTTTATAGCGTTTAAGTTCAGCTACAACTTCTTTTCTGTCTTCATCTTCCAGAATGTACTTCTTAATCCCCTCTACAAGAGTAGTATTAGTTCTTCTTCTTTCCATAATTTTATCTCCTAAGCTATAATCACATAGCTTTTATCAAAATCCTCTGTCACTGTAAAACCGTAACGCTTGAAATAATCAGCAACTTCCTTTTTCACTGTCTTATATACATGCTTTTCAACAAGTGTATTTTCAGCTTGTTTTACGGCTTTAATATCAAACAAGATAAATCCCTCTGGCTTTACGCTTGTTTCCAATTCTCTTAAATCTTTTTGTAATGTTACATGTTTATTCAAAATAACTTCTGGCATTTTCTTTACCTCTCTAAATTGTTTATACTCTTATCTTACAATCTCCAGAAAAGAAATAATAGAATAAATCTCTCTGGAAATTGTACAATTCTATTTTATTCTCTGTTCAATTCTTCTGCTCTCTGGAATAAAGAATCATTCTCTGCTTTATTTCTTGCTACATAGCAATTTATGGCATGTTCTAAAGCATCTTCTATGTATCTCTTAAACTCTTCTTTATGTTCCAGAATAAACTTCTTGAAATCATCAAAGTACATACTTGAATAGCTATGGTGTCCCTTAGGGAATGAGCAAATAGCTTTATCCTCTGATATATAGATAGTGTACTTTTCATCACCATTCGCACAAAGGAAATAAAACTGTTTATTAGAAACTGATAACCATGTATTATCATCCCAGAATCCGCAACGTGCATGCTTATCGAACTTAGTGAACAAGTCATAAGTATCAATAGAATCATAAGTTCTATCATCTGGAATCAGCTTAGCGTATTCCTTTAATGAATCCAAAAACTCTTGAAAATCCTTAGAGTTATCCTCTTTGATTTTATTTACAGTGTTATTCATAAGGACTCTATCATTCTGCAAAGTCATTACCAACTTATCCGATTTTTCCTTCAATTCCTTTAATTGTTCCAATGTCATTTTAATCACCTCTCTAAATTGTTTAGTACTAATCAACTCTCTCCAGATTTTTACTATTTGCAATATCTCTTGCCATTCATGAAAGCAACCCATCTTTTAGCTTGCTCTTCTTTTTTGAAGTTTGCTATATTCTGGATAGTTCCATCATCTTTATGTTGCATAACAGAATAAGGATAATATTTATTATCTGTTGTTACTATCTCCATCGGCTCAACATGAAAATTAGATACTTGCCACAAAGTTCTTTTGTCTTTAATATCATCAATTCTAATAATAGAACCGATTGAAATAGCAGAACCACCAATAGAACATGTATTATGTAAAAGAATAGGTATTTTGACGTGTCCACCTGTCCTTCCTATCTCCCCTGTCACATCATACTCTTCATTCCAGCTACGGCCTGTCTGTCTATCGCCATACCAGATACGATAGCGTTTAGAATGAATACAACTCGATAAAAGTTTTATAAAGTTTTCATCTACTTGAGAGTATACTTCAAGTTTCTCTTCATGCTCTTTATTTGCATGGAGTTTTATAGCAACTTCAAAATCAGTTCCATTATATTCTACAAAATATAATGTATTCCCATTGCTAAGTTCACTTGCCTTAATTCTGTCTTCCCATCTTTCAAGTCCTTTTACTCGCATAATGTCACCTCTTAAAATTGTTTAGTACTAATAAACTCTCTCCAGTCTGTCTAACATTTTACAAGCTCTTTTGTTGTAAAATCCAATTTATACCATGAATCAGAAGAGACTTCCAATTCCTTACCATGATATTTTACACAAAACTCCTTCATAGAGCTATGAACCTCTAGTGAATCAAAACCATAAAAATCTAGAAAAGCATTTAATCGGTTTTTAGTTGTCTGTGTGATAATTACATCTTTTACCCTACCATATCTGTAGTACTGATAATCCATATCACTATTTCCAGATATGTTTATCTTTACTTCTTTTGTCTCCAGATTTTCAGCTACAAGCTCTGTGTTCCACAATGTATAAATCTTTCCAGAATCCCCACAAATAACTAAATCTCTTTTTGAGATTTTAGCTTTTCGGCCTTCCATCCATGCCTGTAGGATTTTTTCCTCTGTAGTTCTACACCATACACGTTTTCTTGTAATGTTTGAAATAATCATATAACACCTCTTAAAATTGATTTTATGTTTATATTCTACCAGAATAAAAACCTCTTGAATTGTACAATCCTATATAAAAATTGTACAATTCTATTTATTTTATCTGTTTACCATTTTGCTATATTTATAAACCTCTTCTGCTTTTTTACTCCAATCTTTAATAATTTCAATAGGATAAGCACTATTACATTCTACAGTTTCACTTGCCATGAACTTTCCTAGCTCTTTTGTATACTCTTTTGTAAATACATTACGGAAAGTAAAATCAAAATCAAAATAATCATCTTGTCTATCCTCTTCCAGATAGTCTACCAACTTACAAAGGGATTTATAAATAGAACTCTCTGGGTTTTGTGTTTTCCTTTCAGCATAAATCTTTAATGCTAAAATAAACCTTTCAACAAAGTCAATTCCCTTTATATCATCCTCTAAGAACTGGTATTCTAACTGAGCTACACCATCAAAATAATTAAAAAGCTTTTCCTCTGCTTTTAATTCCTGTGATTTAAGATTTTCTAAATCAAGCTTAATTGCCTCATCCATTGTTATTAGTTCTGTCATTTTTTCCACCTCTCTAAAATGTATTATCTGGATTTTATTCTACCCTCTGGAATAACCAAAGGGTAAAACAAAAGTAAACTAATAGATATAAAATCTATCCTCTGGTGTATCAAATACCTTACTCAAAAACTCTTTGAGTAATTTATTTACATCCTCTCTTTTATTGCCTTTATATTCCCAACTATTCACAATTTCTCTAGCTTTATCTTCATACTCATGGATAAGGGAATTGTAATCTTTTGCAATATTATCAATCATCCCTCTATACCCTGTGGTAATAGCATAATCCCCGAAAGTATAACAATCAAAGTTCCAGCCATAAACACCGCAAGTGTAATAATCCTCATGTTGATAGTACAATAAATATTGTAAGTCACAATATCCAACACTAATACACGTAAAGTGTTCTTTAATCCATTTTCTTGTAGCTTTTAATTTTGCCATAATTTTCACCTCTCAAAATTGATTTTATGTTTATATTCTACTAGATAACATCTAGTATGAATTGAACAATTCTATATAAAAATTGTACAGTTCTATTTATTTTCATCATCGGGGATTTATCCCCTATAGCTTACATAAAACTGATGTTTTCAAGCTTGCTTAAAAAATCAGTCAATTTCAATGTATCATCATATTTTATAAATCTACCAATTTTTCCATCAGCTTTTTTAATTTCCATCAATCCACATAGAATAGACCATGAAACAATAGTGTATTTATTGCCATTATAATTAAAATGTATCATTCTATTTTATCTCCCTTTAATCTGGAATATATCGGGGAATTATCCCCGATAACAAAAGAACTATAGTTCTATTTCAAAAGTGTTGCCCGATGTTTCAATGTATAAAGTTTTTCTATCTCTGGAAGTATATCCACAAGTAAAATAGAAACAATTTCCGCATAAAACACGATAACCCATGCAATCCTCTTCAATCATTTTATCAATAATGCTTTTTTCAATCTGTCTCTTTGTATAAGATGGCTTATCATAAAAATCAGCCACGCTTGTACAATCAGCCATTTTGTAAAGTCTTTTGTAGTGTTCGGCCTTTTGTGTTCCATTGTTTAATTTTGTTGTGTTCATAAATCACCTCTAAAAATGTTTTATTTCCTTTATTCAAGGATAATACAAATATAGTATGTACAATAAAAGCATAGTATAACAATTCTATATAAAAATTGTATAAATCTATTTATTTTTCAAAAAGTATGTAAGCATTTACCCTATGATATTATAAATAATTGCAATATATAGAAGAAAAATGAAAAATAGGCTAAAATTAGCTATACAATAATACTAGTATTATATATGGGTTGCAAAAAGAGTTGCTATTTTTTTCTATTTAATTTATCGGCCATGTAACGAATATTTAAGATATTAAATGTATGTATACTAAGTGTAATATACTGCTATATGTTGCTATATGTTGCTATTTATTGCTATACGTTGCTATTTATTGCTATACGTTGTTGTTTATTGCTATACGTTGTTGTTTATTGCTATACGTTGCTATTTTGTGGAAGTGATAAAGATTAAATTGAGAATTATTGTGTTTTAATTTTTTGAAGAAAAAGTAAAATATATATTACTTTTTTAAGTATTTAATTTTTATAAAAATCCCGTCACAAATTAAATAGAAAAAAATAGCAACTCTTTTTGCAACCCATACACTTGAATAGTAAAATATAACGGCTTTTTCTTGTTTCCAGAACTTGCCGAAAATAAATAGATTTATACAATTTTTATATAGAATTGTTCTATTTTGTTTAATTGCATTTTGATATATTTATATTATCCTTAAATAAAGGAAATAAACTTGTAAAGGATTAAAGCATGACTGTATTAAACGAAAAACTTTGCGATTTTATCGCAATTTTAGAAAAGAATGACAGTGTGAAAACTGTCTCATTGTATTACCAAGATAAAAAATTATGGGAGTTTCCAAAAGATATAGCAAAAACAGCAAGAGGAACACATGGAATAAAAAATTTTGAGTTTGAACTCTACAGCAACGGCGAAGCAAGGATAATACATGGTTATGATTTTACAGAATAAAAAGCTTGTCGCCCGATGGCCCGAACGGCTGGAAGGTGGCAAGTTTGAGATAAATTAAATTGTCTGCAAGATATTTTACTATCGGGCAGGCATGGCGAAGGGATAACCCTATCCTCCGCACGATTTTTTAATATATCAGATTATGCTAAGTATAGTATAAATACCCAAGCTCCCAAGCTCCACAAAAATCATCTGGAAAAGACCCCACCCCCACCCACTACCCCTTTTTCTAAAAAGACCCATATCCCAAAATAAAAAGGGTGTACCTTTCGGTACACCCAGAACGAAGAAGGAAAAGAGATTGCATAAGTATATGCTTGCTCTTAATAAACATAATATAACAGTTGACGTTTATTGGCAAGTGAACTAAAATAAAAATAAGGAAAAGAATATGGCTCTTACTCAAAAAGAATACGAAGAATTACGTAGTAAAGTAATTGATAAATATAAAATCCTCTACAAAAGTGATATGGCTATGGATATGTGCGAAGTACCTAAAGAGGTACGCATACGTATGGTCGAAGACCCAGAATACATAGCTAAAACAAAAGCAATCAAAGCAGGACTATTTGCTGAACAGCTTGAGACACTTGATGGTGTCCTTGCTGGAAATTACGCTAATTCAGAAAAGCCTTCAGACCAGAGTGCTAACGTACTTAAGGCCCTAGAGCAGAAGCAGAAGCTTTTATTTGAAGACCTTAATGTAGCTAAAGATGAGTCTAAAGCTTTGAACGTATCTTATATTGCCATGACCCAAGAAGAGTTTGACGCTGTAGAAACAGTGACAGTAAATAAAGGCTCTAACACTTCAGATGATTTAGGAGTAGACTTTACAGCAGGAGACGGTGGTAACGACAGCTTTGAGGACAGGCTTAAGGCTGATGTTGAAAAACGTTTGAATGAGCTTGAAGAAGAGGGAGAGAATGGCAACTAAAGGTTATGCTTGACTTAAAACAT
>JAEIGA010004147.1_pt1 | contig 22431 bp, 26 predicted proteins | sample 9270691 | NCBI WGS metagenome assembly JAEIGA01 (sample SAMN17057246, study PRJNA624740) | gut metagenome | biome: biome; isolation source: fecal sample | host: Bos grunniens | place: China: Xizang | collected 2019 | reverse complement strand
CAGAAATTATATTTAATAGTGTAAAAAGAAAAATTAAATTTTCAATAAAATGATAAGTGATTTTAGGTTAGTAAGTGAAGTAAGAGCATTTATTTTAAAAAGTTCTAGTACTATTTATTTAGTAAGCCCGGATGATAAATTGGCTTTGACAAAAATAAAAAAGAAGGTCAAAGAGAGTACTTCTTCGGTAAGTGAGTTTCAAGTTTTAGCAGACGGTATAAAAGTAAAGATTGGAGAAGATAAGACTTTACTAATAAAATCTTCTGAGTTTCCTAAGAATAAGGAGGATAATTGGTATAAATTAGGTAACGCATCTGAAGAGTGTATTTGGGATCTAGCAAGGTATGTAAACCTTAATAATGGTGAAGCCATCGATACTGATTTTAGTATAGCAGTTCCAAGTATTACTACACCTAATTCTGATGATGGAGTAAAGTTGATTTCAGTAGTAATGCCGTATTATGAAGATTACATGAATGAACTAGCTAGGAGACTTAATTTTAAGTTTAAGAAAAAAACTAGAAAATATATTCCCGGCCATCGTTATGATACGGAAGAAAAAACATATTATTGTCTTGGAACAGCATACTCTAGAGTCAATAATACTATGAAAGATAATTTTATGGTTTTCCCAGAAAAAGAAGTAACTTTATTTACTGAACATATTGGAGATTGTAAAAAGTTATCTGAAGTATTTAAGTCTGGTTATTTATCTGAAAGTATTATAGAAGATGATAAGGTGGATAACTATATTAAAATACAACCAATATATTCTAAAGAATCGATGGCTGATTGTGGGGAAGTATTAATTGCAGACTCAACCTTACATGAAAACCTTGAAGTAATTTTAGATAACTCTATATCGTTATTTGAAACTAAGTGTTCAGATAAGTATATTAACGGAGCACCTTATTTAACGTTTATACTTAATGTTTTTAGGTATACAGAAAAAGAAGGGCTAGATTTTGAGTACTCAGATACTATACTAGAAAAACTTACTAGTATTATGAAGACTTGTCTATTAAAACAGACATTATACTTATGGAATAGTAATACTGGGAGATCGATGAATAGTTCTATCGATGCAGAAACAAATTATACTAACTGTTTTACTGCATTAGTTAATAATATTCAAGATAAGAACATTAAAAAGTTTTCGTATTATGAAAATTTGTTTAATCATCTTGGAATTAATTTACGAGAAGATTTAGATAAGATTCTAAAGTCAGAAGAGATAGGAAAATTATCAACAGATCTAGACTATCATCTGAAATACGATAAAGGTATTAACTATACTTCAAGCTTAAGAACAGTTTTATCTAGTAACTATAAGTTATCTATAGTAGAAGTATCTAAAGTAATAGATAGTGATCCTTTGGTTGAGGTAATAAAGGAGATGTGCTTAGTTGCTAGAGAAAACCTAGGTATAGATATCGAACACTACTCTATTGGTACTGCCAGTAGAGCAAAGATTGGTTTTGAGACTTTTGGTATTTATGTAAATAATATAATAGATCATTATAAAGAAAAGGGAATTGAAATCCCTGAAAACCTTAAAGAAGGAATACTAAAGTCCAATTTTAAAAGTATTTATATCACTGTAGATAAAGGCGGTGATATAATATAAATCAGAAGTTTAACAATATAATATAGTACTATGGCAAAACAAGAAAATTTAAGTTTTACCGGAGTAGTATTAGAAGAGTTAGGTAATTCAATGTTTAGGGTTGTACTAGATAATATGAATGTTCCTGCAATTACTTGTACTATCTCCGGAAAAATAAGAAAAAATTACATTAAAATAGTGGCAGGTGATAAGGTTAGATTGGAAGTAAGTCCATATGATCTTACTCGCGGAAGAATAGTCACTAGAATTACTCAAGTAAAAAGCGAAAATAGTAAATAATATTAGTATTAACAAACAAAATATTTAAGAAAATGATAGAATCTAAAAATGCGGATACCGCTACAATGTTGGGAAAGGAGTATACATTCTTTCTGAGTAATGATAATAGTCTTAATGAGTTTTACTACTCTTATCAGTTGTATTCTCCTGGACTTAGTGATAGCGGTATGCCTTTGGTATCTTTAACAAAGATTACTGAAAAAATAGGAAAAACAAAAAAATGGGGAGAAAAAGGTGAGACAACATCATCATTGCCTTACGGAAAAGGAAGTGATATCCTTCAGTATCTTATGGGATCTGGAAAAGAAAAGAAACAGTATCATAGCTTTTTGAAAACAGTTCTCAGGAAAGAAGGAGTTAATATCTTTTCGAATGGTAATGATTTTCCAAATATCGAAATGATTTTTGGAGAGAAAAATAGCCTTCAGAAGTCGGTTATTATTCACCTTCGAGACTTGAATCGTTGGAAAAATTTTAGATTTATGGCAGGTAAACAGATAGATCTATTGTATAGCCCTACAGAATTTATCGTATTCGAGTTTAAAGAAAATGATAATAAGGAGTTGTACATTGAGCCTATTGCTGCTTTTAAGAACTATGATTCCGAGATGAAAAACCCCCTTAAAGTAGACTTTAGTAGAATTATGTACCCTACCGGTTCTTGGGGAAAAGAGAAGTTTAGTGAAATGAATAAAGCATTTAAGTTGTTTGAATGGGAATCTTTCACTAAGAGAGAAATTTCTCCTAGGACTAATAGAGTTTGGTAAATAAAACAAAAAGAAGAGAGGATTTAATTTCCTCTCTTTTTACTTTTCTTCTAGTGTTTTATTATAAGTTGGCTGGATTTGTATATTATCGAACTGTTTGCTGTATTATAATGTTCTATACTATCATCCATAGTAGTATAGATGGTATATTCTTTTTCTACACCAAACCTATCTGACCCAAATTGAATTAATAGTCTTTCATTATTTCCTCTACCATCGCCTTGGACAATTTTTACAAATCCATCTAAGTTTTCTAAAATAACAACATCTTTATCAGTCATTATTACATTCTCTCCTTGTGTTTTTTGGAGAAGAATTGATTTTCTATTAAAGAGGTTTATTTTAACTACCCTCTTATCGTCTAGTGAAATTTCAATTACATATTCACTTATAAACTCAATTTTTATCTTTCTCATCTTATGTTTAAAAATAAGTTAATAATCTATATATAAGAGTTTGGTGGATTGATAAGAATAAAAAAATAAAGGAGGCTAAACCTCTCTCTTTTAACCTCCTTATGTCATAGTTATTTGTTTTTCCTTATAACTCATTCATATATAAGGCTTTAAGTGTTTCTTGGACGGTTGAAAATTGGAAGGCATTATTCACCTATTTTCCTTATAATTGTTATGAAAGATGAAGAAAATGATATAGTAAAAATTACGTCTGGATATGGTTTTTTAAAATATACAGATTCTGAAGTTAAAGTACTATGTTTGACTGGGTTAGTGATTAGTGAAGAGGATTTTTACACTATTAACCCAAGTAAGATTTTACTATTTTGGGATTATGATATTAAAGTTTTATCAAAATTTTTACAAGATAAGGATAAAGAGTTACTAACGATTAATTTAGATCAGATACGTTTATTTGAACCTTGTCCTATGTCTCTTTATTTAAATAGAAATACGAAAGAATATTTTGTAGAAATAAATCAATTAACTTAAATTAGTTATTATGTCATTTAATATATTAAGACGAGAAGATTATATTCCAGATATTCATGATAATTATGTTTTGTGTTATATTGATAGTATTTCAGAAACTATATGGGACTATACGGAAGATTCTAAGAAGTATATGTCAAGTCCGGAATATAATGCACAAGATGAATATTTAAAATGGGGTAGATGGAATCCTCATATACATACAGAGGAAGTCCCAAACCCAGAATATAAGGAAGGAGTTAGTGAATATTATGCTTACTTTACTCCAATTCCTATAAAAGATCAGTGGGGAGATGATTGGAATGATTCTCCTTATGAACATAATGCTGGAATTCCTTATGATCATATGCCAGGTGATTATGATTCTAAGATAGAGATTTTAAAAATCCCATTCGGAATAACAAATCCTCATGCTTATGTAAGGTTTCCAGAAAGTTATGGTTGTGGAAATAGTCATTGGTCAGTTTTAGATATTAATAGTGGGGCAATTGCTTGGATATATGCATCAGGAAGGAATTACCAAAGTGTTTCTATTCAGGCTGGAGTTAATGTAGGTGAATTTTTTTACTTAATGAATAAAATAGAAAAGTTATGAAATTAAATGATCAACAAATTAGTGAATATGTAGATCTGTTTATTCTATGCCTTGAGTCTGCAGGTGCGAAAACTGGAGATGAGTTTTTAATGAGAATAGAAGATGTCTTAGTAGAAACATCAGCTCGAGATATTTTAAATGGATTTAACAGTATGGGTCAAGGATTAGCTATTATGGATGTAGTCACTTTATTACTACTTTCTTCTATGATAGGGAAAAAGGTAATAAATTTATCCGAGATTGATTTATCAGAAATTAATTCTTTCCTGGATAATAAAGATACTATAATGGAAGAAATCAAAGATCTATATAAAGATTATTTATCTGATGCAACACGTATATTTTGTAATAAACATGGTCTTAAGATAGAGAGTAATTTATCAAACCTAGTAAACGGAATTAATAATGAAGAACTTTAAAATAACAGCAAAAGAAGACGGGAAAGAATATTGGATTTCTAGGTCCGTCGCAGTCGTTGGTATTGTAGTAGGAGTAGAAAACGGAATGATAAAAAAGTTTCTAATTTCTAAACGTGGTCCTGGATGTCCTGATTTTGTAGGTTCATGGTCTTGTACTTGTGGTTACTTAGACTTTGATGAAACAGCTGAAGAAGGAGTAAAGAGGGAATTATGGGAAGAACTAGGCTTAGATCTTAAGGATTATCGATCTATTCTATGGGAAGTTGTTACAGACCCTAAGAAAGATGCTAGACAGAATGTTATCTTAAGGTATATCATTCCAATACCCATATCAACTCTCGAACTTATGTTAGATACTATATCTCTTGATACAGAAAGTAGAGGTGGAGAAAAGAATGAAGTATCTGATGTTAAATTGATTGATGTAACAAACCTTTCTGATTATCCTTGGGCTTTTTCACATGATAAGATAATCTTAAAAGCTTACTCAGACTGGAAACTTTTTAAAATAGGAAAACTATAATATGTTATACTTAGGAACACATAATTCTGGTACTTCCGGAAAATTAGTTTGGTGGCAGAGAATATTTTCGCCAATTTTTAATATCGTATCTAAATGTCAAGATTTATCTATCTTGGATCAACTTGAAAGAGGAGTTAAGGTATTTAATTTTCAAGTCACTTGGTATAAAGGAGATTGGCATTTTTCTCATGGTCTTTGTATATATGAAGAAAAACTTTTAGATTCTTTAAGTTTATTAAAGAAGTATGCAAAGCCTGACTGTAAAATCTTCTTTCAGCTCTATCTAGATAAAAACTTCTTCCTTGGTCAGAATGAGGAAAAATTTGAAAAGTTATTGGTAGATCTAAGACGTGAGTATACTGATGGAGATATCTTAATGATTTCTTCCTGGATAGAGGGGAAAACACCTACTCCTGTTTATTATTTAGATACTCCTTTACCTTTGATAGAACATTATTGGACACTTAGTTGGGCAGAGTTATTTGGAGATGAGATACTCGATTTCTTACCTCTTCCTAAATATTATGCCAAAAAATTTAATCTAACCTATAAGAAAGCGTATAAAGATTTCGACGGTTACTTAATGTTGGACTTTTTTGAGAAATAGTTTATGAGTTTTAAGTCAGTCTACAGATTTCAAAAATATATTCCTGGAGATAAATTAGTAATAAGAGCTCAATCTTTGGGTGAATTAGAGGGATATATTGCAGCATGTATTACTTTTGAGGAAGAAGATTACTATCTCTTTGTACATCCAATAGATTATGATGTGTTTGATAGTATTAACAGATATAAATTATCGAGTTTAATTATTGCTGGTAAAGATTCGAGATTTGAAGTATTATCTCACAGTAGAATAATAAACGTTTGCAATGAGAATTACTGTAATATCTGTAAAGTTGGTAATATACTTGGTAAAGATGAATGTAAGAAATATTGTCCAAACACTTATATATTCGATCCAGACTTCTTTTATTTACGAGATTCAGTAAAATGTAATATTCTCGGTAATTCGTATAAAGTTACGGCATGTGGTTTGGATTTAGGAAAGATATTAAGTCCAGAGGATAAGAGAGGTCAAATTAGTTGGTATTCAGAATTAAGTAGACTAGAAGATTTTTTCGTATTGAATGATAAAAGAAAATCTATTACCGTACCTACAACGGGTGTATTTAGTACCTATACAACTCTTAGCGTAGGAGGTTATCAAAGATTCGTAGACTTCTTTGAAAATCACAGTAGAATTCATTTTATGGGTCATATGATATATTTCCTTGAATCTAATCATTTCCCTATCTCAAGAAAAAAGATTAGTGGTTTAGATTTCAGAAAAGGATATTCATTGATGCCCGGATATAATCAATGTAAATATTGTTATTTTGGTAAGTCTGAGTGTGAGTCTTGTAAATCTAAATATTCTGTTTGGTTGGGAAACACTGAAAACCTTATTACTGAAGAAATTTAAAAAATATTAAACACAATGAACAAGGAGAATTTAGTAAAAGTATTTGAAAAAACTGTAGAAGATCTTAAGAACGGTTTTTACACGAATCGAAAAGGTGAAGAGATAGAATTTGATCTCAATAAACTTAAAAGAGGTAGTAAATTGTATAGAGATGAAGATTTATCTAGTCCAGTAAAATCTACACATAATTTCTTAACCAGAAAAATCTATACACAGAACATAGACACCTTTCAAAAAGCAATTGAGATGGGTCCTTCATGTGCAATATTAAACATGGCGTCCTCTCGTACAGCAGGAGGTGGTGTATTAAATGGTTCAAAAGCACAAGAAGAAGATCTATGTAGGAGAAGTAATTTGATTGTATCTTTGTATGCATTTACTGGGAAGGGAAGAGATTGGTTTAATTTTAGTAAGATTGAGAATGCTTACCCACTTGATCCTTATGGTGGTATATATAGTCCAGGTATTAGTATTTACAAGGATAGATATTATAATACATATGAAGAACCTTATAAAGTAAATGTAATATCTGTTGCAGCATTGATTAGACCTGAGTATGATCCAGAGACTCTTTTAATATCTAAGAGACTGGTTCACATAGTCCGTAAGAAAATCAGAACAATACTTAGAATGGCAATTACTGAAGGACGAACAAAACTAGTCCTTGGTGCCTTTGGTTGTGGTGCTTATCAAAATCCTCCATCACATGTAGCTAAATTATTCAGTGAAGTGCTTGATGAGGAAGAATTTAAGACTGCATTTGAAGAGATCTGTTTTGCTATCTTGGATGATGGAAATACAGGTAAAGCGCATAATCCTGAAGGAAATTATAAGCCATTTAAAGAAGTTTTCGGAGAGTTATAAAAAATCAAGAGGGAATCCTTAGTTGGGTTTCCTCTTTTTACATTAAAATTGTATGGAAGAAATAAATAATTTATCCAAGATTAAAAGTTTTCTTCGATTTAAGGAGAATACTTATTATTTTGTTCAAGTAATACAAAGAAGGAAAGAAAATCCAGATCTCCCTAAGACAGAGATTCAAAGAGGTTTTTGGTATATCACCAGCTTATCTGATCTTGATATTCATTGGCCTAAGATTTTAATGCTATGTAATGTTTATAATGCCAGAGCTTATATATCTTTGGTACCTCGTTCACTGGAAAAATTTGGAAAACAATGTCTCTTAGCCTATTCAGAAAGGGTTGTAAATGGGAGTTATAAAAATATATTCTCCGTACCACAAAAAATAGCTTTATCAAATAAGGTAATAGATTCTAAGAGATTATTTGATAAAACAATGTGGATGATTGATATTGATAGTAATAAAGACCAGTATAAAGATAGAATATTAAATTTTATCGCCGGTATTACAAAAATTCATTTAGTATTAAAAACACCAAATGGTTTTCATCTAATAGTAGACTCTTTCAACCCTAAAGCTATAATGAAACATAGGATAGTAGTTTCTAGAGATGATTATAAGCTCGAGACTGGTGAAGAGTTTACATTAAGGGAAGAGAGTAATACTATTCTATATTCAAATCCATTAAAATCCTTATAATTGAAAACTATTAAATTAAAATATTATGGCAGAAAATAACAAAATCAAAGTTTTAAAGATTAAAAATGTAAAAGTTCAAACACCTCAAGGAGAAAAGATCGTATCTATGATTCCAGTAACTATAGATACCTCATCAGACGCAGCACCTATTACTGATACATTATGTGGATCTTGCTGTTCATATGGGAAGATTTGTACCTTACTTAGAGATCCGAGAGACCCAGAAAATCCGAATCGCTGCCTTAATGATTGGTGTAATGATATCGGTTTTGAAAAAAATGAGGAAAAGGAAACAATAGAAACCACTGAATTTGCAAGTATGGTCCCGGCTGAAGGAAGTATTGAGGGGCTATATCCTGAAGATTCAGACAGTTTCAAGCAATTAATGAGAGAAAATCCATTGATAAAATTAACAACGCTAATTGATAGTACTTGTCCCGGTTTCTGTAGTATGTATAATAAAGAACACAGTAATTGTACTTTGGGGAATGACTTTTGTGTCTTTAAAGATGTTCTTACTAAAAAAACAGAGACAGTCTTCTTGAATAATAATAAAGAAGAGGAACAGAAAAAAGATTAAAATTCTTAGAATGATCACCTGAATTAACTAGGGTGGTCATTTTCTTTTTCACCTCAGATCCTTATACATAGATTGTTTAACAAATAAAACTTTAGATTATGGAAGATGAACTTAATAAATCTTATCTTACTCCCGTTTATGATAATGACGAAGAAGACGACGATGATGACGAATTCGACGAAGAAATTGATGAAGACGGTGAAGATGAGATCTCAGAAAATATTTTAGATAATCAAGTAAGTATAAACAATAACAATAGTAGAATAAATTATAATAATAGTAGCATGCAAACAGGTAGCTTATTTGGTAGTACTCCATCTCAGTCATCTCCCTGGGGAACAAACAGTAATCCTCCAGGAAATGGTTGGTTTAGTGGAGGAAATAATACACCTTCTCAACCTAGTTCTTCACCTTGGTCAACAAATAGTAATAACTCATCTCCCTGGGGACAAAGATCTGGTGGGTTTTCTTGGGGATCTAATACTGGAACAACCTGGGGATCTAGTGTAGGAGAAAAGAAACAAATAGATAGAACAAAAACTGTAATAGTCTGTGATGTGTTTGATTGTCTGGTAGAGACGTTTCAAAGTAATGGTAAACCTGGACTATTGCCCCGAGGAATTTTTGATATGAGGTTCCGATTTGATGTTTGGGATAAAATTGCATGCTTTAATCCTGAAAAAATATTTGCAATGGTTCCAAGTTCTGTAATGAATAGTTGTAATGGTTCTGGATCTTGGAGAGTAATGTTAGAATATATAGTATGCAGTCTCTCTGAATATTTAAGATCACCATATCAAGTCTGTCAGATATTGCTACAAACTGAGATAGGACAACCCAAAGAGGAGATATTATTGCAAGTATTAAGAGATATTCCTAAAGAAAGTATAGTAAAGATAGGAGTAAATTCAGGATTGTACGGTCAAAACAATAAAGATCAAGTAGCAGCAATGAGATGTGGGATTGATTATATAGATTTAGCCACATTCTTATCTAGTTACGTATAATAAATCAAAACCTAGGCAGTTTTCTATCAGAGAATTGCCTTAATCACAAATTAATTTATTAATAACAACAAATTTATTAAAAAATGGAAAAACAGAAATGGATAGAAGAGAATGGAATATATTTTCCATCATTTGAAAGAAAATTAATAAATAAACTAGATCTAGGTATATATCAAATTGTAGAATTAGATTCACCTTTCGGGAATAAGATAGGTCTTAAATATTTGGGAGAAAGATTTGAGTTCCCCTATAAGATATATAGTCTAGGAACCAACTATATAGAAAGCAGGATTGTTACGACTTGGAATAGTACTGAATATATTAAGTCTGGCAAAAATCTTGGCGTGATCTATAACGGAAAAAAGGGTGCAGGAAAGACAGTAGCAGCCAAAGTTTTATGTAATAAACTAAATCTTCCCGTTATAGTAGTTGCTGAGTATATGGATGGATTACTTGAGTTTATCCAATCCTTAGACTTTGAATGTGTAGTGTTGATAGATGAAGCAGAAAAAATATTCGATAGTGATGATAATGAAAAGGATCAGCTTCTTCTTAAGGTTATAGATGGCGTATATAATGCATCAAGAAAATTATATATACTAACTACAAATACTTTAAGTCTGAACGACAATCTGCTATCACGTCCAAGTCGAATAAGGTATATTAAACATTTTAACGGTATACCTATTGAGGCTGTAGATGAATTAATTGAAGAAAAGCTCACAGATTCTAGTAAAGCGCCCCAATTGAAAGATTTTATTAGTCATAAATGCACAAGTCTTACTATCGATATTGTAGAAAATCTCATAACTGAGGTAAATATTCACGGAGACTTGCCAAAAGAGGGCGTACTTAATATCAATTCTCATAATCTTGGGAAACTTATGATAGGTTTCTCTTCAGATACTGGAATAGAATTGAATATTGATAAAATGAAAGGAATCCTAAATTATATTAAATATACTTTGGGTATTTCTGAATTATCAGTAGTAGGTAGTAGATATTCAATCTCCGAGCTTAATGAAATATGTAAAGATGATAAAGGTAGAGTTATTTATGATCTAGTAGAAAAGTCCGATGATTGTATAAACGATACTGAGGATTTAGTATATTTCTTAGCTAGTGAGTTCTTAGGTGTAAAGTGGAAAGGTGTACATACTAAAGATCTTGATATAATTTGGAGAGTATTTGATTTTTGGGAAGATAAGGTAGCTCCGAAGTCAGTAGATGCTTGTAATATTATTGAAATCTTGGAAGTATATGATAGAATAGAGCCTAATCTTAGTATAGTAAAGTTTAGGTATTTATCTGAAACCTTGAAAGATGTTTGCTGGGGTTTTATGTTAGATGCCTAAAATAAAAAAGTGATTGCATATTAATTGCAGTCACTTTCTTTTTTCTTCTAATAAAAAAACTAGTAAGGATTTTCTCCCTACTAGTTAATATTTATTTTGTCTAAAAATTCCTTAAGCATCTCATCAGTTACGCCATCTCTAAGCTCTAGTCCAATATCAGATAACATTATTATAGCATAATTACTTCCACTTTTTACTTTTGGTGCAAAATAAATAATTCCTGCAACCCTATTCCATAAAATTGTGTATTCCCGATTTTCTAGATCTTTAAGTCGTTTCCCAAAGTTTAATTCTATGTTCTTAAAAAATATTTTTTTATCGAACAGTATTTTTCTTTTCTTATAAGTTATTATATAGATATTTGCTTTGGAAAAATCTGCTAAATTAATGTAAAAGCTTAAAAAACCTTTAAACCTAGTTTGAACCAATGGGAGTGGTGGTTTAGATTCACTTATTACATAAAATTGATTATCACTTCCGTACTTAGTATCTTGAATAAATGATACCTTTTCTGAGTGGCCAAAGATCTTAAACTCTATTTCATCTGCTTCGGATAAATCTTTTTCTTCCAGTTTTATTCTCCAAGCATAGTCTATAAAGTCTTTTCTTTTACTCATAGGAAATTTACGTACAGGACTATCTTTATGCCCTACGGTCGTAAAAATCTGTCCACCTTCTCCATTAAGCAATCTATTTCTTAAGATTCCGAGAATTATATTAACTTTATCCCTGTTTTCAATACCACCGACATAATAATGAACAGAGTAATACATTTCGAGAAGTTGTTTATTGCTGAAGTTTCCTGAAATTAATTTATCAAGTAATTCAGATTCACAAGTTTCTCCATAATCCCTAATAATGCTACATATCTTTTTTGAAAACTTCTTAGAGGATAATGATAGTACTTCTCTTTTCCTATTTAACCAGTTTTTCCATCGTAAATAGAACATTCGATAAAAACTATTATATTTCTCATTTCTTACTTTTGTTGCCTTAAAAAATAGTTCAATTTTTTCTTTTTCTATAGAATTAAATATATCATAAAAATAATTTCTTTCATTTAGAAAAACTTGTCCTTTGTATAGCACATTATTGAACTGCCTTACTAATTTTCTTCTCTCAGGCTTATTCAATATACTATTTTCTGTAATCTCACAATTTTTAAAAAAACTAATTATTTTATTTTTTGTTACCATAACATTTATAAGAGTTTTGTTCCCTCCTGACTTATTGCATTACTATACTTACTTCTAAGCTCATCTAGAATTTTTCTTTTCTTCGTACCAGGTAAAGGTATAGTTGGGTAAATCAAAGCTTGAGATCTATTTTCCCACAACCACTTATCTATTTCTTCAACTGTTTCTTGAAAAATTTTAAAAACAGGCTCCTCATCATAGAACCATTCATCTAAGAATTCAACTTTATAGTCTACTAGTCTAAGATGAAGTTTAAGTTCTAGTATCTCATCACCTTCTCTAGTATCTAATATTTTACCTAGAGGATTATGAAGATAGTAGCTTTGTTTCCTTTTCTCAAAATCATCAGTAAAACCTATTTTAATGATTTTTCTATTATTTTCCCAAGAACCGGATCCATAAAGATATAACATAAACTCAATGAATTAAAAGACCTCATGGTTACACAAGTAAAACCATAAGATCTTTGATATAACAATTTCAATCTAATATAATACTACTTAATTAAGTTTGGTAAGATTCTTTTTAGTTATGAACTAGTATCCCCAAGGGCCATTTTGTTGAGGAGGCTGTTGTGTATTACTTACTCCAACCCACTCTAAGATAAATGGAGAAATTCTTCTAAAACCAGGAGGATCTTTATATTTATCCTGATATCCATTATTATATGGATCTCTATATCCATATCCCCCCTGTCCTACACTCCCTGGTTGATTTTGATACTGTCCTTGAGGATTAAAAACATTCCTTAAGTTTTCTGCAACTAATACAAGATTCTGACAAAGTGTAAATGCTCTGCCACAAACTTCTTGAGCTGTTTTTAAACCCCCTACAACTTTCTCCCCTCTTGTCTCAGGTTTTATTATTTCTATCGATCTTTGCTGAGGGGGTTGTTGTTGTGTATTACTATTGCTATCATCTGGTTCTGGTTGCTGTGGTTTAGGAGCTTCTTGTTTTTTATCTTTTAAACTATCCAAACCCAAATAAACTGCAGCACCAATACCAAGTGCAGCTACAATCTTTAAACCAACACTAAAAAAAGTATCCATAACATAAATTTTTAAAGCATCTAATAGTGACCTATAAGGTGTCACCAGATACTAAATTACTAAATACAAAATTTGTTTTTTCATAAATTTGTTTTTTTTTAATTTGTCCCTGACTAGTGTTGCGCAATATTTAGTCTTCTATTATAAGATTTTCAGCCGGTCAGAAAAATTTCTCTAAAATACGATTTACTATATTAGGTTTGGTTATAATTCCTGCCTTAGTACAATAGAGAAGAAATAGCTTAGTGTCGTTGAAAATTTTATATGCCCCTAAGTAATCAATGTGATCAGGTGTAATTTCAGAAAAAGATCTCCAGAAATATTCATCTGTAAAATTTGGTTCACGAAATCTCTTAAAGTCAAAAGAAACTCCAAAATCATTGTTCGTACCAAAAATCTCTGTAATAAAATAACTAGTCTCTGGATATTCGGTTATTTCTCTATTTACTGGTAATCTGCGAATTATACTTATGTTGCCTTCCTTATTTAACTCAGCTTCCCAAAACCGAATACATAAAGAATCTAATTCTGGTCGATTTGTTTGCTCGAGTTTAGCTACTTTGTAGAAATTGGTATAATCAAATATTAAATAGATATTATCCCTACACTCTATTGCTGAAAAATCTGAAGTAATATTTTTATTAACTATATCATATAGTTGTAGTCTTCTCAATTCTACAGTATCTTCAGGGAAAGGACTAACTTCAGCTATTATTTTTATAGTAGGCTTATATATTTTTTCTTGCATAATGTTTCTTTCTTATATCAATCAGTAATCTATTTAGTAATTCTTTGTCAGGCTCCGAAGGCAATGTCGAAGTTATAAATGATTCTTCCATATCATCTCTAAGATTTTCTACATACTCCATAACCTCGTCATAATTTAGAGAGTGGTTTTTAATTGACAATAGAAAATCTCGATCTATTCCAGTCCTGTCTAGTATCATTCCTTTACCTGTGGCTATCTCTTTTGCCATTGTAAAAATTCTAACACAATGACTAATGTTTTTAGAATTACCATGTAAAGATAGATTTGGCTTGATTTGCCATTCATTAGACTTAGCTCTATTAATACTAATCCCTCTAGTTACTAAAGTACCCAATTTTGTTTCAAAACAGACTACTTTACTCCTTGCATCTCTATTAGTTACCCACCTTTCTGTACAACAAAGTTTTTTAATAGGTACTTCATTGTTAAGGGGAAAGTAATTACCGGATAGATTTGAGTTTTCATACTTAAGATCTATTCCTTTAAGTCGGCAAGATAAAATTAGTGTGTTTATAAGTATCACTAAAGGACTTGCTGGATGCCCAAAGGTAAATAAATCTTTTAGACTCCAAAAACTCTTATTAAATTTTGTTAGCCAAGTTGGGGCATCTTTGTGGTATTTACTAAGTGAATTTAAAAATACCTTAAGTTGTCTAGTACTAAATTTTGTAATATCAGATACTAACCAAGAATCCTCAGTGATATTGAAAAATTCTTTAATTATTCTGGATATATGTTTGGGTAAACTTGAACCGTAATGTATAGTATACGTACATCGATCTGGACTTAAGACTAAATTAATATTCTTAAACTTAATTTCATCGTAATTTACTAAACTTTTAAGAAGTTCTTCTATTCTATTCTTTACCAGATATGAATGAAGTTCAGTATTCATCTCAAACAGTATCGCTAGCTCGAAGTCTTTTATATCCCGCAGTTTAAGTATATACCCATTAAGTGCGACAAGAGCAAAGAATTCAATTTCATTGTCTGTCCAACTTTTCAAATCTTCTTCATTAGGTTTTAGGTTTTTGAGTTGATAATAATTTTCAGAACTCATTAACCAATCCATTGCAGGAATAAATTTATAATCCTTTTCTCCTTCTTTTCTTAGATACAACCTATGATTTGTTGTGATACTAAAATTTATACCTTCATCCGGATCATCATACTCAAGAATACAGATATCATCTCCATCGGCCGGCTCATATTCAGTCCTGCTTAGTATAGGAGAGAATACTAAATCACCATCTTTATCAAAGCAAGCTACTTCTTCATCGTCATTTATTAGATTATAGAATTTCCAACCATTTTCCTTAGTCAAGAATAAAGTAGTAGCAGAACTGTAACAATCATATTTATGCCCCTCGTTCAGCTTAAACCTCTCTGTATTCCTATTTTTAACCCAATCCCAATATCTTTTGTAGTCTATACAATGTGCGGTATAAGCATTAGAGTTAAATTGAAACCATACTAAAGGAGTTTCACCTTTAGGAATACTAGATAATCTAAGTTGAGAAGATAGTGGATCTGTAGTACTTAGGATTCCTCTATACCCTATAGTATTTCTTCCCATATACTCATTAGGTATATTCTCCCCATTCTCTTCTGCTAAACCCCAATCATAATAAAGGGAGTAACACTCATTTGTATTTGCTAATCTAGAGACTCCACAATATTCTTGCTTTAATCCTTTATCTCCCAACCATTTTATTAGATTCCAAGTACCTATACCGACAGGGACTTGACAAAAATGAAGAGGTGATTTTCTTTCTTTAACCTCGGATGGGTCTGTATTTATTGCTTTCTTAAGACCTTTTGCTTTTTTGATCTGAGAGTAAGCATAGCCCGAAAAAGATTTAAAACATTCCTTTGTCAGTAGTTGTCCTCTTATATCCCAAAGAGGTTGAAGGATAGGGTCAAAATGTAATATATGTTTATCTGGAGTAAATAAACTGACTAGTGCCTCTGGATTACTCTTTCCTAATTCAAAGAAATATTTTCCAAGCTCATCCCAGTAATCATCATTTTTTTCAGATTTAACCATAGAGATCATATTGTTCCCCATACCTAAAAACCAATCATCCGGACCACAAAAAACACCGAAGGTATCTATATCTGATGTTTCGGTACTCAATCCAAATAAATGAGATCCTCTTATACTTTCAAATAATAAATCTCCATTCTTTCTTATTAATTCAAAATCCATATATTCTATATTTTATATATAAGGAAAGTAGGGCTCAGAGCGGTAATACTCTTATACGTAGATAACTAAAATATATTTAAATGGAATATGATATCAGGAATAAAATTACCAAGTAAGCCAGACATGAGTGGCGTTACTTTTGAAAAAATCTTTGGTAACTTAGATACCTTAAATAAGAGATTACCAGAAGTTTCTTTTACTTGTAAAAATGGAACAGTTATTTCTAGGAAGGAATATTGGGGAGATAAATATAATACGACTATATTAGATTATAGTATCCCTAGTGATCCTGGATATAAAGTAGTTTCGGGTTTATTTAAATTAATATCAGAAGCTTTACCTGATTTCATCACAACATATGAGTTTAAGGAAAAATTAATTATTATCTCTTACCCTAGATATAGTAATTGGAAAGTAAATGATACTTATAAGTTGTTAATAGATGAGATACAGAGAGTTTCTTTATTCTTATTAAGTATTTATGGACCTGATGGAAAAGAAATTATTTGTGAGTTATTAAAAAAGTATATTGACCTTTGTGTAGAAATATCAAATGACTAGAGAAGAAAAAATCAAAAAATTAGAAGAGGTTAGTAAAACCCTGAAAAACAGTTTTGTAGGATTAGATGGAATAATTGATAACATAATAAAAACCATCTCTCCTTGGTACATAACACCAGAAATAATAAACAGACCAGTTGTTGTATCTCTTTGGGGAATGACTGGTACAGGAAAATCTAGTGTAGTAAAGAAATTAATCGAATTATTAGATTTAAAAGAAAAAACTATTACGTTCGATTGTGGAAGAGAGAGTGAGGGTTCAAACTATGGTGATACACTTACTGATAAAATTACAGGAGTTGTTGGTGGGGATGAAGAAACCTCTATGCAGACAGCAAACGATTTAGTCTTTATTTTTGATGAATTTCAGTATGCTAGGACAATATCAGAAGATGGGACGGAATTAGTAAAATCATCACTTCGTCCAGTATGGAGTATTATAGATGATGGAGAACTTACTGTGTATGAATCTAGATATAGTACTACTCATTTATTAGGTTTTATTGAAGATGCAATTGATTTTCTTGGAAGTATAGGAAATCGAAAAGTAAAATTAAATAATGGATATTTTATAGACTCTAAAGATATTAGTGATCTAGAAGATTCTTCATTTGGGTATCTTTATTTTAATACTCACAAAGATTTACGTGCGCCTTACAGTGATGAAAATGAGGAGGAAGAAGGAGACAAGAAAAAGAAGTATCGCTATTGTCTAAAAGATGTATTATGTTACAATTCTAGAAAGATAATACTTAGAAAATTAAATCAAGTAAGTGAAGGCCTTGGTGAAAAAACATTGTATAGTGTATTCAACTCAAGTACGCTAAATGAGGCAGTAGAAATTTTAAGAGGAATAACAAAGTATATAATAGCTACCAGAACTTTAGATTTATCTAAAAGTCTTGTTTTTATCATAGGAAACTTAGATGAGGCATTTAGAGAACATAATAATCTAGATCATGATGGAGATGCAGATACTTTCGCTGAAATAACTAATACAGTCAGTGTTACAGAAATAAAAGAAGCACTTAAAACTAGATTTAGAGCAGAACAAATAGCAAGATTGGGAAATAATCTTATCAAGTATCCAACACTTAGAAAATCACACTTCGAAGAAATTATTAGGATTGAAACTGGAAGAGTACTTGGTGAATTTAAAGCCACTACCGGGTTTGATGTAAGTCTGGATAAGAATTTTTATGGATTAATATACTCAGAAGGCGTATGTCCAACACAAGGTGTAAGACCTGTATTTACAACTATAGGTATGATATTAACTCCACTACTATCAGATGTAATTATTCTAAGTCCAGGGAAACAAACCATAACTCTCAAAGTAGATGTTGAGGCTGAGAAAGTGGGATACAGTACAGATTCGTGTGATATTATCTTCTACATGTCAAATAAAGAAGTACATAGGAAAACAATAAATCTTCAGTTGGGATCTCTTAGGAAACCAAAAAATAGAAAAACTAGATTTATCTGTTCTACACATGAAGCTGGACATGCTATTATAATGGCATGGTGTACTGGAAAATTACCCTCTAAAATAATATCAGTAGACTCATCTGGTGGTGGAACCTGTTATACCTTTGATAAAGAAAGGCATAATGAAATACCTACTAGACAAGATATTGTAAATGAGATAATGATATCACTAGGAGGTTATACCGCAGAAGAGATAATTTATGGGAAAAATTCAAAACAACTTCTCTTAGGTAGTAGTAATGATATTGAAACTGCCTTTGAAGTTGCTAAAGATGCTATTTATAAGAATGGTCTTTTTGCCCCATATAGATTTGCTGATACTAATATTACAAAAAATGGTGAAGGACTACCTGTAGGAATAGATTGTGAAGGAAATACAATCAGTTCCGTCCTACTAGGTGGAGCCGATAGAAAGTATTATGTAAAAACATCAGTTGAGGTATTAATCAGTGAATTAAGAATTACTGTAATGAAAGTTTTGAGAGGTGAGGAGAAATTACTAGCCGAAGTCTCACTAAGATTGGCAGATACTGGAACTATGACTTCTAAAGAATTTGAAGAATATATATCTAAGTATGCTACTGCACAGTTCATTGAAAATATGAATAGATCTATAGAAGAACAGAGCTATCAATGGTATGAAAATAAACTAAAAGAAACTTTAGGTAAATAAAACTATAAAAGGAGGAGGATTTATTTCTTCCTCTTCTTTTTTTATACCTATAGATCATTTAATTTTTGTAATTCTCTGAAAATCAATTATTATAGTATTTTTGCAAATTAATAAAAGGGTATACCATTTCCCCTCATTCCCTTAATTACGCAATAGAAATAACCAAATAAATTATATAGTATGGGAGATAATTTTAAGATTGTTGAGTATGGCCAAAGTAAAAATCATTATGCCATACTCGTTGAGAAAGCTTTGATGAAAAATCCAGAGACAGGCGAATGGAATGAGTGTGTTATCTATCGACAGTATAAAAATATTAGTCCTAACGGTGAATACGTACCTGTCGATCCTGCAAAGGCAATGATATTTGTAAGAGAGTATAACGACTTCTGGAAAAAATTTAGCCTATGTCTCGATCTGTAAAAATTTATTATGGTCTTAGTGGTACCTTTAAAGAAACTACTATCAAATCAAAACTTAATATTGGGGATGATGTTCTCTGGTCGGGTATAAAACAATGGAAAGCTTGGGAAAAATTGATTGAAGAAAGAAATAATCCATGCGACCTGAACCTGGCATTACTTCACCTTAGCCGACTGAAAGATAAAATTTATGACGGTAGGATGGATGAAACTACTCTATATGTCGAAAGGGGAATAACCGACATGATATACTACTGGCTCCAAAAATTCCCTGCCAAAAATCAAGATACCATAATCACCTCGCTCGTAGAGGAAGAATTAAAGGTATTGGGAATAGCGGCAGGAGGAAATATGGAGCCTGAAAAGATACTCCTAGTACAAAAAGATTATGACTTTGTACAGGAAGTGGTATTTAAAGAGGAAACTAGAACAAAATGTTTCCCTGGCGGTATTAAGGACTATATTAACTCTCAAGACCGTTATGTCGCCTTCACTAAGAAATATAATAATATCTCTAAGGAAGTAGTGATAAATAACGCAGAAGAGTATTTAAAAGAACTCGGGATAACTTGGAATCCTGAAATTAATAAACAAACTAAATCTTAACAACTATGGGAGAGAATGACAAAATTATGCCTCTCGAAACGACAGAGGAATTTATCTCGACGAAAGTAATAAAGAGAGATGGACGTGTTGTAGAATTTAACTCTGAAAAAATAATTAGAGCAGTTACTAAATCTATGAAGAAAACAGAACTCGGAGTAGATGAAGAACTGGCAGAGAAAATAGTAACAACACTCCTAAATTCAAAACTCTTTAAAGAATCTGATGCACTGGATGTTGAAACTATACAGAACTTTATCGAAAATGAACTGATGAAGTCTAAAAGAAAAGATGTCGCAAAAGAATATATACTTTACAGAGATAAGAGAAATAGAAATAGAAACTCTAGAAGTAAACTCATAAAAGACGTTAAGAAAAAACTTGGAGCTAAGAATATAGAAAATCAAAATGCAAATGTAGATGAACAATCTTTCGGTGGCAGAATTGGAGAAGCTAGTAGAATAGTTACTAAAGAAATGGCACTAGAATATTGTGTATCTAAGATGGCTAAAGAGAATCATATCGATAATCAAATCTATATACACGATTTAGATAGCCTAGCAGTAGGAATGCATAACTGCCTTTCGATACCTTTTGATGATCTACTAGCTAATGGATTTAACACTAGACAGACTGACGTGAGACCAGCCAATAGTGTTAATACTGCCTTTCAACTTGTAGCAGTATTATTCCAGCTCCAATCTTTACAGCAATTTGGGGGCGTTGCAGCGACACATTTAGATTGGACTATGGTTCCGTATATTAGAAAGTCGCTATTTAAACACTTCTTAGTCTCATATTTAAAAGATCAACCTGATTTTCTTGACCTTAATCTTCTTGACCTAACACTAGAAACTTATACTGACAGCGTAGGTATAGAAAGAAATAGGTTTGATGATTGGGTAGATAGTAATAAAAGTAAATGCCTTAAAGAACTCGGCCTTACGGAAGAGGACTTTTATCTTGGCAATGAAAAATTGGAAAAGAAACATTATCAAGCTGCATTATATGACGTAATTGTAGAAGTAAAACAAGCTGTAGAAGGAATGTATCATAATCTTAATACACTCCAGAGTAGAAGTGGTAAATAAGATTGCCTCTCTTTAAAAAATCCCGTAAAATCGGTGAAACCTTAAAATTGTTGAACGTTTTGTAATGTATTAATATTTATATTAAAATAAAGTTAATGTGAAAAAAATTGATAAGGAGATTGAAAAAGTTATAATTGAAAGGTATCAAAATGGAATACCTATGCGTTTAGCTGGAGCGGATTTGAATATTAATGCGACCACAGTTTTTAATGTGTTAAAACGTAATAACATTAAAACAAGAACTAAAGGTGGTATAGATCAACTAGATGCAGAAAGTATAATTATGGAATATAAAAAAGGTATTTCCTCTACTAAAATAGCAAAAAAATATGAGGTAGATGTTCATACTATCACAAATATTCTTGAAAAGAATGGTATAAAACGTGATAATTTGTATTATAATATTAATTTAGTGGAAAACTATTGGGAGATAATAGACACTAATGATAAAGCATATTTTTTAGGTTTTTTAATTGCAGACGGTAATGTAATCGGCAATGCAGTTAGATTAAGTTTACATATAAGAGATAAGGAAATATTAGAAAAATTTTCTATAGTTACACAAAATGAAAATCAACTTTATGAAGATAAACGAAACTGTGTTACTTTTTCTGTAAAAAGAAAAAAATGGGTAGATGATTTATCTAAATACAAAGTAGTACCACGAAAAACACCTATTGTGACGTTGCCACCATTAAATGAAAAATGGATGCCTCATTTACTTAGAGGTTTAATTGATGGTGATGGATGGATAACTAAAAACGGAAGGGTTGGTTTTTGTGGAAATAAGGAAACAGTAACACAAGTACGTAATTTTCTAGTTGATAAACTTTTTGTATATAATGTAGCAATTATTCAATGTAGAGAATCCACATTATATATGGTACAGTGGTCTAACAAAAAAGATTTTTGTTCTATCTGTGAATATCTTTATCAAGATAAAGAAGAATATTACTTAAAACGTAAATATAATAATTACATAACAGCAATTCATGGTAATACCGAGGTAAGTTCTGAAATTACGCAAGGTTCAGAAACACCGTAGAGCATAGGGAGTGAATAAATATAATCTCCCCACGAGTATGGGACACTTTATAAAAGTGAAAATATATGCCGAACTGGACTAGAATTAACTTAGTCAATAAAGAATGAGAGAAATCTCCAGAATTGAAGAATAAAAAGTCTTCAAGATAACAAAATTTGAATCAATTACCGTTTACTTCCATTAACTATGGTACATGTACT
>JAEIGA010004146.1_pt1 | contig 22432 bp, 19 predicted proteins | sample 9270691 | NCBI WGS metagenome assembly JAEIGA01 (sample SAMN17057246, study PRJNA624740) | gut metagenome | biome: biome; isolation source: fecal sample | host: Bos grunniens | place: China: Xizang | collected 2019 | reverse complement strand
GTGCCGGTGAAATCATATTGCCACTCATTGCCGCCATAGTAGGCCGATTTCTCGTTGCAAAGGTAGGTGACATCCTGGGCATACTCCCATTCGTCGAGGAAATCGAAGCGCATTTCGCTTCGTGGCGGGCGGTAGTTTGCCTCGCGTTTCTTCTTCGACACAACCTCCACCTGCGAGATGAGGTACTCGAACGGGTTCACTTTAATGAGGCTGTCCCTTTCGGCTGTCAATCCCTCCTGTGTGGTGGGCAGGCCTGTGTTGCGCTCCCAATAGTGGTAGAGGCGCATCTCGGGCGAGAAGTAACGGTCGAGAGCAAAAGCGAAGATGCTGTCGCTGCTGTCGTATGATGAGCGTGGCCCCATGAGCCTTGCAACGCGCTTGCCGGTGAAGTCGCGTGTCTGTATGCGGAACTCGCCGTTGGCATCGGTCTTGAAATTGTATTTCGTGAGCAGGCTGTCGTTATATGTTATGTCGAACTTTATGTTTGCATTGGGCTTGTTGGTAACAATTATCTTATCGAGCTTTCCAAAACGCTTGTCGGGGCGTTTCTTTATAAAGCGTCCCTTGATGGTTATGCCGCGTTCAATGGGTTGGTCAAGCTTGATATCGCGACGGCTGAGTTTGTTCCAGTCGTATGATGTCCAGCCATGGGTGAGCATCACAAGGTCGAGCTCGCGTGTGCGGTTCATGTTTTTCTGGTCAAAGTAGCGTGCGGCATGGGGAATGTAACCCTTGAGTTCGGACCCCAGCAGCATATATGTATAAAGATTGTAGGTGTATGATGTCTCCTGGCGGTAGTCGGCATCGCTCACTGAGAGCGAGAATGTGCCGCTGTCTATGGGCTTACCGTCTTCGCGCTCAATGTCGAGTGTTATCTTGCCGTGAGGGGTAACATGTAAATCCTCAATCTCCTCGCCGTCGCTTGTTACAAGCAACTTTGCTGTAGACATGTCGCTTGCCAGTGGCTCGGCGTGTGTTACAAAGAACTGTCGCTCGGCAAGCGGAATGTTGTCGTTTACGAAGAGTACCACACGGTTCACGCCCTCGCCAAGTGTCTTGCTGTCTATGGCAAAGAGCATGCAGGTGTCGCTGGAGAAAAATCTCTCATAAAAGAAAACCTTTCCGCGGCGCATGACGGCACAGCCCATTTCTGTGTCAGCCTTCAGGTTATTCTGTGCTGTTATGTAGTATGTGCCATCCTGTTCAAGAACCTCTATAGTCGCTCCTTCCTCTTCTACCGATGGCAGGTCGAACTTCTTCTCTTTCTTTCCCTGTTTCAGTATCGCCCTGTACTTGACATTCTTGTTCGGAGTGATGACAAATGTTCCTTTACCCAGATGTTCGGGGGTGCTTGTCAACAATGGCTTGCCGTCGGCAGTAATGGTTATGCTGCGGTCACTGTTTATTCCGTCCTCGCCAAATAACTCATACGCAACGGTGCTTTTGATTCCGCTGACAAGATGTCCACTCTCGGGGTAAAAGCGTAGGTCGCATTCGGGAAGGTTGCTGCTGACCCATTCCATTTCGCGGTCGAGTCCTGTTATGCTGTCATTCTTCTCAATGTCTGAAAGGAATCCCCTGCGGCGGTCGAGCATGTTCTTGAAATCCCAGTTGTCGGCATTCACCTTGTCGAATATTGGGAATACGCGGCTGAAGATTGATTCCTTGCCACGGTTGAGCATGTAGCGAGTGTAGGCGCGTACCTCGTAGTAACCCGACAACAGCAGCGGTGTAAGTTCAAATGAGCCATGACAGCAGCCGTTCTCTATCTTGTATTTATTGGTCTTTACAACATAACCCTCGGGTGATACCAGCTCCACATACAGCACACGGCTCATTGTTGTAGGCTCGTCGTTGACACCGCTTGTCACATATGCTTTGAACCAGATCTCCTCGCCAAGGTAGTAGGCTGTGTTGTCGAAGTGCAGATATGCGCGCTCCTCGGGGAATAGACTCTGCTTTATGGCTGTGCGTATTATAATGTTGTCGAGGTTGTTGCGTGGCGCCACGCCATTGCCGCTGCCTGTTTGTGCAAGGGTGCCTTGTAACAGTGTTGTCAGCAGTAGAAGTATGATGCTTGTCCGTTTCATGGGTTGTTGGTATTTCAATAGTGTAGTTATACTATGGGTCATTCCGCGTGTAATACTTTCAGAGATTTCTCCTCACTGCGGTCGTCGAAATGACAGTAGTGGGTGGACTATCTTATCGCTGTTGCTCCGGCCATCAGTGGCAGTTGCGAACCGTTGCTGGCGAATTCCATTGAAGGTCCGTAGTGGAAAATTATGTGAGCCTCATATTTGGTTTTACCACCGGTTTGCCACTCTTTGGCAGTGATGTGGCGGGTGGCTGTCATTGTAGCCGTTTTCTTTATATTCTCAATGTCGGCAGGGGTGGAACGTCCCGGTGCAGTGATGTTGCAACTACCGAAATCAATACTCTTTGCGCGACCGTCGCTGCCGGTAGTGAAGCGCACCTTTATGTCGCATTTCTTTAGCCCAGTCGCTTTCAGTGCCTCACATGCCGGCGATGTTCCAAGATCAATGTACTCGCAAAAACTCTCGTTGGCCAGCACAACCTCTTTAATCTCCGGAACCTCTATCGTAGCAATCCTTTTTGGCGCTTTAGGCTTTGAGGTCCTGCTATATGGTATTGTAACTTTTTCGACTATCGTCATGGGCTTCTTTTCTACAATATTTTCCTCAATAATAGTCTCTTCTCTCTTTTCAACGCTCACAATCGTAGAGCTATCCATGGTTTTTGCCGGCAATGATTTTCTCTCGTAGACATATTCCGGTTGTGCAAATACGCCTATGTAAAGTACTGATACCGGCAACAGATAAAGCCATTTGTAGCGGCTACAGCTGTCGCTCTCCTTGCGTGCCATCATTTCAATGCGCTTGCGAACGCTGCTCTGGCTGAAGTTGTTTGCCAATGAGAAAATCTTCTCTCCTGCCGCTTTCTTCAGTATCAGTAACTGGTAAGCTCTTGCATCCCCGTTCTTTTGCAACACATATCGGTCGGCTTCATATTCATGTATCTCTTTCATGTCATTGGCAAGCAGATAGACGAACGGATTGAACCATTGAAATGCTTTTACAATGCTGATGAGCAACATGTCGTACGAGTGCCCATGCCTGATGTGCCCCTCTTCGTGATGCAGAATTTCTTTGCCACATTCATCATAGTCGCCCTGCGAGATTACCACCTTGCCAAAGAAACTGAACGGAGCTGTGTCATTGGCGTGGCAATGGATTGTCATGCCGTCTTGCCTGTCGGTCCAGGTTGTTCCGTGACTGATGCAACGCAATGTACGCACTATATTTACTGTCCACAACAGCAGTGCAATGGCAACTCCGGCAAGGTATAATGTTGCAATGTCGCGCGTCGTTACCAACTCCTTTATGCTCCAACTCTTCTGCTTGATTTCTGTTTGTGGTGTCCTGGTTGATGTTTCCAAGCTCTCGGGCATGGATGCGTCGATTCTGACCGTTTCATTGATTGGAACCTCTGTAGTCTCGCCCGGTAATTCAATCTCGACAGGGTAGGTGACAATCACGCTTGGCAGTATTGCCGATAGCGCAATTATGCATAGCAGGAGCCTGCGGTTGAGCGTGGCGAATGTCTCTTTGCGCAACAGCAAAGCAAACGGCAAGTAGAGCACAGCAAGACTCAATGCCCATTTCAGTATGTAGGTCAATAGCGTGGTCATATATCTTTCAATTCAGTTCAATGCTTTTGCTACCCAAATCCTTGATGGTTCTCATTGCTGGTTCCCTTTTATTATCTCCATGATTTCCATAATCTCCTTCTCGCTCAGTTTCTCGTTTTGTGCAAAGAATTTCACCATAGATGAACCCGAACCGCCAAAGAACGAATCCTTGACATCCTTCATCACCTGGTTAGTGTATTCCTCGCGTGTTATGAGAGGGTAGTAGGTGTGTGTCTTGCCACTGAGTTTACGGTAATCTACAAATCCTTTGTTCAGGAGAATCTTGAGAAAGGTCGATACGGTGGTGTATGCAGGCTTTGGCTCGGGGTACTTTTCTATGATATCGTGAATGCAGCCACCGTCGGACATCTCCCACAGTGCATTCATCACCTGCATCTCGGCTTTTGTCAGTGTGTCGAATTTTTTCTTGCTCATTGTTTCTTGTTCCGTAATTTTAATAATTATCCAAGATTGTTTGAGGCAAATGTATAACGAAAGTTTTAGAATTCTAAACTTTTAGAAATGTAAAATCGGGCAATAACGAATATTTAACTTTTATTATTAGTAATAGCCTGATGGAGTGGTGAAGCAGTGATGGTAAGATGTCTTAATCGTGGTTGGGAAAACAAGCACCCCACTGCAGGACTCTGCAGTGGGGTGTGATATTGCATGTAAACTGTATTTACTTGCCGTAGTTTGTAACCTTGAGGTTGGTTACCTTGCTCTTGAAGTTGCCGGCTTTTTCAAGTGGGAACACAAGTGTGCGTACATAGTACATCTTGTCCCTGCCGCCTTCGTTGTGATAGAGTGTCTGCTTGTCGAGTGTCTCAACGAGCTTGTCGTTTACATAGAGCTTTGTCTCTTTCTCGTTACCGCAGATTGTTACATGTGCCTTCTCGCCAGGGTAGAAACGGAAATTGAAGGTGTTGAGGTAGCCGTCACGTGAGAAACCGATTTTGCCCTGTACGGGGTCGGCGATGTAGAATACAGCGTCGCGTGACTCGAACAATACAGCTCCGTTCTCATCTTTCTTGCAGTACTGGATGTCGAAAGATACGCTGTAGTCGTAGCCAATCTCTCTGATGCCGGTCTTGTCAAAAAGGTTTGCACCGGCTGCAACATTGGCAATCTCGAGGATGGTGCGCTTCTCGCCGCTGAAACGGCCTGCGATGTTAAGACCGGGAGCGTCGCTCAAGGCGAGGCGTGCCTGGTTGAACTCGTTGAATGATACGGTTGGCTTTGCGCCTGTCCACATCTTCACCGCCATGGTCTGCATTGCAGGGAACACACGGTAGTGAATGTCCTTGCAACTGATACCGTTGCCTGCGTGGTCGTTCCACACTGCGAATGAACCACCCTTGATCTGTGGGTGCTTCTCCTCGAACTTCTGGTTGCCTATCTGTGCAGGTGTCCAGTGGTCGTAGAGCATGTTGCAGTTAAGGTAGTCATAGTAGTAGCCTGCTGCAGGTACAATGTATGTGTAACCGTCGGGGATGCTGACTACATCGTAACCGAGGTTAATCATGTCTGTCGGGTCGGCATAGCCGTTGTACCACTCGTACATTAGAACATTCTCAACCTTTACAGGGGTGTTGCCCTTTGCGTGTGTGAGCGCACCCCACACGCAGGCCTGCTTGCCATACTTCTCGGCCTCGCGGATGCAGTGGTCTGTGAGGTAACGGAACTTTTCTACAACAGCAGTGTCGCGGTTAGAGTACTCGTCGGTTCCTACATGGAATCGTGGACCACGGAACACGGGCTCCTCGCCGCCAAGGAACTCCATGAAGAGAGAGTCGATGAATGTGTATGTCGCAGGGTTGAAGAGGTCGAGGTGGTCAAGACCATAGTCCTTGCTGCCAAGTTCGGGACGGTAGTGTACGAATGCCAAAGAGTGAGCAGGAACATCGAACTCTGGGATAATCTCGACGCCCATCTTCTCAGCGTGCTTCTGCAACTCAATGAACTCCTCCTTTGTATAATAGCCGTCGCGTGATGCAAGGCCTGGGAAGAAGTCGCTCTCAAGACGGAAACCCGATGGGGTCTTTGCCCAGTCGTGATTGAAATACTGCTTGAAACCGTTGTCGTTGAGGTGGATGTGGAATGTGTTCATCTTGTAGTATGCCATGAAATCTACATACTCATGCAAGAAACTGATGGGGATGAACTTGCGGCCACAATCGAGCATGAAACTGCGCATGGGGTAGTCGGGGTAGTCAACGATGTTACCCTTTGGGAGTTTGCCGCCGTTCTGCTCGGCAATCTGCAGCAATGTGCGTGTTGCCCAAATTGCACCGCGTGGGGTGGTGGCAGAGATTTCGACATTGTCGCCAATGTTTATCGTGTAGCCTTCGTTGCCAAGTTTCTCGTTTTCTTCAATGAAAAGGATGATGTTACCGCTGCCGGCTTTGCCTGCAACGGTCTTTAACTCGGTACCGGTCATCTTGTGGTAGTCGAAAACGAACTGCTGGGCTGCATTGGCAGCCTCGGGCTGTAATTTTGAATAAACCACCTTGGTGTTGCCGGTGATAGTGAACTCGCCTGTTGCGCCAACCCATTCGCGAAGTTCTGGGATAACAAAAGGCTTTGCATTCTTGTCCTGGGCGTTGAGCTGCATAGTGGTGCAGAATAACAATGCTGCGAGCAGGAGTGTAAAACGATTTTTCATATTAAAGTTATTATAGATTAAGAAAATTTGCGGAAATAAACTCACAATTCACAACAAAGATAGTGAATATTTCCCAATGTATGGTAAAAAGTGTGTTATAAAATACGGGTATCTGCAGGGAATTGCACTTTTGGTGTGTGTTTGTGTAAATTTTGTGTAAAATGTGACTTTTTTTATAATTATTTGTCAAAAATGTAGTACCTTTGCAACTCCGTTGCGAAAATGGGTTGCGCTCGTTGTAAAACATTAGAGTAAACTCTATGTTTAACTCGCTTGCACCATCTTTGCAAACCATTTGCGAAAATGGGCTACGCTAGAGGAAAAATAGGCTTTTGCGTTTGTCACATTTGCTATACTTTTAGAATCAGAATAAATCAATCACAATATAAATGAAACGTTTTCTACTATTGGTGCTGGGTGCAGTACTATTCTCAAACATTGCGTCAGCACAGTTCTACAAGACCGGCAATGACCGGTTCTCATTTAAGGTGCAGCCATTTGCCGGTGGCTATGTAGATATGAACGGTAACATGGAGGTCATTAACCCGTCGGCACCCGTCGGTATCAACTTCGGCTTCGAAATTCCATCTTCGCAGCAGTATCCCTGGCAACAGTATCTCAACAATTCAACAGCCGGTGTTGGAGTGACATACCTTGACCTTGGAGATAAGGTGATGGGTAAGGCTGTTTCAGTATATCCTTATATCATGCTCAACTGCGTGCGTACAAAGCATTTTGAACTAGCACTGAAACTTGCATCCGGTTTGGCATATTGCTCAGAGACTTATTGGACGAATGAACGTGAAGGGGAAAATCCTGATTATACAGGCAAACCCGATGTTAGCAATAGAGATAATCCTAAGGCACACTACACCTTCGGCTCTCATCTCAACGCTTATTTGAGTGCCGGTGTTAACCTGAACTTCCCTTTGACACGCAATCTTACCCTCAATGGTGAGTTTGGTTTCATACATATGAGTAATGGCCGTATAATGGAACCTAATATGGGTGCTAATATACTCTATGGAGGTGTGGGTGTGATTGCAACAATTAATCCCGAGGAGGAGAAAGAACCTATCAAGTTCCCCCGTTTGCCATACCGTTGGAGCCTGAATGTGACATTGGCAGCCGGTACGCAGTCGGCCGACCTTACCGATGGCCGTAACTTCTTTATCAATACATTCCATCTGGGTGCTATCTACAATGTGTGCAACTGGTATGGTATAGGACTTGGTGCCGATGTCTTCTACAACGATGCAATTGGTGGCGAGAGTAACCGTGGCCTGTTCCGCAATGATATTGACTACAAGCAGTCGGATAAGATACGAGCCGGTGTGAGCATCAACAACGAGCTACAATTCGGCCGTGTGACAGCAATGGTTGACTGGGGTGTGTATCTTTATAATCCGGCGCGTAACTATTACAACCATTATCATCCGATATATGGTCATGGCAAGCGCCCGTTGTTCTACAAGATGCATTCAGCAGGTTCCGACGAGGCTTGGCACTATATCCGCTTTGGTGTGAAGTACCGCGTGTGGGACAATCTCTATGTTCAGGCACTGGCAAAGACACACATGCATATTGCTGAACAGATAGAGTTCGGTATAGGTTACCAGATTCCATTTATAGTAAAGAGTAAACGCCAGAATAGCAAGGATGTGATTTTCCATTACGGTAAAAAGTGGTGGGAGAATTACTGATAAAAAATAGGGTTTTACGAACAATCGTAAAACCCTGTTTTTTTATGCGAAGTATTCGAGATTGCTGAACGATGGTTTCAGCTTGCCGTCCTCAATGCCGTGTATTATCTCTACCACCTTGTCGTTCATTGGGGTGGAGATTCCAACCTTGCGGCCGAACGCGCTGACAACGCCGTTTATTGCATCTACCTCGGTCTTCTTGTTCTTCTCAAGATCCTGCAGCATGCTTGCCTTGAGCTTCGCGTGTTTGCGTATTGCTATGGGGATGATGAAGAATGAGAAGGATTTCTTCAGGCGACCCTTGTAGTCGAGCAACTTGACAATATCCTTGCCCTGTACAGGCTCAATCTTTATTTTGCCTGCAGCACACACATCTATGCTCTCCTTTATGAGTGCCTGGACAATGCGGCGCGATGCCTTGTTCTTTGCTGCCTCACCGAATGTGCAGCCCAGCACCGCGCTCATTCCCGAGAATGCGGAGTTGATGAGCAACTTGCTCCAGCGTGAGCCAATGAAATTGCTGTCCACTTCAACTGTGCCCATCATCTCAAGCAGTTTCTTTACATTCTGCAGGTGATGGCTGGTATTTGCCGTGAGTGAACCTATGGAGAATGAGAGTGAATCGGGGGCGCTGGTGAGTTCGCACACGCCGGGTTCCTGCATTGTTGCTCCCCATGCTACAGTGCAACCGAGCACGCGCTCCTCGCCCACAATCTCGCTTATTTCAAGTTCGGGTATGCCGTTCTGCAGTGTGACAATCACTCCGTCTTCAGCAAGGAACTCCTTGATGTAGGTGACCACCTCCTTGTTCTGCTGCTGTTTGGTCATGAGGAAGATGATGTCATACTTGCCGCTCATTTCCTGGGGTGTGTATGCGGTTACCTTTTGGGTGAAATTCACTGTTCCGGTTACCTTTGCGCCCTCTTTCTGCAGTGCCTCAATGTGTGCCTTGTTGCGGTTGATGAGTTCAATGCTGCCACCGTTCTTTGTTATGTATGCGCCAAGGATTGTACCCAATGACCCTGCGCCGTATATTGCTGCTCTCATCTGTTTATGTGTTATGTTTGTTCAAAATTTACTGTGCAAAGGTATGAAAATAATCAAGAAATCCAAATAATGAGAATTTGTTAATGCTGCATCACTTTGTTATGTACCGATATTTGCACAGATTATTCTTTTACTTTTTGTCTTTGATGTTTTTTTATACATTTGTCTGTTGCAATGCGAATATTGACTTTATAAATATATTACTATGAAAAAAACATTTTCGATTCTTCTGTGCTTGTTTGTGGCACTCTCATCAATCTTGCTATCTTGTGGTGGTAGCAAGAATGGTGAAGCAACATCCTATGCCAATGGTCATGAATATGTCGACCTTGGTTTGCCAAGTGGTATAAAGTGGGCAACCTGCAACGTCGGTGCCAATAATCCATGGGAAGACGGCGGTTATTACGCCTGTGGTGAAACCGAGGAAAAAGAAGACTGCAGTTGGAGCACCTACAAATGGTGTCGAGGTAGTTATGATAACATAACCAAGTATTGCGATAATAGCGATTATGGCAGAGTGGATAACAAAACTGTCCTTGAACCCCAAGACGACGTCGCCCATGTAAAATGGGGTGGCACCTGGCGCATGCCTATCGAAGCGGAACAATACGAACTACATAATAACTGCACCTGGACTTGGACCACCCAAAACGGCGTAAACGGTTACATCGTCACCGGCCCCAACGGTAACAGCATCTTCCTCCCCGCTGCGGGCTATCGCTGCGGGATGGGAGTCAGCCACAGAGGTAGTTTCGGTTGCTACTGGTCGTCGTCGCTTGGCCCCACTTCCACCGGCAGCGCTTGTGGCCAGAGCTTCAATAGTCGCTTTTGCGATTGGAGCGTCGACATCCGCTGCCTAGGTCTCTCCGTCCGCCCCGTTTTAGAATAAACGGAAAACTGCGATTAAGCGAGCGCAAAAGGCCTAAAAGGCAAGAGAGGGGGTGCTAAAGGCGCTCCCTCTCTTGTTGTAGGGGGGTAAGGGAACTAAGGGATATTAAGGGGGCTAATGAGAAAACTGAAAAGGGAAAGCGGAAAACAGATTTCACATTTCACCTTTGACCTTTCGGTTCGTTAAATGCTTGCTTCGCTGATGATGCGGGTGCGTGTCTTGTTGGGGCGTGATATGTTTGTGCGCTGGGGTAACGGGTGGTTGTAGCATACCCACACGAGAATGGCGGTTGCCATTACGCGGTCATCGTGGTTGCCCTCAATCGCTCCCATCTCCTTGCCGTTTTCTTTGAACTCATAGAGGTCGAGCTCGTATGTGGTCTGTAGGCATCTTTCAATGTATAAACTGTCGCGCAGTGCTTTGATGAGAAAGTTTATTACCATTGGCTTTGTTGAGCTGTTGGTGTGGAACCCCCAGCGGCGTGGGCGGCCTTGCTTTATCTCCAGTTGCGAGGTGCGGCAATAGAGATTGCTGTATTTGTTGGCAATCTCGTTGAGTATGTACTCGAAATTGTTGCCCTCGGTTCCTTCGGTCTCAAGGGTGTTGGCCTCTATTACAAGCAGTGCGTTGTTGTAGGCACGGGCAATCTCAACGGCTTTCCACGCGAGCCGGTCATGCTCTATGTGTCCGTGCCAACAGGCTGCAATCTCAGGCACACCTCCCTCAAGCATTGAGAGGCGGTCGGCTACAAGGATGCAGGAGTAGTCGGCCTTGTCACTTGTGCCGCCCACATCAACAGCAACTATGTAACGGTCTCGCAGCGTGTCCTCCTTGTCGGGCATGAGCCATACGCTAAGGGTGTTTTCGTCGCTTCTCTCTCCGGGTGCAAGCGGTTCGAATTTCGTACAGGGCTTTCCATTTTCATAACTCTCCTTTATGTCACCGATGAATGCCGGTGACAGGCAACTTAGGCGCGCATTGTTTACATACGGTATGCGGAACACACGGCGGCCACTGCTTTGGAATGCCTCGGTAGGGGTAGAGGGGAACTCGGAGAAGAGGCGCCACTCATCTGGCATCTCGCGCCGTTTGTCGCGGTACCATGCTATGGCTTCAAGTGTCGCGCCAAGTGTAAAGAGGTGCTGCTCATATTCGTCCATGCTCTCGACGAACTGTTCGTATTCTCTTTCTTCAAGCGGCTTGCTGTAGAGGTCGATTGTGAACCATGGAATGAAGACCGGCGTGAAGTTGTTCCTTCGCTCAGTGGCGTCTATCCATGTGCGGTGAAAGAAATTGCCCACGCCTTTGGCTGTGGATTCAATGACTTTCATTGTGTAGGGACCTGCTGCTATTGAACCGAAGATTGACTGTACAAGGTCTTCGGGTTTCTTGCCTTGTGTCGCTTTCCACAGACCAACCTCGGTCAGGTGAGCCATGCTTATGTCCTCGCTGCGCAATGAGTCGGGTTTCTGCGCCGAACCCAATGAGTAGCGGCTGTTGCTGTAGCTTATGACGCGTGTCTTCTGTGCGCCTTGGTATGGGGTAGTGGTGAGCCGTTTGCAACCGCTTGCCCATTGGGGATAGCGACCGATGACCTTTGCAAGCATGCCGGCAACGATTGAGGACTGCTTCTCAATGTCGCCACAGATGACACTGTTCCAGTTTTTCTTGTGTACGAGCTGAATCCACAGCATGTAGAGCTGAGTGAGGGTAGAGCCTCCCCATTGGCGCGCCTTCAACAGGATTATGTCAATGGGCTTTCCACCGGTGCGCAGTTCTTCCATAGCCTTGAGGTATGTACGCTGTGGGCGGTTGAGGGTGAATGCCGTGTCGCGTCCCTTGCCTTTGTCGGCAATGGTGGTCATGGTACGCGCCCAATATTCAAAATCATGCCTGATGCGTAAAAGGCAGAACCGCAACCACAGTTTAATGATTTCGCGGTTGCTTGGAACGGTGTTTTGCACTTCGCTCAGATAACCTTCGGCGCCATGTTCCTGTAACTGCTGCACGAACTCCTCGTTTGCCATTGTTGTGGGCAGATACATCTTTTCAATTGGAAAACCGCAGATGTTTACCTCGAAGCGTGGAACGGATGTGGAACCTTCGCCGGTTATAGGATTATAAACGGCTGAAATTGCTTCCAGCCGTCGTTTGTTCTCTATTATTATCTCCTCTTTTTTCATGTTGGTTCTATATTCCTGCAAGGTTGGTTGCACGCCGTCGTGTCTTGTTGGTGTTGTAGAGTTTTGCGAACATGAACTGTACATTCCTGTACAGGTTTGCGCGTTGCGAAATTTGTGGCTGTGCCATGTTTGGCCGGCGCAAGAGCAGCCATTGCATTATCACTTCATTGACCAGATAGTCGATGATAGAGTGCCTGAGCATTTCCACAAGGTCATCGCGCAAATCGTGCAGCGTCTCAAAATTGATGGCTATCTCCTTTTCGTCGATAGTGTAGCCTATTGAGGGGAAGCGGAGCGCAACAGCAGTAACCAACTCGTTGCATGCTGTCTTCAGGAACATGCAAAGCAGTTCTTCATCATCTTTGCTACTTTGTATGGTGTCGGCATCCTTGTCCGTGCGTTTTGCCGAATCTCCCATATAGAAATTCTTCAAATCAATCTGCTGTTGCAGCCCGCTTCTCTCAATAGTTATTCTGTTTTTCATAGTATAGGCTTTTATGCATTGTTGGTAGGGTTCGTTGGCTTTGTGCGCTGAGTGAGCATTGCCAGGATAATCATGGCGTCGTTCTGTGCTTTTATTGCAAAGATATTGGCCTCGTCGGGCTTGATTCCGGTGTACCAGTTCTGCAGCGTGCGGTTGGCTATGTAGCTTTCGAGGCAGCCGGTCAATTTGTCGGCGTTGCCGGCCGGGTAGTTCACGGGCGTTGCGATACTGAACTGGTAGCCGGCTCCATCGCCGTCTCCTGTGATTCCGACACTACTTCCCGGGTGGTAGCGTGCAATCTCTCCCGCGATTTCGTTTACACTGCCATCAATCATCGGGTCGATGATGCGCTTGTCATCGGCGGTGAGCAGCATTCTTTCCGTTATGCCCGATGGCGTTCCCATAGTCTCTCTCGCACGGGCGGTGTATGCACTTGTGGCAAATACCTTGTCATAGACATCCTCTCTTGTTATTGTGAATCTGATTGTATTCATTATGTTGGTTGTTTGTTCTGTCGCAAAGGTATTGCCGCTTCGCTCCTTCAAGGTTGCTGTTTTAGCATTTTAGTGTTCGCGGAGTGTGCGATAGACGATTCCACGGAAACTCTGCTCGTCGAGATAGAACGATGGTGCCGGTTCTTCGATAATCTGCTCCAGTATAATGTATTTGTAGCGTTTGCTACAGTCCTTGGCCCGTTGTATGTAGCGACGGTAGATTTCCTTGTACATTGCAAGTTTGTTGGTGTTGATGAGTGGCAGTTTCTTTTTGCGTGACATGAGCGAAATGAAACGGCGTGCGTTCTCGAATGTTACATAGAAACGCGGCGCTTCGCTCTTGACTGCATGCCTGATGATTTCCTCCTGTGTGGCATAGGGCTTGGTCTTTCTCACTAGCTTGACCGATTCAAAAAAACTTTTTACTACATCCTGTTTGCGCGCTTCGCGAACAGAGTCATTTTTCATGTTTTTCATCTGCTTTTTTGAATACAAAAATATAGTCAAAAAAAACTGAAAAGAATGTTGTTTTGCCACTTTATTTATCAACAGCCTCAGGAATGTGCTTTGGATGTATTTCTTTACTCCTGTTCAGTTGTGCCCGATGGCGTCGTTTCATCTTTTCTATTTTAAAAAGGTGTATGCCAGCAGTCGAATCTTTTTTCTCCATAAATGTCATTTCAACAACCTTGTCGGGGGCTTTCGGTTGTTCCTTTGCCTGTGAAAAACAAATTCAGTATATGGAACAGATTTTAAAGAACAGAATGGGGGCTCAACAGCCTGTGGAGCCCATGGCGGGCAACAATGCAACCGATATGGCTGCAACCGCCACAGCCGGGGCAGTTCCCGGTGTGCAGGCTTCGTTGGAGAGTTTCAATGAGAGATTGAAGAACTTCTTCGGTGGTGATTTTGATCTCAATGACAAATTGTCGCAGGATTTGCTCATGCGGCATCTGGAGATGAACCGCGAGCAGAACGAGCGTCTGGTTGCAATGCTTGAACGCGATCCTCGCCTGGCGCAGATGCTGGTAGATGTGATTGACGGCAAACGTAATGCACACAGTGCCGTGGCACGCTACTTCGGGCGCGGCTTTGTCAATGTCGATGAGGACAGTCCGGAATTCGAGGAAATGATGCTCGCCGACGAGGAGCGTAAGAACGAGATCATGCGCCTGGCAAATGACCGTCGTGAGTATGAAAGCAATCTTGAGCAGAGCATGCCGGTAATTGAGGCTTTCTGCGAGGCAAGAGGCTATGACCCGTCCGATTTTATGGACAGCGTTTGGGAAAAACTGGTGTTTCCAATCATGGCCGGAAAGTATTCCGATGATGTATGTACGGCTCTTGACCATGCCATTACCTATGAAAAGGATGTGGAGGATGCCTTTGCTGCCGGTGATGTGAAGGGACGCAATGCCAATATACAGCGCATGAAGGAGGATTTTGGTGACGGTCTGCCAAAGGGCATGAGCAGCGTGGCACCTGATGTGCAGCCAAGACGCAAGCGTAATTCGCTCATCGAAAAGGCACTGAATGCTTGATGAATTCAAACAGTTTCTAATTTCTTTTTATTAATCAATAATTTAATCTATCTATGAAGAAAGTTTTTAATTTCTTGAGAGAGAATCCTCTCTTTGTGATTGTTGCCTTGCTTTCGGTGGTGCTCTACGCGCTTGACAATGCCGAGGCAGGAATGACTCTTGCTGCTGTGACTGTAGTGCCTACAGGAACTCCAAAGGCTTCAAAAGGTATCGGTGGCCTTGATACCCACGGTGTGGGTGAAGCTACAACTGTATCGAACGCAAGCGAACTTGGCGGTGACCTGATTGATGCCGATGTTGACAATCAAATCATTGGCATTGCAAGTGATGAGAGTGTCATCGACACCATCAAGCGCAAGATTCGCCGTCAGGTGCGTGTAAGTTCGTTCGAGGTTGACCACTATCTGATTGATGACAAGCGCTCAAAGGCATATACCAACGCCGCGTATGACGGCATAGGTGCCACGCGTGCCGAAATCCCTTTCTCGACAACCGGTGAGAGAAAGATTTTCCAGGAGTATTACACTGCTATATGCAAGGGTGTGAACGGCTATGACCCTACAGGCCAGATTGAACTCCCGGGTGTTGACCTCATGCTCTTCTTCGTGGGCAAGAACAGTACAACCGAGGCTCCTATTGCCATGGCTGTCAATGGTCCAAAGGCAAACCCTAGCGATGACTATTGCTCAGTACCTTCAATACCTGCCGGAACAGAGATTATACTGTTGTCTTCGGCTGCATACGAGACACAGAAGTTCATTGCGCCATCTACAATTGTTCCAGTACCCGAGCGCATGTATTTGCAGAAACAGCTATGCAACAGCATTGTGAGTGACTACTTCGCAGCGCAGAAAAAGCGCATTGAGTTCAGTGAGTCACAGATTGCCGAGGCTGTGCTCCGCCAGTTCCGTCTCGAGAGCTGCCGCACTGCGTGGGTGGGACAGCCCGGAAAGTTCAAGGTACAGGCGATGGACAACGCCATGGGCTACCAGTGGGATTACTTCTCAAAGGGTATCCGTTGGCAGTTCAAACGCCAGTATGATCTCTCTTCAAAGATTACATTTGCTGATCTTTTGAACCTGTCAATGGTGAAGTTCACGGGCTTCAATTGTACAAAAAGAGCTATCTGGTTGCTGGGTAAGCAGCTGCTCAATGATATCCAGAAGATTGACCTCACTCTACACAAAAACATCAGTGTGACAGGTGACAAGGTCTTCGGTATTGAGTGTACCAAGATTCATACCGTGTTCGGTGACATAGACCTTATCCATGACCCGACACTCGATGCTCTGGGCTATGCTCATTGCGGTGGCTTGATTGACGAGAACGGCCTTGTGCGCTATTACATGAAGAATGAGGATGCCAAGACCGAGAATGTCGATGGTGAGGAGGCAAAGCGCGAAGTGGTGATGACAATCGACTGTCTCTGCCTCAAGGGCTACTCACACATCTGGGTGAACGGTTCGGCAAGCGAGAGTGATATTCCCGGTGCATCGCGCGTGGTGAGTGCCGATTCGTTGCCGGCAGAACCTAACCTCAATGATGTGGTTATTCTCACTGCCGATGTGATGAATGGTGAGAAAGTGTGGTTTACAGCCGGTACTGTGGTTACCTTCAACGGTACTACTTGGGTTGAATACACAGGAGAAATTTTGGTGTAATTTGTAATTTGCCGGTGGCGGTTAGCCGCTACCGGCTTTAAAATGAATAAAGGATATGAGAAAGCGTATTACTTATGAGATACATGGGCAGATTGAGAGAAACTGCTATTTCAGAATTGGCAAGGCGTTGGTGCGCATTGAATTTACAGGCGGTGCAATAAACTCCACAGGTGTATATCCCGCACAATATACAACCGACAATGTACTGTTCCAGAGAGCAATCGAGAACAGTGATGCTTTCCGTTGCGGAGAGATAAAGCACGGTAGAATTGAGGAACTTGATGAGAGCAAGGCTACAGCGCCTGTGGCAACCGAAAGCGATGTTGCGGTTGTGACAGATGTTACCAACATGCAGCAGGCGCGTGCCTGCCTGATGGCCGAGCCTTACAACTGTTCACTGTCACAGTTGCAGAGCAAGGCTGCAATAAAGAGTGTGGCAAAGGCCAATTCCGTTTCATTCCCTAATTGGATATGATAGATACTGAAGAACTTGTTAGAAGGGTACGGGTTGTGATCAATGAGGCTGCCGATGATGGTGATGTCTCATTGCTGTCGGTCGATACAAGGTCGCTCAATGATACTATCCTTGAACTGTTGCCGCAGGCTGTTACTTTCATACAAAGGAACAAAGGGAACGGAGTGGGGTGCGTCAATGCAAAGAGTGCCAGGATTTCAACCTTGAATCTCGCTCCAAACTCTGGTGGTGGCATCATGGCTTTGCCCGATGACTTTGAGGAACTGGTCTCATTGCAACTTGAAAAGTGGCAGGCACCGGTGCATGTAGTCCACGCGCACGATTCGCGTGAGGCAGCCTGGCAACAGAATGAATATACGCGTGCCGGTTATTCTCGGCCTGTGTGCATCGAGACATTCACTCCGGGCGGTATCAGGTGTCTGCTTCTGTACCCGTTTGTGCAAGGTGACCCCTCCAATACCGGGAATTTACTCTATGAGTCATGCTTTGACGAGGGGGATGGCTTGAACTGCCAGAGCAATGCAATAGCCGATGCGGTGGTGTACAAATGTGCTTCGCTGCTCTATACGGTCTTTGAGCGCTACGATGTAGCCAACTCGATGCTTGCTCTTGCCCTTGCAGCCTGTGGCGGACAATTTGGAAAAAAAGAATAATGATTTTGAATTATGGATGGCTTGAAGATTTTGACAGCTTCGCTCATTGCAAATGTCGTGGGGTTGTTGTTTCCTATATGGAATGATATTTTCGGGCTCGTCCTTCTGTTCACCGTAAATTTTATGGTCGGGCTGCTTGCCGATGTGTGCAACCGTCGCGAATGGAGTTTCAGAAAGGCGTTCTGCTTTTTTCGTGACGCCGGAATCTATTTCGCGATGGTTGCCTGCATCTATCTCCTGGGCTACTTCAAAGGTGAAGAGAGGGCGGCTGTTCATTGTGTCTCGTTCATGATATATGTAGCCATATATTTCTATGGTACGAACATCCTGCGCAATGCGCGATTGATAACGAATGAGGAAAGTACACTGTATCGCGTGCTTGATTTTCTCTATTACATTTTGAGTTTAAAGGTGCTTGAACGCAACAAGTGCCTGAAGAGTTATATGGATTATGAAAAACATCACAAAAATTTGGGTTAGCCTTGTTTTGCCGGTTCTTGTCGGTTGCGGTTCGGCGCGTAATGTAAGTGATTCCACAATGGTGTCCAGGAATAACTATGTTGAACGCATTGTGATTGACAGTGTGGTCGTGCATGACAGCATTTATATCAAGGAGAAAGCTGATACTGTATATTACACCAAGTATCATACTCTTTATAAGGAGCGGCTGCGGGTTGATACTATAGTCTGTTGCGACACTATCTATTGCGACAGGGAAATTTATGTAGAGAAGAGTGCGGCAACCCACTCTTGGAAACCTGCTACAATGTTGTTGCTGTGCAGCGTTTCTCTCTTTCTGTTATGGAGGACAGGGGTGTTGCGCGTTTTGTGGAACTTGATATTGAAATTGTGTGAATTATGCATAAAAGTTTTTCGTTTAAAGGAATGAACAGGAGTTCCGATCTTCTGCTTTCCCAGGATGGAGAGTGTCTGGATGCTGTAAATCTGCGTATGTCGAACGGAAGTCTGCGCCCTATGCCAAAGCCGGTTGCGGTTGCCAATCTGCAAGGTGGATATTCGGCTGTATATACTCATGAAATAACCGGATGCCATGTTGCGATAACTGCCGATGAGGCCCGGACGCTGCATTTCTTCGATGCTGATTGGAAACGGCTGCAGACCAATGGTAAAGCGCTGGAATTCTCACGCTTGCGCGAGGTATGTAGTGTCGGGTTTCTTGGAAATGTCGTCTGTTGTTTGACCTCGAACGGTATAAATTACCTTTTGTTTGAAGAGGGAACATACCGTTTGCTTGGTGCCAGACCCGAGATTCCCTCCACGACAATTACCCTGGCGTCAAAAGTGGAGACGGTGGTGACTGAAAGCACATACAATGCCATAACCGGTACCGGCGAATTGGAAAATACCTGGAGTTATAACGAGAAGGGATATATCGACCAGGCAATCTTTGCATTGAACAAGAGCGGGCATTACATTGACCGTGCTTTGTTCAGGGTGGCGCTGCGACTTTATGACGGCAGTTATATAAACTGCTCAAATGTCTTTTATGTAAGTGACGATGAAAAAGGTGACGCTGTGGGGCGCGATGCATATAACTTGGTCTCAGAGGCAATGAGTGCCGATACTGAGTCCCGGTTCAGAGTCTATGCGCGTGGTTTTAAGGCCGATTTCTCTTTTGACACGACCGAATTGGCCGAGTGGCGCAACATTGTAGTAGGCATTGACCTTTTTTCAACTGCTTCCATCATGGGCAAGAAGAGTTCGCTCGAAGGCCGTACAAGCAAGTTCGAGAAATACACGGCCAAGGAACTTGACGAGTTGTGGAACGATGTCGCAACTGCGTCTATCTACTACAAGGTGGCGGAGTATGATATTGAAGGCAGGCTGCTTTGCCGTGTGGATGATGTTTCGTCGGTGAACCTGGCCTTGCAGGAGTCACTTGCCTTGTCGGCAATGCCTGCATCATATTCAAGGATTGATGCAGGCGGCAGTTTTGTCTATAACAACCGGCTTCACATATGCTCGCTGCGCGAATATTTCTTTTTGGGTCATGAGACACAGGCTTTCCAGCCTGTTTGCGGCAATAAAAAAGCGGTGGACTCAATGGTGGTGCACACAAAAATAAGGACAGAGAATGGCGATTTTGTCGTTGACAAGATTTACTTGCCGCTCCGGTTGGGGCATGACGGGTATAATTATGAGTTGGCTCCGTTGCTCTCGTATCCCGATTCAAGAGCTTGCGAGATGACGCTGTTTATCGTAATAGATAGGGTCGTGTACAGAAAAGTATTTCCTTTGCAGGCTCACAACAATCTGAACATGGCGTTCTATCTGCATAAGTGGTATTCTCCATACTCCGTTACACAGGTGTCGCAGTTTGCCGGTGGAGACAGTGCTGTTGCAGCACCAGTGAGCGATGTGCTCCAGATTTTCGGATATGAACCGGGAGTGCATAAAGTGGTATACAGCTCGACAATGCAGTCATGGAGCTATAACGGCAATAGTTTCCCGCCCGAGGAGTACAAGTCTTTGCGTGCATTTGCTATTCCGCGCAATGTGATGGATGGCGATGCTATACTCTTTACCATTGAACGGCGCACCGATGATTTCTCGTTCAAGGATATATATAACATTCCTGTCGATTCAACATGGGATGTTGTGAATAATATTCCTGAGATAGATGAATACCCGTCGGAAATGCGTCCCAATGTCGTGAAGGTCTCTATGGTGGATAACCCCTTTGTATTCCCTGCAAGTTCTGCATATGCTCCCTCTCAAGGCAAGGTGATTGGAATGTCGGGTAATACATCAACGATTTCCCAAGGACAGTTCGGTCAGTTCCCGCTCTATCTTTTTTGTTCAGATGGAATATGGGCAATGCAGGTGGATACATCGGGAAATATGGCATACTTGTCGTGCCACCAGATATCGCGCGATATCTGTGTGAATGACAAGAGCATCTGCGGAATTTCCGGCGGTGTGGTTTTTGTGGGTAAACAAGGAGTGATGCTTGTCTCAGGCAATACTTTGAAGAAATTGTCTGCCGCTATGGATGATAATGTGACTTCATTGACTGGTGTTCCTGATGAACTGTTTACCGATATAGCATCGTTGGTGTCACTGACAGGGAATGTCGGAAAGGAGGATTTCAAAAGCTACATAACTGCTGCTACAGTAACTTATCTCCATACCCATAATGAATTGCTGATCTGCAACGATGCGTTCAGTTATTCCTATGTGTATTCCTTTGAGACCGGGTATTGGAACCGTGTGTCAGATAACTTTGGCGGCAGGGTACAAGGTGGCTCAGATGCGATGCTTTTTTCAAGGGATGGAGATGTTACGACAGTATATGCCATCAGTGATAATGTCTCAGGTGAGAACAGGGTGCTGCTCTTTACCAGGCCTTTATTATGGGGTACGAAGTTGCCTAAACGCATCATGCAACTGTTGTTGCATGCTCATGTACAGCCGGTGAGGCAGCCTGCAGATGGAGTGCCGGCGCTGGCATGCTATATGTTGTGCGGCAACGATGGAGTACACTTCAAACTCATAGCGGGAAGTGAAAAAAATGAGTGCTGCCAGGATGTGCTGTTCCCGTATTTCCCGACACAATCCTATAAATACTATCTTTTCGCTATAATAGGTGAATTGGGTGAGGGGAGTGCCATTACCGGAATGGAGTTGGATGTCACTCCTGCTTGGAATAATAAACTGCGGTAATTATATGTTGTGTTCAATAAAAGCGCCCGGTGGTAATTCAAATTCCACCGAGCGCTTTTTATTGCATACGGAACTCAATGGTTCTTGTATGTGACTTTCTCCTTGTTGAGTTCCCGCAACAATCTTTTGCTGTTCTTGCTGATGTATATGCTGCAACAGGCAAAAATGAAAAGTGCTGTTGCGAATATCATAGTTGCCGCTTTGCTGCAGAACAGGCTCTCTGCTGTTATCATTATTGCTGCAAGGCAAGTGAGCTGTGTCGTGAGCAGTTGTGTCGCATTCATGGTCAATCTGTGGTTTGTTTATTGAACTTCCAGTACACCAGGTTTCTCTCTCCTCTTTTTATTACAAGCGATGCTTCATCTATTAATGTTTTCTTTCTCATCAACCTCACTTTTCCTATCTCCTCCATATCACCATCGTTGTTTTCTCCGTTGCTTGAGTCTGTCTTTATCTCAATGCTGTATCTGTTGAGCATTGCATTCCTTGTGCGCTCATTCATGAATTCCCTGATGAACGGTTCTCCAGTGAATTTTTCATGGATTGTGTACTCCTCAACAAGGTTGCTCCTGTGTTGTTTCTCTGGAATGGACTTTTCAATGAGTTTGTTCAGCCACTCCTTGATCTTTTCGGCCAGTACCTCAATGAGGCTTCTGCACTTGCCAATAACTCTACTTCTCATGATAAATCAAGTTTTTATTTTTTTGTACTTTATAATATTTGTATTATGTTTGTCAATGTTTTGTGTTTCTCTGCTTTATTACCCTTGTAGGTTGACGGAATAATACAAAATAGCCATTTGTGGCTACAAATATAACTAGTAAAGCCGAAAAACGAGTTGTTGAATTAGTAAAAAATGCTATTTTGGAAATCGTCTAAATAAGGCTTTGATTGACCTGTCTAATAATCAAGAAATTGAGAATAAATATGAAAGCAAATAGTCTTAAGGAGAGAGTTGCCGATGTGCTCCGCTACAAGAAAATCTCGGTAAACAAAGCGAGTAAAGTGCTCAACATTCCACAGCGCACGCTCAATCGCCAGGTAAATGAAGATGGTAGTGTGGGAATGGAATTGCTCTATGCAATACTTGATACCTATCCCGAAATTTCGCCATTGTGGCTTCTTCTGGGTGAGGGCGAGATGTTGCAGGGTGCAACAGCGATTGCTGCATTCAACGCTCCTTACTACAATGACCTCCCGGTCAGTGCCGGCTACAAGGATGTGCTTGATGCCGGGCTTGAGAC
>JAEIGA010004145.1_pt1 | contig 22436 bp, 11 predicted proteins | sample 9270691 | NCBI WGS metagenome assembly JAEIGA01 (sample SAMN17057246, study PRJNA624740) | gut metagenome | biome: biome; isolation source: fecal sample | host: Bos grunniens | place: China: Xizang | collected 2019 | reverse complement strand
GTGGCACAACTACTCGTGCGCGCCGGACATGAAGCTCGGCGAGCCCGCGAGGATTCGGGCGATATGCGACGAGTACGGCTTCAAGCAGACGGAGCTGATGATAAACGAGTGGCACTACATCACGCCAGGGAACTTCTGGGGCCAGTTCAACACGCCAGCGGCGACAGCGCAGCACGTCGACCCTACGACAGGCCTCGGAGGGATAAATTCCGCCGTCTATACGCTGCAGGTCCTGTGCGGGCTCCAGGCGACATGCCTCGACCAGGCGTATTTCTACGGCTGCGGCTACACCCCCGGCAGCAACTGGGGGATCCTGAAGGCCGACGGGCAGCCCAACAAGGTCTATTACGGGCTGAAGGCGTTCGGGTCGGCGCTCGCCGCCGGCGACCGCATCGTGAAGTCGCAGGGCACGAAGGAGGTCCGCCTCTTCGGCGTCGCGTCGGAGGACGGCGCGCGCAAGGCGCTTCTCGTCACCGCGTTCAAGACCCCCGCCAGGGAAATCGAGGTCGAGGTCAAGGGCGTCGCGCCCGACGCCAAGCCCTCGTGCCTCCTGCTCGACGACACCCACGACCTCGTGGAATGCCCGGTGTCGTTCAAGGACGGCAGGCTCACGCTCCGCACGGCCGACGACCACTCCGCCGCGTTCCTCGTGACGTTCTAGCGCGGCCGCGCCGCTTCGGCAAGTCCCTCACGCTGTCGGTGCTCAAGGCGCTCTTTTCAGGACGGCGCGAGCTCTTCGACGGCCTATACATCGCCGAGAAGACGGACTGGAACTGTATGGGGACAGACCCTGCGACTTTACAACTCTACATATCGTAAAAGCGGATGCGCTATCTGGGGTGCTGTTTTGGTATAATACACGCCATGATGAATGCAGTTAAAGTGCCCGTGCGGGTTTGCGCCTGCGCCGCGGCGATGATGGCTGTTATGCCGGCGCAGTCGGTCACCTACGGATTCCGCGCGCGGCATCCGGCGGTGGTGAACCCGGTCCTCGGCGAGGAGAACACGATCTCGCTCCGCGGCGAATGGGATTTCGCTACCGCCAACGAGTTCTCGAAGACGAATCACTTCCAGCCACACGTCTCGGCCGTTACCACCGGCTGGCAGCGGAAGATCCGCGTGCCGTCGATGTGGGAGGCAGAGGGCGTCGGCGAGGAGGGGATGGGCGAGTGCTGGGACGTGCTGAGCGACGAGAACCACAAGCCGGTCCGCCACAAGTTCATGGGCTGGGGCCGCTACCGCAGGACAGTCGTGATCCCCGAGGAATGGCGCGGCAAGCGCATCTGGCTGAAGGTCGGCGGCGTCAAGGCGGCGGGGTGGTTCTACTTCAACCGGCGGCCGGTCGCGTGCGTCTACAACTACTGCGGGACGGAGAAGTACGAGATAACCGATCTCGTCGAGTTCGGCGCGGAGAACGTCGTCGTCGCCCAGGTCTCGAACGCGCAGCCGTCGCGCAAGGGGCTGATGAGCGCGATGCACAAGTGGGGCGGGATCTACCGCGACGTCGAGATCGAGGCGACGCCGCAGACATTTATCGATGACGCCTGGGTGCGCGGCGACTTCGACAAGAAGGAGGCTGAGGTGCGCGTGAAAGTGTGCACGCCGGTAATCTCGAGCAATATCCCCGTCGCTCGCGTGACGATTGAAGGATCGGAAGGGGCGCAGTTCACCGCAACCACGTCTTGCTTTGAATCTCGCACGGGCGGAGAAACCGTTCTGCGAGTCCCGCTCGCCGACTTCCGCCCCTGGTCGCCCGAAAGCCCCAACCTCTACACGGCGAAGGTCGAGCTGGTCGTCGGCGGCGAGGTGGTGCAGACCCGGCGCGAGCGCTTCGGCGTTCGGAAGCTCGAGGTGCGCGGCAAGGAGCTCTACCTCAACAACCGCCCGTTCTTCGTCCGCGGCTTCGGCGATGACCACGTCTATCCGCTTTCCGGCGCGACGGTGCCGGACGTCGGCGTCCACCGCGCCCATCTCGCCAAGGCGCGGGCGGCGGGCTTCAACTTCGTGCGCCTGCACACCCACTGCGAGGTGCCGGAGTACTTCGAGGCGGCGGACGAGCTTGGGATCATGGTCGAGGCGGAGCTGCCGTACTACAACGACCAGACCTGCGAGGGGTTCGAGTTCGACCCCGTACGAGAGGCGACCGAGCTCTGGGCGAACTTCCGCCGCCACCCGTCGTTCGCCGTCTACTCGATGGGCAACGAGGGCACGTTCGGGCAGGACCTCGACGCCTACCTGCACCGGTACATCAAGGCGATGGACCCCGACCGGCTGAAGATCAACCAGGACAGCCACATCCCGTTCTACAACCCGCCCGAGTCGGCGGACTTCGTCGGCGGGCCGATCGACGTCTGGGAGCGCGGCTCGTTCAACCCCGAGCGGCCGTTCGTCAACCACGAATACCTCAACCTCTGCGTGAAGCTCGACAGCCGCGGGGAGCCGCGCTACACCGGCGCTTGGATGCCGCCGGTCACGCGGGAAGCCCGCGCGAAGTGGCTCGCCGGCTTCGGGGTCGGCATGGAGTGGGGCGACCGGCTGCAGCACGCCCAGCACCGGCTGCAGGCGTTCTACCAGAAGCGCGGGATCGAGGCCGCCCGCGCCGACCCCTACTGCGACGGGTACGTCTTCTGGACCATCGTCGACGTGGTCGTCGCGCAGCACGCGTCGTATACCGCGCAGGGGCTGTTCGACCCGTTCTGGGAGGTGAAGGACGGCGGGCTCAGCCCCGAGCAGTTCGCCGTGTTCAACTCCCCGGCCTGCGTGCTTGCCGACTTCGCGCCGGACGGCAACATCCTCGTCTCCGGCCAGACCCTTTCGGCGAAGGTCAAGTTCGCCGACTACCGCGAGAAGCCGCTGCCGGTCGACGGGCTGACCTGGACGCTTTCCGCCGGCGGCAAGGTCCTCGCGGAAGGGCGTGAGGACGGGATTGAGGGGTTCTCGGTCGTGGTCCCCGAGCTCGAGAAACCGGTCAAGGCGTCGCTCGGCGTGACGATCTCCGGCGTCGGGAACGCCTGGGATTTCTGGCTGTTCCCGAAGCGCGAAAAGAAGGCGCTTGCCGGCGTCGCGGTCGCGGACGCGCTCTACGACCGCCTCTCCGAAGTCTACTCCGGGCTGATGCGCGAAGGCGACGCCGCCGGCGCTGCGGTTGTGGTGGCCCCGGCGAAGAGCGCGCTCGCGGCGGCGGCGCTCGAGCGCGGGCAGCGGGTGGTCGCGATCGGTCCGGCGGAAGGCAAGCCGAACGTCAGCCTCGGCTGGTGGTTCATGGGCAAGCAGGTCGGCACCGCGCTTGCCGACAGCCCCGTGTTCGGCGACCTGCCGAAGGACCCGTATCTCACCAAGCTCTTCTTCCGCATCCTCAAGACCGGGGAGAAGCTGCCGCTGCCGGGGCTCGTCGACGACGACATCTTCATGCTCGGCGAAGGCGGGCGCGACATGTTCCTCTACCTTGGCCAGGCGAGAAGCGGGCAGGGGAAGGTGCTCATGTCGAGCGGGCTCGACCTTCTGTCGCTCACTCCGGAGGCGGTCTCGCTCCTCGACGGCATGATCGCCTACGCGCAGAGCCCCGCCTTCGAGCCGAAGGGCAGTCTTAAATAGGATGGAGAACGAGAGTGATGGGTATGCGAGCGGCAGACCCATGTGATACGCCAAGGAAAGGACTGGCAATGAAGGACATACAGGGAATAGTTGATCTGTCGAGCGCGTTCTACGGGAGCGCGGTGCTGTTCGCAGCCATCGACTGCGGCGTGTTCGAGAAGGTCGAGCGCGGCGAACTGGACGCGGGCGCGCGCGGCATGCGGCTGCTGGCCGACGCGTGCGTGGCGCTGGGGCTGCTGGAGAAGCGCGACGGCAAGTACGCGAACACGCCGGCGGGGAAGGCGGCGCTCGTCCCGGGCGGCCCCGCCGACCTCACCCGCGCCATCCGCTACAACCGCGACGTCTACCCCGCCTGGGGACGGCTCGCCGAGTTCGCGCGCACCGGCCGCCCGGTGGAGCGCCCGGAGCTGCACCTGGGCGACGACGCCGCGCGCACCCGCGTCTTCGCGGACGCGATGTTCGGGCGCGCGATGGGCATCGGGCGCGGGGTGGTGCCGATGCTGAAGGGGCTCTCGGGACGCCTCCTCGACCTCGCGGGCGGGCCAGGCGCCTACGCGATACTGATGTGCCAGGCGAACCCCGCGCTCGAGTGCGTCACCGTGGACCTGCCGGCGATCTCGGCGTGCGCCAGTGAGTACGTGGCGAAGTTCGGCCTCGCCGGGCGCATCGAGTGCCGCGCCGGCGACTACCACGCGGACGACTACGGCGAAGGCGGGTACGACGCGGTCACGATCTTCGGCGCGCTCCACCAGGAGTCGCCCGCGGCAATCGTGGACATCCTCCGCCGCGCGGCGCGCGCGCTGAAGCCCGGCGGCAGGCTCTTCGTCCTCGACATGATGACCGACTCCACCCGCGCCGCGCCGGCGTTCTCGGCGCTCTTCGCGGTCAACATGGCGCTTACCACCGAGAACGGCTGGGTGTTCTCCGACGAGGAGCTCAAGGGCTGGATGCGCGAGGCTGGGCTCGTCCCCGGCGACACCCTCCACGCCCCGCCGCCGATGCCGCACTGGCTCGTCGTCGCAACGAAGCCGGCGAATATGGTATAATACACATCAACACGGACCCTTAGCTCAGTCGGTCAGAGCGGGGGACTCATAATCCCTTGGTCGTGGGTTCAAGTCCCGCAGGGTCCACCAGGTTTTCCTTGGCCTCAAAAGGGGGGCGCGAAGATGAAGAAATGGAGTGTCGATCGCATTAGGAAGTCGAAGGGGGTGGAGAAGCTCGGCTGCTGCACCGCCTACGACGCGTGCTTTGCCCGCCTGGCGGACGAGGCCGGGGTGCCGATCATCCTGATTGGCGATTCGCTGGGGATGAACACGCTCGGCTACGAGACGACGCTGCCGGTGGAGATGTCCGATACGCTCGCGGCGGTCGGCGCGGTCGCGCGCGCGACGAAAGACGCGCTGGTCGTAGGCGACATGCCGTTCGGTTCCTACCAGTGCGGCGACGACGAGGCGATGCGCAACGCCGTCGCGATCATCAAGGCTGGGGCGAACGCGGTGAAGCTCGAGGGCGGCGCCTCGGTCGCGGGCCTCATCCGCAGGCTGACCGCCGCCGGCATCCCGGTGCTGGCGCATGTCGGGATGACGCCGCAGAGCGTCAACGCCTACGGCGGCTTCAAGAAGCAGGGCAAGACGCGCGAGGCGGCCGAGCAGGTGCTGGCGGACGCGAAGGCGGTGGAGGAGGCGGGCGCGTTCGCGGTGACGCTCGAGTGCATCCCGGCGGAGCTGGCGGCCGACGTCACCGCGTCGTTGAAGATCGTCACCATCGGCATCGGCGCGGGTCCGGTCTGCGACGGGCAGTGGTTGGTGATGCACGACCTCCTGGGGCTCAACGAGAATGTCCCCTCGTTCGTCAAGAAGTACGCCGAGCTCGCCTCGGTCGTCCGCGGCGCCTTTGCGTCCTATGTCGGCGAAGTCGCCGCCGGCACCTTCCCGCCGGCAAAGTAGTGCCGCGGAATTGACAGCGCAAACGGCTTTTGGTATTATACTCGGCAACAGTCGAGAAAGATAAAGGAACTCAGATGGCCACTTTCCAGTACATCGCCAAGGACGCGTCCGGCAACGAGACGCGGGGTACGGTCGAGGCGGGTGATCGCAGCTCAGCGATCGCCGCCGTCAGGGCGCAGGGGCTGATGCCGACCGCGCTCGGCGAGGTGAAGAGCGCTGCGCCGGCTCCGGCCGCGGCGCCGGCGCGCGGCAAGGCGGGGAAGAAGCCAGCCGCGAAGAAGGGCGGCGGCCTCAACAAGAACATCGAGATCAAGATCAAGCTCCCCAAGTTCCTCCAGGGCCGGATCAAGACCAAGGTGCTCACCCAGTTCACCCGCCAGCTGGCGACGCTCGTGAACGCCGGCCTCGCGCTGATGCGCGGGCTCGAGGTGCTCAAGCGCCAGATGAAGAACCAGCAGATGCGCGAGGCGCTCGACGGCATCTCCGACAACATCGCCGCCGGCGGCACGTTCTCCGAGGCGCTCACCGCCTACCCGAAGATCTTCGACAACCTCTACATCAACATGGTCAAGGCCGGCGAGGCAGGCGGCGTGCTGGAGGTGGTGCTGGCGCGTCTCGCCGACTTCGCGGAGAAGTCCGAGAAGATCAAGAACAAGGTGAAGGGCGCGATGATCTACCCGAGCGTCGTCCTCTTCGCCGCGATCGGCATCACCGCGTTCCTCCTGGTGATGGTGATCCCGAAGTTCAAGCAGGTGTTCAGCGACATGCTCGGCGGCCAGTCGCTGCCGGCGGTCACGGAGTTCGTGATCCAGGCCTCGGAGTTCGTGCAGCACAACGGCCTCATGATCTTCATCGCCGCGGTTGCCCTCTTCGTGATCGTGAAGGTGATCGGCAAGACCGAGGCGGGCGCGTACTTCTTCGACGCGCTCAAGCTCAAGCTGCCGGTCATCGGCACCCTCGCCCAGCGCTCGGCGGTGTCGCGCTTCACCCGCACCCTGGGCACGCTCCTCTCCTCTGGCGTGCCGATCCTCCAGTCGCTCGTCATCACCCGCGACACCACCGGCAACCGCGTCCTCTCCAACGCCATCCAGACGGTGCACGACGCGGTGAAGGAGGGCGAGTCGATGACCCAGCCGCTTTCGCAGTGCTCGGTGTTCCCGCCGATGGTGATCTCGATGGTCGAGGTCGGAGAGGAGACCGGCGCGCTCGCCGACATGCTCACCCGCATCGCCGACACCTACGACGACGAGGTGGACAACGCCGTCGCCGGCATGACCGCCGCGATCGAGCCGGCGCTGATCATCGTGCTCGCGGTGGTGGTCGGCACCATCGTGATTGCGATGTTCCTGCCCATGGTCAAGATCATCGGCTCGGTGTCCTCCGGCGGCGCCGGGATGTAGGCGGAAATGGACTCCGAGCTAAAGACGATCCTCTGCGTCTTCGCCTTCGGGCTGGGCACCTCGATCGCCTCGTTCCTGAACGTCGTCGCCTGGCGCGTTCCGCGCGGCGAGTCGATCGTCCGCCCGCCGTCGCACTGCCCGAAGTGCAACGCGCCGATCAGGTGGTGGCAGAACATCCCCATCCTCTCCTGGCTTGCCCTGCGCGGCAAGTGCGCCAGCTGCCGTGCGCCGATTTCGCCGCGGTACATCATCGTGGAGACGATCGGCGGACTCCTCTTCCTCGCCGTGGCGTGGAAGTTCCTGCCGGTTGTCTCGGCGGTGGTGCTCCTCTGGATCTGGGTCTCGCTGATGCTGGTTGGTTCGGTGATCGACTTCGACCACAAGCTCCTTCCGGACTTCGTCACCGTGGGCGGAATGGTGCTCGGGCTTGTCTATGCCGTCGCCAAGTCTGCTGTGAACATGGTCTACGGCGCAGGCCTCGCTGGATGCATGCCGCTCTTCTGGTCGGTGTCCGGACTTGTCTTCGGATTCGGGTTGCTGATGTTCATCCGCACAGTCGGCACCAAGGCGTTCAAGCGCGAGGCGATGGGGATGGGCGACGTCTTTTTGATGGGTGCGGTCGGGGCGCTCTTCGGTCCGGTGGCGGTCCTCTTCACGCTTATCGTCTCGTCCGTCCTCGGCTCGGTGGCGGGGCTCTCGCTCATCGCGCTCGCGAAGACCAAGTTCGGTCGCTTCCTCGAGATTCCCTACGGCCCCTACATCTGCGCCGCCTGCGCGGTGTGGATCTTCTTCGGCCCTGAGATCGTCAACTGGTATCTCAGCGTCATGGGGTTGTGACCCGCGGCAGTTTGCGCGGCACTTTGCGCATATCCCCCGACCAAAGGTCGTCCGCAACGCGGATGCCCTGGGAGGGGTGCGGTTTTTATTTAACACACGGATTTGTTCGCGTCTAACGACGCTCACTTTTCGCGGCCACGGAAATCTGCGGTGACTTGTAAAGGGGATGGGCCAGCGAAAAACCCTTAAGCCGCTTCAGCGACCGACTGGACGCTTGTTTGCGACAAAGGAGTTTCTGTATTCTTGCATTGTTACTCCGTAATGAGCTTTGAACGCCGTGCGGAGGCGTTCGAGTTTGCTGAAGCCGCAGTCATAGGCGATATTCGCGAGCGTGTCGTTGGTTGTAACCAGTCTATGCGAGACGGCTTCTAGGCGCACGCGAAGTATCGACTTTCCTATGGACTCTCCTTGGATTTCGGAAAAACGGAGGTCCGCCAGACGCCGCGATACCCTTAGTTTGCGCACTACATCGCGTGGGCGCAGTGGTTCCGAGTAGTGTGCGTGTATGTACGCAAGTGCACGCTGGACAAGCCTGCCTGACGGAGTGACTGGACTTGAGGACACGCGCACTTCGATTCGCTTGATGCCGACAATGATATATTCGGGGCGTTCGAGGCTGCGTCCGTCTATCATTTCCTTTAGTTTTGCTGCGGCGAGGCGGCCGATTTGCGTATGGTCGGGTTGTATCGACGTAAGCGGCGGCGTGGTGTAAGGGCATAGCGTCTCGTCGTTGTCGACTCCTATGACTGCGATTTCATGGGGCACGTCTATAGAGGCATCGCGACAGGCCTCGAGCACTTGTATCGCGCGGTCGTCGAATGCGGTGAAGACACCGGCCGGTCGAGGCAGCTTTTCAAGCCAGGCGCGGAGTTTTGGCAGGTCGTATCCCTTGCCGCGAGTCTTGTACACGGCGACTTTGAAGCCGTTTCGCTTCATCTCCTCCGCGAACGACTCGCCGCGCAGACGACTCCATGCGTGGCCCGCGAGATCCGGCACGAAGGCGTAGGATCGGTAGAGTCCCTGCGAGAGGAAGTGCCGCGCCGCCTCGCGCCCGACATCCTCGCACGAGCCCGCGATGTAGACGAGGTTTCGCTTGCGTCCGCGGAGGGTGGTGTCGTCAAAGATGTCGAGGGCAATAGTCGGCAAGTCTGTCCGCGCAAGTTCTTCCGCGCCGCCTTTTGCTTCCTTTGCGTCCGGCAGGGAGTATACCACGCCGTCTACGCCGCGTTCGGCGAAGGATTTCACGAACTCGGCGTTAAAGTCTTCGCGGATGCGCACGAATTGAATTTGCCAGTCGAGTCTGTTCTCCGCTATGTAGCGGAGAAATCCGTCGAGCTTGCGCCGCCCCGATTCGCCGATCAACTGAAACGCGACCACAATGCGCTTTGTCGTGCTTTTCATGTTGTGTAGTATACCATAATCCTTTGCCTAAAAAGGGGTATTTTTTGCCGAAAACGGGTTTTGTCCCGGTGGGGATTTTTGTATAATACACGGCAAAACCAATAACAGGAAAGGGTTGCATAGTATGGCAAATACTGTTTGTCGGACAAAGTCGGTTATCGCGTGTCTTGTGGCTATGGCCGCGGCAAGCGCGTTCGCGGCGACGTTGCCGGCGGAATACACGCAATGCCTCTGCATCACCGTGACCAACGGGAGCCAGTACATCGACACCGGCTATCAGCCGAAGCTGGCCACTGATGTCGAGGCGCACTTTTATGTGCCGAAATTCTCTCAGCAGAATTCGCTCTACTGGACGCGCGGCAGCAGCAGTTCGCCTTCTTTCGGCTTTGTTCTTACAACGAACACAAAGTCGGTCCGCGCGTACCGGCTTTCCAACGGATCACAAGGCAATGAAACGGCTCTCATATACGACCTGACGACGGATATCCAGCTGTCGACCAGGTATTCCGGCAACGGCGCGGTCAACACCTTCACGGTCAATGGCGAGACCGTCAACTTCCCGGCCAATACCCATACTTCGTTCGCCAAGTCCATTTTCATATTCCGGCTGAACGACAACGGTGTTGTTAACACCATCGTACCGGCCGTCGTCGGCACTAAGCTCTACTCGTTCACGCTCCGCGAAGGCGACGAGGTCAAGATGAATCTCGTGCCGTGCCTGCGGAAGTCCGATTCCGTCGCCGGAGTTTTCGACACGGTTGGCGGCAATTTTCTTTCCAACGCCGCGTCAACCGGCGGCAGCTTCGGATACGAGTCTCTCTCTCAGGGGTTTGAGGTCTCCTCTTCGATTTACGGCGTCGGCGAGCCCTCGCCCGCATACGGCATAACCAACGGCGTGCCGGCGGGCGCTACGTTCCCGGTTTCGTGCGGCGCGTCGCCTTGGACCAACAGCTGGGAAACGGTCGAATACACCTGTACCGGTTGGAAGCTCTATGACAGCGACGGCAACGAACTCACTAACGGGACGGAGACCTCATTCACCTACGTCCACCCATCGTCGGCCGAATACCGAAAACTTGAGTGGCAGTGGGCGTCGCGCAAGATTTCCCTTTTCCCTCGCGGCTATGTGGAATGCGAATGCATTGTCGTGAACGACAACCGGCAGTACATCAATACGCTCTACAAGCCGAACGTGACGACCGACATTGAGGCGCATTTCGAGGTGCCGCACTTCAACAGCCTGAATCCGCTCTACTGGACGCGCGTCAACTGGAGCTCCAAGAGTTTTGGATTTATTCTGCCGGCTAACGCCGCCAACCTCAAACAAGTCCGCGCATACCGTCTCACCAATTCCGGCACAACTACGATTTCCCTCCAGAACGCGCCGACGACGAACCTCTACATCTCGACCGAGTATTCCAACAGCGGAGCGGTCAACACATTCACTATCAACGGCGAGACGCAGAACTTCGCGGCCAATGACGCGAACAGCCTGAATTACTCCATCTACCTCTTCCGGCTGAACCATGAAGGTAGCGTGTATTCGGAAACCTCCTCCGTTCCCGGCACCAAGCTCCATTCGTTCAAGATAATCGAGAACGGCGTGGTGGTGCGGGATTTCGTGCCGTGTCTGCGGGAGTCCGATTCCGTCGCCGGGCTCTATGATATCCTGAACGAGGAGCCGGCCACGGCGTTTTATTTCAACGCCGACACGAGCGGAAGCGGAAGCTTCGGATACGAGGCGAAGGCAGCAGGGGGTACCACCCTGACCGTGACCGGCCAGCCCGTCCAGCCTGGAACCCCCTATCCCTCCTACGGAATCACGAATCTCGAGGAGGGCGTGGCCATCAACGCCGTGATGCCCCAGGTCGCCGTCACCAACTACCTTAGCGGCGAAGAGCGAGAGCTCCTCGGCTGGACGCTTTCCATCACGCGCGGGGGCGAAACGATCACGACTTCCTCCACCGAACTGACCAGGCAGACCTGCTCCTTCACGCCTCAGGAGGGCGACATTGTCTCCCTCGTCTGGCGCTGGTCGACCGAGCAATACGGCGCACGAACCTTGCCGGACGAATACGAAGCGACCGATCGGCTGACGATATCTGCGACGGACGCCTCTCGATATGCGTTCGTGGACACGAAATACATTCCCAGTCTCGACGACCAGATTGTCGCCGCGATTACGCCGGCCAATCCAACCTACTTCCTGTTCTGCTCGCGCGAAAGCTCCGCGCAGCCTGCGGTCAAGCCGCAGTTGAGAATCTATGTGAACAATGGCGTTCTATCCTATATGTGCGGGATAGGCTACAACAAGGACAATCTCGGGTCGGTGGCGGCAAACGTTCGCACGGCCCTTGCCATCAACGGTCGTGGGCTCTACAAGGACGGAGCGGTCGTGGATGCGCAGTTTGGGGAAACGGATCTTGATACTACTTGCCCGCTGACGATTGGCGACGCATACGATGCATACGACAGCGAGTCGCAGCGCGTCTATGGAATCAAGTGGAATCCGATGCAAGGCGACATTTTCGCGTTCAAGGTCTGGGCCCAGGACGGGACGCCGCGGGTGGATCTCCGTCCCTGCACGCGCAAGGCGGACGGCGCGAATGGACTCTACGATGTCGTGCGCAACGTCTTCTGTCCGTTGCGGATGCTTCCGCTTGTCTCGATCTCTGGCGATCCGGAAAATCTCGGCACCCCGACCGCTGGCGTGTACGGTCCCAAGAGAATCAACATAAACGGGGCCAGCGAGGCATCGACCACCACCGTCAGCTACCCGGCGGGCGAGATTTTCTCAGTTGGCGGCGAGGCGAAATACCAGGTCGCCGGCTGGACGCTGAGGACGGTGACGGCGGAGGGCGTGGAGACGGTCGTCTCGAATGATTCGAGCAATGTGAGTTCGTACGACATCCCCGTCTATTACGGCGACACGGTTTATTTCACATGGGGATTCAACGTGACGTACTTGAAGCCGGCGGGGCCGAACCTGCCGCAGCGCTATTCGGAGTCCGAGTGGATGGACTTTACCAACACGTATGTCAGGACAGATTATGTTCCCCATCCAAACAAGATCAAGATGACAACGGACTTCCAGCTCGCAGACACAAATCTGCAGTGCGTTTTCTGCGCGCGCGCCAATTTGAACAGCGCCTGCTACACGACGCTCATCTATCCGCCGGGCGATCCAAACCACAAGCAATTCGAGTTCCGTGTCAAGAACACGGCATCGGACATCTCGTTCATCCCGCCAGTGGGAGAGCGGCTGGCGCTCTGCAGCGAGACGAACACCGTCTGGGTGAAGGGCAAGACTGAGAAGTACAATGTCGGGACATTTGACAGCACCTTTACCGCGGCTGGCGGCGAGCTGGTGTTCGGAGCGACGTACCAGATCTCCTCGAACTACGGAAATTACAGCACGATGCGCTTCTTCGGCTCGAAGATATGGGAAAAGGAAGGGGGCGAGTACCAGCTCGTCCACGACTACCGCCCGTGCTTCGACCGGATCACCGGCGTCTCAGGTCTCTACGACCTGGTGAACGGCGTCTTCTTCCCCAATGCGGCGGGAACGCATTTTGTCTGCGAACGGAAGATATTCTCCGGCACGGTTATCTACATCCATTAGGACCTTCATGGTGGGGGCTTGCCTTCTCGGTACACCCCCTTGAATCGTCGGATCCGATTATGATGTAATACCCCAGAATTTATGGCGTAACTGTACATAAAATGTTTAGGAACGCTACAATGACTGTAAGAGAATGGGTCTATGAAGCAGAAATAACCGGACGCTCAACGTTTTCATACGCTGAGATAAGTACTGCTTTGCCATAGGAACAAAAGGGTCTATATATGTTTTACTGTATATGCTTGGATGAATGTTACTGGACTCCGCGGCAGTTTGCGCGGCGGATATGGTATAATACGCGCATCGTGGGAACGCCTACGGCGAACCATGCCGCCTTCCGCGGCGTTAAAACAATCGTGAAAAGCAGTGAAAATTCAGATGTGCGTCCCGCGCTGCGCGCCAGCGCAGTCGGCCACGCGTATGGTTCCGGCACTTCGCGCCGCGAGGTGCTGAAGGGTTTCTCGCTTGAGGTCGCGTCCGGCGAGTTCGTGGCGCTGATGGGCCCGAGCGGCAGCGGCAAGTCCACCTTCCTCCACCTGGCGGCAGGGCTATTGGTGCCCGACTCGGGCGAGATTGAAGTCGGCGGCGAGATGGTCTCGCGGATGGGCGACGCCGCGGCCGCGCGCTTCCGCCGCCGGCGCGAAGGGGTGGTGTTCCAGTCCTTCAACCTCATCGAGTCGATGGACGTGGCGGCGAACATCGCCCTGCCGGCGCGGCTCGACCACCGCCGCGCCGACGCGTCGCGGGTGGCGGAGCTCATGTCGCGCCTCGGGCTTGCGGGGCTGGAGAAGCGGCTTCCCCCTCGGCTTTCCGGCGGCGAGCGCCAGCGCGTCGCCATTGCCCGCGCGCTCTACATGAAGCCGGAGATCGTGCTTGCGGACGAGCCGACCGGCAACCTCGACCTCGCCTCCGCCCGCGGCATCTGCGCACTTCTCGGCGAGCTCAACGCGTCGGAGCGGACGGCCATCCTCGTCGTCACCCACGACCCCGTGGTCGCCGCGGCGGCCTCGCGCGTGTGCTTCCTGCGGGACGGCGCGGTCGTCGCCTCGTGCGAGACCGGGCACGACCCCGCGGCAGTTTCGGCGATGTACCTCAAGCACTGCGGCTGAGCGCGGGGGAGCGGATGCGAGTTGTTTTGGAGATAGTCCTCGCCGGACTGAAGAGGGGGAAGGCGCGCTTCCTCTGCGCCGTCGTCGGCATTGCCGCGGCGACGGGCGCGATCGTGTTCATGACTTCGCTCGTCGCCACTAACGCCGCGCAGGCGCCTTTTGCCGCGCAAAGTGCCGCGGTCCCGTGGGCGGCGTGGCGGACTGTCTATGACGGCGGCGGAGCGCCGCGGGGTGCGCCGCGGGGCGCGCCCGACAGGAAGGCACCGGCGGCGAAGATGGCTCCGGCTAAGTGCGATCTGGCGCTTAATGCCGTGCCGCTCAGCGTCGACTACCGTCCGGGCGGACGCGTCCTGCAGGGCCCGCCGATGCGAGTCCTCCTTGCCGCGGCGCCGGCTCAGAATCCATACGGTGCGGTGCGCCTCGCCGAAGGGCGCTGGCCGGACGCGGCCGCCGCCGGATGCGAAGTGGTGGCGGTGAGGTCCGCGCTCCGGCGCTTCTCGCGCGAGCAGGAGCCGGCGCTGGGGAGCGAGGTGAAGTTCGTCGGCCGCGCCACCACCATGACCGCGAAGGTGGTGGGGTATCTCGACGGCTGGCGCCTGCCGCGCGAGTTCCCGAACGTCTTCGCCAACCCGAGCGCGTTTGCCGCCCTCGCCGGCGAGCATCAGGTACGGGTGGAGCTTTTCCGTGACGCCCCCGCGCCAGCCGACGCGCTTACGCCGCGGAGTGAGCAGGTGGTCGCGGCGTTCAGCGGCGACGAGCAGCGGCGGATGGACTACGCGAAGCCATTGCTGGTGATAGCGGCGTTCCTGACCGCTCTGGCGCTGCTCGTCAACTCGCTCATCCTGGCGGTGGAGGCGAACCGTCCCGCGCTCGCGCGCCTGCGCGCCGTCGGCATGACGCGGTCTGGCGTGGTCGCCTGCGTCGGCGCCGAGGCGGCGTTGACGGTGCTCCACGGCTGGGTGCAGGGCGTATTGGGGGCGGTGGTCGCGCTCCATGTCTACGTGCATTTTGCCGCGGCGGCTTTCCCGTTCGGCGTCGCCCTTGACTGCGGCAAGATATTCCTCACGCTTGCGGCCATGCCGTTCGTCGCCGCGCTCGCGCTCGCCGCCGCGCTCGCGCCTGCCCTGCGGGTGCGGGGGATGGACGCCGCCTGCCGCGTGCCGCGCCGCCGTCGCCGCGGCATGGCGATCGCCTACGGCTGCGGATTCGCCGCGTTCGTGGCGGTGGAGGTGTGGGGTGCGTCGCTGATGCGCGGCTTCGTGCCGTCGCCGGAGTGGCCGGACGCGATCGTCTCGCTGCTGCCGGGCGGGGTGTCGAGCTTCGAGGTGGAGAAGCTGCGCGGCATCGATGGCGTGAAGCGGATTTCCGAGCTGGTGTCGCGGCAGCTGGAGATTGCCGGCGCCAAGCCGCGTCCGGTCATGGGCGGACGACTCGCCGCGCCGAACGTCCTTTTCCTCGCCGCCGAGTTTTTGCCGGACTTCCGGTTCGTCGAGGGCGACCGCGAGCGCGCGGCGAAGGCGGTGGCGGAAGGGCGCGCGGTGGTGATAGCCGAGATGCTCTCCCGCGCGCACGGCCTCCATGTCGGCGACGAGCTGAAGGTGACGGCGGCGGGGCGGCGAGGAGCGCCCGCGCGCGAGCTCAGGTTCCCGGTCGCGGGGGTGGTGGATCTCAACTGGCACATGGTGACGAGCCGCGGACTCGTGCGCGGGCTCAACGGCGCCTCGCCGATGACCGACGGACCTGCGTTCTGCTCTCTGGACACGATGGGCGAGATCGATCCGCGCACCTACATGACCGAGCCGGCGATGTCGGCGCCGATGACCCATCTCTGGGTGGAGTACGAGCCCGGCTTCCTCGCGCGCCACGGCGTGTTCCCGGCCGGGCGGCTGGTAGAGGCAGAGATCGCGCGGCGACTGGGGAACCCAGTACAGGCGACGGTGCGGCTGCACGCGCGGGACGAGATCGCGGACGGGACGCTGGCGCACGGCTCGGACCTGATTGGCCAGGCGGCGCGGGTGCCGTTCGTTTTCCTCGCCATCCTCGCGATCGGGTTCGTGGCGATGCTCGTCGCCGAGGCGGACGCGCGGAAGGACGAGTTCGCGGCGCTGCGCGCGGCGGGCGCGACGCTCGGCCAGGTGGCGTGGGCGCTTGCGCGGACTGCGGTGCGGACGGCGTTCGCCGGCATTGCCGCGGGGCTGCCGCTCGGCGCGGCGGCGGGCTGGTACGCGTCGCTCGGCACGGCGGGCCACTGGCCGGGGATGCCGCACCATTTCGCGGTTCCGTGGGCGGTGGTCATTGAGGGCGCGGCGGGGGCGGTCGTCTTCGCGCTCGTAGTCGCAGTCCCGACCGCGGCATGGATAGTAGGAGGCGCGCGGAGGCGCGCAGGAAGGGGGAAGTGATGACGATGGCGATGACGGTGGATTTGAAGGCGCTGGCGAAGCTGTTTCTCGACGGCGGACCGGTGATGTGGCCGATCCTGGGACTTTCGGTCGTTGGGCTCGCAATCCTCTTCTGGAAGGTGCTGGAGCTTCGGGCGGGGCGGCGCAACGCGCGGGGGCTGGTGGTGGTCTCGACCATCATCACCGCCGAGCCGATGCTGGGCATCCTCGGCACGGTGACTGGCATCATCAAGACCTTCGGCGCGCTCAACGCGTCGGCGGGCGCGGCGGATCCACTCGCCGCCACGGCCGGCATCGGCGAGGCGCTGATCACCACCGCCGCGGGCCTCGTCGCCGCGTTGGTGCTCATTTTCCCCTACAACGTCATCTCCGCCAAGGTCGACGGCGACTGAGCCCGCAATTGGCTAATCTGCCTATTTGACAGATTCGGCCGAAATTTGATATACTTCACACTTAACGCATCCCTAGGGCGATTAGCTCAGTTGGTTAGAGCACTACCTTCACACGGTAGGGGTCACTGGTCCGAGTCCAGTATCGCCCACCAGACGTACAGTTAACAAAGTGGCCGCTTACCACACTTCAGGCGCCTGTTCGGGGTGGAGAACAGCTTCAGAAACACAGCAACAACACAACAAGGTAAGCTACATGAGCGCAGAACGCAAAGTGTTCGGCCGGCTCCACGGCATGGAGTCGCCGATGCCCGATCCCCTCGACATCCAGCTCGAGTCGTACCGCAAGTTCCTGCAGGCGGACGTGCCGCCGCAGAAGCGCCGCAACGAAGGCCTCCAGGCGATCTTCAAGGAGATCTTCCCGGTTATCTCGTTCGACGGCCGCTACAAGGTCGACTTCGTCTCCTACACGCTCGACCCGGAGAAGAAGAGCTACCTCCAGGCGCTTGCCGACGGCGACTCGTACGTCCGTCCGCTGAAGGTGACCTTCCGCCTGATGGAGGGCGAGGACGTGCGCGAGGAGGAGGTGTTCCTCGGCGACATGCCGATCATGACGCCCGACGGCGCGTTCGTGATCAACGGCGCCGAGCGCGTGGTCGTCTCGCAGCTCCACCGCAGCCCCGGCATCTCGTCCGAGAAGCAGGTCCACGCCAACGGCCAGACGCTCCTTTCGGTGCGCATCATCCCTGACCGCGGCAACTGGATCGAGATCATGTTCGACACCAACGACGTGATGTGGTGCTTCATGGACCAGCGCCGCCGCCGCCGGAAGTTCTACGCGACGACGCTCCTGAGGGCGTTCGGCTACGGCAGCGACACCCAGCTGATGGAGCTCTTCTACGAGTTCAAGCGTCTGCCTTCGAGCCGCCGCTACGCCGAAGGCGACCTGAGGATGATGGTGATGAAGGACGACCTCGTCGACGCCGAGTCGCAGGCGGTGATCGCCCGCCGGTACGACCCGGTCACCCCGGCGATGATGGAGCAGGTGGCGGCCGCGGGCATCGGCTCGGTCGAGGTCGTCGACGTCTCGGTCGACGGCGGCACGCTCATCAAGACCCTGCGCGAGGACGCGAAGGCCGGCATCCACAACGAGGAGGACGCGCTCCGCGAGGTCTACAAGAAGATGCGCCCCGGCGACCCGCCCACGGCGAGCAACTCCAAGCAGATGCTCCACCGCATGTTCCTCGAGCTCGCCCACTACGACCTCGGCTACGTCGGGCGCCACAAGATCAACAAGCGCCTCGGCCTCGCCGGCAAGATCGACGAGAACCTGCGGACGCTCCACGAGTCCGGCATCGACATCATCGAGGCGATCCGCCTGCTCCTGCGCATCCACTCCGGCAAGGACGTGGTGGACGACATCGACCACCTCGGCAACCGCCGCATCCGCACGGCCGGCGAGCTCCTCGAGAACCAGTGCCGCATCGGGCTCGCGCGCACCGAGCGCCTCATCCGCGAGCGCATGACGGTGCACGACCCGAACCAGGGCCCGCTCACCCCGCAGCGCCTGGTGAACTCCAAGACCTTCAGCGTGGTGGTGCAGGACTTCTTCGCGCGCAGCCAGCTGTCGCAGTTCATGGACCAGACGAACCCGCTTTCGGCCCTCGCCCACAAGCGCCGCCTCTCGGCGCTCGGCCCCGGCGGCCTCAGCCGCGAGCGCGCCGGCTTCGAGGTGCGCGACGTGCATCCCTCGCACTACGGCCGCATCTGCCCGATCGAGACGCCCGAAGGCCCGAACATCGGCCTCATCTCCTCGCTCGGCATCTACGCCAAGGTCAACCGCTTCGGCTTCATCGAGACGCCCTACCGCAAGGTCGTGGCCGGCAAGGTGACCGACGAGATCGAGTACCTGCCCGCCGACGAGGAGGAGCAGTACGTGATCGCGCAGGCGAACGCGCCGCTCAAGCCCAACCGCGCCTTCGCGGAGGAGCGCGTGACCTGCCGCTTCAAGACCGAGTTCTGCGACAAGCCCGCGCGCGAGGTGCAGTACATGGACGTCGCGCCGATGCAGGTGATCTCGATCGCCGCCGGCCTCATCCCGTTCCTCGAGCACGACGACGCGAACCGCGCGCTGATGGGCGCGAACATGATGCGCCAGGGCGTGCCGCTGATGACGACCGAGCGCCCGTACGTCGGCACCGGCCTCGAGGAGGTCTCGGCCCGCGACTCCAAGGTGACGGTGACCGCGCTTGCAGGCGGCGTCGTCGCCTACGTCTCGGCCGACTTCCTGATGGTGACGAAGGACGGCAAGCTGCCTTCGGGCAAGGCGATGTTCGTCCACGCGCCCGAGAAGGGGGTGTGGCGGTACGACCTCCAGAAGTTCCGCCGCTGCAACTCCGGGACATGCTTCAACCAGCGCCCGATCGTCAAGAAGGGCCAGAAGGTCAAGGCCGGCGACTGCCTCGCCGACGGCCCCGCGACCGACCAGGGCGAGCTCGCGCTCGGCAAGAACCTGCTCGTCGCGTTCATGAGCTGGCGCGGCTACAACTTCGAGGACGCGATCCTGGTGAACGAGAAGCTGGTCCGCGAGGACGCGCTCACCTCGCTCCACATCGTGACCTTCGAGTGCACTGCCCGCGACACCAAGCTTGGCCCCGAGGAGATCACCCGCGACATCCCGAACGTCTCCGAGGACGCGCTCAAGAACCTTGGCGCCGACGGCATCGTGCGCATCGGCGCCGAGGTCAAGCCCGGCGACATCCTCGTCGGCAAGGTGACGCCGAAGGGCGAGACCGAGCTCTCGCCGGAGGAGCGCCTCCTGAGGGCGATCTTCGGCGAGAAGGCGGCCGACGTCAGGGACACCTCGCTCACCGTGCCGCCCGGCACCACCGGCGTGGTCATGGACGTGCAGGTGCAGTCCGCCAAGCGCAGCGAGCTGGGCGACGAGAAGCGCAACAAGAAGGCCAAGCGCGACGCCGAGAAGAAGCGCAAGAACCAGCTTGCGCGCCTCGAGCGCGACCTGATGGCAAAGCTCGTCTCCGAGCTGATGAACGAAAAGATCAACTGCGACATCACCGACTCCGAGACCGGGGACGTGATCATCCAGGCCGACAAGAAGATCAAGAAGGGCCAGCTGATGACCCTCGCCAGGGCGCATGCGCGCTGGGACATGGAAGAGGGCCCGTACAAGGAACGCATCCGCGCGATCATAGATCCGTTCGAGATGGAGTTCGCCGCGATCGAAGACGCCGCGGAGGGCGGCGACGGCGGGCTCTTCGGCGACCTTGCCAGCGACGGCGAGGTGGTCAAGCAGGTCCGGGTCTTCCTGGTCGACAAGAAGAACCTCTCGGTCGGCGACAAGATGGCGGGCCGCCACGGCAACAAGGGCGTCGTCTCGCGCATCCTGCCGACCTGCGACATGCCGTTCCTGCCCGACGGCCGCGCGGTGGACATCGTCCTCAACCCGCTCGGCGTGCCTTCGCGCATGAACCTCGGGCAGCTGTTCGAGACCTACCTCGGCCTCGCCTGCCGCACCCTCGGGTTCCACGCGGCGACGCCGGTGTTCGACGGCGTGCAGGAGTCGGAGATCGACGAGCTGCTCGCCGAGGCGCGCAAGGTGCAGGAGAAGGAGGAGGGCGAGCAGAGCTGGATCTGCCCCGAGGGCAAGACCGTGCTCTACGACGGCCTCACCGGCGAGCCATTCCGCCAGAAGGTGGTCGTGGGCGTCATCTACATGCTGAAGCTCCACCACCTCGTCACCGACAAGATCCACGCCCGCGCGGTCGGCCCCTACTCGCTCGTCACCCAGCAGCCGCTGGGCGGCAAGGCGCAGCTCGGCGGCCAGCGCATGGGCGAAATGGAGGTGTGGGCGCTCGAGGCGTACGGCGTTGCCTACGCGCTTCAGGAGCTCCTGACCGTCAAGTCCGACGACGTCCAGGGACGCACCCGCATCTACGAGTCGATCGTCAAGGGCCAGAACATCCTCGACTCGGGGATGCCAGAGTCGTTCTCGGTGCTCATCCACGAGCTCCGCGGCCTCTGCCTCGACACCCAGCTCCTCGGCGGCAACGTCGAGGGACGCGGCTCGCGTTCGCGTGCGGCGGCGCGCGCGGCGGAACCCGCGCAGCACGCGCCGGCGGCGGACGACCTGCTCTCGGGCGCGCTCAACCTGTAAGGAGGACCGGCAATACGGTACCGCAAAACAACAACCTTCAAAAGAAAGACGGCTATGAATCCTTACAACACCTCTGACATCTTCGGCGGCTCCTTCAACGCCTCCGCCCACTACGACGCGGTCAAGGTCACGCTCGCCTCCCCGGAGACGATCCGCTCCTGGTCGCACGGCGAGGTCAAGAACCCCGAGACCATCAACTACCGCACCTACCGGCCCGAGAAGGACGGCCTCTTCTGCGAGAAGATCTTCGGCCCGACCAAGGACTGGGAGTGCGCCTGCGGCAAGTACAAGCGCATCAAGAACAAGGGCATGGTCTGCGACCGCTGCGGCGTGGAGGTGACCCTCGCCTCGGTCCGCCGCCAGCGCATGGGCCACATCGAGCTCGCGGTCCCCGTGAGCCACATCTGGTTCTTCAAGTGCTCGCCGTCCAGAATGGGACTCCTCCTCGACAAGACGACGGCCGAGCTCGACCGCGTCCTCTACTACCAGGACTGGATGGTCACCGAGCCCGGCGACACCCCGCTCAAGGACGGGCAGATCCTGACCGAGCAGGAGTACCTCGACGCACAGGAGAAGTACCAGGACGGCTTCAAGGCCGAAATGGGCGCTGAGGCGGTCAGGAAAATGCTGCGCAAGCTCGACCTCAACGATCTCATGCACAAGCTCGAGGAGCAGATGGAGAACACCCGCTCCAAGCAGAACCGCAAGAAGATCGCCAAGCGGATGAAGGTGGTCGAGGGCTTCCGCACCTCCCAGTCCAAGCCCGAGTGGATGGTGCTGGACGTGCTGCCGGTGATTCCGCCGGAGCTTCGCCCGCTCGTCCCGCTCGAAGGCGGCCGCTTCGCGACGAGCGACCTGAACGACCTCTACCGCCGCGTCATCAACCGCAACAACCGCCTCCGGAACCTCCTGGCGCTGAAGACGCCGGACGTCATCATCCGCAACGAGAAGCGCATGCTGCAGGAGGCGGTCGACGCCGTCCTCGACAACGGCCGCCACGGCCGCGCGGTGACCGGCCCCGGCAGCCGCGCGCTCAAGTCGCTCTCCGAGATCCTCAAGGGCAAGACCGGCCGCTTCCGCCAGAACCTGCTCGGCAAGCGCGTCGACTACTCCGGCCGCTCGGTGATCGTCGTCGGCCCGGAGCTCAAGTTCCCGCAGTGCGGTCTCCCGAAGGAGATGGCGCTGAGGCTCTTCGAGCCGTTCATCATCCGCGTCCTCAAGGACCGCGGCATCGTCCACACCGTGCGCACGGCGAGGAAGATGATCGAGCACCACGACGAGCGCATCTGGGCGATCCTCGACGAGGTGATCAAGGACAAGACCGTCTTCCTCAACCGCGCGCCGACGCTGCACCGCCTGTCTATCCAGGCGTTCGAGCCGGTGCTCGTCGAGGGCAAGGCGATCCGCCTCCACCCGATGGTCTGCACCCCGTTCAACGCCGACTTCGACGGCGACCAGATGGCCGTGCACGTGCCGCTCTCGGTCGAGGCGCAGATGGAGTCTAAGATGATGATGCTGGCGACGACTTCGATCTTCTCGCCGGCCTCCGGCAAGTCGATCGT
>JAEIGA010004144.1_pt1 | contig 22438 bp, 22 predicted proteins | sample 9270691 | NCBI WGS metagenome assembly JAEIGA01 (sample SAMN17057246, study PRJNA624740) | gut metagenome | biome: biome; isolation source: fecal sample | host: Bos grunniens | place: China: Xizang | collected 2019 | reverse complement strand
CAAACGATATTGATCTGGGCGAGGTCGATAAAATTATAATCACCGATACCGTTACCGCCGATGCAAAAACTCTTTCTATGAATTTTGACGTTAATGACAAGGACGGATCCAACCTCTTCAATTTTGTATCCGCTTTTTCCGATAACAGTGTCAAGATATCTGCAGGACAACCCACCCCCTTCTTCAACCTCTCTTACTCCTTTGACGAAAACGGAGCCCAAAGCTTCAGTTGTAATATAAATTTGGATGAAGATGTGAATGACGGTCAATCCTTGGATTTTAAATTCGATGAAACCTTTAAGGACGGTAAATTTGAAGGTACCGCTTCGATAAAAGCCGAAGATACCACCCTCGGATTAAAATATTCAAGAGAAGAGAAAAAAGACGGATCCAAGTTCAGTACGAGTGAGATCTTCTTTACGGGCGAAGGAATTACCCTTTCTTTCCCTGTTGAGCTGACCGTCGAGCAGAAAGCTTCCGAAAATGGAGTCACAATAGACGTCACCTTCAAAATGAATCTTCAGGATTCCCTTGATATCTCCCTTTCCTCCTCTTTCTCATTGAAAAATGAGGATGTTTCGGTTACCATTCCGGAAACCTCAGTAAATATCGAAGAGCTTTCTGAAGATACTCTCAATTCTTGGTTACTCGAATTGCCAACTAAATACCCCACCATTTATCTTACCCTTTCCTCTTTATTCGGAATGGAAATGTAATTTTTGTCGAACACGCCTGAAAAAATCAGGCGTGTTTTTTGTTTTTATTCATTTGTAAACAAATCTTTAATTAAAAGTTAATAATTCTATTGACATAATTCCTCGAATACTATATTATGTATAGGATGAAACAATTTTTAGGAGGTTTTTTCTATGTTCATTCAGAAATACAAACAGGCGCTTGCAGTAATCCTTAAAAAGCCGATAATGCTTTGGGGACTTTCCTTGCTTTCCGCAATTCTCGGCGGTATTGCTTCGATCGTTACTTCTCCCATTTTTGCACTCAGCTTTTGCGCTACCACTCTTCTTAATTTAGGTATGATCAAGGTTTACCTTGACGGACTTAAGGGTAAGCAGGTTAACTCCAATCAGCTCTTTGCTGCTTTCAACAAAAATGCTGTAAGAGCAGTTGGCGGTATGGCTTGGCAGGCTCTTTGGATCATCATTTGGTGCCTCGTTCCCATCGTTGGTCCGATCATCGCTATCGTTAAGAGCTATTCCTACGCTTTCGTTCCTTACATCCTCGTAACGAAGCCTGAGGTTACCGCTACTGATGCTCTCAAGCTTTCCATGCAGATGACTAAGGGTAAGAAGGGCCAGATGTTCCTCGCAGACTTCTGCCTCGGACTCGGACTCGGAATCGTTGCCCTCGTTCTCGGATTGCTTGCTCTGATTCCCTTCATCGGAATCCTCTTCGGCCTTGTTCTCGTAATATTCTTCATATTAGTTGCTCTCTTCATCGGCATCTTCCAGGGACTTTACAAGGCTGCTTTCTATGATGACAGCGTTGAGGCTCCTGCTGCTGAATAATTTTAATGTACTTAAACTCCCGAGAACTTCTGTTTTCGGGAGTATTTTTTTGTGGAATTTTTTTGCCGGGTATTGTATAATATTTTCAGAATAATTTTACGGAGAAAGCTATGAATATTCCTCAAAACAAAGCTATTATCGGAACCCTTGGCGAGCGCACCTTACATTCCGAGCTCAAAAAAATGCTCGCTCCCGACGAAAGTACCCACGAAATTCGGGTGGGCAGGTATGTTGCGGATATCTTTGACGGTACTCGTATTATCGAAATTCAGACCCGCGCCTTTAACAAGCTCCGCGGAAAGCTCTCCTACTTTATAAATGAAAAAAATCTGCCCGTCACAGTAGTCTTCCCCGTAGCTTATACCAAATATTTGAATTGGGTGGACCCCCTATCCGCAGAAGTTCGCTCACGCCGAAAATCCCCCAAAAAAGGTAAGGTCTACGACATTTTCCCCGAGCTTTACAAAATAACGCCGCTGCTGAGTCTCCCCAAGCTTTCCATCCAAATCATATTCGCTGATATTGAGGAGTTCCGACTTGCTGACGGCTGGAGCTCCGACGGAAAAAAGGGCTCCACACGCATCGAGCGCCTCCCCACCGCTTTCCACGACGAGCTCACTCTCACCATCTCTCAGCCTGAGGATTACCTCGCTTTAGTCCCCTTTGACCTTCCCGAACACTTCACCCTCAAGGATTTTGCTGCTGCCTCCTCTCTTTCCTATAATAAGAGCTCCTGCGCCTTAAACGTGCTGTGCCAGGTCGGAGTTTGTGAAAAAATCGGTAAAATCGGCAGAAGTAATCTCTATTCGGTAAAATGATGCGGATAATTTTGTTAAAGGGTATTCTCAAAACTGCGTTTGTGTGTTAAAATATCCTCTGTATTAATGTATTTTTGCGTTATTGCAAGAAAGGTATGGTCTTTATGGAGCAAAATGTTAAAAAACCGATCAGCTTGTCGGGAATACAACCCACCGGTGTTATGACACTCGGAAATTATATCGGAGCCGTTAAAAATTGGGTTACTTTTCAGGACGAGTGTGATTGTATATATATGATCGCTAATCTTCACGCTATCACCGTGAAGCAGGATCCCGCAGCTTTGCGTAAAAATACCCTCGAAGCCTTCGCGCTTATCCTCGCGTGCGGAGTCGATCCCGAAAAAAGTATTGCTTTTATTCAGAGTCAGGTTCCGCAGCACGCTGAGCTCTCTTGGGTACTCAACTGCTACGCTCAATTCGGCGAAATGTCGCGTATGACTCAGTTTAAGGATAAATCCCGCAAGCACGCAGATAACATCAATGTCGGACTCTTCACCTACCCCATTCTTATGGCGGCGGATATCTTACTGTATCAGGCAGACGTGGTTCCCGTCGGCGTGGACCAAAAACAGCACGTTGAGATAGCCCGCGATATTGCAGGCAGATTCAACGGACTCTACGGCGACGTATTCAAGATGCCGACTCCCTTTATTCCCAAAGCAGGAGCCAAGATAATGTCACTTGCGGATCCCACAAAGAAAATGTCAAAATCCGATGATAACCTCAACTCCTTCATCGCCATTCTTGAGGATAAGGATTCCATTATTCGTAAAATTAAACGCTCCGTTACCGATTCCGAGGCTTTAGTAGCCTACCGCGAGGGTAAAGACGGCATCAATAACCTTATGACCATCTACTCTGTCGTTACCGGAAAATCCTTCGAGGAGATCGAAAGAGAATTTGAGGGTAAGGGCTACGGCGACTTTAAGCTTGCAGTAGGTGAGACCGTCGCTGATTACCTCGCTCCCGTCAAGGACCGCTTCAACGCTCTTATGGGCGACAAGGCCTATCTCGAAAGCCTTGCTGCAGACGGTGCGGAAAAAGCTTCCCGACTTGCTCGCAGAACACTGAGTAAGGTCTATCGCAAGGTCGGACTCCTTTAATATTTCCTCTTTTACGGAGAAAGATATGGATTACGCTAAAACTAAAGAATATTTAAAATCCCTCTGCGGAATCGGCTCAAAACCGGGTCTGGAGAGGATACGAAAATTACTTGAGCTTATGGGGAATCCACAGGATAAACTCAAATTTATACATATTGCGGGTACAAACGGTAAGGGCTCGGTTACGGAGATGATATCCTCCTCACTAAACGTCGCAGGCTATAGGTGCGGCGCCTTTTTCTCGCCCTATGTCAACGATGTACGGGAATGCTTCAAAATCTCCGGCAAAAAAATTACGCAGTCCAAGACCGCCGCCGCTTTTTCCTATGTAAAAAAATTTGCGGATGTTATAGCAAAAGACGGCGATGCTCCGACTGAATACGAGATAATTACCGCGGCGGCTCTGCACCTGTTTCAACTGTCCGGCTGTGATATCGTCTGTATGGAGGCGTGTATGGGCGGAAAGCTCGACGTTACCAACATTTCAAATTCAACTCTCGTTTCGGTAATTACTCAGATAGAGATAGACCATACGAAATTCCTCGGAGATTCAATTGCCGAGATCACCGAGCATAAGTGCGGAATACTCCGCGAAAACGGTATCTGTGTAAGCTCCCCGAATCAACCTTCCGATGCCTGCGATACCATCTTAAAGGAGTGTAATAAGCATTCCTGCAAGCTGATAATTCCCGACACCGACGATGACTCGCTCATTGTTTTACCGATAGCTCCCTTCAAGCAATTTTCTTATAAAAATATCGAATTTGACCTTTCGATGATAGGTAGCCATCAGATAAACAATGCGCTTACCGCGGTCGAAACCCTCTTCGCCTTACGAAATCTCGGGTTTAATATTCCTGACAGCGCAATCTCGCAAGGAGTTTCCTCTGCCGTTTTAGCCGCAAGGGTAGAGAGAATATCAAAAAAACCGCTGGTACTTCTTGACTCCGCACACAACCACTCCGGAATAAAGGCGCTGTGCGATGTTATTGATGAGCTCGGATGCAAGAATGCTCGCGTCATAATAGGTATGCTCGCTGATAAGGAGTACGAAAAATGCATCGCCCTTCTCGCTGCAAGAAGCCAAAAAATATATGCGGTAACTCCCAAAAATCCGCGTGCTCTTCCCGCAGAGGAGCTCGCCGCCGTTGCCTCACAGCTCGGTTGCGACACCTCAAGCTTTATTACTCTTGAAGGAGCTTTCGACGCCGCTGTAAAGGAGATTAAAAAGGACGACACTCTCATTATCTGCGGTTCCTTTTACGTATCAATGATACTTCGCGATAAATCAATTAATTACTTTTCAGGAGGTTTATTCTAATGACAGATGCAAAAAAATCGTTCATCGAATTTATGCTCGGAGCAGGCGTGCTCGGCTTCGGGGAATTCAAAACCAAAAGCGGCAGACTCTCTCCCTATTTCATTAACTGCGGAAACTACAAAACCGGTTCCCAGATGCTCGCGCTCGGAAAATTTTATTCGAGTATGATAAAGGAAACGGTCGGAGATGATTTCTCCGCCATCTTCGGTCCCGCTTACAAGGGGATCCCTCTTGCCGCAGTAACCTCAGCTTCACTCGCCGACCTCTACTCCATCGACAAGCCCTACTTCTTCAACCGCAAGGAAGCTAAGGACCACGGCGAAGGCGGAAGTATCGTCGGATACCGTCCCGCAAAAAACGACAAGCTCATTATCGTTGAGGACGTTATTACTGCAGGAACCGCTGTGGGTGAAAGTATGGCTCTGCTCTCCAATTTTGAGGGAGTCACCGTCAGCGATATGTTCATTACCGTTGACCGCTGTGAGTTCGGAGCCGAAGGTACTAAAACCGCTGTTGAAGAGGTAAAAGAGAAGTACGGAATCAAGGTGCACTCCATCGTAAACGTATTCGATATCTACTCCTACATCGGTGAAAACGGTCTGTTTACCGAGTACATTCCCGCAATGGAACGGTATATGAATCGTTACTGCTCCGCCGCCTTAAAATAATTTCAAAAAAATTTTTACGCTCGACTCGTTTCGAGCGTTTTTTTATTTAAAAGCCGCTATTCTTATTACAGAAAGCGGCCTTTTTATTATGTAATTTAAGGATGTGTAAAATATGCCGGTAAATATTGAAATGATAGAAAATGAAGCAGTCGCGGTTTTGAGCGGAGAGATAGACCAGCACTCCGCAAAGGATATCCGCAGTGAGATCGATTCCTTTGTGGAAAGAAATATGCCGAGTTCGCTCGTTCTCGATTTCGGCGGAGTTACTTTTATGGACAGCTCAGGTATCGGACTCGTTATGGGCAGATACCGCCTTTCACAAAGTGTAGGGTGCACTCTTGCACTCTCAAATACTCCCGCAAACATCAAAAAAATAATGAAATTTGCAGGTATCGAAAAAATCGCCCGCATTGACTGACTCTTCACAGAAAGGATTGTTAATAATGAAAGCCGTCAACGAAATTAAAATTACCCTCGAAAGCCGTTCGGTAAACGAGGGATTTGCAAGAAGCGCAGTAGCAGTATTCGCGTCACAATTGGATCCCACCGTCGAGGAGATCACAGAGATAAAAACCGCAGTAAGCGAAGCCGTCACCAACTGCATAGTCCACGCCTACAAAGACGACATCGGACTCATATACATAAACGCTAAAATCTTCGACGACAATTCCATACGCATCAGAATTCGCGATAACGGCTGCGGTATTCAAAATATCGAGCAGGCGATGGAGCCCGCTTTCACTACCGATGCCGCTTCCGAACGCGCAGGTCTCGGTTTTGCCATAATGCAGTCCTTCACCGATAAAATAAAGGTATTTTCCACCCTCGGAAAAGGGACAAGCGTCGTTCTGCAGAAAAAGATCAAGTCGAAAAAATAGCGTTAAATATTTTTCGAAAGGATCTTACGGTGAATACTATGCCGCTTACCCAAAACCTCGAAAGAAACTCGGTAGTTTCCTCAAATATCGGTCTTGTGCACTCCTGCGCCCACAAATTCAAGGGCCGCGGAATAGAATACGATGACCTCTTTCAAGCCGGCTGTATCGGTATAATAAAGGCGGCGGATGCTTTTGATTCCCAGCGCGGTGTGAAATTCTCCACCTACGCCGTTCCGGTGATACTCGGCGAAATAAAGCGCCTTTTCCGTGACGGCGGTAGTATCAAGGTATCACGCTCCATTAAAGAGCTTGCCGGAAAAATTAACCGCGAACGCGAAATATTTATCCGCAAAAACGGCTGTGAGCCCACCATTTCGGAGCTCGCCGCCGCTCTTGAGCTCCCACCCGAAGATATCGCTCAGGCGGTCGGAGCCTGCACTCCCGTAATGTCCCTTACCGCAGATGACGATGATGGCGGCGGACAGTTCGATATCCCAACACTCTCCCCCGAAGATGAAATTTCAGATGCAATTTCTCTTCGCCAGGCACTGTCCTTACTTCCCTCAGAGGAGCGTACCCTCATCATCCTGCGCTACTTTTCTCACAAAACCCAAACCGAAACCGCTAAGATCCTCGGTATGACTCAGGTGCAGGTGTCCCGCAAAGAAAAGAAAATACTCGAACGGCTCCGAAAGGACCTCGTTCCAAACCTTTAACCGTCTTCTTTCTTCCCCCATAAAAAGATTCCGTCGCAGAATTTGTCCGCGGCGGAATCTCTTTTTTCTCACTTATTTTCTTCCTTCATTCTCATATAATGGAATATGTACTGCTGGGCTATTCCCGCATATTCCGCAGCGCACGCCGGGAGTCCGTCGGGAAACAGACTTTCCATCGCGCGTTTTATCCATACGTCAACAGGAAAGCACTCCAAGCGCCCGAATCCGTACAAAAGGGTGCATTCCGCAACCTTCGGCCCCACTCCGCGTATCTTCATCAGCTGTGCACGTGCCTCATCAAGCGGTAAAACCGCAACTTTATCAAGGTCCACCTCTTTCGACGCTACCTTTCTCGCCGCATCCAATATGTACCCTGCACGGAACCCGCAGCGTAATCCGCTCAGGTCATCTTCACAAAGTCCCGCCAGTTTCTCTGCCGCAGGGAATGTACTCATCCCGCCCCCTGCTTTGTCACCGAACTCCTCGCACAGCCTCGCTACTATACCTTTTATCCTCTTTATATTGTTATTCTGACTGATTATAAAGGAGCACAGCGCTTCCCACGGCTCCTGCCTGAGCACACGTATTCCCGGAGCAAATCTAACCGCCTCGGCTAATACCTCATCCTCACAAAAAGCGTTTCGCAAAGCACCGTAATCTCTGGCAAAATCAAAGTACTCCACCCAAAAGCCGTCAAACTCCTCTTTACTCACGCCGTAAAAATATACCGCATCATCCTCCTGACGCGCGCGGCATCCCAATTTACCTGCAAATCCGCTGAATACTCCCTCTGCGTCCTCGTCCCATCTGAAACACTGCCCGCAGTTTAAGGTATCGGCAAGAGAAAAATCCCCCAGCTCCGTCACTTTTATATATTCCTTGCAGTACTCAGTCCTCATTTTTATTTCTCGCTCCTTTTCTGTTGTAATTATACCACAAAAAGTGTTATAATAAAAGCGGAGATTTTTAGAAAGGATATCTTTTGATACTCAAAAGCAAGGTGAATAAAATGAAAGATTCGATTTATACTATTCCTATAAGCGAGGTTTTTGAGCCGATGGACTCTTGTCCGATATGCCGCCTCTTCAATACCCTTGAGGACAGGTGCGTGGAATATATTACCGGCGCCGCCATGATGGAGCCCGATATCAGAATCGAAACCAACAAGGCAGGATTTTGTATCGACCATTTTAATATGATGCTCAAGCGCCGCAACAGACTCTCGGTAGCTCTTATTTTAGAAAGCCATCTCGACTATATCGCCGATTCGGTTTTGACTAAGACGGGTACTCTTTCACTTCCCAAAGGTAAGAGCCGCGCCGAGCGTATGACCGAGTCGTGCTATGTCTGTGATACCGTTAATTCGGTTATGGAAACGATGCTCTCAAACGCGCTTCGTATGTGGGACAAGGAACGCGATTTCCGCGAGCTTTACTCAAAGCAGGAATACATCTGCCTTCCCCACGCCGTCAAGCTTCTGGAAAAAGCTCCGTCGGGCATCAGTAAGCGCAATCTCAAGGAATTTTGCGATGCTACCCTTTCGCTTTCCGCCAAGTACCTCTCCTCTCTCAAGGAAGACGTTACTTCCTTCTGCCGCAGCTTCGATTACCGCAACGCAGAGGTTCCGCTTGACTCCGCAAAGGTCAAAAATTCCGTTGAGCGCGCCGTACTCTACCTCACCTCAAAAGAACCCTCACGATGATTTTCCCGCCTTTTTTTAACATTTTGTAAAGAGAATATTACTAAAAGTTATTTTTACCTTTATTACCAATTTCTACCATTTAAGCGTTATTAACAGCCCAAAACCGTGTAAAAATAGCCCTTTTCAGCGATGTTTTAAACATTATCAACATAGTTATCGACATAAATCCGGAATATTACGATGATTACGGGGCGTATAATCTCATTTTGTCAAGTCCTTTTTCACCTTTTTTACATATTTTTTTATTGAGGTGGTTATTACGGTACGAGGCGCTAACAAACGCATTATCGAGATAAATTCTCTTGAGAGCGAAACCTTTGATAAGGCAATATTTTTTGTTAAGAATTCCCGCTCAAACGACGACGAAAAGGAGCTCAAAAATAACGCTTACATCTACCTTTATGACATCTGTAAGCTAACTCGCGGCAAAACCCGCCGCGGCTCCTTGCTGCTGTCATTTTTTAAGCTGATGTCAGCAGCTCTCGCCGGTGCCGCAGTAGCTTTTTTCATTATTAAATAATTTTCACAAAAAATCTATTTCCTTTATTTTGGCATCGTGTTATAATAAAAGGAAGGGAAACTTTTTCGTATTATTATAATGTTTTGAGGTGTCGATTACGTATAACACAAATGACGAAAATTTGAAAAGTGAAATAGTTGCGGGAAGAAATCCCGTTATTGCCGCGCTTTCATCTTCACAGCGCGATATCGAGTGTGTGTACCTTTTGTCCGGCTCGGATGCAGGTAAGGTCGCCGGTAAGATAGTCGCACTCGCTAAGGAAAAGGGGATCCCCATAAAAGAAGCAGGGCAAGCTAAATTCGATTCTCTCTGCCCCGGACTTAACCATCAAGGTGTAGCCGCGGTAGTTTCTGCGTATAATTATTCCTCGGTCGAGGATATCTTAGCCGCAGATGCAGAGAAGGATTCCTTCATCATAATATGTGACGGAATAGAGGACCCTCATAACCTCGGCGCTATAATTCGTACCGCCGAGGCTTCAGGTGCGTCAGGGGTAATAATTCCCAAACGCAGAAGCGCAGGACTCTCTCCCGCTGTCTGCAAGGCCTCTGCCGGAGCTGTGGAGTTCGTTCCCGTTGCAAGAACCGCCAATATCGCAAATACTATTTCCGAGCTGCAAAAGGCAGGCTACTGGGTGTTTGCCGCAGATGTGGGCGGTATCAATTGGCGCAAAGCCGATTATAAGGGTAAGACCGTTCTCGTCGTCGGGTCGGAGGGCCGCGGCGTCAGCAGACTCGTAAGGGAACGCTGTGATGCGGTAGTTTCGATTCCGATGTACGGTAAAACCAACTCCCTCAACGCCTCGGTCGCCGCCGCTTTGATAATGTACGAAGCCGCAAGTCAGAAAAATTCGATTTAATTTATTTTCGGAGGATTAAAAAATGGATAACTCTAAAAATCAAAAGTATAATCTCGACGATATCCTAAGCGAAATAAAAAGAAAAAAGCTTGAGCGTGAGCCTGAGGCGGTATCTTCTGTGCAGCACTCCTCTACACCGATAGTTTCCCGCTCTTCCATCCGTTCCTCCGAGGAAGCTGCGGAAGTCAAAACTACTGATAAAATTTCGATAAAGCAAGTCGACGAAATACCGCCTGCTCAGCCGGTATTTTCCAAGCTTGAAGATATCTCTGCTTCAGAGGAGCCTTCAGAAAACAGCGCTCCCGTTTCAGAGGTCGCTGCGGAATCGGTTCCCGAAAATAAAACCGAGATTTTCACTCCGATATCTTCCGATTCAGACCTCGATTTCCCCTCCACAGACTCCTCCGACGAGTTTTCGGTAAAATCCGAAGACGCTCCCGCAACCGAAGCGGCTCCCGACACCCGCGTTACATACTTTGACGAATCGGTGAAGGCGTCCGCGGGAAAAAATCTCTTAGCCGCCGACCGCCAAATAAAGATAGACGATACTTTGCATCAGTATTTCGGAGCAGATGCTCCCTCTGCATCGAAAAAGGGTACTTTTTCTAAGCCCTCGAAAAAATCCTCTGCTCAAACATCGGCGGATCCCACAAGACACATCGACCTTTCAAGCTACGAAGATGCAAAGAAAAACCGTATCTCTCAGGTTGATGATGTAAGCGAAGCAACTATTGCCGTTTCGGAGGACTCCGTTTTAAAAAGTGAATTTGAAGCCGCTCAGGATAACACCGCAAAAACGCAGGTAGTCATTACTCCGGAGCGGATTGAGGTTCCAAAAGCCAAAAAGACCGCAGACGAGGAACCGCAAACTCCTTCTCCCGAGCTGATAGACGAGTATGTTTCTCCCGCTCAGGCGAAAAGTATTCTGAAGGACCTTGAAAATCAAAAGGTATCTCTTATATTCCGCCTCGTTCTTACCCTGCTCCTTTTCGCAGGCTCGCTCTATCTTTCCCTTTCGGCTCAGCTTTCTTCGGGACTCCCCGAAAGTATCTCTTTTGCAGGTAACTCCGCTGCCTTTATCATAATCAACGTTATCCTGCTTTGTGTAGCTATCCTCGTTTGCAACGCTACCGTCGGCGGCGGACTGCTCGCTTTGTTCCGTCTTAAAGCAGATTCCGATTCCCTGACAGCCTGCTCCGTTTTAGCATCTCTCGTCCACGGAATCGCTCTCGCTATCTCTCCTGCCTTTTCCGTACCCCCTCAAAACCTCTATTTCTCGGTCGGAATCCTTGCCCTTACACTTAATACGGTCGGTAAGCTTTCAATGGCTAACCGCATAATCCGCAACTTTAAATTTATAAATGAGGAATCCCCCGCTTGCGTACTTTCCCCTCTCTCCAATAAAAATATCGCAAAAACTTTTTCAGGAAAATCCGATTCCTCTTCCTACAACATTGCATACTGCTCCGAAAACGAGTTTTTCTCAAATTTCCTTGAGCTTTCCTACGGCGACGACTTCTCCGATTCTATTTGCCGCACCGTTTCTCCTCTCATACTCGCCGCCGCTTTGCTCATCTCTGCACTTACTTTAGTAATCTCATCAAATATTTTAACCGCACTTACCTGCCTTTCCGCACTGCTTGCAGCGGCGGCTCCCTTCACCTGTACTCTCGCCGCAAATCTCCCCTTTGCTTCCGCAAACAAAAATCTCCTCTCCTACGGCGCGGTAATAAACGGTTTTGATGCAGTCGATACCTTCGATTCCATCGACTGCGTAATGCTCGACGCCTCGGATATCTTTACTAAAGAAAGCGTTGTGCTTCACGGTATAAAAACCTTCTCGAAGGTACGAATCGACGAGGCTATCGTTGATGCCGCAAGTGTAATTACCAAAACAAAAAGCGCTCTTTACGGTACCTTTGACAAGGTAATCGCAGGAAACACCGCTATGCTCAAGGAAGTCGACAGCCTTGTTTACGAGGACGGTATGGGACTTTCGGCATGGGTAAACTCCCAGCGGGTACTCATCGGAAACCGTACTCTTATGATGAATCACGGTATTGACGTTCCCTCAACCGATTTCGAAGCCCGTAACGTTGCCGCTAACCAAAACGTACTTTACCTCTCTAATTCCGGCGAGCTGACCGCTATGTTTATCCTCGAATATAAGGCTTCAAAAGACGCTTTGGACGCCTTTAAAAACTTTAAAAATAACGGAATAAGCATTATCGTAAACTCAACCGACCCCAACATTACTCCGGAGCTCATATCAAAGCTTTTCGATTTCCCCGAGGATATGATAAACGTTATTCCCGCAAATCTGCACCGCGAGTTCAATACCCTTACATCTAAAAAGAAGGCGTCAAAGGGTTACGCTGCCTACGACGGTAAACTTTTCCTTACCGCAAAGCTGCTCAGCGACTCGACCGGTATCAAAAAGAGGGTATCCGCACTGCTCCTCATGCAGATAATCTCCATCTTTATCGCCTGCGCTTTTATCACCTTCTTTGCTTTCAGCGGTAATATCAACAACATCGGCTACCTCTTGATAATCATATATCAGCTTTTCTGGACCGCTTGCTCCTTCCTTATATCTATTATTGGATGGAAATAATCAACCATATATCAAAATTATTGTACAATATGCACAACAGGGAATGGAATTATTCTACATCCATTCCCTTTCTTATTTCTTGATTAAATCCCCCCTTTTGTTATAAAATATATATTAAAGGCAATTCAATTGTCGATACTTTGTGTAGATTGTCTACACATTAGTCTTAATATAATACAGTCCGAAAGGGGAGAACTGATTTGAAACAGTTTAAATCAGACAAAATTAAAAATGTCGCGCTGGCAGGACACAGCCACAGCGGTAAAACTTCTATTGTAGAGGCTATGCTTTTTGCAGCAGGCGCTACCGACCGCTTAGGTAAAATTTATGACGGAAACACCGTGTGTGATTTCGATTCCGAAGAGATAAAGAGAAGAGCATCTGTAAGCTCGGCAACAGCTCCTCTGGTTTGGAAGGATAATAAGATAAATCTTATCGACACTCCGGGACTCTTCGACTTCGCTGCAGGATTTTATGAGGGAGTCAGAGCCGGTGATATCGTTCTCATCTCGGTATCTGCTAAGTCAGGTGTTGCTGTCGGAACCGAAAAGGCCGTTAAGCTCGCCGATAAAAATAAAAAGAGTAAGATGTTCTTTGTTAATAAGCTTGAGATAGAACACGCTAACTTCTTCAAGGCTCTTGAGGGACTCAGAAGCAATTTCGGTTCCTCGGTTTGTCCTCTCGTCGTACCCTACGTTGAAAACGAAAAGGTAATTTGCTATATAGATCTCATCGAGATGCAGGCATACGAGTACGCAAACGGAAAATCAAAGCCCGTTGCAATTCCCGAAGCCGCGGCAGACGTTATAGACGAAGCTCTTGCGGAGCTAAATGAAGCCGTCGCGGAAACGGATCACGATCTCATGGAGAAATTCTTCTCCGGCGAGCCCTTCACCAAGGAAGAGCTCATTAAGGGAGTTTCACACGGAATAAAAGAGAATACTCTGTCACCGGTATTTTGCGGATCCGCTGCCCTCCTCGAAGGAATCGACCTCTTACTCAATGCTATCGCTACACTCGCTCCCTCCGCTGCAGAATGCACTGGAGAGATAGCAGTTGATGCTCAGGGTAATGAAGTTGAGATAAAATGCAGTGAAAATGATCCTCTCGCCGCATATATATTCAAAACCGTAGCAGACCCGTTCGTTGGTAAGCTCTCCTACTTTAAGGTAGTTGCAGGAAAGCTCTCCTCTGATATTACTCCGATAAACTCCAGAACCGAGCAGCCCGAACGCCTCGGTAAGATAATATTTATGAAGGGTAAGAAGCAGGAGGATACCGATTACATCGGTGCCGGTGATATCGGTGCGGTTTCCAAGCTCTCAGAAGCCGAAACAGGCGATACCTTCTGCGATCCCAAGAGAGTCGTTTCCTTTAAGAAAACGTCATTCCCCAGTCCTTGTCTTTCCATGGCCGTTACCTCTAAGGGTAAGGGCGATGAGGGCAAGATATCTCAGGCGCTGCGTCGTCTGATGGACGAGGATCCCACCCTCAACTTCGAAATGAACGTTGAAACTAAACAGCAGGTACTCTCCGGACTCGGTGAGCAGCACCTCGACGTAGTATGTAACAAACTGAAATCCAAGTTCAGCGTGGAGATAGAACTTGCGGCTCCCCGTGTTGCTTACCGCGAAACTATTCGCAAAAAGGTCAAGGTACAGGGCAGACACAAAAAGCAGTCAGGCGGAAGCGGTCAGTTCGGTGACGTTTGGATAGAGTTTGAGCCTTGCGATTGCGAGGATATGATATTTGAAGAGAAGGTGTTCGGCGGATCGGTTCCCAAGAACTTCTTCCCCGCAGTAGAAAAGGGACTCAGAGAAGCTATAAAGAACGGTACTTTGGCAGGATATCCTCTTGTCGGTATGAAAGCTACCCTCGTTGACGGCTCCTACCATCCCGTAGACTCCAACGAGCAGTCCTTCAGAATGGCTGCCCACCTCGCCTACAAAGCAGGTATTCCGCAGGCTTCTCCCGCACTTCTTGAGCCCATCGGTTCCCTCAAAGCCGTACTCCCCGACGCTAACACCGGAGATGTTATGGGCGACCTCAACAAGCGCCGCGGCAGAGTTTTGGGTATGAACCCGACCGACGACGGACTCACCGAAATAGTGGCAGACGTTCCGATGAGCGAGATGCACGACTTCGCTACCTCTCTGCGCTCCATCACTCAAGGCAGAGGCAGCTTCGAAATTAAGTTCGCTCGTTACGAGCTGCTCCCCTCTATGCTTGAGGCCGATGTTATCGAAGCAGCAAAAAGTCTGAAAGCCGACGAATAATTCCTCTTTTCCCTCTTGACTTTATCTCAATTTTATTGTGTAATATTAGGTGTAAAAGGAGGTATATATTATGAATCGTTTTAATCTGGTTCACGATGTCGATATCGCGGATTTTATGAAGACTCTCGATGCCTGTAAGGGAGATGTCTACCTCGAAACCGCCGACGGAGATGTTCTGAATTTAAAATCCAAGTTGTGTCAGTTTATGGGTATTGCAAATATTTTAAGCGGAGCCAAAATCTCCGAAGCTTATGTCCGTTGCACAAATCCCGAAGATGAAACCCTCTTGTTCCGCCTCAACCTTTATCATGAGGTGCCCGGCGACAAGAAATAATTTACCGTCACTTCAGACGCTCCCGACGATAGCTGTTGGGAGCGTTTTTTTGCTCTTTCCCCTTGAGCTTTTGTTTGTGTATTTTATTGAAAATATTTTTAAATATTTCCATTTATCTATTGAAAAATTATTGCTAATCTGATATATTAAATGTATTAGGTTTGTTTAAGGTGTTTTTATGCTTCATATGCACATTTTATAATCTCGTTGTGCAATAGCACCAAAATCAATCCTTTTGTTTTAGCAGTAAAGCCTATTTATTTTTAAGTAGGTTTGTTGTATACTGAATTAGTAAAAACAATATATTAATTAGGAGGTTTTTTATCATGGCAGGAGGACCTGGTTCTTACGTCTTCGGTCAAGAAGAAATCAAAGAAGTAATGGACGTTCTGAATACCGGATTTCTTTTCAGATACGGTAAAGAGGATGATCCTAAGTTCAATCACAAGGTTGCAACCTTCGAGAAGGAGTTTGCAGCACACATGGGAGCTAAATATTGCGTAGCTACCAGCAGCGGTACCGGCTCGCTCTTATGCTGCCTCGCAGCTATCGGCGTTGGCCCCGGCGATGAAGTTATCGTTCCCGGCTACACCTTTATCGCTTCCATCTCTTCCATCGCACTTTCCAACGCTATCCCCGTACTCGCTGAGATCAACGAGTCTCTCACCATCGATCCCGATGATATCGAGAAGAAGATCACCAGCAAAACTAAGGCTATCATGCCTGTTCATATGCTCGGTAACCCCTGCGATATGGACAGAATTATGGAAATCGCTAAGAAGCACAACCTCTACGTTATAGAGGACTGCTGCCAGGCTGTAGGTGCTGAATACAAGGGCAAGAAGGTTGGTACCATCGGTGATATTGCCGCTTACTCCCTCAACGTATTCAAGACCATTACCGCAGGCGACGGTGGTGCTGTAGTAACCAATGACCTCGATCTTTACGAGAGAGCTTTCGGATTCCACGATCAGGGTCACAAGCCCAGCAGAATGGGTGTTGAAGTTGGTAACAGAAGCATACTCGGTATGAACATGAGAATGAACGAGCTCACCGGAGCTGTTTCCCTCGCTCAGATCCGCAAGCTTCCCGCTATCCTCGATACTCTCCGTGCTAAGAAAGCAATCCTTAAAAACGAGCTCAAGAAGGTTGAAGGACTCGGCTTCAGAGTTATCAACGACGAGAACGAGTGCGCTACTCTGCTCACCCTTCTCCTTCCCTCTAAGGAAGTTGCTGATAAGCTCGGTGCTAAGATTGGTTCCAAGACCATTTCTCACTCCGGCTGGCACGTATACAACAACATGGAGCAGGTTCTCGAAATGAAGACCGCTTGCCCGCGTTCTTGGGAGATGGCTTCCGGCGGTATCGATGCAAGTGCAAAGTACTCAAAGCACATGCTTCCTGCTACCGATGCTATCCTCGATCGCGCTATGAACATCAGTGTTGGTGTTGTTGACGCAGGTTTGGGATCCGCTTTCGGTATCAATATCAATTCCACTGAGGAAGAAATCAAGAACGTTGCTGAGAACCTCATCGCTGTTCTTAAAGAAGTTCTTTAATTATCAGTGCTCCACTATTAAAATATCGGAGGATTAGACATGAAAAAGATTAAGGCCGGAATTATCGGTATGGGCTTCATAGGCGTTAGCCATATCGAAGCTATCCGCAGAGTCGGTTTCGCCGAGCTTGTTGCTGTAGCTGACGTTAACTATGACCTCGCTAAGAAAAAAGCCGACGAGTACCACATTCCCAAATGCTATGCTACCGTTGAAGAGCTTCTCGCCGACGAGGAGATTACTGTAGTTCATAACTGCACTCCCAACTTCTTGCATAAAGAAATCAACGAGAAAATCATCAAAGCCGGAAAGCATATCTTCTCCGAAAAACCCCTCACCCGTACTGCTGAGGAATCCGCTGAGATGCTCGAACTCCTTAAGCAATACCCCAACACCATCCACGGTGTAAACTTTAACTACCGTATGAATCCGCTGGTTCAGGAAATGAAGCAGAAGGTTATTTCCGGAGAAGTAGGAAAAGTAAACCTCGTTCACGGTTCCTATCTCCAGGATTGGCTCCTTTACGACACCGACTACAACTGGCGTATAGAGCCCGAAGTAACCGGAGTTTCCAGATGTATAGCTGATATCGGTTCTCACTGGATGGACGCTGTTCAGACTGTAACCGGTGCTAAGATCGTAGAAGTTTGCGCTGACCTCGTAACCGTATTCCCTGTAAGAAAGAAGCCTCTCGGACAGGTTGAGACCTTCTCTGTTAACACCAATACCGATTACGAAGAGCGTAAGGTTACCACCGAAGATTACGGCGCTGTTCTCTTTAAGATGGACAACGGTGCCCACGGTGTATTCTACGTATCCGAAGTAAGCGCAGGACGCGGATGCTACTTCAACTTCGAGATCGACGGTACTAAGTGCTCTATGGAGTGGAATCAGGAGAGAGCTGACGAGATGTGGATGGGTCACAGAGATGGTCCTAACTACCTCGTTAAGAGAAATCCGAACCACATGACTCCCGAAGCAAAACAGTACACCTACCTCAGCGCCGGACATCCTGAAGGCTGGAATGACGCTATGAAGAATAACGTTATGGCTTTCTATAAGTTCATCGGCGAAGATAAGAAAATGGGTGTTGATCCTGTTGATTTTGCAACCTTTGAGGACGGACACTACATCATGAAGCTCACTGAAGCTATCGTTGAGAGTAGCAAGTCCAGAGCTTGGGTAAGAGTTTAATTCATTATTAAAAATTATATAAACGGAGGTAATTACTAATGAGCCAGTTTAAATTTTCTGCAGGTCCTTGGAACCTCAACGAAGGTGTTGAAACTTTCGGTCCTGCCGTAAGAAACACCGTTCCCTTTGAAGAGGCAGTTAAGAAGTTTAAAGAAATCGGAATTTCCGCAGTACAGTTCCACGATGACGATGCTGTTCCCAACATGAACAACATGACCATCGAAGAGATCAAGGCTGAGGCAAGAAACGTAAAGAAGATCCTTGACAAGTACGGCATGGAAGCTGAGTTCGTAGCTCCCAGACTTTGGATGGATCCCCACACCACCGACGGCGGATTCACCTCCAACAGCAAAGAAGACTATGAGTTCGCTATGTGGAGAGCTTTCCGCTCCATCGATATAGCAAAAGAGCTCGGAACCAACAGAATCGTTCTTTGGCTCGCTCGTGAGGGTACCCTCTGCGCAGAAAGCAAGAACCCTGTTGAGAAGATCAACCAGCTCATCGACTCCATCAATAAGATGCTTGAGTACGATAAGGACATCCATATCCTCATCGAGTCCAAGCCCAACGAGCCCATCGACCGCAGCTACTGCGGAACCATCGGTCACGTTATGGCTGTTTCCGCTGCTTCTATTGATCCGAGCAGAGTAGAGGCTCTCCTTGAGTCCGCTCACGCTATCCTCGCAGGACTTGATCCCGCTAACGAGATGGCTTTCGCTCTCGCTTTCAATAAGCTCGGAAGCGTTCACCTCAACGACCAGAACGGTATCAGATACGACCAGGATAAAGCTTTCGGTTCCGAAAGTCTCCGTAACGCTTTCAACCAGGTTAAAGTTCTTGTTGAGAACGGATACGGAAAGAACGGCGAGTATGTTGGTATCGACGTTAAGGCTATGCGTACCCAGAAGCAAGATGTTGGATACAAGCACCTCGAAAACAGCATAAAGGTTGTTAAGCTCCTCGAAGAGAAGGTTGCTAAGTTCGACTACGAGTTCCAGAAAAAGTGCGTAGCTGAGAGAGATTACGAGGCTCTTGAAATGTACGTTATGGAGCTTCTCCTCAACGCCTAAGTTTAATAAAACTTAATGCTAAAGGGCAGGCTTTACAGTCTGCCCTTTGTATGTATTTTATTCAAAAGAAAGAAGGATTTTTTATGAACATACTTGCTTTCGGTGCACATCCTGATGATATAGAATACACCGCCGCCGGCACGTTACTCAAGTATAAACAGCAGGGACATAAGATCTTTATTGCTCTTGCTACCAGCGGAAATACCGGCTCCAATACTATTCCCACCGTCGAAGAAGTTGCTGCTACCAGAGAAGCCGAGATGCTTGAAGCAGCTAAATTTTACGATGCAGAGGTAAGGTTCCTTCGCTTCGATGACGAAAGACTTTTCGACTGCAACGAAACTCGTACTGCGGTTCTCGACGCTATCCGTTGGGCTCAGCCTGACGTTATCATCACCCATAACCCCGATGATCCCAGCCCTGACCATGCGGAGCTTTCCAAAATGGTAAGCGCTATGATGCTTTCTCTTCCCGGAAAACTTCAGCAGTCCAATATGGCTCCCTGCGAAAAGGTTCCTTCCCTCTTCTTCATGGAGCACGGTATGGGCGTTAACTTCTTACCCGAAGTATACGTTGACATCTCCGATGTTTTTGAAATCAAAAAGCAGGCTCTTGCTAAGCACGTAAGTCAGCGCGCTTGGATGGAAGTATTCGGCTCCGGTCTGTGCGACGATATCGAGAAGATGAACGCATTCCGCGGCTTACAGTACGGCTGTGCGTACGCTGAGAGCTTCCGCGCTTTCAGGATCCACGGCTATATGCCCGATTTCAAGCTCCTTCCTTGAGGGTAAAACAGTATGATCGGATTTGAAGAACTTTACAATATTGCGCAGGAACTTGCCGTTCCCCGCAAACTTTCGGAATATACCGATGTTGCAATGGTTGGAGCCGCACTCCTTACCGATAAGGGTAATGTCTACAAGGGAGTATGCATTGACGCTCCCTGCGGAATGGGCTTCTGCGCTGAACATAGCGCTATTGCCGCAATGATAACTGCAGGCGAAAACCGTATCGTCAAGGTAATCGCAGTAGGTTCCGACGGACGAATTATGGCTCCCTGCGGAAGATGCCGCGAGTTTATGGCTCAGATACACGATGATAACAGAAACGCCGAGGTAATGCTCGCACGCGACAATATCCTGCTTTTAAAGGATATTTTACCTTACGATTGGCGCAAATAAAACCAAAACTCTTCCTCACGGAAGAGTTTTTTATTGCCTTATTTAGAATACATTAAGTATAAAATCCGGTTTACTAATCCTGATGGTAATATTTTACCCAGCAGAGTAAACAGCTTATATTTCATTCCTAAAGTATAGAGCGGTTTTACACTCCTTTTCACCGCTACCTTATATATGCGGTCGGCAATATACTCGCAGGACATTCCGTTTTTCTCGTCCTTCTCCATAGTTTCAACCGAACGCACTATTCTGTCACCGTACGCATCGTCCGGCTCCTTTTCATTTTTTACCCTCGCCGCAGTAAACCCCGTCTTAACATCCCCCGGCATTACCGCACAAACTTTTATCCCGAACGGCCGTACTTCATTCGCAAACGTGAGGGTAAGAGCGTTCAGTGCAGCTTTCGATGCGCTGTAAAACGCCTGAAACGGTATCGGGAGTACTCCTGCTACCGAGCTGACGTTCACGATTTTACCTCCGCCTTTTCCTCTCATATACTCGGCTACTGCCTTCATTCCGTTGAATACTCCCAAAAAGTTGACCTTCATCTGTTTTTCGGCAGCTTCAAATTCGGTGTATTCCACGGCTCCCGAAATTCCGAACCCCGCGTTATTTATCATTACATCTATCGCACCCTCTTTTTCATATGCCTCTCTGAGCGCCGACTTCACCGAATCAAAATCCGTAACGTCTGCAGTTACGTGAGTAATCCCCTCAAAATCACTACCGCTGCGGCTGAGCTCGTACACCCTCCAGCCGTTTTCGCTGAATTTTTTCGCGCACGCTTTTCCTATGCCTGAGGAGCCGCCCGTTATTACACAAACTCCGCTCATATTCCACCCTCCTGCAACTTCACAATATCCTAAAAGCGCGTACCGCATTACACGGTGCGCGCTCAAATTTACTCTGCTATTTCGTTTCTGTGCTTATCCATTACCGCTTTTATAATATCCGCAGCCTCATCAAGAAGCGCTTCGGTATGGCTCGCCATATAGCTCGTACGCAACAGGCACTCCGTCGGAGCAGTCGCAGGCGGGAGTACCGGATTTACGTAAACTCCGCTCTCATACAGCTCCTTACCTATCGTAAGCGTTCTTATCGCCTCGTAGGTGTAGACGGGTATTATCGGAGTCTGCGATTCTATTATTCTGATATCCCTCTTCTTGAGATTTTCTCTCATATAATTTGAATTGTGGGCAAGTTTTTCTACAAGTTCAGGATGCTTTTTGATTACTCTGAGCGCCGCAAGAGCAGTAGCGCAGTTTGCGGGCGGAATTGATGCGCAGAATATAAACGGGCGGGAGCTGTGCATTACGTAGTCAACGACATATTCATCCGCCGCCATATATCCTCCGAGGCTCGCAAGCGACTTACTGAAGGTTCCCATTATTATATCCACCTGGTCAGTGAGTCCGAAATAATCAGCGGTACCTCTTCCGCCGTTACCAAGCACTCCGAGTCCGTGAGCGTCGTCCACCATTACCCTCGCCTCATACTTCTTCGCAAGCGCAACTATCTCCGGCAGCTTACAAATATCGCCGCTCATACTGAACACACCGTCGGTAACTATCAGCTTACCCACGTTGTCGGGAGCCTCTGCCAAGTGCTTCTCAAGGCTCGCCATATCACTGTGAGCGTATCTCACCATTTTGGCTCCGCTCAGCTTACATCCGTCATAAATACTTGCGTGGTTCTCCCTATCACAGAAAATGTAGTCATTTCTTCCCGCAATAGCACTGATTATTCCGAGATTCGACTGGAATCCCGTTGAAAAGGTCATTACCTTCTCCTTACCCAAAAACTCTGCAAGCTCGCCCTCAAGCTCAAGGTGCATCTGCAATGTACCGTTCAAAAATCTCGAACCGGAGCATCCGCTTCCCAGCTTCTCAATAGCCTTCCTGCCTGCTTCAATTACCTCTTCATTTATAGTAAGTCCGAGATAGTTGTTGGAGCCCAGCATTATCCGCCTTTTCCCCTCCATTATTACCTCGGTATCCTGTTTGGACTCAAGCGCATGAAAATACGGGTATATATTCATTTTTTTCGATTCATTAACTAACGTAAGCTCATGGCATTTTTTAAACAAATCCATTAAAACTTGT
>JAEIGA010004143.1_pt1 | contig 22440 bp, 16 predicted proteins | sample 9270691 | NCBI WGS metagenome assembly JAEIGA01 (sample SAMN17057246, study PRJNA624740) | gut metagenome | biome: biome; isolation source: fecal sample | host: Bos grunniens | place: China: Xizang | collected 2019 | reverse complement strand
GCCGGTGTATAACTGGCATGCATTTGTGTACGTTCGGCCACTTCGGCCAATACGTATGTCTGGTTGCTGCGGGTGGTCATGCTGTCCAGTTCCTGCACGGCCACCACATCCGGTGCTTCGTTATTGATTACATTGGCAATGCGTTGTATATTGCGTACATTGTCCATTCCTTTAGCATTGCGGATGTTGTAGCTCATTAGTTTCAGATAGTCCTGCGAATGTGCCGATGCGGCCATGGCAAGCATGCATAGGAGAAAATAAAAGTGTTTCATAGATTTTATTTATTTTGGTTTTTAATCATTTTATAAACAATGTGAGGTGCACGTCCTTCCTTGCCAATTCTCCCTTCTTGGTACCATTGGCGGAGTTCGCCGGCTGCTTTGGTCTTTAGCAATCCTGTCAGTTCAGAGTATTCAGAGCGGGTAATGTAGCCGTTCTTGTCTAAATGGTCAGTAAGTAATTGGAATCTTTCTTCTGAAGAAAATTCATTGGATGAGGTCTTGAATGCTCGATATGCTTCCACTCTTTCCAGTTTCATTTGCTGTCCAATGCTCTTTTTTAGTTCTTTGGCAGCCTTGAACTTTACATTGTCAAAATGAATGGACTTGGCTCGGATTTCTTCCTTGCTAGTCACTTTCCGGCTTTTCAGGCTGGCGGAGAATGTACCGATGTTCCCAATTTTCACATTGTATCCGCTGGCTAGGTATTCAGCCAGTACATCTTCTAAAAAGGTTACTACTCCCTGAACGGTCGCAGCGTTCAATCCCGTGTGCATGGAAGCGTGTTTGAGGATGTCTTTCAAATCTTTGGTGCCGTATGCCACCAATTTGGGATAGAGAATCTGTTCCCCTTCTTTCCCTTGAGGGCTCAATCCCGGCTTTAAGTCGTATTGTGCAATCATGATGCTAGGTATTTAAGTGGTTTAAACGAATAGGTTAAAAGTTTTCTTGCTGGAATGTAGAATGTCCTTTGTTGTAAGCTGTATGTTCTTCATCTAGAGACTTACGTTTCTTGCCTAAGGATGTATAGACCTCATCGAAGAACGTATTGCATTCCTATACAAAGATAGTTAGATTTCTGGATATTTAGGCTTAGGAATAGGAAAACTTGGAGAAGTATCGTTATTTAGTTGAAATCATACTTTTACATAAAATAAATCGGCTTCCTACTTTTGGAAATGAGTAGGAAGCCGATTATGATTATAAGTTATTGATTTCTTCAATAGATAGGCCCGTGATTTCAGCAATGTCGGCAATAGGATAGCCTTTGGATTTCATTTTTTGTGCATCTTCCAGTTTCCCTTCCGCTCGTCCTTCCGCTCGTCCTTCCGCTCGTCCTTCCGCTCGTCCTTCTGCACGTCCTTCTGCACGTCCTTCCGCTAAACCTTCTGCTAGGCCTTTGGCACGAGCTTCCTCTTGTTCCATACGAGCTTTCTTTTCTGCAGATTCTATCGAATTGAAGTAGTCATTGTACATTCTCCATTCCGCTTCATATTGGGCACGTTCCTCTTTCGTCAGGTTAGGTCGTGAGGCAATTTCGCTCAAGCGTTTGAAGATTGCTTTCTCATCTAAAAAAGGAATTTTTTCCAAATTATCCATATGCTTCAATATATAAATCCAATATTCGAAAAACGTCTGACATTCCGACTCTTCTTTCTTGAATTGGGGAAGTTCGATATAGATTTGTCGGAATTTGTTGTTAAATACCTTGCCTGTATTCAGTTCTACCAATGCTACATCCTTCCGGAAACAGTCTGTCTCTTCCTTGTCCAATACGAAGTTGATGAAGAATACACCATATACGGCTGCCAGTTTAAAATTCCATTTGCTCCCGGTGACTGCTTGTTGTACTACTGCTTGTGACATGTAATATAGTCCCCGATCCTTGAAATGTTCTTGCCAACGGTTTTGCATTTCGATGATAAGATGTTCTCCTGTGTCCGTTTCACAGAAGATGTCATAAATAACTTTTCTTCCTTCGAATTGTTCGGACTGTTGCTCGTTATTCAAGAAACGTACATCAGTGATTACTCGTTCGCCCTGTAGCAAATCGTTTAAGAACTCTATGAGGACATCTTTTGATTCCTCTCTACCGAAAATGTGTTTGAATCCCCAATCGGTGAAGGGATTGATAAATACTCCCATGCTTAGTTGTATTTATGAAGGTTCATACTCTGTTTATAATCTCTTTTACAAATTAAGTGATTATTTTTGAAAATAGCAAGCAGATAATCTGATTTAATTTCCTATATTGAATTATTTCTTAAGATTTTTAATCGTTTAATTTTGAATCACCAATTTATTCCTTACTTTTGCAAAGCCTATTCTTGCCGAGAGCCCTTCATGGGAAAAGCAAGGGTGGGAGACATATACATAAAAGGCGTAACTGTACGCTTTGGTTTTGACGTTCTAAGAACCTGGAAAATTCTAAATGACTAGTCAAAAACAAAGCAACGGGGACGCCCTGTGGGGTGTATATACATTGCATCCTGAACATTTTCTGTAGCTGTATGTTATGGAAAGTCGTTCGGGGTTGTTGGCTATATATATCATCGTGGGGCTTTCGGCGTTGCTCGTTTCGACTAGTCGGGCAATTCCAGGGCCTTTAGAACGTGAAGCGAGTGACAGAGACTGGCTCCACGTTTTTTTTGTATATGTACGTATCGTCTTAATCTAACAATCTGTTCACTGTGGTAGCCGGGTGATATTATTAAAGTATTAATGAATATGGAAAAGGTGTTTGGTTATGTAGCTCCACAGGTGGAAGTTATTGAAGTGGAAGTGGAAAAGGGATTTACCGCTAGTAATTGGCAACAAGGTGACACAATTTAATTGATTTAAAAGGAGTATTTGTTCACTTTTTTGTGTGCAAATACTTCTTTTATATCGTATTATTTTATTTGTTAGAGTTATAGAATTATGAAGCATATTGTAAAATTTATTGTGTTAATAGGCATACTTTCACTATTTTCTTGTCAGGATAATTTCGAGGGAAATAGTATGACTAAAAAACAGATAGAAACTATTATTATAGAAGGCCAAGATTTTATTCCTTCTGTTGAAAGTCGTACTTCTGTTGGGGATGGAGGTAAATTCTTTTGGGTGAGAACAGACACCTTGGGGATTTTTCCAAGCCGAGGAGGATACCAAGTTGCTTTCCCTTTGACAGATATGGCTGGTGACGAAGCTTCTACTGCTACTTTTACAGGTGGGGGTTGGGCTTTAATTTCAGGTGATAAATATATGGCATATTATCCTTTTGATTATGATAATCGGACACCAAATTTTGTTCCAGTAACTTTTGCGGGGCAAAAAAATGCTAAGAAAAACGAAAACGGTGAATGGGTTGAAGACAAGAACTATTGGGGAGCATATGATTATATGTGGGCAACAGGAATTGCTCCGTCAGATGGTTCTGTAAACTTTTCTTTTAAGCATTTATGTACATTAATACAATTTAAAGTTAAGCTAAATCAGAATTTGAATTTGACTTCAATTCAGTTGGTCTCTTCTGTTGACGATACATTTATTGAAGATGGTCATTTTAATTTAAATTCAACAACACCAGAGATAGTAGCTGATAAACGCACTCGTATTTTAACATTAGATTTAAAAAAGAATGTTTCAGTAAAAAGTGGAGAAGAATCAGTCTTTTATTTATGTTCAGCACCTTTTGCACTATCGGGTAATTTAACTATAAATGTTTATAGCGAAAATAAATGGTATACGTTAACTAAAGCAAATCTGAATCTTCAATGGGGAGCTCAGTCAATTAATACAATAACTATAAATGAACTTCAAGAAGGTGGTGACATTGCAGAAGGAACAAAAGTTATCAATGAAGAAACCTTAAAGGCTGCTCTGGCGACACCTCCAGCAGATAACACCCCTATCGTAATTGATGGAGACATTACGTTGACTGAACCTTTGGATGTTCAATCTACAACAACAATTGACTTGAATGGTAATTCTTTGAATGTGGGTGAACAGACTATTAATGTTAATGAAGGTCAAACTCTCAATTTGATTAATACCTCTAATGTTTATACTCGCTCAACGGTAGCGGTAACCAATTCAATTACTGGTACAAGTGACATCATTACCGCCGCCAGAGGTTCGATTATTAATATCGGGGAAGGAGTAAATCTGACAACAACAGGCGCAAGTATGTGTTGTGTATTTGTTCCGAATGGTGCAGAAAATGTAACTATACATACTGCGGGAAATTTGTTGGCTACACAGGCTGGAGCTGCTACTATTCAAGTGAATGGTAATGTAACATCGGGTACTATCAATGTTACAGGTGGTTCTGTAAAGCATGAAAAAGATGTAGCAATTTATGCTGCAGGTAAGGTTCAATTGAATATCAGCGGTGGTGAAATTGAAGGTACTACTGGTGTGGAAATTCGTGCAGGTGAATTGAATGTGACAGGAGGTACAATTACGGCTACAGGTGATCCGTTTGCTTCTACTGCCAATGGTAATGGCTCTACATCTGTAGGTGCTGCTGTTGCTGTTTGTCAGCATAATACAGATTCTGAATTGTCTGCGACTATAAGTGGCGGTACATTCAATGGTGTACGTGCTCTTTATGAAGAAGATTTGGAAAATGAAGAAGCAACAGACAAGATTACTATGTCTGTAACTGGTGGTGTTTTCAATGGTGAAATTTACAGTGAAAATGTTAAGGGATTTATCTCAGGAGGTACATTCTCTCATCCGAGTGCATGTAGCTATATGGTATCAGGAAAGTCATTCGAATTTACAATGACCGAAGATGTAAAATTGACAGCTCCAATAATTGTTAATAGTGATATTACTATAAATTTGAATGGTCATAATCTTACAGGTGGTGTATATGCCGAAAGCAATGGCATTATTACTGAAGGTACAACCGACAGCTATGTATTTTGGGTGAAGGGTGGTACTTTGACCATCAACGGTGAAGGAAAAGTGACAGCATCTGAAGCTAAATATAGTATGGCTGTATGGGCAAATGGCGGTAAGGTTATCATAAATGGTGGTAATTATTACAATTCTTATGCAAGTGACTTGATTTATGCTAAGGGTGAAGGTAGTGAAGTGTCCATTTATGGTGGTACTTTTACAGCTTCCAATAAAAATGTTGCGACAGAAGATGGTACTGCTGAAGAATATTCAGCATTGAACCTCAGTGATAATTCAGGTGCAAAGATTACAGTTTATGGAGGTAAGTTCTATAAGTTTGACCCAGCAAACAATAAGTCTGAGAATCCTGCTGTAAGTTTTGTTGCTGAAGGATATATATCAGCATCTAGTGGTGATGGTTGGTATATCGTATCTGAATCAACAAGCTCCAATAACGGAGCAACTACAGAAACCATGTCAGTTGTAAAATGGTAATTTAATAATCGAATAGGAAACTACATTCATGGAGTGTAGTTTCCTATCTTTTTAAATAAAAAACTATGAAGAAGTTATTTTTAGGAACAGTCATTGCACTTTCTGCTTTGTCGTCTTGTATGGATTGGGAAGAGCAAACAGATAATGCTGTATCTAACGGAAGTATTCGGGCTTCGTTTGAACAGGGTGCCAAGAATTCTCGTTTGGCAATGGGGAGTGATAATACTTTGTCGTGGACTTTCGATGATGCTTTCAAAATGTTCGATGAGAATGGAAATGGATATGCATGGACTTTGGAAGGAGAAGGCGGAATAACCGGAACCTTTGTTGGAACTGTACCTGTATACTCCATCAAGGGAGCGGCTTATCCAGATGCGAGTACAACTCTATTGAATGGTAACCAATTGACAATGAAACTATCGGCATCATTGACTTATGGTGCTAATGGAAAATGCAATATCCCAATGTGGGCATCGTTTTCTTCTTTGAACGAAACGGTTGCGTTCAAGCATTTGGGAGCGTTACTGAAAATAAACTTCTCGGATATACCTGCAGGATATTCATCCTTGATCGTGACAGCCGATTTACCAATAGCCGGTAAGTTTGTAGCGGATTTGGCAAATGCTAATCCGATATTGGTGGCTGCAGAAGAACCGTCGAATAGTGTGACTGTTACATTCGAAGCCATAAGTCAGGATAGTGAGGACAATGACCGTGTTTTCTATGTGCCTTTACCGGTAGGAAATTATAATAACATAAATGTTTCTATTTCGAATGGAACGGATAAATTATCGATCGTCAATTGGTCGAATCGGAATGTGGTCCGTAGCACGGTGTATGTGGCTTCGTTGACATATAAGGTCACTACAACTACGGAACCTGCTGGTGTTACAGAGGAATTGTCTGGCTTGAGTGCGAATGCACCTATTGTACAGGTGACTATGACGGAACCGATTGTAGCTACACCTGGAACAGCTATTGGAATTCCTGTTATCGAAGAAACTTCTACAAATGTACAACTGAATTTTGAAAAAACTCCTATAACAACGGAAGAAACACCGCTAGTGGTGGAAGAAATAAAAAATACCGAAGAAGGTGAAGGTAGTGAAGACGGTGGTACTGCTAATACGAATGAAGTTAGTATTTCCCTTCCTAAAGCTACAGAAACAACTCAGGAAACTCATCTGGAAATTAATACCCCGAAGTCCACAGTGAAATTGGAGAGTGGAAAATTTGGTAAGATTATCGCTTCTACGGCTCAAAATACATTGAAAATTGGTGATGGCGTGGAAATAGAGGGGCTAGTTGTTAAAAAAGGTAATGTACGAGTATCTGATGGTGGAAAGATTATAGGAAGCATTGAATATACGGGAACAGATATTATGTATCTGATATTGGAATATGGTGTGTCTCTTGGAGCAGATGTTACTACAAGTCTGACTGGAAATATTCAGGTGATGAGAGGTTTTAACAACAAAGAATTCTCATATGCTTTACATGATAAGTTGGGTGAACCTACTGTCCTTCTGGACGAGAATGGATATGCTTTGATGACACAAGAGGATATTGATAAGGTAACGGTGTTGGATTTTGGATGGAGTCAGTATAACATCCCTTCTCTTAGTGGCATTGAATACTTTACGAATCTGGAAAGTTTGACTTGTTCGGATACTGGTCTTGCTTTGTGCGATTTGAGCAAGAATACGAATTTGAAGAATGCGAATATACAGATGAACCAAATGCAAAGTTTGGACTTCAGCCATTGTCCGGATTTGCATACTTTGGTTTGTTCTTATAATCAGTATCTGGTAAATCTGAATTTGGAAAATTGTACTAAATTGTCTAATCTCCAAGCACAGAGTACCGGACTGACAACACTTGTTATCCCTAATCCAAGTGCCATGGATAACTTTTTGTATGGTGGTACTACTCTGTCATATGATTTGAGTCTGTTTACTAATTTGACCGGTTTGGGATTGATGGATATGAATCTAAAGAATCTGGATATAATTCCAAGTCAGATTAAGGCTCAGCTAAATAATCTATTTGTAGATAATAACCAATTGACGTCTTTTGATTTTACTGAATATCCAAACTTGAGTTATTTGCATATAGCGTACAATAATTTGACTTCGTTGGATCTTTCTTCCATCAAAAATCCGTCGGAATATAAGGATTTGATTTGTAATGACAATTTAATGACTTCGCTTGATATCACACCATTAACCAATTTGGAAAGAATATTTTGTGGTCATCAGAAAAATGACATTGTATTGCAATTGACCGCTACCAATGCTCAAGAGACGACTTGGTTTGATACTTGGGTAGATGCAAATGGTAGCGATTCAAACGAGAATGTGGTGGTGAATGGAAATACATCAGGTGGTGGTTCGACTGTACAGACTATAACCATTGAAAATGCAGCACTTTCTACTGCTTTGCAAGCAGTTCTTGGTGTAGACAAGGTTTCTATTGATTCGGATGGCTATGCTATTATGAATAAAGAAGATGTGCTTGCTGTGAAAAACTTAGACTTTAGGGGACAAAAATTCAGTTCTTTGTTAGGTATTGAATATTTTGTGAATCTGGAATCTCTGAATTGTAGTTCAGTAGGACTTACTTCTTGTGATTTAAGTGCGAATACAGCCTTGAATAATGTAAATCTTACTTCTAATCCAATTACAACCTTGGATATGAGCTCGAATACGAATCTGATATGGTTATATCTTGGTGGCTGTACAAGTCTTACGTCCTTGCAACTTGATGGCTGTACTAACTTAGAGGCATTGGTGTTGAATAACTGTAAGGCTTTGACTTCTGTAGAAATCCCGAACAAGGCCGATTTGCTCACATTGAATTTTGCAAGTACGAGCTTGTCTTTCGATTTGACTCAATTCACTAGCCTGACAGATTTGAATTTGGGAAATACGGGATTGACATCCTTGAATATTCCGGATGATATGAAATCCCGTTTGAAGCACTTTAGTTGTAATAGCTTAAATTTAGGTGTATTGGATTTGAGTGAGTATCCAAATTTGACACAACTGAATTGTACTTATACTCGTGTTGAGACATTGGATTTGACAAAGGTCCCTAATCTTGAGGTTTTGGAATGTCAAGCCAATAAGATGACAATATTGGACATCACTCCTTTGACTAAACTTCAATATTTATATTGTGGTCAACAAGAGAACAATGTAGTTCTTAAACTGAAAGTGACCGATGCTCAAAAGACCAAATGGGAATCTACATGGAGTACTAATTCTGGAAACAAAAATGTAGTACTCTATGAAGAAGTTGTAAATGGTTCCGGGAATGGTAGTGGCTTTGGTAATGGTGGTAAGTTCTAACCTTAAAAACGTATAACTATGAAATTTAATAAATATATAGGAATTGCTGTAATGCCGATGTTGTTTGCAGCTTGTCAAAATGAGGTAATGGATGAAGGTATGCAGCTGCAAGATCAGCTGATCTATACTTTGTCTGGTAAAATGAACAAAGGCGTGGATAGCCGTGCTCAAATCCAATTGGGAAATCCGAATGCTTCGGGTGAAATCTTTATGTGGAATGAAGGGGACTGCTTTAATCTTTATCAAGGCGGTGCTGAAACAGAAGTAACTTTCTATATCAGTAGCGATTATAATGAATCGGTAGCAGGAGATAAGTCGTCAGCGACTTTTACTAGCAATGTACCAGTTTATCCGGGTAGCTATGTAGCCGTTTATCCAACTGTTCCTATCGAAAACGATGGATTTATATTCAATTTACAACGTTCTCTAGACTTTTCGAATGCTGTAACACAGGAGGAAAAGGATGCGGTGTGGAAAGAATACTTCAAGAAAAATATGTTCATGATTGCTCGTGGAACGTTAACTATAGAAGGAACAAATGCAATTCAGTTTGAACATCAAAGTGCATTGGCACGAATTACCTATCATAATGAAAGTGGTAGTGCTCAAGTCCTTAATAACGTAAGACTTAGTGGCCAGAATCAATCTTGGAGTAATTGGGCTAGAAAGAATATTGACGGAAGTGGTGGAGGAAATAATATAACCGACAATTATAATTTAAATCTCAATGGTTTACAAGTGGCTGCCGGTGAGAGCACTGATATTTATATGTTCTTTTTTCCAACTGAATTGAATGAAGACGGTATTGTAGAGATATACTTCTCTGTTAATGGAAGTGAAAGGAAGGTCTCACTTCCTGCTACTGAGATTGCAGCGGCTAATGGTGGATCAGAACGATTCCAGGAAGGTATGAGATATTGGTTCAATGTGACTGCTACTAGAAATGGAGCTATGTTTACCAAGAACTATTCTACTGCACCGATTACGTTTGAAAACGTAGCTTTCGCTGCTGCTCTTCAAGAAGTTCTGGGTGAGGATATGATTACGATTGATCCTAATACAGGTTATGGTACCATGATTGAAGCTGATGTGTTGAGTGTAACAAATTTGGATTTCGGCTGGGATAATTATCAGATTCCATCCTTGGCAGGTATCGAGAAATTCAAGAATTTGGAATCCTTGTCTTGTAATCAGGCTAGTGTTGAAGATTGTAATTTAGAACAAAATATGGCACTTCGTGAGATAGAGCTTTATAATAATCAACTTGTCTCATTGGATTTGAGTGGATGTCCTAATTTGAAAAACTTATATTTGTCTAATAATCAGGATTTGACATCGTTGAATATTTCCAATTGTATGAGAATAGAACGATTGGAAGTTAATGAAACGGCTTTATCTACCCTTGATATACCTAAAAAGGATTTTATCTATAGCTTGGGATATGGACGTACAAAACTTTCTTTTAATTTGAATGAATTTCCGAAATTGACCAATCTGGCTATCTATGATTTGGAACTTACTTCACTTGATTTGATTCCATCTAATATAAAAGCTCAGTTATATCAATTGCAATGTTATGATAACCAAATCTCTTCCATTAATTTAAGTGAATATCCGAAAATGGCGTATTTATCCATTTATCAGAACAATTTCACGTCATTGGATTTGACACCAGTACCAGGGTTGAAAGAATTGAATTGTCATACTTGTTATATCAAAGAATTGGATATTACTCCTGTGGAATCTTTGGAATATTTGTATTGTGGTATACAGCGTAACAATATTAATTTGATTCTGACTGCTACTGATGCACAAAAAGATCGTTGGAGAAATGATTGGAGCAAATCAGAAAACACTTGGGGATTGAATGACCGGGCATATTTGAAAGGTGAAGAACCGGCAACTATTCCGGAAGGCAGTGGCACAGGTAGTGACTTCAGTGGTGGTGGTGTATTCTAATTCGAACGAAAAAAGGAAAATATGAAACTGAATAAATATATATGGTTGGCTGCTATGCCGATGCTGTTCTCAGCGTGTCAGAACGACACGCTGGGTGATGGCTTTCTGCAGAAGGACGGCATCTATAGCCTTTCCGGAAAGATGTCTGGAGGTGCAGCCATGAGTCGTGCCCAGGTGGTATTGGGTAATACAGACGGTAGTAAGGAATCGTTCATGTGGAATGAGGAAGATGCATTTGCTTTGTATCAAGGAGACAACAATAGTATGACACAACATGTCTTTACTATTAGTGCTGATTACAGCGAATCTGGAACGGGAGACAAGAAAAGTGCTACTTTTACTACGGACAATCCGGCCCAAGCCATGAAGTATACGGCTGTTTATCCGGCTGGAACACGTATAGAAAACAATTCAGTCAAGATGGAATTGCAGCCTGAATTGGATTTCTCTTGGACTTCTACAGAAGCAGACAGAAATGAAATTTGGTCGGAATATATGCGTAATTACATGTATATGATGGCTGAAGGTACTTTGGTGTCAGGTGGAGTAAATGTATTGTCTTTCCGTCATCTCTGTGCTTTGGCACGCGTTACTTATACTAATGCTACAGGTGAAACTCAGAAAATCATGAAATTGAATTTCGGTGGAGATCAGAATTTTACTACCAGTACTTCCTATAATGTTTCAGGTGGTTATCAGGATGGTAGCAGTTCAACTAATAGTTATACACTAAATCTAAATGGTTTGAACGTAGATCCTGGTCAATCGGTAGATATGTATGCTTTCTTTTTTCCGCATGACTTCAGTTTGGAAGGAGAAATGCATTTAAATGTAAATACTAACTCTGGTGATAAGGGTGTTCGCTTGGCTACTACCAAGATTTCTGAAGCCAATGGTGGTGCTAAAGGTTTTGAAGCCGGCAAGCGTTACTGGTTCAAGGTGACAGAAAGCAGCGAAGGTTTGGTTTGGAGCAAGGACTTCACAATGGAAACTGTTACTATTAATAACAAGTCCTTGTCTTTAGCATTGCAGAGTGCATTGGGGGATGATGTGGTTTCTTTGGATGAAGACTCTTGTGCCGTGATAGGTGAACTGATTGTGAAGTCGTTGAAAGTATTAGATTTCTCAAATTACGAGGACAAGAAAAATCTCACTTCATTGGAAGGTATTGAAATATTCGAATCTTTGGAAGTTCTTAATTGTAACAATACAGGTTTGACATCGCTAAAACTTACTAATCCAGCATTGAGTAAGGTATCTGTTGAAGACACACCATTGACCTCTTTGGATGTTTCAGGACTTTCAAATTTGATTTATCTTTCTTGTGCTTTTTGTGGTGATTTGGGCGACAATATTAATGTTGATGGAACAAATTTGGAGGAAATCAGATTTCAACATACGAATGCTACAGTGCTTCCTACAGGCTTGGTTGTTTCCAAATTGATAATATTGGATAGTGGTGATAATAAACTGACTAACTTAAATCTTAGTGAATGTACAATTTTGAAAGAATTGTATCTTGCACGCAATGATCTTTCCAATGAGACATTGCTTTTGCCACAAAACAACAATCTTCGAATTTTGGATATCAGTGGTAATGAAAAAATCACAGAATTCGATTTGACCCAATCTCCGAAATTGACTGATTTGTGGGCTTCAGGTGATGCCATTGAAACATTGGATTTTTCCAAGTGTCCAGATATTGAATTCATTTCATGTGCAGATAATAAGTTGACAGAATTAGATTTGACAGCCAACGAAAAGATTAATTATCTTGATTGTGGAAATCAGAAGGAAGACAGAACTCTGACATTGAAATTGCCGGCATCTTTGGTAGAAAAATGGAATAACGAATGGGCTTCCAATAATTATAATGTGAAACTTGAAACTTCTGGTGATACTCCAGCTGAAGGTACTATCACTATCAAGAATACTGAATTGGCAACAGCTTTGCAAGCAGTTCTTGGCACAGATAAAGTATCAATCGATTCGGATGGTTTTGCTGTAATGACTGAAGCGGATGTACTAGCAGTAACAAGTTTGGATTTCGGATGGGGTGATTATACTATTACTTCGTTGAGTGGTATCGAGTATTTTACGAATTTGCATACGTTGTCCTGCAATAAAAGCAATCTTGTTTCATGTGATTTCAGTCAAAATGTCAATTTGGAACAATTGCTTTTATGGGGTAATGGTATACAAACTCTCGATTTGAGCAATAATCCAAAACTGACTAAATTGGATGTAGGAGGTAATTTGAATTTGTCTTCATTGAATATTAACAATTGTACGAATTTGTTATATCTACATGTAAGTGATACGAATTTGTCAGAATTGGCTATTCCTAATAAATCTATTTTGAAAACGTTAGGTTATGGTTATACTGAACTTTCGTTTAACGTGAATGAATTTACTAGTTTGACAGAATTGAGATGCTATGGTCATAACTTTGATGCGCTTAATTTGTCATCAACAATGAAGGCACAATTAGAACATCTTCAGTGTTACTATTGTGAAATAGTTGAATTGGATTTGTCTGAATATCCGAATTTGAATTTTTTGTCATGCTATGGAAATAATTTAACTACATTGGATTTGTCTAAGTCTCCGAATTTGGAGTATTTGAATTGTCATACAAATAATATAGAGAATTTGGATATTACTCCGCTTGAAAATCTTTATTCAATTCATGTTGGTATTCAAAAAAATGAAATTATTATGTCATTGACTATGACAGAAGTTCAAAAGGATTTATGGGACAGTAATTGGATCAATGAATCACTTAACGAAAGAGTTAATGTAATCATTGGTGTTAGTAGTAGCAATAATATTAGCGGCAGTGATTTCACGATTGAAGGAATCTATTAATAAAACCTTAAAATAATAGATGATGAATATTAAGAAATATATAGGTATGGCTTTATTGCCAATGGTTTTCGCAGCGTGTCAGGAAGACACGCTGGTGAACGACCAGGGACAAGGCATTAATACCCTGAAGGCAACCGTAGACCAGTCGGCTCCGATGAGTCGTGCTCAAGTGTTGTTGGGAGGTACTAGCACCACAACCGAAACTTTTCGATGGAATGCTGGAGATGAAATGATGTTACTCGATGTAAGTAATGTAGAGGATATATCCAAGCACTTGTTCACAATAAGCAGCTCTTACGACGGGAATTCCGTATCGGCAGATTTTACAACTTCAAAAGCACTGACTGAAGGTAATTCGATTATAGCTGTTTATCCCACAACGTTTAGCTTAGACGATACATACGGTTACTTCATTAATATGGATGTAGCAGGTCATGTGTTGGATAATAATAGCGAGGCATCATGGATAAAGTATTTCAGTGAAAATATGTTCATGATGGCTACAGGTACAGCATCCGAAGGTATGTCACTCAATATGCAGCATCTTTGTAGCTTGCTACGCATAACTTATACCAATGCTACGGATAGTGATGTACAAATCAGTTCGATAAACATTTATGGTGATGTTTGTACGAACCGTACTTTCCATGCAGGGGATACCTCTTATGATGCAGGGCATGGTGGATCTAGTGACAATGGCATTCGTTTTGCTAATCCTGTAACAGTTGGTGCTGGTACATCTGAAGATTTCTATATCTTGACATTTGCTTATTTCGATCATGAAAATAACAATTGGGGAGGTTTGACTGGTTTCAACTTTTCTTATGCCGGAAAATCGGATGCATCTACTCCAGCTACCTACAATGGTCAGCAATTTGTCGTTTCAAACTTGAAGGCAGGTTCTTCTTATTGGTTTAATATTACAGAAACTGCCAATGGTATTGTATGGACTAAGGATGTAAACCAAGGGGAAGAAGAAGATACAATAGTAACTTTTAGTAATACGGAACTTTCTGCAGCCCTTTTAGGTGTATTAGGTGCTGATAAAGTTACATTGAATGCAAAAGGTTATGCTGAAATGAAGAAAGCTGATGTGCTTGAAGTAAAAGAATTAGATTTTGGATGGGAAGGAACATATACGATTACATCGCTTGCAGGTATTGAAAATTTTGTAAACTTAGAAGTTGTGTATTGTAATAATACCGGTCTAAAAGAATGTGACTTAAGCAATAATAAAAAATTGAATAATGTTATTGTGTGTGAGAGTGAACTTATAACTTTGGATTTGACTGGTTTAACGGAAATAAGATATGTAGCATGTGGAAATAGTAAGACTTTTAAAGAACTAATATTGGACCCAGCCTCTAGATTAGGCCATTTGGAGTGTCAGAACACTCTAATGGAAGTTCTTAATATTCCAAATCCTGAAAATATGTGGCAACTACAATGTGGAGGTAATCCGAATTTGCATTTAGATTTTACATTATATCCAAATTTGACGATTTTAGGGATGAATAATATGGGATTGACATCTTTGGATTTTCTAGGAGACCTTAAATCACAACTTACATGGTTGTCTGTACAAAGTAATCAATTGACTTCAATTACTTTATCGGAATTTCCTGAATTGGAAGAGTTTGATTGTGGTGGTAATAACTTGACTGAATTGAATCTTTCAGGTGTGACTATAATGACATTTTTGTCTTGTTATGATAATGATATTACAACTCTTGATATCAGTTCATTAACTAATTTGACAAACTTGGTGTGTGGTAATCAAAAAAATGAAAAGACATTGTCATTGACATTGACTGAAGAACAGAAAACATCTTGGGATAATGAATGGCTTAAGAATAATGCCTGGGGCAATCAAAATGTAGCTCTAGACGTTGTAGATTCTGGAGTTTCTGGTAAAGACGAATTATCTAAAAATGTAATTGTAAAGACAGCTGGAACATTATCTACTTTCATAAATGATGATGAGAAATATGTGATAACTTCGTTGGCTATTTCTGGACCATTAAACGGGGATGATATTCAATTCATAAGGGACATTACATTTACTAGCTCATCAGGAAACCCAACAGAATCTACAGGAGCATTGCATACAATAGATTTGTCAAATGCTCAAATTGTTGCAGGTGGAGGTGCGTATAATGCATATAGACCAGATGAAACAGTAAATACGCAGGATAATATTGTGACAGCAGGAATGTTTGGCTATTCGAATTTGAGGACAATTGTTTTGCCTAGTAATATAACTGAGATTGGAGAGTCAGCATTCGAAACTATGTTGAGTTTGGAAAGTATCGCCATACCTGTAAGTGTGACTAAGATAGGTGAGAAGGCTTTCAATACTTGTAAAAAATTGAAATCAATTACTATATCAGAAAATGTAATAGAAATAGGGAGTCATGCATTTTTAGATTGTATGGCATTAACCGAGGTAATTATTCCAAGTAATGTTGCAACCATAGGGTCATATGCGTTTGGTAATTGTGCTAATTTGACAAAAGTTTATTGTAAAGCGTTAACACCACCTGCTTTGGGTGTAAATGCCTTTAGCTTATGTAGCTCGTTACAAACTGTTTATGTTCCTGCGAGTGCGGTAGATGCATATAATAATGCAGATGGATGGAAAGATTTTCAAATTGTAGTAGAATAAAGGTTGTTATTTATAATTGTAATTTTGCTTCGGAATGATATCTATTCGTAGAAACAAAAATATAAGAATGAGTAACCTTAAGAGTTTGAGCATAACAGGCAGTACCTTGAAACTATTGGCAGTCCTTTCCATGTTGGTAGACCATATAGGACTGTTTGTGTTTAGAAATGATGAAAATTTTCTGCAAGTACTTTGTACGTTAGGGAATAGGGAGGTAACTCCTTATTTCTTAATGCGAGCTTTTGGGCGGTTGGCTTTTCCTATTTTTGCCTTTTTGGTAGTAGAAGGTTTTGTGCATACTCGAGATCGTTTTAAATACGGACGGAATCTTTTGTCGTTTGCTTTTATTTCTGAGTTGCCATGGAATTTTGTTCATACTGGTACTTGGCATTGTCCCAGTCAAAATGTATTCTTCACTTTGTTCTTAGGGTATATGGGGCTTTGCTGTATATCTTATTGGAAAGAGGAATCGATAAAGAAAGTGATAGGTTTATTGTTTCTGCTAGCTATTTCGTTCAAGCTCCGTGCAGATTATGGCTATCGGGGTTTCGCCTTTATCTTGATGTTATATGCCTTGCGTGATTCCCTTTTGTTGAAATCGGTTATTGGGTGCTGTATGTTGCCGGGTGCATGGATACCTGGCCTAGCTTTCATTCCAATCTCCTTATACAATGGGCAAAGAGGATTCATTCAAGGGTCTTATGGGAAATATTGTTTTTATGCATTTTATCCCCTTCATTTGATGATTCTTTATTTCTATAAGACGGTTTGTGGTATTTAATGTGTATATTTGTCACCGATTGATAATAAATGAAAATGACAAACAGATGAAGAGGATGATGAAGCGAATGTGTGGGGTGTTGGTAGTGTGCCTTGTTGTAGTTTTGCAGGCAATGGCTGTGGAAAGTAAGAGTGTAGAGTCGTGGCTTAAGCAGTTTGAGAAGGAGATGGGGATGGAACGCTTGGAGGTTGCTAACCGGTTGATGGAGAAGTTCTGTCAGGAGGAATTGACAGACGGCCTTCTTCGATTTGACGCAAAGACACATCCCGATACGCTCAACCAACAGATATGGTATTGGTCCGCTGAATACTTTTATGTTGTTCAGGATTACCAACAGGCTCTGGCGTGTGGGAAAAAGGCCTTGCCTTTGTGCGAAGGTACCGATACGGAAGCCGATTGCCTGAGTTTGCTGTCACTCATCAGTTTCCGTCTGTCCAATTATCAGCAGGCGGCGGAATATGCCAAGCGGTGCTACCGTATCGACGAGCGTACGGGCGATCCTGATATTATGAGCTCGTCGCTCAATACGTTGGCTGGTATCTATATTGGTGCCAATCAGCCTAAAGAAGCCGAAAATTATATATTAAAAGGTATAGAACTTTCGAAAAAGGCTAATAATCCGGCTCGTATGGCAGTGTTGTTGGGCATGGCTTCGGAGGTCTATCATGCGTTGGGCAACGATGCGGAAGCTTTGCGATACATTGATGAGGCTTGCCAAGTGGAGAAGTCGCTGAAGCGTGAAGATAGGCTGATGGTCCGTTTGGCGCAGAAAGCTTCCGTGCTGATAGGGATGCACCAATATCAGGAAGCCGAGCGGATATTGTCGGAAGTCATTCCTTCCCTTCGTGAGATGAAAAACCGACACTCATTGGGCATTGCCTGCAACAAGATGGGGATGACCCTGCTTTCTCAGGAGCGGGAAAAGGAGGCTATTCCTTATTATCGGGAAGCGGCAGACATCTTTGTCGCCATGGGTGATCTTCATAACGAGATGCACTCCCGTAGGGGGTTGTACGAGAGTCTTTGGCATCATCGTCCGGATAGTGCCAAGATGGAACTGGACCGTTTCAATGAGTTGAAGGATTCTTTGTATAGCAATGCCACAGCCGAGAGTATGGCACGCTACAATGCCGAGTTTGGTACTGACCAGTTGAGGATAGAGAATGAGATTCAGCGTACCCGTACCCGAAGAGTCATTCTGATAGGACTAGTAGGAGCAATATTGTTAGGTGCTGGAATATGGTGGCTCATGTGGCGCAAGTTGAAAATGCGTGAAGTTGCCTTACAGACTACCATTGAGAAGTTGCAGGAAAGTGAGATGGGAAGTTCTGAAGAAAGCAAGAAAGAGGAAAAACAGGAAACGCTGAATGCGGCAGACCGGAATTTCTTGGGACAGTTGGTGCTGCTCGTCATGCGAGGTATGCCTACGGGAAATCTTTCGATGGAGTGGTTGGCTTCGGAAATGTGCATCAGTCGCGGACAACTTAACCGCCGGGTAAAGGCCGTTACCGGCATTACATTACAACAGTATGTCATGCGTATCCGTATGGAGTATGCCCGTCTGTTGATGAAGCAATTACCGGACGTTTCCGTCTTCGATATATCCTGTCGATGCGGTTTCGAGGACGCCGCTAGTTTTTCGCGAGCTTTCCGCCGAACGTATGACCAGTCGCCTACTCAATACCGTGAAGAACTGCTGAAATAGCCCATTTCATCGCATTTTGCCTTATAATGCCAAGACCATGCACGATTCTGCATGGTCTTTTTTTTGTCGTACTGTTACCTTTGTGAAAGAAATATTAAGGCCTTTTAACTTCTTGTCGGGATGGATGAACATAAAGAGGACATACAGGACAAAGAACTTCGGCAGCGCTATGAAAATGCCATGGATTATACCGTCCGGCTGTTGGAAGAAATGGTTGGGGACGAGTCGTTGATTCGTTCCCTTTATTCGGATAGGGACGAAGAGGCTGAAAGGAAACTCCGCAATAGAATTAATGAATTTAATAAGAGAATAGAGAAATGAACGAAACAATGAACAGTTACGAAGCACCTCTGGTAGAGGTGGTCGAAGTGAAAGTGGAAGAAGGATTTGCAACATCGGGAAATCCGAAATTTACACCTTTTGGTGACGAACAAGATTGGAACTAACAAAGAGTGTCTAACAAATTAAGAGAAATTAAAAACAATGAAAAAGATGTTTTTTGCATTGGCAGCACTCTTGCTAGCCTTTACCGCATGTACTTCGGAAAACGAAGCAATGGATACTCCTAACAAGAAGGAAGTGAAAGTGACAGTGAATATGGACAAGCCTGGCTTTGGTGAAGATACGCGCGCTGAACGCACCGGTTGGGAAGAGGGAGACGAAGTCGTAGTGTATTTCGGTAGTCCTTTTTTCTGTTTAAAATTGACTTATAATGAAAGTACATGGACTAATGAGGCGTGGGTTGATGAAGAATGGGATGGTGGAACATTTACCCAAGGAGATTCAGATATACTGAATGAAATTTTCGCAGACTTTTTTTACGAAGATGAAGATGAAATTTCCAGTCGTGTTTGCGCCGTTTATTTCTCTTCAGGTGTAAAAGAGATTACTTTTGGACCAATCACTGCACGAGCTGCAGCAGGACCTGGCATAGAAGTTTTGAATATTGAAACTAAAGCAAGTGCAGAGCTTAAAGGTGAGTGTATCATGACTTGTGAAGATGGTATGGCAACCATAAAACGGACAGATGAAGGGTACGAGTTGATACTGAACATTACCATGATTCCACGAGTGGCACAATTCACTATCCGCGATTTAGATTTCAATAACTTCGATGATAAAGTACTTTCTGTTTATGGAACATTGACAGCCTATGCCGGTGCTATAATTAGAAATGACGGTTCTATTAAACCGAATCCGATAGAACCGGATGAAGATATTTTAGTCTATGATTGTTGGCCGCATTTTAATGAGGATGGTGTTTCTATCTATGCCAGCCCGTGGACGGAAGCAACAGATGTCATTCCACCAGTTTGTTTTGGATTTGGTTATTTGGATGGTTCGGATGAAGGACTGGGTTATAAGCGCGAATATGTAGACAAAACCGATTTGAAAAATGGTGATGCTGTGATTATGAACGGACCTTTTACAGCTGGTGCTGATAGTTGGGATGAATGGAACCCATACAATAATTAGTACCTTGCCAACATTCTATATTGCAAAGGAGGGTGTGCAGGGAGGTAGATTGGCTTCATTTTGCATGGCATTCCCCTTGTTCCCTCTCCCTTTAACTTTGCGATAGATAAAGAACTTTCAGTTTAAATTTAAATAAAGAAAGATATGAACGAAACAATGAACAATTATGAAGCACCTCTGGTAGAGGTAGTGGTAGTAGAAGTAGAAAAAGGATTTGCAACATCGGCAGCACCGATTGATGACATGCCTTATGGTGGCGAATGGAGCTAATAACTAAAAACATTACGAAAGATGAAAAAGATTATGTTATTCTTTGTTGTTGCCTGCATCATGGCAGCATGCAACAACGACAACGAAGTGTTGAACGAACCTCAATACATCACCGAATTCAAGGCCGATTTTAGTGCTGATACTCGTATGACAGTAAATCCAAGTGCAGCAGGTTTGAAGTTTACTTGGGAAAATGGCGATGATCTTTATGTATTCCAAGCCGATGATCCAACTGTGTACCAAAAGAGATATGAGTACGATGCAGCCACACAGACATTTAAGTTATCAACTGGTGGTTATGCTGCTATGGAAGCTGGTAAGAAATATTTTGCTACCAGCGATGTGTTCGCAGTAAAGCCTTTTACTATTGAAGAAGACGAGATTCATTTCAAGACAGAACTTTATTACACTTCTAAATACGATATAGCTGATATTCCGTTGATTAGCGATGTATTCGATGCTAAAGCAGACGGTACCATTGTACGTATGCACCATACCGTAGGCGTGGTAGAAGTGCCTGTTAAGTTGGACGCTGAATCTTCTTCAACAACCCTAAAGAATCTAGGTTTCTCTAAATCTGCAGGTACATTCATCGCTACACCTGCATCGCCCTATTTTAAAGAGGCAACCGATGCTTCTTATAGTTCATGGGCAAATATGGGCGACAAAGAATTAAGTACAACTACTGCCACCTCTATCTTTATCCCTATGCTTCCCGGTACATATGTCAATCCTAATTTGAATTATGACTACGGTAATAAAAATGGACAAAAAAGTTTAACCGGCACATTGACCGTAGAGTGTGGTAAAATTACTAGACTGCCCGAACAAACACTGAAATTACAGTAATGGAATAATATTGTATATTTATATATTTTAAAGAAAGGTTGCACTTCGGTGCAGCCTTTTTCATATCTAAAAAACAGGGGAATCAAAAGGATGGGAAAGTTTAGGATAATTCCTTGAAACGATTTTTCTTTGTGTTCTAATGAATGGCAAGGTTTTAATTGTTTGGCATTTCAATTCCTTGATATTCAGTGCAGAGTGCCGCAAGTGATAAAGTGAAGATGATATTTTTTGAATATTGTTTTCTGTTCTGAATGAAATTCTTTATCTTTGAAAATTGTTAGCGAAGCATTTATTAAATAGACGGATATGGTAACATTCGGACGTAAACTTCCTATTGGAATCCAGACATTTGCAGATATTCGTACTCAAGGATATTAGAAGAATAAAGCAAAATAAGAATAAAATGAAAATCAATTCAAACTATAAACTCCGCTCCATTGCGGGCGAAACCATTGTGGTAAACCAGGGTACAACGGGTACAGACATGACCCGTATCATTTCATTGAATGCTTCTGCCAAGTTGCTCTATGAACAGTTGTTGGACAAGGAATTTACATTGGAAGACGCTGCTAAGGTGCTGGTGGATACATACGATATCGGTGGCGAGCAGGCTTTGGAGGATGCGGAAAAGTGGGCGGATGCGCTCCGTAAATGTGGTGTCATCAGATGAAGAAGGTGGCTCTGAATACATCGGAACGGATGCTCTTTGCGCTGCTTAGGGCTTCGTTGCATCAGAAGGAGGCGGAACTAGCTTTCTTCCAACAAGTGTCGGAAGAAGACTGGAAGCAATGCTATCGTTTGGCTGCCAAGCAAGGGGTAATGGCTTTGGCATGGGATGGTGTAATTGCTCTTCCAGCCAATTTGCAACCACCTCGAGCATTGAAACTGACGTGGGGCATGGCGGTGCAGGATTACGAAGCGAAATATGCCCGATACTGTCGGACCATTCAGGAACTTTCCGCTTTTTATGCCGAGCATGGCATCGTGACGGTGCAGATGAAGGGGGTGGGGCTTTCATCCTATTATCCCGTACCGGCTCATCGCGAGGGAGGGGATATTGATATCTTTACTTTCTCGGCAGACAAGTCGAAGATGACGGATGCAGAGGCCAATCGTCTGGCCGATGAACTGATGAT
>JAEIGA010004142.1_pt1 | contig 22445 bp, 17 predicted proteins | sample 9270691 | NCBI WGS metagenome assembly JAEIGA01 (sample SAMN17057246, study PRJNA624740) | gut metagenome | biome: biome; isolation source: fecal sample | host: Bos grunniens | place: China: Xizang | collected 2019 | reverse complement strand
TATCTTACGGGCAATCTCGTCCATTTCCGACGGCATAGACTGCATTTCCGTTTTAATGAGCGCGCAAGCTTCGTCGACTAAGTCGATTGCTTTATCGGGCAAAAATCTGTCCGTAATATACCGATTAGACAAAGTTGCCGCTGCGATTAACGCGCCGTCTTGAATTTTTACGCCGTGATAAACTTCGTAGCGTTCTTTTAAACCGCGAAGAATGGAAATGGTATCTTCCACCGTCGGTTCAGCGACGAGTACGGGCTGGAAACGCCGTTCGAGCGCAGGGTCTTTTTCGATATATTTACGGTATTCGTCGAGCGTGGTTGCGCCGATACAATGCAGTTCCCCGCGAGCGAGCATAGGCTTTAACAGGTTGCCTGCGTCCATTGCGCCGTCCGTTTTTCCCGCGCCGACGATCGTGTGTAATTCGTCAATGAACAGAATAATTCCGCCGTCGCTTTTTTTGACTTCGGCAAGCACCGCTTTCAAGCGTTCTTCAAATTCCCCGCGAAACTTTGCGCCGGCAATCAGCGCGCCGATATCGAGAGAAAAAACCTTTCTATCCTTTAAAGAATCGGGTACGTCGCCCCGCATAATGCGTATGGCAAGCCCTTCGGCAATCGCCGTTTTTCCCACCCCCGCTTCCCCGATAAGCACGGGGTTGTTTTTGGTCTTTCTCGAAAGAATACGCACCACGTTTCGGATTTCTTCGTCTCTGCCGATTACGGGGTCAATTTTTTGCGCACGGGCTTTTTCAACGAGATCCACGCCGTATTTATTCAAAACGTCGTAGGTTTCTTCGGGGTTTTCGCTGTTTACTCTTTGATTTCCACGCACGGACGAAAGCGCAGATAAAAACCCTTCGCGCTCGATTGCGTAGCGTTTAAAAAGTTTTTTGACGGGTTCGTCGGCGGTATCTATCATTGCTAAAAACAAATGCTCGACGGACAAATACCCGTCCCCCATTTGCGTCATTTGCTCTTCCGCTTTTTGCAAGGCGAGAGAGAGTTTTTGCGAAAGGTATTTTTCTCCGCCTTGTACTTTGGGGAGTTTTTGAATTTCTTTCTCCGTTTCCCCTTTCAGCTTTAAAGGCTCTTTTTGCATTTTATCGAGTAAAGTAAAAATCAGCCCGTCCGAGCTTTGTAAAAGCGCGTGAAGAAGATGCAACTGTTCAACTGCTTGATTGCCGTATTCTTCGGCAATCTTTTGTGCGTTTTGCAACGCGAGTACGGTTTTTTCCGTGAAATTTCTTGCGTCCATAATTCTTACTCCTTAGCTTAGTTTGTTCATTTTATTTGTAAACTTATACGGAATTTCTTAAACGCAAAAAATAAACTTTTCGTAAAATAAATAAGTTAAGAAATAAAATAAGATTGCCACGCTCCACTTCGTTTCGCTCGCAATGACAGGTGGGGCGAGATTGCCACGCTCCATTTTCTTTCGCTCGCAATGACGTTTGGTTGAAAATCCAAAAGCTCCGTTTTTGATAGAATAACGCTCCTTGACGGAAGTTAGAAAAGGGTTTCGAATAGGCGGAGAATAGAATCGAAGAGTTTGCCGAAAACACCGCGCTTAGGATTTTCCGCGCTACAAAGACGGGACACCGAAAAGGTTTCTTCACAGTCGCGCTCTAAGGCTTTAATTGCGCTTGGCGTGGAAAAGAGTACCGCGTTTTCAAAATGGTGGTATAAGCTACGGTAGTCTAAGTTAATCGTTCCCACTACTGCCGCTTCGTCGTCGCAAAGCATGCTCTTAGAGTGGATAAAGCCCGGCGTATATTCGTAGATTTTTACACCCGCTTTCATCAATAAACCGTAGTTCGCTCGGGTTAAACGGTAAATGGCTTTTTTATCGGGAATACCCGGCGTGACGATTCGTACGTCTACCCCCCTAAGCGCGGCGTAGCAAAGCGTTTCGCGCATATAGTCGTCTAAAATTAAGTACGGAGTGAAAATCCAAACCCGCTTGCGCGCGGCATTGATTAAATCGCTATACACCGCTTCGCCCGTCGGCGTTTTATCGAGCGGGGAATCGTCGTACGGCTGAATCAGCCCTGCGCCTTGCGTGTTGGGCGAAGAAACGAGAAAATCTTGCACGGATTCTTTATCTTTTCGAAAGGCGTTCCATAAATCGAAAAACATCACCGTAAACGCGTTGACGGCGTTGCCCGTAATTTTTATTCCCGAATCCTTCCAATGCCCGAAACGGAGTTTTTCGTTTACGTATTCGTCCGCGATATTCACCCCGCCCGTGAACGCAACCTTGCCGTCTACGACGAGAATTTTTCTATGGTCGCGATTATTTAAGCGCACGGCGAACACGGGCACGACCCGATTAAAGGCGTGGCATTTGATATTTTTATGAATGGATTCTAAATATTCCGCATACTTCGGGGGCAGGGAGAACAAGCTACCGAAATCGTCGTAAAGGATACGGATTTGCACGCCTTGCTCGGCTTTTTCAAGCAAAATCGTGCGTAATTCTTTCCAAAGCTCCCCGCCTGAGAGTATGAAATACTCCATTAAAATAAACTTTTCCGCACCCTTTAACGCGCGTTTAATTTCTTCAAAGGTCTGTTCGCCCGTCGGGTAGTATTCCACGTTTCCGTCGGTATACGCGGGATAGCCCGCAACGTTGGTTAAATACTTCGAAACGACGAATGCTCTATGGCTTTCTTCCACCGCTTTCGTCGCTTCGTCCGTTTGCGTTAAGCAGTCTTTTCTCAACTCTTTCGCCGTTTCGATTTTCGCGTGCATTTTACGGGTGGGCTTGCCGTTGCCGAAAGAAAGATACATGATAATCCCAACGAACGGGAACAGCAAAATTAGAATAATCCAAGAAAGCTTGCCCGTCAAGCGGTCGGCGCGGTTGATAATCCCCACCACGAACACGACGGACGCCATACTGAACAAGCTCCGAACGATTGCGCTGGACGCTTCGTCTAAGACTAATAACAATAATATATATGCGGTGATTTGCACGAGCACGGAAATTGCGAACACAAAAAAACGGTTATACACGACGAGCTTATAGCTTCTGTCGTTTGCCACCGTGCGTTCTATCCATTTCCGTTTTCTTTCGCTAACTTTTTTCAAAAGTATTCTCCTTTTTCTTTTGTGGTCTATTATACTAATAAGGCAGTCGCGGATTTCGTCTTTCCCTGTCGGTTTTGCACTTTTTTTCTATTATCGAAGAATAGTATAACATAAAAAATCGGCAATTCCTACAACACAATTCATTAAAAACGTTTATTTACAATATTATAATCCCCGTTTGTTGTTAAACTATTAACGAATTATGAAAATTTGGAAAAATTTTTTAATTTTTTGCGTTAAAACCGTTGACAAATATATTTTTTTGTATTATAATAAAATCAGTTAATGAAACTTAGTCCTAATAAGAAAGTTTTAAAGACAAAAAATTGATAAGAAAAGAGGTTAAAAAGTTATGAAAAAATTCGTTTGTAAAGTTTGTGGCTACGTGCACGTGGGAGAAACCGCTCCTGAAGTTTGTCCGAAATGTAAGCAAGTTGGCGTGTTTGAAGAAATCAACCCGCTGAAAGGAACGAAAACCGAAGCGAACCTTTGGGAAGCGTTCGCTGGGGAATCCCAAGCAAGAAATAAATACACCTATTTCGCAAGCAAGGCAAAGAAAGAAGGCTACGTGCAAATCGCCGCGCTCTTTGAAGAAACCGCAAAAAATGAACAAGAACACGCTAAGATTTGGTTTAAGCTGTTAAACGGCGGAGCTATCAAGTCCACCGCAGAGAACTTGAAAGAAGCGGCAGACGGCGAAAACTACGAATGGACGGATATGTACGCGGGCTTTGCTAAGACGGCGAGAGAAGAAGGGTTCAACGAAATTGCGGACTTGTTCGACGGCGTTGCGGCGATTGAAAAAGAACACGAAGAAAGATATAAAAAGCTCCTTGCGAACGTGCAAAACAAGCTCGTATTCTCCAAAGACGGTGAAGCGGTTTGGCAATGCTCCAACTGCGGACATATCGTGGTTGGCAAGAGCGCGCCCGAAGTTTGCCCCGTTTGCAATCACCCTCAGGCGTATTTCCAAGTTAGAGCGGAAAACTATTAATTTTTCGTCAGCCCCCTCCTTTTCTCACAAAAAAGTAGGCTGAAATAAATTTACCCGACGGCTTTTGCCGTCGGGTTTTTACTTAATTAAGTTAGATTATGCGGGGAGTTATCCCCCTTTCTGTTAAAGGTTGTTTTCGACGAAGGTTTCGAGCGCGGATTGCGGGACGAAACCGAGATTATTCGCCGTAGGTTTGCCGTTTTTGAAAGCGATAATGTTCGGAATAGACGAAATGGAATATTTCATTGCCGCGTCTTCGCTTTCGTCGACGTCGAGCTTAACGAAAACCGCTTTGTCTTCGTATTTATCCGAAACGTCTTCATAGACGGGCGCTAACATTCTGCAAGGTCCGCACCAGCTCGCCCAAAAATCACAAAATACCGTTTTGTCTGAGTTTTCTAACAGTTCTTCAAGTTCTTTGCCGTTTACGTATTTTACCATAATTTTTTTCTCCTATTATTCTTTATTATTGGAGTTTATTTTGAAAAATATTCTACCGCTTGTGCAAACGCTACCTTTTCGCTTTCGCCCGTTTGCATATTCTTGACGTTGAACGCGTTTTCCAAAAGTTCGCTTTCCCCGATAACCGCTACGTATTCCGCGCCCAGCTTGTCTGCGTATTTAAACTGCGCTTTAATCGAACGGTTCATGTGGTCGGTTTCCGCAAGTACGCCGTTTTCACGAAGCTTGCAAGCAATCGCAAAGGCTTGTTTACGGCTCTCTTCGTTCATGCCCGCTAAATATACCTTAACGGGAGCGGGCTTGGGAATTTCTACGCCCGTCGCTTCCATTACCATTAATAAGCGTTCAATCCCCACCGCGAACCCAACGGCAGGGCAATCGTTGCCCCCTAACTGCTTAATAAGTCCGTCGTATCTACCGCCACCGCAAACCGTGCCTTGCGCGCCGATATTATCCGAAACGAATTCGAAAACCGTGCGCGTGTAGTAGTCCAAACCGCGAACGATACGGGGGTTGATTTCATACGCTATCCCCGCGAGCGCGAGATATTCTTTGAGCGTTTCGAAGTGCGCGGAGCAATCGTCGCATAAATAGTCGAGAATACTCGGCGCGTCGGCGTTGATGTTTTTGCAGGTTTCTTCCTTGCAATCGAGAAGGCGCAAGGGGTTCTTTTCGTAGCGGGCTTTGCAATCGAAACAAAGCTCTTCTAAATGCGAGCCGAAAAAGTCCTTTAACGCTTGGTTATACTTCGCCCGACAGGTCGGGCAACCGATAGAGTTGATATATAATTTTACCTTTAAACCGAGTTTTTTCAATAGGCTGTCGGCAAGCATAATCGTTTCCGCATCCGCATCTGCCCCGCTTGCGCCGAAAGTTTCCAAGCCGAATTGGTGAAACTCGCGAAGTCTGCCCGCTTGCGGGCGTTCGTAGCGGAATGCCGGCGTGATATAGAACATCTTTGCAGGCAAAGCCCCACTGATTAAACCGTTTTCGATAAACGCACGACCCGTGCCTGCCGTGCCTTCGGGTTTTAAGGTGATCGAGCGGTTGCCTTTGTCTAAAAAGGTGTACATTTCTTTCGTCACGATATCCGTCGTATCGCCTACTCCGCGCGCGAACAGCTCGGTGTGTTCAAACGTTGGCGTACGAATTTCTTTTGCGTTAAAAAGCCCCGCTAAATCCCGCGCTACTTTTTCCACGTATTGCCATTTATACGAGTCGGACGGTAAAACGTCCTTCGTGCCTTTGGGTATGTTAATCATAATCTTTTCCTTTCCGTGTTATAAAACGTATTTTTTCAAATTTCTGTCGCCCGTGAGCTTGGCAAGATGTTCGTCTACGTATTTCTTGCCGATATTTAAAGTAAATAAGGGATAGTCCCCGCCGGCGTTAAAGGAAATATCTTCTAATAAATATTCCATTACCGTATGCAAACGGCGCGCGCCGATATCTTCGCTCGTGGCGTTGAGTTCAACGGAAACTTCCGCAATCCGTTCGATTGCGCCTTCGTCGAATTTCAAATCGATATTGTCCACCCGTAAAAGAGTGCTGTATTGGAAGACGAGAGAATTTTCCGTTTCCGTTAAGATTTTAATAAAATCTTCTTTGGTTAAGCTTTTAAGCTCCACCGAAACGGGAAATCTGCCTTGCAATTCGGGAATTAAATCTTCCACCGCCGCCACGTGGAACGCGCCTGCCGCGATAAAGAGTATGAAATCCGTTTTAATCGGACCGTATTTGGTGACCACTGTACAGCCTTCGACGATCGGGAGAATATCCCTTTGCACGCCTTCTCTCGATACGTCCGCACCGCTACGGTTGCCTTTGCCTGCGATTTTATCAATTTCGTCGATAAAGATAATCCCTTCGTTTTCCGCACGGCGAAGGGCTTCGTCTTTGACGGCGTCTTCGTCTACGAGCTTATCCGCTTCTTCCGTGAGCGCAACTTCGAAGGCTTCTTTTGCGGGCATACGGCGTTTTTTCTTTTTATGCTGGAACATATCCCCGAAAATACTGCCGATTGAAATCGCCGCCCCGCCCGGCACTAATTCCATTGCTTGGGGAACGTCGATTACTTCGATTTCTACCGGTACGTTATCGTAGATACCTTTGCGGAAATCTTCTAATAAATTCGCTTCGAACACGTCTTTGGCAAGCTCGCCCTTTTCTTCTTTTTTCGCTTCCGCCAAGAGCTTGACGATACGGCGCTCCGCCGCTTTCGTGGCTTTGGTTCTCACTTCCGCTTCCTTTTCCGCTTTGACTAAGCGATAGGAACATTCCGCAAGGTCGCGTACCATGCCTTCTACGTCTTTGCCTACGTAGCCGACTTCGGTGTATTTCGTGGCTTCTACTTTCACGAAAGGCGCGCGAACGAGCTTTGCGAGCCGACGGGCAATTTCCGTTTTCCCCACCCCCGTAGGGCCTTTCATAATGATATTTTTCGGGGTGATTTCTTCGCGGACTTCGGCGGGAAGCTGAGAACGTCTATAACGGTTTCTAAGCGCGATTGCCACCGCCTTTTTCGCTTCCGATTGACCGATAATATATTTATCCAGCTGATTGACGATTTGCTTTGGAGATAAATTCATTGCCTTATTCCCCCTTTACCGATTTTTTCGCCGTAGACTTTTTCGCGGGTTTTTTCACCGCTTTTTCTTCCCCTACAACTTCCGAACGGATATTGTCGTTGGTGAACACGCAAATTTCCGAAGCGATTTTTAAGGCTTTACGGGCAATCGTTTCCGCGTCGTAGTCCGTTTCTTGAATGAGCGCGCGAGCCGCCGCGAGCGCGTAATTTCCGCCGCTGCCGATAGCGCAGACCCCTTCGTCCGGTTCAATCACTTCGCCCGTACCCGAAAGAATGAGCAAAGTGTTTTCGTCGGCGGTGATCATCATAGCGTCGAGCTTTCTGCCAACTTTATCGTTGCGCCATAAGTCGGCAAGCTCTACCGCCGAACGCATTAAGTTGCCCGCAAATTTATTTAACATTCCTTCGAAACGTTCGGTGAGCGCAAACGCGTCCGTCACCGAGCCGGCAAAGCCTAAAATGACTTTCCCGCCGTAAATTCTTCTGACCTTTATTGCCGTATTTTTGAAAATGACCGATTCGCCCATCGTCACTTGTCCGTCGCCCGCAATCGCGGTGACCCCGTTCTTTTTAACGGCGCAAATGGTCGTTCCTCTAAATTCCATAATCCTTACTCCTTAGACTGTTCGTCCGTTTGTTTTTGCTGTTCTATTCCTGCTTTTACCGCTTCTAAGGCTCGCTCGGAAAGCAAGCGATAGCGTTCTTTTTTGTCCTTTATGCGAAACGCAAGCGGGGTTAAAATCCCGTAGTTCGCGTTCATAGGCTGAAAATCCTTATTCGGCGTGGAAATATACGTTTGGAGCGCGCCCGTTATCGTTTCGTTTCCCAGCGTTAAGGGAGTTTGCCCCGTGATTTTTTCGTAGATAGCGCGGGCTACCGTCAAACCGCTCGCCGCACTTTCCACGTAGCCTTCCACGCCCGTGATTTGACCTGCGAAAAATAAGCGTTTATTATTTTTAAACGAAAAATCGGGATTTAAAACGGTGGGAGAGTGAATAAACGTGTTTTTGTGCATTACGCCGTAGCGTAAAAATTCCGCGTTTTTTAAGGCGGGAATCATAGAAAACACCCTTTTTTGCTCCCCGAATTTTAAATTCGTTTGAAAGCCCACGAGATTATACGCTTCTCCGCTTTCCGTTTCCTTTCTAAGTTGCAACACCGCAAACGGGCGTTTGCCGTCTTCCCCGAACAGCCCTACGGGTTTTAACGTGCCGTAGCGCAAAGTGTCTTTTCCGCGCGAAGCCATCACTTCCAACGGCATACAGCCTTCGAATATTTCCCCTTTTTCAAAGTCGTGCAGTATCGCCCGTTCGGCTTTTAAAAGCTCGTCGACGAACGCGTAGTATTCTTCTTTGGTCATAGGGCAGTTGATATAATCGCCCGTGCCTTTGCCGTAGCGATCCCCCGTGAACGCGCAAGACATATCAATACTTTCCGCCGATACGATCGGCGCGGAAGCGTCGTAGAAATGGAGCGCGCCCCCGAGCTTGTTTAAAATATCCGCCGACAGCCCGTCCGACGTAAGCGGACCTGTGGCAACGACGGCGTATTCACCGTCCTTAGGGTCGGGCAAGCAAAGCACTTCTTGCGTTTTTAAGGTCAAGTTGGGGCAAGAACAAAGTTTTTCGGTGATATACTTCGAAAACTTTTCTCTATCGACGGCGAGCGCAGAGCCTGCGGGGACTTTGGTGTTATCCGCAGCTTCGATAATCAGCGAGCCGAACAGGCGCATTTCTTCTTTTAAAAGTCCGCACGCGTTGGAATAAGGGTCGTTGCTTTTTAAAGAGTTCGAACAGACGAGTTCGCCGTAGTTCGCGCTTTCGTGCGCAGGCGTATATTTATTCGGCTTCATTTCCACGAGCGTGGTAGGTACGCCCCGAGAAGCGAGATAATACGCCGCTTCGCTTCCTGCAAGCCCCCCGCCGATCACGAGTACGCTTTCTTGTTTCATCATTCTTCAAACCCTTCGGGGAAATATCCCGTCCATTCGTCGTCGTAGCCCGTATACTTAGGTTCTTCCATTAACAACGGGGCTTCGTCGTCGGGTTGCGCGGGGGCAGGGTTGCGTTGAGCTTTCTTTTCGTCCGTTTCTACCTTAGGCGCACGAACGCGGTAGGAACAGTCTTTATTCATACATTTCACCCCACCGCGAGCCGTTTGCACGAGCGCGCCGCCACAGGTAGGGCATTTTTCGCCCGTAGGGATATCCCAGCTCATAAACTTACAGTCGGGATAATTCGAACAACTATAATATTCCTTGCCTTTTTTGGATTTACGCACGGTCATGGCTTCCCCACATTCAGGGCATTTGCCGACGAGCTTGGGCGGTTCGCCCGATTCCATAGGCAGGGTGGATTTACAGGTAGGATAGTTAGGGCAAGCCAAGAATTTGCCGAATTTTCCGTTCTTTTCCACCATATTTTCCCCGCATTTAGGGCAACGCACCGCCGAGATTTTCTCTTCGCCTTCGCTTAAAATGTTATGACATTCAGGATAGTTCGAACAAGCCAAATACTTGCCGAATTTCCCGATTCTGCGAATCATAAAATGCCCGCATTTTCCGCAAACTTCTTGGGTCAACTGATCGCCGTACGACGAAGCGGATTTGAGATTTTTTTCAAAGCCCGGATAAAAATTCCCGATCACCGCGTGCCAGTCCACGCCCCCTTCTTCGATATCGTCGAGCCTGTTTTCCATTCCCGCTGTGAAACCTACGTCCATAACGTCTTTAAAACAGCTTACGAGCATATCCACCACTTCGTAGGCAACGGGGGTGGGAATCATATATTTGCCTTCTTTTTTTACGTATTTTTGATTGAGTTTTGCGATAATCGTCGCGTAGGTAGAAGGTCTGCCGATTCCCTTTTCTTCCATGACTTTAACGAGCGACGCGTCGGTATAGCGAAGGGGCGGTTTGGTGAATTTTTGTTCCTTTTGCATAGAAACTTCTAACACTTCGTCCCCTTCTTTTAAATCGGGCAGAAGTTTTGCGCTTTCCGCGCCGTCTTCGTCGTCTTTTTTCACGTCTTGATAAACGGCGGTAAATCCTGCGAACAGCAACACCTTACCGCTCGCCTTAAAGATATAGCCGTTGTTTTCAATTTCCATTTGCGCGCTGTTATATTTCGCTTCCGACATTTGCGAAGCTAAAAAGCGTTCGTAAATGAGCTTATATAATTTATAGTGCTTGACGTCGAGAAGCTTTTTCGCGCGGTCGGGCGTCATATCCAAATCAATCGGGCGCACCGCTTCGTGAGCGTCTTGCGCGCCTTTTTTTGATGCGTAGTAGTTAGGTTTTTCGGGCGCGTATTCTTCGCCGTAAATTTCTCTGATTTTATCAAGGGCTTTCGCTTGCGCTTCTTTAGAAACGCGCACGGAGTCCGTTCTCATATACGTGATAAACGCCAAGTGGTCGCCGCCGCCCGTGTCGATACCTTCGTATAAGTGTTGGGCAAGGGTCATGGTTTCAGGCGCGGTGAAGCCGAGCTTCGTCGACGCGTCCTGTTGCATAGAGCTCGTCGTGAACGGCGCGGGGGCGTGCGATTTCGCCACCGTTTTTTTAACTTTGGATACGGTGTATTTCCCGTTATGGAGTTCGGACAATACTTTTTCCGTTTCTTCTGCTGACGACGGCTTGTATTTTTTCGTGCCTTTCTTTTCCAAAAGCGCTTTAAATGCCGAATATTTTTTCGGCAGGTCTTGAAGCTCCGCCGTTAAATTCCAGTATTCTTCGGGTTTGAACGCCGTGATTTCCCGCTCGCGCTCTACGATTAAGCGAAGCGCAACCGACTGCACTCTCCCGCCTGACAAGGAACGCTTGCCGTTTACGGACGTATCTTCGATTTTGCGGTTTAAAAGGTCGGAAAGCTTATAGCCCACGAGCCGATCAAGCACGCGACGGGCTTGTTGCGCGTCAACGAGATTATAATTGATTTTGCGCGGATTTTTCAGCGCGGCTTCAATGGCTTTGGGGGAAACTTCGTTAAACTCAATGCGGTTTTCTCCGTTTTCGTCTAAGTTTAAAACCGTTTGTAAATGCCAAGAAATCGCTTCGCCTTCGCGGTCAGGGTCGGTTGCCAAATATACTCTGTCCGCTTTCTTCGTGGCTTCCGTTAAACGGCGAATAACGTCTTCTTTCCCTTCGGAATTGACGTATTTCGGCTCGTAATTATTGCGAATATCCACCCCGAGCGTATGCACGGGCAAATCGCGGATATGCCCTGCGGAAGCGTCTACGCGGTATTTGCCTTTGAGATATTTGGAAATGGTTTTTGCCTTTGACGGCGATTCTACGATAATTAAATCCATTCTTCGTTCCTTTTTATACTAAACTTTCTTTTTTACTTTGATTGCCCGATTTTCACACGGGCGCGTAGCGGTTTCCGCCAAGTTTGACGACTACGCCTTTGATTTCGAGCAACGAGAGCGTTGCCGTTAATTTAAACGCGGGGATTCCCGTATTTTCAGAAATTTCGGAAATATGCGCTTCCGTGCGTTCCCGCAAAAAACCGACGATTCTTTCTTCTTCGCCGTTTAAGCTCGGCAAAGCCTTGCGGGCGGTTTCCCGCTTTGCGGTTATGCCCAAACGAAAGAAAATATCTTCTGCGCTTTGGGCGAGAAACGCGCCGTCTTTAATGAGCTGATTGCAACCCGCTCCGCTTTCTACGCCCAGCGAATAAGGCAAGGCGAACAGCGGTTTTTTCGATTTTTTAATATAGTCTGCCGTGATGAGCGCGCCGCTCTTTCCCCCCGCCGACAGCACGAGCCCGCCTTCGGAAAGCGCCGCTAAAATTTTATTGCGGTAGCCGTAGAAAAACGGAAAGGTAGGCGTTTGCATAGGGTAGGGAGAAATTAACAGTCCGTTCTTGGCTATCTTATCAAAGAGCGGGAATTTATTGCGGGGCAACGCAGAAAAACCGCTTGCAAGCACGCAAATGATTTTACCGCTTTTTCTTGCGCCGTCTATCGCCGCGCTATCCCCGCCGTCGGCAAACCCCGAAAGGATTGCAAATTCTTCCGATAAACGTTCGCTCAGCTCCACCCCTTTGCGATAGGCATCAGGCGAGATACGCCGAGAGCCTACGACGGCAAACTTGCGCGCCCGTAAAAGAGCGGGATTGCCTTTCGCATAGAGAACGAGCGGACTATCGGGCAGAGCGCAAAGCTCGTTTGGATACCCGTCTGCGCACGCGCACAGGGGGATAATTCCCAAATCTTGCAATCTCGACGAGAGTTTACGGAAGTATTCCCCGCCGTCCGTTAAAGAGCTCTGCATAGTATTATATACGCTTTCTTTGCGAAAATCAATCAAAATCTGACGAAACTTAGAAAAATTCTTGACAAGATTTACCGAATTTTCCGCTTCGGCAAGTAATTTTTTCTTTTCTTTCACGCTAAGCGGAAAGGAATCCAGCCAAATATATCCCTTTTCTTCTGACGTCCATTGCATACCTTTCTCCTGTTTTTTAATCGGGCATAGAGAGCTTTGCGCCGTAAGTGCGGTAAGAAATCGCTTCGTAGAGATGCTCGGGCTGAATGGTTTCGGAAAGCTCTAAATCGGCAATCGTCCGAGCGACTTTTAAAATGCGCGAACGCGCGCGTGCGGACAAGTTCAAGGCTTGGAACGCCGTTTTTAAAATTTCTTCGCTCTCGTCGCTGAGCTTACAATACGCTTTGGTTTCCTTTTCGCCCATTTCTGCGTTCGTCTTAATCGCGCTGTCTGAAAACCGTTCGCGCTGTATTTTTCTCGCGCGGTCGGCGCGAAGTTTGACTTCCGCGCTCGTTTCTTCTTTCTTTTCGGATAACAAATCGTCGTATTCTACTCCGTCTACTTCCACTTGGATATCGATACGATCCAGCAAAGGTCCTGAAATGCGCGCGCGGTATTTTCGAATATCGTTAGGCATACAGGTGCAACGGCGTTTACGGCTACCGTAGTTTCCGCAAGGGCAGGGGTTCATGCTCGCGCAAAGCATAAACGACGCGGGATAAGTGGTCGTTCCGCCCGAACGGGAAATAGTGATTACCCCGTCTTCCAAAGGCTGGCGCAAAGATTCGAGCGACGAACGCTTATATTCGGGCAATTCGTCTAAAAACAACACTCCGCCGTGCGCTAAGCTAATTTCGCCGGGATGCACCGTTTTGCTCCCCCCACCGCAAAGGGATACGGTGGTTGCCGTGTGGTGCGGAGAACGGAACGGGCGTTCGGTGATAATCCCGTCTTGACCAAGCGTGCCTGCTACCGAATGGATTTTCGTGATTTCCAACGCTTCGTCGAAACTCATATCGGGCATTACCGACGGTATCGAACGGGCAAGCATGGTTTTTCCGCTACCCGGCGGACCTACGAATAAGATATTGTGTCCGCCTGCAACCGCCACTTCCAGCGCGCGCTTGGCGATCGGTTGACCTTTGATAAAGGATAAATCTTTCGCGGTTTCTTTCGCCCCCGCTACGAACGAAGACGGAAGTACGGCGGTAAGCGGTTGTGCGCCCGAAAGGTGGTTTACGACTTCTTTTAAGCTGTTTGCCGCGTATACGCTGACCCCTTGAATATACCCCGCTTCCTTTTCGTTGGCTTTGGGTACGATAAAGGTTTTATAGCCTTCGTCGCGCGCGGCGATAATGGCAGGGAGTAAGCCCGTGATAGGACGAAGATCGCCGTTTAAGGCAAGTTCCCCGAAAAAGATAACGCCGTCCGTTTGACAGTCGAGTACGCCGTTTGCGATAAGTAAGCTTACAGCTATCGGTAAGTCGAAAGACGAGCCTTCTTTTTTCACGTAGGCAGGAGCAAAGTTTACCGTGATACGGTGCAAAGGAAATTCCAGCGCGCTGTTTTTAATCGCGCTACGAACCCGTTCTTTGGATTCTTTGACCGCCGCGTCGGGCAAGCCTACCATATCGTAGGAAGGAATCCCTTTGGAAACGTCCGTTTCCACCGTCACCGCAATCCCTTCTAAACCCGAAAGCGCGTAGCTTTGTACTTTTGCTATCATTTAGCGTTCTCCTTTTGCCTAAGTATAAAAAGCAAAATCCGCAAAACGTGCGTTCTTGCGGAAGTTGCGAGAAATTATTTTCTAAAATATCCGTTCGTGAGTATGCTCGTCCAACTAAATATCTTTGCCGTTTGCGCGGACACCGCATAGCCGTACAGGCAAGGCAAGGACAGCGCGAACGTTGCCACCGACAGGACGAGTATTGCCACGAAAACCATTTCCGACGGGGAAACTTTGCCCTTTTCGTAGCCTTTGAGCGCAAGCAAGGAAAGCGGGATAAAGCCGAGATAGAAGGCTTGGAACAAAAGAGATGTTCCCGCGTTTGCATTGCCTCGAACGAGCGCGGAAAGCAAGCTGGCAACTACTCCGCCGAGCAAGATAAAATACGCTCTGCGAAGCCGAAGCGCGTTTTTATCCGAACGCTTTTTTGCAAAGTCAAGAATGATTTTCACCGTCGCAAACGCCAAGCTTGCAAGGCTGACTACGCTTAATACGAGGTTCGCCAACGCTTGCCAGCTTAAATAGGAAGACGAGCCGACTTGCACCACGCCGTTATATAAGGTAGCCGATTTTAAAGGCAAGAACCACGCAAACGGGGTGATAGCGTTCGTAGCCGTAAACTGCGTGGCGTTGACAGCAAAGCCCGAATCGCCAAACGATTTAAACATTAGCGTTAAAATGCTGAGCTTGGGGGCGGTAGGCGTATCGTAGATTTTCACGAGCGCGCCGTAAGCGCAAACGCCCGAAAGGAGCAAAAGCAAAAACGCAAACACGATAAACCCGATTACCGCAAAGCCCCAGCTCACGCGGAGTTTATAGCCGTAGTCTTTTTGCGCTTTGAGTTTTTCGACGTTGACGAATACTTCTTCACCGTCTGCGGTTTGGATTTTTTCTTCTTTGCCTTCGGCGTTCTTTACCGCGAGCTTATACGAAAGGCGTTGACGGCGCAAGCCGAATCCAAACAAAACGAACACGCCCGCAAGAGCGAACACGCTCGTCCAGTCGCTCACGAGCGCGAGCGAAGCGAACAGACCAGAAAGCAGGATATTCCACGCGCCTTTTAACGAACGGCGGGAAATTCCTTTGGAATAGAAACGGTGCATAAAATATAAACTGCCGAGTAAAAACGCCGTAATAAGCGCGTAGGGAGAGCCGAGTCTGCCAACGGAAACGGCTATCCCGCCAAGCGCGAACACGAGCGCGAACAGGAAACCGTATTTTTCGTCCTTAAAAATCGCCGTACCTAAAAGCCCTAAAAAGAGAAGGGAAAGGGTCGTTGCGAGCAAAGAAGGCAAACGGAGCGCAAAGGTCGTTTCTCCGAAGAGAGCAACGAAAGGTGCGACGAGCAAAGTCGGCAACACGCCGAAATCGCCGTTTATATTATATTTACTGCCTTCTATGGTTTTATTCCCGCTAAGCAGGGTATGCACGGCAGTCATGGAATAAGCTTCTTCTTGGGTAAAATTGTATTTTGCGGAATTTTTCCAAACGAAAGAGTCCTGCGCGTCCAACGATTTCAACACCGACTTTGCGTTAAAATCTGAATTATCCGCCACCGAAAACCTTACTTGATTGCCTTTATCGGTAAACGCTACGAGTTCGATAAGCTCTAAATTCACCGTTGCGCTAAACGAGATTTTTCTCACGTTTGAAAGGGCTTTATTCGTTGCAACCGCTATCCAATTATAGTTTGCGCCCGCTCGGCTTTCTTCCCCGAATACGTTCGCAAGCGAAAGGGTTGCAAAAGACGTGGACGGCGTTGCCGTTGCCGAAGAGCTGGTGCTGGTTTTAACGGTGATAGAAGCGCTTTTCCCGTAGTCGGTGTACACAGAGCCGACTTTGATATAAAGGTCGTCAAGCTTTTCCCCACTTTTTATATCGGCGTTATAGATGACCGTTTTGCCCGAAGCATATTCAAACGAGTCCCCGCTGTTTTTTACCGAGCCGATCGTAAACAGTTGCGCGATAAAAAACACCGCGAGAAGAATGATAAAAGAAATGGTAAATTTATTTTTAAGTTTCATAGACTGCCTTGTTCTTCTTTTTTAAGAAGCCAAACTGTTTTTTCTTTTCTTATATTGTACAAAAAAACGCAAAAAAAGTAAACCGAATTTAGCTTACTTTTCGTGATTTTAGAGTTTTTGCAAAAAAATAAGTTCGCCGTTGACTTTGGGCGAACTCATTCTTACCTGTTTTAGGTGTGTTTTTTAGATTTTTTCTTTAACCTTAGCCGCCTTACCCGTTAAACCGCGCAGGTAATACAACTTAGCTCTTCTAACCTTACCCTTTCTCACGACCGTGATAGACGCGATTTTCGGGGAATGAAGAGGATAGGTTTTTTCTACGCCGACGCCGTAAGAAAGATGGCGAACGGTGAAGGTTTCGGAAATACCGCCGTTTTTCTTTGCGATAACTACGCCTTCGAAGTTTTGAACTCTTTCCTTACCGCCTTCGATAATCTTGAACCCTACTCTAACCGTGTCACCAACGTTAAAGGAAGGAACTTCCGCTTTAAGGCTTTCTGCGTTGATCGCTTCAATGATTCCTTTCATTAGACTCTTTACCTCCATTATTTACGATACGTTCATAACCTGCTGTGCGAGTCCTCGTCGCACCCAAAAAGGCAGCGGAACGCTCGAAGTCTTGATTATTATATACGATTTTTTATTCTTTGGCAAGCGTTTTTGCGTTATATTTACAAAATTTTGAAAATTATACGATAGAAATTATGACTAAATACGCGTAATACGCCACCGCGCCCGCCGTCAAAACAACGCCTTGCCAACGCTTGAGCTTATGCGAAGGCAAATACGCAAACAACGACAAAAGCGACGCCGCGCCGAGCGCGATTAACCCGTCAGTCAAGAAAGATACCCCTTCGGAAGAGAAAGGCAAGGGCATAATCAAAGAAGAAAGACCCGCTACCATTAACACGTTGAAAATGTTGCTTCCCACGATATTGCCGACCGCGATATCCGTTTCCCCTTTTTTCGCCGCCATTACGGAAGTGATAAGCTCCGGAAGGGACGTCCCGATTGCCACGACGGTAAGCCCGATTACCTTTTGGGGCACGCCAAGCTCCGCCGCAATCGTTTTCGCGCCTTCGACCGCAAGCATTGCCCCGCCGATTACGATCCCAAGCCCGACAAGCATTGCCACGACTAAAAACCACGTGAACGCTTTCATTTTTTCATACCAGCCGTTAAAACCTTTTTTGGGCGTTTCTTCTTCGCCTACGACTTCGTGATTTTCCAGCGCAAGTTCTTGACTATCCCGCTTTTTCAGCGCGCCGACTACTAAAAACACGGTGTACGCAACGAGCAAAGCTACCATAATCGAGCCTTCCCAACGCTGAATGGTATCGTCGAAATACCCGAAAAGCACGATTAACAAAGACGAGCCGAGCAAAACGGGCAAGTCGATTTTCAGCGAATCTTTTTGCACGGGCAAAACCGCGATAATCGAAGAAAGACCTAAAATCAATAAGATATTGCAAATATTGCTTCCCAAAACGTTGCCGACGGCAATGCCTACGTCCCCTTTCACCGCTGAAATCAGCGAAGTGGCAAGCTCAGGTGCGCTCGTGCCGAACGCAACGATAGTAAGCCCGATAACGAGCGAAGGAATACGGAGTTTTCCCGCAACGCCCGCCGCACCGTCAACGAACCAGTCCGCGCCCTTGACGAGCATAACGAACCCAACAACCAAAAATAAGATAGCTAAAATAATCTCCCACATAGAAATTACTCCTTATAAAATTATTTTATTTTTTAGCAAAAAAAGAAAGACTTATACGCAAAAAACACCTTTTTCAGGCGTTTTGCGCATAAGTCTTGTCGTTTACGATTACACCTTGAACGCTTAAACGGGCGTTCCGTGTTGTAGATATAATCACTTTTTCAAGCCGACTACTCCCTTACACCAGTATAGTATAGCAGAGACACAAAAAATTGTCAATCGTTTCCATAAAAGTTTTTGACAAAAATATTTTTTTTCGATATAATAAAAGCAACGCACCTTAAAAAGGAAAAAAATTATGACGAATTTACTTATTCGCGCTTTTATTAAAAAATCCGACCCTGCCGAACCGAAAACACGCTCCGCGTACGCTTTTTTAGCTTCGATTACGGGGATTTTATTAAATCTTTTGTTGTTTGCGGGGAAATTGACGGTGGGGATTTTGTCCTTTTCCGTCGCCGTGATTGCCGACGCGTTTAATAATTTATCCGACGCGGGCGCATCCGTCGTCACCTTAATCGGGTTTCGGCTTTCCAACAAGCCCGTTGATAAAGAACACCCCTTAGGACACGGCAGATTTGAATATATTTCAGGGTTTATCGTGGATATGTTAATCGTATTAGTCGGGTTCGAACTACTGACTTCTTCTATTGATAAAATCGTAAACCCGTCTACGCCTGAAGTTGGGAAATGGACGTTTATCCTGCTCGGCGCGGCAATACTCATAAAGCTTTGGTTGTTTTTCTTTTATCGGAAAATCGGGAAAATTATCTCGTCCGCTTCTTTAAAAGCTTCGGCGGCAGATTCCCTTTCCGACTGCGGTACGACCGCGCTCGTCGCGCTCGCTTCCCTTTGCGCGGCGTTTGGTTGGGCTAAAGGCGTGCCTATCGACGGGATTGCGGGTATCGTCGTTGCTTGTTTGATTTTGTTTACAGGTGTCAAAGCCGCGAAAGAAACGATTGATTTACTGCTCGGCTCTCCGCCTGATAAAAAATTTATCGACGGCATTTACGCGTTCACGAAAGGATATCCAGAAATCGTAGGGATTCACGACGTAATGGTGCACGATTACGGTCCGGGCAGGCAAATCGTTTCCTTTCACGCCGAAGTTCCGTCTGATTGCAATATCAACTACGCGCACGAAGTGATTGACAAAATGGAGCGGGATATGTTTGAGAAATTCAACTGTATCGTCACCGTGCATCTCGACCCGATTACCGTGAACGATAAAAAGGTGAACGAAATGCGTTGTTTCGCGGAAGCTTGCGCAAAGGAAATTTGCAAAGATTTTTCCATTCACGATTTCAGAATGACGCAAGGCGAAAAGCACACGAACTTAATTTTCGACCTACTCGTGCCTACCGATTGCAAAATCAAGGTAGACCAAGCCGTCAAGCAGGTGGCGGAAACTATCAAGGCGAAAAATCCCGACTGTTTCGCCGTCATTAAAGGGGAACACCCGTTCGTATAAAAAAACTCGACCGATTTGGTCGAGATTTTTTTAGCGAATAAAATTCATAAAAATCTTTTTTTCTTTTTGCGGTTCTAAGCCTTTTTCTTTCCCCGCTTCCAAGCATTTCAACACCCACGCCATATTGTTGCCCAAAATACGCATGGTTTGCAAGCCTTCCGCATCCTGCGCCGCTTCTTCTGCCGTATTACCGTGAATTTCGTTCCAGTAATTCGAGCCGACGACTATCATATTATTGATAGTAAAATACTTATTGATAACGTCAAAGGTGGTGCTTGCGCCCGCGCGCCGACAGCTGACCACCGCCGCAGCAGGTTTATAGGCAAGGCTTCTTCCACCGCTATAAAACACTCTGTCCATAAACGAAACGAGCGCGCCCGAAGCGGAAGCGTAGTATACGGGCGAACCGAACACGAACCCGTCGAACTCAGCGGCTTTTTCAACGAACTCGTTCACGCCGTCGTCGATTACGCATTTTTTGAGTTTTTTACACGCCCAACAGCCCTTACAGCCACTCGTTTGGTTTTGCCCTATCCAATAAATTTCCGTTTCAATCCCGTTGGCTTTCAAGGCTTCTGCCGTTTCTTTCAACGCCGTGTAAGTACAGCCGTATTCGTGATGACTGCCGTTGACTAATAATACTTTCATTTTACTTTTTTCTCCTTAACTCGTTTTAGATTTATCAATTATAATTTTTGGTTTAGATTGCCACGCTCCGCTTTCGTTGCGTTCGCAACGATAAGGTATGGGTCAAGGGCAACACCGCTTGCCCCTTGTTTTGGGTATTATACCATATATTTTTTCTTCTGGCAAGGGTTTTAAGGGGGTCAATCTAAAAGGGACAGGCATTGTCTAAACGCCGTAGGCAGGGAAACTTGCGTTTTGATTTCTTCTACCGTTCGGTTTTCAAAGGGAGCGCTCTCCGCTTCCACGAGCAGGCAAACCATTTCCCATTTTATGTGCGTGAAAATATGCGCGAAAGTCTTTCTGTTTTTAATCGTAAACGCGCCTACGCCCCAAGATTTTAAAATTTCTTCGGGGGTTTTGTTTTCTATCGGCTCAGACGGGAATTCCGTCATGCCTTTTAATACCCCTGCCGTGCGTTTACGCAACGAAACGCCTTGTGGCGTTTTAATCAAAAACACGTATCGCCGTTCGGATTTTTTCGACTTTTTTTCAGGCAACACGGGGTATTCGCTTTGCGTGCCGTTTGCAAACGCACGGCAAATACCTTTGAGCGGACAAACTCCGCAATCGGGCGTTTGCGGTTTACAGATAAGCGCGCCAAGCTCCATTAGGCTTTGCGTGAACGCCGAGCATCTCTCCCCCTGCTTTGGATAAATTTTTAAAAGTTCTCTTTCTAAATAGGTGCGGTAGGCAGGCTCGGAAATCACCGTCGGGTTTTCTGATAAACGGGAAATCACCCGAAACACGTTGCCATCCACCGCAGGGGCGGGAAGCCCGAACGCTATCGAACGGATTGCCCCGACCGTGTACGCGCCGATACCGGGTAAGTTTTTTAAAGCCTTTTCGTCGGACGGAAATTCTCCGCCGTAGTTTTCCACGACGAGTTTTGCCGTCTTTTGCATATTTCTCACTCGACTGTAATACCCAAGTCCTTCCCAAAGCTTTAAGAGTTTTTCTTCTTCACAGTTTGCAAGGTCGGCTATCGTGGGCAACGCGCGCATAAATCGGTCGTAGTATTCCTTAACCGCTTCCACGCGGGTTTGTTGGAGCATAATTTCAGACACCCACACCCTGTACGGCGTGGGGTTTTTCCGCCAGGCAAGGTCGCGTTTATTCTTATCGTACCAAGAAAGCAAGGGGGCAGGTATGCGTTTAAATTCAAAGTCCGTCGTTTGCATTTAATTGTTCCCTTCCTGCGCTTGGTTAGAAAAAAGCTCGTCTAACGATAAATCGCAAGGATAATCGAGCGAGATAGGCAAAGACAAAGAAGAATCTTCGCCCACGAACGTCAAGTCCGTTTTCCCTTCGCCGTCCGCTGTGATTAAGCAGTTGCCTATCCCCACGAACGCGCCGGGATAACCGCCGAAAATACTCTTTAATAAATCTACGCCCGTAATCACGCCAACGCACGTACCGTAGGTTTTTTTTAAGAAAGGTTTATAGATTTCTAATAGTCCGTTTTCTTGCGTTTCTAATTCTTCCAGTCCGTCCAACACCAAAAGCAAACGGGGGTATTTGTTCCCGTCGTCTTCGCGGAGCTTTAACAGTTCGTCTACGCTTTCTATCGCGCGGGATACGTCGGTAAGCGAACGGATATAAGGGACGGTGATATCTGCGTTTTTCAAAGAAAGAAGCTGAGCGTAGGCGGGATTAGGAGAAAGCACTAAAACGCAAAGCCGAGTTTTTTCGTAAAGGTGGGCGAGCGTGAAAAGCAAACGCTTGATGAACTCGTCGCGTTTTGCGCCCGTTATGCACAAATGGTTGGCTCTGCCCTTTTTGGAATCGGCGTGTGCAACTACGATTTCCCCCGCTTCGTCTACGCCGAGCGGTAAAGCCGTGCGAAGCCGTTCAAAACGGTCGGGGTCGTCCATTTTTATATTTTGTAAAGACGAAATAAATTCTTGCGTTTTCATGAGTCGTATCCTTGTCGTTTTTCTATATTATATACTATTTTCAGCCCTTTGTCAAGCTTATGAGAAAACGCACGCGTACGTTCGCGTGCGTTTCGCTTTTTAATATAAATCGAAATAACTTTCTTTATCGAACTTAATTTCCACCGTCGTTTCCACGCCCTTTCTTTCCACCGTGAGCTTGGCTTTATAATTGAGCCGTGCGTCGAGCAATAAATCGCCTACTTGGTGCAAACGGGTAATGGCAAGGGTGTTTACCACCGTTCCGTTGGCATCAAAGAGCGTAATGGATTTTAAAATATCCCCTTCTTTCAACAAACCGTACGCCGCTACCCCTTTTTTTAAAGGCTCTGCCACTTGGCATTTTTCGGTGATGACGAGCTTGCCGTTTTCGTTGATGACCGCTTTGGATTCTATCGTTTGCACGGAAATTCCAAGCATTGCCCTTTTTACCTGTCCGTTGTTCGCAAGAGCGTTGTTCATTACGGCAATCGCGTTATTCACAGGCAACG
>JAEIGA010004141.1_pt1 | contig 22454 bp, 15 predicted proteins | sample 9270691 | NCBI WGS metagenome assembly JAEIGA01 (sample SAMN17057246, study PRJNA624740) | gut metagenome | biome: biome; isolation source: fecal sample | host: Bos grunniens | place: China: Xizang | collected 2019 | reverse complement strand
TAGACTTCATGACCTGCCTCGCGGAGTCTTGTGACAACCTCTGGATAATACACATTCCTCCAGCTGCTTGCTACATATATCTTTGCCATGATATCTTCTTGTTATTTATTGTTTTCCATTTCCGCTTTGAAGACCTCGTATGGAAGGTTCGTTAGAAATGAAATGGAGTCCATATAATCAGCATCTTCCGAGCTGACTATCATATAATCATCTCCGAAGCACTTCAAAATGTTGCGAAGAAGGATCTCTTCTAGATTAGCTGTGTCCGGCTCGCAGAAGATTTCCAGAAAACCGTCCTTGCTGTGGCAAGTGTGTCCAATGCGAGTGATGTCGCTCTTTTCTACTTCAATATTCATAGTCATAATTTTTAGCATGTGTTATTATTGCCTATCATTTTCATACTGGTTAATGCATCGATCCAGCTCTAAAATTAAGGATGATGCATCACTAAATGTGTTTCCAGTATTCGACGATGAAGTGTCTAAGTCTGTATGTAAGTTCATGCCAACTATCTCGGAAAGGTTTGTCTCTCCATCGAACATTTCAATTCTATTTGTGTACTTCCAAACAAATACGTAGTCTTTATATTTGAACCTAATGTTCCATCCATGGTAGAATCTCTGTTTAGAAGAATCCAAATATGTTTTTGAAATAGAATCAATTAAACTATCGTCCTGCAGTTTGTTTAAGATTGAATCTCGAACGTCATGAGTCAAAATTACACCCTCGCTACTAGGATATATGCTGAATCCATCATATATCCATCTGATATAGTAATTGTCCCTATAATTGCTCTCTAGTAGCAGAGATATGATGTTTGTATTTACGAGCCGATAAAATGCCGTGTTTCTTTTTTCTTCTATATCTACTAGTTTAGGTAGAGTATTAATGTCACACCCAGTAAGTAATTTGTCAATAGGATATGCATAGGTCTCAACCTTTAAAAGGATATTATTCAGCCAAAGGTTAGCTGTGTATCCAAATATAAACTTATCGTTTCCTGTATAGGAGGCTATTTGGTTGTACCAATCATTGCAATATGATAGTATTATTCTATTTGCCTTAGAGTCTACTCGATAATCTGTGGCTAGACCATCGATATCAAATATCTTCTTTGCATTTTCGAACTTCTCGTCAAACGATTCCCACTTAATCTTGTTATCTTCATTAAGATATAGGAATCTAATCGCACCCCTAAAGAATGCATGTTTCTCTGCTTCCACAATGGCATCTTCATCGGGACCTAAAGAATCCGGATGGTTCTGCTTGTGTAATATTTGTTTTGCCTTTATAATCTCTTCATTAAATCTTCCGCAGAGAGCTGTTTTACCTTCTTCTGTATCAAGCCCAGCAAGAGATTTATAGACTCTGTGAGGGTTTTCTATCTTGTCAATATATCTTATCGCCTCCTGCATCTGGCCGATTGTTCTGATCAGTTCTCGTCCATGTCGGTCGGTTCCAGAAGTTAGATTCCATACGAATCTCATCCAGCGAGAAAGATGTTGCTTAATATCCTCCTCATCACCAGTTTTATGAACAAGGAATTTACAGATGCCGTAAAATATTACTCTTTTTTGCTGGTTAATAGTAGTTATCGCATAAATCTCATTGTCAAGATTGTCAACAATTTTATTTGGTTTGTCGTTATCTTTATCTATCTCGTATTCCGGAATAAAACAGAAATCGTTATCCCAAGCGCACTTGAAATTATCATTCTTCAGTTGTTTGAGATTCCTGAATATAGTAGATAGCTCTTCTAAAAGCTTGGTACTGATGTGTCTGCGGTAGCTGTCAAATGATTCAAAGGCTACTTTCCTATCCAAGTCTTTAGGATTTTTTGTATCATTGAAATATGAGTAATCGGCATTATCTGCTGCATTGTCTTCAGTCAATATGTATCGGCCGTCATCATTTTTCTTCGTTATTACTAGATTGTAAAACACCCTGTTGATGAATGCAAAAAACACCTCGTCAACACAGTGAGTAATATTTGCTCCAGACTCTTTCCAAAATAAGTCAGTCCACTCATTATCGATAAGTGATGCATACCTAACTGCTTCTTCTTCAGAAATGTTCTCTATAATCCATTTCATTAAATCTGCCTTGAAATTCTCAAAGCTTGTAAGAGGCTTACCTCGGGCATTCATCTTTATGTATAGATCATCCGATAACGGCATCTCTTTGGTTCCTATTGTCATTTGATGAAATCCAATAGGACAATCTACAGAGTTTTCAGCAATAAGTCGGTCGAAATACGCGTTAAGTACCTCAGGGCCATATTTGCCAAATAACTCATCTATACCATCAGTGATGTCTACTTGAGTCTTCTTGTCATTGATTTTTGTACCACACAACATTCGTAGCATGGATTGAATAGTTGGGTCTTGTTTCCAGGCATCATAAAACCAGGTCTGTTGCTGTATGAGATCCAATAATGGCGTATTTTTATCTTCTGGTTGAGACTCACATTTATCATCATGTGGTTTAAACTCACAGAGTTGTTCGCAAAACTCACGCGATGACACTCGAGTTTCATACGTAAATCTCTTGAGTACCTGTTTGATGTTATCATCCTTAATGCGTCCCGTCTTGTATGCAAGATACCAATGTAGGAGCCACAATGTAGTCAATCTCTGTTGACCATCTAGCGGATACATGGATTCCTTGGAATTCTCTACTCCATAAACAAAATCAAGAGTCAGCCCTTGCCCATGATTATTATCAAGTGCATCATTAAGCTCTTGGAGAAATTTCTGTCTTAATGTCTCCTTGCCTAGTCTTCCTTGAGCATAATCACGTTGGATGATAGGAATAACGATTTTATTCCCCCGAATTAAATTCCAGAAAGAGATGGTGTTGCTATTTTGTTCCATATTTCACCTACGAGAGAAAATCATGTAATACTTCTTCAATCTTAGCTTTATAAGCCATTGCATCCTTTTCAGTCCATGCACTCAAAGAGTCCGGGAGATCTGTATAAGCCTTGATGAAAACATTCTTTGTGCATGGTGGAACAAATGCAATCGCAGATTCAGATTTGTCGATTTCTATTGTTCCACTTTTTTCGTTGAATGTAACTTTTGCTTTATGTCCTTGCTCCTTGGATAACAGACATATTCGTTTGATAGGGAACGGATCGTTATGATATTCTTCATTCGTTGAAGAATCTAGCAATGCGTAGTTCCACACCTTTTGTTTATCAATGCCTGTTAGAGGATTAATGTCTAATTTCGTTATTTCTTCTACCAGTGACTTGAAATCACCCTTGTTCTGAGTGATGAAATCATTAATGTTTACTTTAAGCTCACTAGTTGGTGGTAGGCAATAAGCCACTGAAGCTAACCAAGCTTTCTGGTTTTTCTCGTTATCTAGGTTGTCACCAGAGTTGGATGCGATATGCTCGACTTCCCAGCCCTTTCCATTTTTCTTTTTACCTTCCTTTTTAAATAAGTGGAATGGGAACTTATAAAATGTACCGAGCTTATATTTCTCATCTTTAATGAGTTCGAGGTTCTCGTTTATAACGCTTTGTACGTTAAAAAGGATTAAGAGAGGTCTGCACTCGGTTTTTTTCTCTCCATCTTCTCCATAAACTCTTTCGAGGTCTGAACAATTCTTTAATTTTGTCTTAATCAGCTCAATGAGTTTTCCTTTAAATGAATTTTTATCGTTTTTGTATAGCTCAATCAACTTATCGAGTTTCTCCCCGTGATGAATCAGGAAACCGACATAATGATAGAATTCGAGGTTGTTATACCACTCTTCAAATATTTGATAATATGTTTTGACCTTTTTCCAAGTCTTTCTAATCCATTCAGCGTCAATCTCTGATTTGTTATTTTTGAAATGCTCGTAGAAGTACCTGAAAGTCTTATGCTCGTCATGCCCTAACTTATCATATGCTCCGTAATCTTTCTTTTCTCTTATCAGATCGAAAATGAAATCTATGCGTGTAGGTTTAGACCATCCAACCTCATGCAGAAAGAGCCAAAACTCTTCGTTCTGGAGGGCATACTCAATCTTATCCCACTCTGATGCAACCTCTATCTGCTGCAATCTTACGCTTTCTGAATTAGTATCTCCGAAATTGGCCTTGTTTAAAAACAAAGCTTTTATTAGTTCGGAGTCTGTAAGCGCAATTTTACCGATATTTAGTCGAGTGAAAACGCGGATCGGGTCAGCCTCCTCAGTTTCGTACCATATAAATTGTACTTTGCTCTTTAAAACGGATAAGAAGCCAGCCTTGTCCACTTTGTGTTCATCGAACCACTTTGAGACAACTTGGTATGTTTGACAGATGTGAAAATAGTCGATGTTAGAATCTTTTATCTTACCATAGTCGTCACTATTCCTAAACGCTTCTTCATGAAGACTGTCTAATAATTCTTTTGATCCTGGAATATTGTCGTCATTACTGTCGCTTCTATGAGTCGCATACTCGATAGAATACTTGTTCGGCAATTTAGGTTCAAGATATGATAGTAGGATGTGTATTGTGGTTAGGCGTTGTTGACCGTCAATGACATCCCATGAACCTTTGAGAATAGACTTTACTTCATCTATGCTATTGGCTTCTTTTATTGAGTCAAGCGTAACCTTGTCTCGAAATTTAACCACAAGTGGCTGAATACAGTAAATCTCTTCTTGGCTTCTTGATTTATTGTCCTTGAATTCCAAGATGTCATTCAATAAATCTATAACTTGCTGTTCCTGCCACCTGTATCCACGCTGATATGTAGGGATAAAAAACTTCATCCCGAGCAAATCATTTATAGAAATTAGCTTTAAGTTATTGTTGCCCATAAATAGATGAATAGTCTTACTCTTTTATTCAAATGAAATATTCTGCTCGACTAGGTCAAGAAGATCGTCGATATCCTCGTATGTCTTTGCAGTTGTTAAAATGGTAAACAGCTTGCAGCCAACGCCGACCTCACGTTCATTCTGAGAACCAATCTCTGCACAGATGAAGTTGCATGCAAGATTATCTTCTGTCGGCACTTCAAATCCAAATCCGGTTGTTCCCAAGAAATCATATTCGCAGATTGGGTCTTCTTCCAGCTCGGGACTAATTTCACCAATAATCTCTTCGTATGTTCCGCCTGCTTCCATCAAGGCGTCTGATCCTTCCGGCATTGGTCCATAGCTGATGATGATTGATCTTGGATCACCTTCTTCAGCAGAAATTTCAATCATCGCACATTCTCTGCCATCAGGCTCGATATATGTTTCAGTTGTTGCATCCCATATATCAGGTATTTGTATAGAAATGTTACTTATACTAATTGTCTTTGTGTCTGCTTTCATTATTTTCTAGAATTTCTTTTTTACTAATATGTCCTTGTGAGCCTTAAGAAGTGCAGTTGGCTCCTTGTCATTAACCCTAATGAAGAGCATTAGCATATCTCTCTTGCTAAGGTAAACCTTATCTATGTTTTTCTTCCACCATTTATAGAACTTGACAGGTTCATTGTCATATACCACCTTCGCTTCAACTTCTGACGTATAGCCCGGGAAGTTGATGCGAAGACGAAGTCCATAAAGGTCTCTGATGTATTCAAAGTGTTCTTTCTGCAGAATATGCAACAGCTTAGACATTGTGGCAGCCTCCATGCGTAAAGAGAATTTTCTCCTCACTTTGTCAAATTCTACAGGGTCCTCCTTTATCCAATTAAGAATGGTTTTAGTTTCCTCACCAATTGTTAAAAGTCGGGTATTTGTATAGAAGTCATTCTCTACAGGAGTAAAGATGTTTAAAGTGGTATTTGTGCTAGAATTTCTAGTAGCATCCACTTCAACATGCTTATGGTTTTGTTTGAGATGGCGAATAATATCAATATGAGCCTTTTCGGTTCCAGGGTATTTATCCAAAAGGTCGTCGTTTGAAGCTCCCAAGAAGAAATCTTCTATGAAGTTCCACCTTTGCTCATTGTCAAAGGTATGCAAGAAGAAATGGTCAAACAACTCAGTACTACTTGAGTGTCGCTTCATTGTCTTCTTGAGCAGAATATTCTCGTACTTTGCGTTAATGTCATTCTGTATTCTCAGAGGGTCGTTGATACGAATGAAGATCATAGGGTTGTCGCCACCTCTGCTTTCGAAGGTCATAAGTCCCATGATTTCAAGGAGACTACCTAAGCGGATATATTGCTTAAGATTTTCGTGTCCAGTACTTGCATACTTGACACACTTTTTGATATCCTTATCCTTAAATAGTTTACTTAATCTTACAAGAAGCTGGTTGAAATAGTGGTTATAATTACTATTAAATACTCTATATTCAGAATCTTGTTTAATGTTCTTTTTTCTTTGCAGAAATGCACCTGCTTCAATTTCGTCAGGTCTGATTGCTCGACCTGAATATGAAGATAATATAAAGTCAACTATTTCAGAGCATAAGTCTTTGTTGCTTATATGATTGTTGAGCTCACTGGCAAATTCCTTCTTGGTAAAATATGATCCGCGAAATATGTTAAAGCAAAATTTAATGCTATTTAGCACAGATTCTAACTTATCATATACAGTTTGGAATTCATCTTCAAGATTGAAAATGAGTTTCACTTGTGGGTGTAAATCGATGTTCTCATTAGCCAGTAGGTCTCCGTTATAGAAGTTTCTTTTAATCAAAGGGAAACTCTTATCGGAAAATTTGCTTTGCCATATGTTGTCAAGATTAAGCTCTATATAGTGGCGATCTGCGTGTGAATAAAGAAATTTAAAATCGTTAGGATAGAGACGTTTAAGATTCATTATACCAATGCTATTGGTATAAGCATAGACCTTTACAAAGAGTCTTTTGGGTCTTGCAATCAAAACGTTGAAACGATATTTTGCAAGATAGTCTTTCTCAATCATCATTAGAGCTGTTGTCACTTTTTGGTCGACATCGTCTCCATCGTTAAAGAGGTATGAGAAGTCGTCAGTAGATACAAGAAGATTCCTTTTCCTGTCCTGAGCAAGATAAATCTTATGAATCTTGTTAAGAATCTCCTGTAACTGATACTGTTTAAGAGAAGACATTCCATACAAGGTCTTGCTATATCTTTGGTCTTCGAGAGCATATGAGAGAGCTGCTACGCCGTTGATTTCCTTCGCTCTAGCAGCACGGCCAATCTCCTGAATATAATCTGGGAGAAGTCCAGAAGGTGCATGATGATATACAACCTCGATATCAGGGATATCTACTCCCATACCGAAGGCTTTTGTACAAACCATTACTTTCCGTTGTCCTGTCCTGAATAGGTCGTATGCCTGAGCTTTGTTTTCGGCAGCGATTCCTGAATGGTAGGACACGGCTATGTCTCCGCAATCTTCTGCTATTAGTCGTTGTTGGATGCGCTCGATATGACTTCTATAAGGAGCATATACAATGGTCTTGAATCCTAGTTCGTTGATGTTCTTAATGAAGGCGACAGTCTCCTTTTCTTTCTCGGCATCATAGTTGGATTTAAATTTGTCGTGATTGTCTATCAAGAATGATATGTCGTTTCTTTTCACTTCTCCGATAAAGACATGAGGATCATGCATATACAAGCTGCTGATACTGTCAAATACCATGTCGTTATCTCCACCATAAATTGCAGTAGCGGTTACAGCAACCATTGGGAACTTAAAGTTATGGTATTTGCGCATTTTGTCTATATATTGTCCAAGGAACCAGTAGTCTACACGGAAATCGCGTCCCCATGTTGTTATGAGATGCGCCTCATCAACCACAAGAAGCCCTAATTTTCTTTCTCCAATAAAGAAGGAGATGTCGTACGAGAGTAAGAGTTCCGGTGAAAGATAAAGAATATCAATCTCTCCATTCTTACAGCTTTGTATAATCCGATCTCTATCAATGAGGCTTAACTCGCTGTTGAGATACTGAACTTTTTCGAACCCTCTCTCCTCAAAAATTTGACCGACCTGGTCCTTCATTAGGGCTATCAGAGGAGAAACAACAATTGTTACATCATTATTCGAGGAAACATAGAAGGCCGGAAGTTGGAAAAGAAGTGATTTACCTGCTCCAGTAGGGGCGGTTAAGAATAGGTCTTTTACATATTTCCCATTTCTGGCGTTGTTATATTCCTGTATAATAGTCTCTACAATAAGAGCCTGAGATATTGAAATGATTGTTTTGTCAAATGCAGGATTCTTGTAAACGCTCAAATTTCTGAAAGAGGCACCATCTCCCCAGTATCTTTTAAGGAGTGCAAGGGTCTCTTCTGACGGTGTGAAAGACTCTGTTATGGCTTGTTCTACAAGAGTAAATATTTCACCACCAAATTCCTGTAGTATACTGTTAAGAATTTCTAATTTTGTGACCAGTATCTTGTCCTGGGGATGTTTAGGATTGTGTTTGACTACAGCTTTTTTGCAGAAGTTGCCGTCTTCAAGGCAGGAGTTAACAAAGCAGTCAATGCTGAATGGGTCGCTGATGCTGTCAATAACAGATAATTCTGCTTCACTCGAGTAGCTTGAGAGTGGCTCTCTAGACTTCCAAAGATCCACATATTTAAAATTTCCCACAAGGCTCTTGTAGGAGTAGTAAAATTTATCCCCAATCTTTCTTTGTTCTGCCATATATACTGGCATATGCTCCGGACGGGTCTCAAGGTTTTCAGATTCACTTCGCTCTATATAGTCATGCTTCCCTAGCGGAAGAAGGGAACGTAAATTGTCTCGTATAATAACAATTCTATTGGCAAAGATGTCAAGAGACATGTAATTGCCAATATAGCTTATTTGTGCATAGGACAAAATCTTGTGCTGAACTTCGCCAGTGAATGGCTGCAATAATATATTGATGGCCTGAGCAAACCATATCTGATTGAATGTGTTTTCATTACCATCGATTAAGAATGTATCGTAATCATAGATTTCATTCTTAAATTCATCGATTTCAATGTACTCATTGATTCCAAGGAAAACAAATATTGGATCAGTAATAGTTGTGGTTTCTATTATTGATCTTACCCTTTTGGTAAATATGCTTTTATTCATAGCTATCTTAGTTTGCTCATTATGTGTAGAACTATTCAAAATGACTCAAGTGTTGGGCTGAGTAATTCTTAATGTAATTCTTTAGCTCTAGAGATTCTATTATCCGAATATCTTTCGCAAGACCGATAACGAATCTGCCAACCCCTTCCATACCATAGACTATAGTGTCTAGAATCCATTTGCCCTCATTGTTCTGAAGGTCCTTTTCAGCAAGGGGATACTCTTCAATGAGTAGATTCTTCGCCATCATGCTAAGTTCTAATTTGATATGACTTGGTTTATAACCGCTTATACGAAAACAGTCTGTCATACTTTTACGGTGCATTTCCTCATTGCTCCAGGGTTCATCTATAAGTTTGACTTTGCCTATCCTAGAAATCTTGAAAACTCTGTTTTCTTTTGTTTCAAGGTCGAAACCCCAAACATCTATGCAGTTTGTTGTGAACTCAAAAGGTTCAATCCTTCTATCTTTAATCTCTCCAGAATGTGAGGATTCATATGACTCTAAAATTACCTTTCTCTTCTCACGAACTGCGGTACCGATCATCTCTATATGAGTAGATAAGTCCTTTTTCTGCACATAGTTTATGATGCTTGTGCTGTTGTATACAGCTGAGAGTTTCTTTTTGAGGTTTATCTTGAGAGCATTGGTAGAATCAAGGCTATCAATAAGACCGTTTAGAATGTATGCTTCCTCCTCCGAAAAGTATATTAAATCCTTCAGGTCAATATAACCCTTAGGCATTTTTCCGAGACGATATACATTGCTGTGTAACTTCTCGACAACGAAACCGCTATCCTTGAAGGTATCTATATATCGATATATAGAGCGGTATGAGATACCTAGACGTTCGGCAAGTTCGTCGATCGTATAGTTCTTATTTCCAGCCAGCATCTTCATAAGACGCAGAAGGCGTTCTATTTTAGGTTGATCCATAAGATTGTCTGAAGCCCTTATTAAAGAGTCCCTAAATTGAAGGCTATATGGTATAATCTAAGCCCTCAAGATCGATTGTGTATAATATTTTGATAATGTTTTTAGGGTAAACATTATTTTTAAATGAAGATTCTACAATTCTAGGGAATGACTCGTCAATAGTGTATTTACGTCTTTCTAACACAATGTATTTTCTGTCTCTGATACTATTTCCTAGGATAAATCCTTTAGATTGAAGTTGGGACTCAAGTGTGCTTTCATTATAGCCGGCCTTAACCAATTCGTCCTTTAAGTCATTTATGGAAAATCCTTGCTCTGACGCCTCCATACGGTAGAACCATAATTCTAAAGGCTTCTCACTATCAAGTTGGAACCTGCTTGAAATAGTAACATTGGTCTCAGACTTTTTAATTGTTGACTTTACCTCGTAGCTGTTTGTAGGTGATTCAATGTCATGACTGCCAGCATGCGATGCTGTCCACTGAATAGAATTATCTTTGCTAAATAACTCCTTGAGTGCCATCATCTCAGCTATGATATCATAACTATTCTTGGATCCAACCCTATTGCCGAGCATACCAATCCAACCATTCCACCAAGCAACTGGTGATGAAAGAAGTGTTTGTCTATTGTCTCCATTTATACCAGGAGTTACGAAGCTTGCTCCAAATTTTGCAAATTCATTTCTAAATGCCTCATCGCAGCTAGAAAGAGCGATATATTGCTTGCCCAAATTACGAAAGGTCTTTAATGTTATTTGAGCTGCTTCTTCGTATATTTCTTTCTTAACGTCTGCTTCTATTGCAACACCGTATTCAACGCCGTTCCTAAAAGTATATGCACCATACTCATTCGGTAGTTTTTTAAGCGGACGCATTCCTTGAATATGCGAAGCAAACTGCATTCTGATTTCTTCAATTAAATTTTCCATGGTTATAGATTGTTAGTTATTTCTTGAATTATTGATTCAACGTAGCCTTTAATTCCATTCTTTACTAAACATGGATCTGTTACTAGACTTTTTGCGGTATTAAGACGTAATATTGCACGGAATAAGTTATCACTTCCGTGAGCGTGTTTTTTCTTAAAAAGGAGTATTGATTGCTCGTTGATTAAACTATATTGAAATATTATTTCACGATATACGTCAACGAATGTTCCCTTCTTTCCAGTTCTCTCGACTATACCCTGTATGGTGTCGCTATTATACCTTTTAAGCAATAGTATTTGTTGTGTCTTTTCTATAGAATCGTGAAAGGTCAAGTGTATATACCACCAAATTGTTTTAGGCCAAAGTCTATTGGATTGTTTCCAAAAGTAGTTGTCATTATTAACTCCCCATCTCTCCGCTACAACGTCAGGTACTACACATGAGGCGATGTATCGCCAAAAGTCATCGTTAGCAGCTATTCTTAAGTTGAACCAAGTCTGATCACTTAAATATTTGTATAGTCCAATACCAACAAGGACATCAACTACATACTCTTTTCTATCATACTTGGCACTCTCTATTTTAGCTGAGCTATATAAATCTTTAATCGTAGCTCGAATGTTGCTGTATTCTTCATTCAATTCGACAAGTTCACCGCTACGCCTCCAAGTATCCAAAGCGTCACGTGCTCGGTCTTTGCTAAACCCTTGTATTCTCATAATCTTTAATGTTTTTGTCAATGAAGAGTCTTACAGACCTTGAAACTGTAATAGGTGAGCTAAAATCCCAAAGTAGTATATCTCTAAAGTATGATAAGGCCTGAGCAACACTACCATCTTCAAAATCTAAAAGACAGTCGAAATTATCATCCTTTTCGTATGCCCTTACAGTTTCGATAACTGTAGCAATGGCATTGCCCATTATTTCATTTAAAAGTTGCTGACAAAAAACTCCACTATCTCTCTTTACTAGGAGATATTTAGGGTGAGCTCGGTTAATGTTAATTGAAACACACTCAGAGAAAAGATCTATAGAAGGATCATCGATATTATACTCGACCTCCCATAAAGCCTCTCCTGGTTTATTAACTTCACAAATTGTGAAGAAGGAACCTTTACCGTCAAGACAAATTGTGAAATTTTGTATCTCGCCAAGTAAGGTGCCTGGTGTATTAGCAAAGTGCTCTTCACCGTCATTTGGAGTACCCTCTTCTTGGATATATAAAACAAGTGAGAATCCTACCTCGCCTCTTAATTCTGCTATATCAAAGTGCTTTTTACACTTTACAGTGTGTGATATATCAAGGTCATTTTCGAGTATTGCAAAAGGTATAGTGTGGCGTCTTCTAGAGTCCGATGAATACCAGGATAATGCTAAGCCAATTTTTGCATTATGACAAGCGCAAGCATACTCCCATGCTTCTTCAATATCGTAAAGTTTACCGGAGTTTTTATACGATATCTCCCACTCAAATATTAAGTCATATTCATCAGCATTCCAATATCCTTGTTCGTCCGATAATGAAGATGTAGATGAGTCTGGCTCGTTTAGAGTTAATGGATGTACTTTACCTGCACGAGAGTATTTGATACACGGAGCAGGTATAGTAAAGATGTCTTTCGAACGTAATCGAGTAAGCACTGGGTACAATGTGATATTCTTAGCCATTCTATTCTGGTTTTAGGATAGGCTTAACGGTCTTGTCAATAATTTTTATAGTGAATGTTATTGACATTTGAAATGTATGCTCAGAATTCAGAGATACATTTATTCCATATGCCGTACCATTGCTGGTCTTGTTTAATTTTAGTGTTAATAATGAATCAAAGATGTTGTCATCAGAGCTATATATTCTCCACAACAAGGCTTGTTCTTTGCCATCAATCTTTTCTAATCTTACAAGAATTGAGTCTATTTCAAAAGGTAGCCTTAGGCCATCATTTTCCCAAGATATTGCACTGATTTGCTTACTTCCTTCGCTGCCAATGAAAAGGTTTAGATTGAAATCCTTTAACTTTCTTATTGAGCGAATGTAGTATGTGAAGTCCATAGAGTTCTCAAAATAGCTTGTGTCCTCTTCAGATAGTGCTATACTGATCGACTTATGGCTTTCATATTCGAGTCTAGATTCTCCTCTCGGCTTTCTAGATGATCGAGTTCCAAAACCTTCTTTTGGAAGAATAAGGTCAGCCATAACTTTCCCCCAGCCACTATCAACTTTTACACTATTATTGTCTTCTTTTTTCTCAAATGCTTTTGCTAATTTATGACTGGTGTTCTTTTTTATATTCGTTATAATGTCTGGTCTTTTCCCATGTCCAGTATTATAGTCCTCCCATGAATGATGATCTGCTAATTCGCTTTTTCGCACGTATTCCTCCAGTGTTTGAACACCCCCATCCAGAGTGTTGTTGGAGTTGAGAACAAATATTGCTATTAGGTATTTGTCTTTATCAGTAGATGGCACTTTGTTTAACCAATCATCATTCCCTTTATAATTGACGATTAATCCGGGCATTCGACAAAATGCCATTAGAGGCTTATTCAACTCTCCCTCATGAGTATCTATGTCAATATACATGTAAGGAGAATATTTACTGTCAGAATCACGTATACCTAGCGTTTCTCTACCTATGCAAGAGTAAGCAACATGGCCTGAGCAGCTTTCGGATAGATACTTCCTTATGCCGATTCTTTCTACTTGTATGTCAAAATCATCAATGTCATCATCCTCGTTAAAGACCTTTTTGCCTAAGTGAGCACTATTGTATAGATTTTGCCAACATAAGAAAATAGGCTGCATATCAGACCTTCTTATGAGTTTGTTATTTACGTATAATTTCAGATAACGCCCATAATGATAGTCTTTGTTGTTAAGTCTAGGAAAATACCATCGTTGGACTGCTATGGTGAGGTATTCGTCAATACTATGCATCCAAGTTGGTACAATCCTATTTCCGCCATTTTCCTCTGAATCTTCGTCATCCGTTCTATTGTGGCATAGTAATCTAGCTTCGTCAATATATGGAACAATTACAATTGTTCCTGTCTCTTTCTCACTAAAAGGCTCTATCCCAAAAATATTTAGATATCTATTGATTTCCTCTTCGTTAGTAACTGGCTCTGTTTCGGCATCTGTAACTTTGTTGCCCCACCATGCAATACCAGTATTACTAGTATTGCTATCTTTAGGAATTATTGCATCTTGAGAGTGCTCATCTTCTACAATACTTACAGCGAAACGGGATTCGAAATCTTGGATGTCGTCATTCCAAATTCGGCTATAGTATGCTACGAGTCCAATACCTATTCTAAAATAAATGGTTTTTCCAATGCCCCACGACCCTCCGGCACCTGCTGTTTCTTGAGGTTTGCAGATGTCATACACGAGTTTAAGAAGATTACCATACTTGTAATCTTTCACATCGCTCATTCTTAGTGGGCCTGTCAGACCAATAGTGTATTTGTCTTTGACAGCAAGGAATTTGGCATTTAATTGTGGAAACCTCTCGTTTAGTGCCTCAGTCGACCCCTCTAATATCTCATTTAGTTCACTAGGACAAAAACCACCAGTAAGAAAGCTGACTTCTACAAATTTTTTGTATTCAGCTTTCTCACTAATGTTGTTACCTGCGTCTAAGCAGTTCTGCACAGACTCCCTTACCAACAGATCTAGTATCGGAGTATGTTTGTCTTGGTAGAGTGTCATTAGGGAACTGCCCGTTTGTGACATTCTACCAAGCTTTGCAATCTCAATCTTCATCACTTACATCGGTTTCTTCATTGTTAACACCAATCTCCTCGATCAGTACTGAAACAGTTGCTGTGTTATTACTATACTTGCTTTCTCCTGGTATGGTCAAGCTGATTCCAATAACATCCTCTTTAGCATCCAATGGGCATCTTTTACCATTTGTTCCAGTTGGCTGAGAGTCTTTATCAACTACGTATATAAGAAGTTGTGGTGTAGAAGAAAGTCCAGCTTGTTCTCTGAGTTCAAATGCATATTTAGACTTGAAGTTGAGCACCTTGTTTTTGATATTAGCGTCGCTAACAGTGTCGAGGTCAATGTCAGCAATTATATCTTTTGGAACTCGAAGAGCGCCGATGCTTAATATTCCATCTTCCTTGCCTTTTATTACCTGTGCACGAGATACCTTATGTACACCCACACCTTTTTCAACTTCCCACAAAGAGCTACTATCTGTAGCTTTGTTCTTTCCGGCCAATACGACATTCCAGTTTTCGATGCTGCCTTCGTCTGTCATCTTTTGAATCCAGTCAATCATGCTGTCAATGTCCTGGAAGACTCTTTGGCGTTCCTGGAATGAATAAGCTTTGAGATATTTCTTAACATTGTCGAATGTGACATTACGCCAAATTCTACATCCCGAGGCATGTGGGTTGCTCGCCTTTTGAATTTCGGGCTTGCCTAGGCCGGTAAGAAAGTTTCTAGTGACATCAAGATTTGACTTCAGGACGTTGTAGTCATTGTCAAACATTTGAGTCTGGGAAGAAGCGCCACTAAAGTCTCTATCTGTATCTACTGCTTTTTGCATTCTATTCTTGGCAACAATACGCAAGAAACTTACGCGTGGAGAATTCATTATCCTCGGGCCATACTTTGAAGGACTTATTCCAAAGGTTGCCATATGGTGAATCTCATCTCTTAGACGCTGGTCTAAAAGAGCTAACCATTCAAACTGTTTTTGTGTATTTGACGTTATCCACAAACGAGGAAGAAGCTCGTATCCTTTGCGATATCCGAACCATCGGCCCATCTGCATTAATGTGTCGGATTGCTTGACTGAACGCAAGAAATATGTGCTTATTAGGCCTTCAATTGTGAGGCCTCGAGATAAGGTTGCACCACCGACAACAATGAATATTGGAGCAGGTGTCGGCATTTTACCCTTTTCTGGATACATTAACCTCACCATTGCATCATTGCTGGTGCCATTGTTCTTGCAGTTATCTATACACAAGTGTATGCCTGTATGGTATCTTGGTTTCTTCGTTGTGTTAGATAAAGGAATGTTTGAAATTCTATAATCTTTTGTTAGAATGTTTTCTATTTCACTCTTTATGATAGAGAAATCCGGGTAATCCTTGATGTTTTCTGGTTTAATACCATAATCTGGGTATTGATCAAGGAAGTCGCTAAACGAGAATGTAGTAGTTTCTTGTTTCCAAATTTTTTCGCAGTTAGATATGATTTCGTCATTTGGAGTGTTTAGACCCCATTCTTCAATTGCTGTTGCCACGTTTGCATGGTGGCCTGTGTTCTGACTTGTATGCACTAACATACTTATTGGTTTATTGTGCTGCCAATATCTTAAACAAGCAGCACCACATAGGAACCAACTAATAGAGTCAATAAGACTCTCGGGCAGTGATACCATATGGCCCTTGTGGAGCTTGGCAAATGCATCCAAGTCCGCCTGATTTATGTTTCTAACGATGTCGAGACCTTCATATCCACTATCTTCGCATCCAAAAATCTGCTGAGGGCCGAAGTATTCATCTGAAACACTTAAAGTCGCGATAAAATCCTTTGGATATAATGACTCAAGACCTGATTCGTTTAGAACGTTCGCATATGGAGTTGCAGTATAGCCAATATAATTCATGCATTGGTATTGCGATCTGCATTCTTCTCCATCGTGCGTTTTGCCATTAACAAGATTTGTAATTAAAGCATTGATTGCTTTTCGCTCGTTTGAGTCTACATCAGCTGTATTGATTCCAGCTTGATCAGCTTCATCGTCAATAACCAAGATCTTCATTTGCTTTTGTGCTTTGCTATCTTCTTGTAGCCATAACAACAATTCTTTGAGTCTTGTTTTATTTTTGAGACAAACCGTAAAATATCGATGAAAGCTATCGGAAAAACTTTTTCTACTAGCTTTCTCTATAAGTGGAGAACGTGAGCTGGGTTTATTAAGTGTTTCCCATATTATTCTAGTGCCGTCTCGATGTAAATCATCGTACAGTCTATTTTCTGTCTGAACCCTAAGATTCTCGATAGTACCAGAAAGTATGATGAACATATTCCAACCACAGTCTGCTGCCATAGCCATAAGAGCAGCCATGTTTGCAGTTTTTCCTGATTGGACGTTACCGATGACAAGTCCCTTTATAGGCCCGGTAGAAGTAGTGTCAAGACTTAGCTTCCTTAAAATACTAAGGGTGGCACGTTCTATCTCATTGACAGTCTCCTCCTTAAATCCGTTTTCAGTAAGCCCTTTCTTGTATGTCTGCCAGCTTGATTGAGGATCTTGTGAAACTCTAACTGTGTTAATTTGATCTGTCCCATGAATAATTGCTGCTCCGCTCTCTTCTCCAAAGCGGATAGTTGCTTCTTCTGCATTTTTTTGCTCTAGTACAACTTGCTGCCATTCTTCGATTGTCATAGCTGGCCAGTCGTCTTCGTCAACTCTTGTTTCTATAAAATCAACTAAAGCATCCTCATCTTTTTTGCATGCAAGCATAAGTTCGTCCCACGATGCCTGTTTCTTGGCATTTTCTCTTTTATTTCGAATCCATAATATTACAGGTTCAAATTCTGGATCGTAATATTTCATAATGGTGGTTATTATTCTTGTGATACAATTTGTACTCCGCGGCTTGTTCTAATAAATGTATGCTCATTATGCCAATCTAAGTACGGGAGCATTTCCTTGTCGAGTTTAATGCTTTTTGTCCTCAATAAATCAAGGCATCTTCTATCGTTATTTCTAAAGAAATCAGATAGAATCATTCTTCCGTTGTTATCAAAGGTAAGATAGCCGAGATCAAAAAGCTTGTGGATGGTAGGGGTCATTGTCAGACCATTGAACTTATCATATTGTTCTGCTTGGTTACATTGTGCATATCCTTTTATGTGACAAGCAGTTAATAAATTAGGGTCTGTTACATGCGTCACGACGCAATATGGGTAACGATTGAATACTTGCTCCCTATATTTTTCTTGCCCTTTTCGAGCGGCATCACCTCTCTCATCCTTAAGCTGCTGCTGTACCGCAGCATTTGTTTTTTTCGTTCCAGTTATTACACCACCATAAAATGGCTTTATATAGATATGAAGTTTGCCAGTCTCGGTGTCCATCAATTTTACGAAAAGCAGGCGACTTACGCGAGGCAGACATATATCACGAAGATATGCCCAACTCTCATGGTATTGCTTTGTCGCATTTGAGCGTTTAGGAAGTCGTATGTAATACCTGCTTTGATCATCGTATTTATAGTCGAAGTTTAAGTATAGTCTCTCCTCTTTTAATTCCGATAATCTTTTATGGTGGTCTTTCCAAATTTCATAGGTGGCTTTGATGCCTTCACCATAATTGTATTGTGGATTTAAGTATTCTTGTTCGATTGACTTAGAGTACTCCTCTAAGTCATCTTTCTGAATAAAGAATACTGGCTCAAGGTCGAATCTGAAAAATGCATTCAGTGCAGCCTCGTCGTGTCCACAGTAAATGCGTTTCTCTCCGACACCTTTACTTGCCTCCTGACCATCTTTATGAATGCGGGTCTCCTTGACTTTTAAGTCAGGATTTGCAAAAGAATCAGCAAATGTTACATCGAAAGAATCGATTCTTTTAAATAGTGCCATAACTATAGTGGTTTTAATTATTCATCAAATACTCCTGTTTTGATCAGTTCTTGCACAATTCCCATCATTACATCTACAACTATCGAATTACCTGCCTGCCTATATACTTGCATTGGGCTTACAACAATCTGAAATTCATCAGAATATCCCATTAACCTAAGGCATTCTCTATCTGTAAGTGCTCGTAAAATTTTCTTGCCATCTGCATCAATCCCGACAGTAATATAGTTGTCAACTCCAGCGCGGTGATGCTGTGTCATGGTTTTTAATAAAGTGCGTGCAATAGGAAGATCGGTTTTGGTTGATGTTTTAAATGTTTTTGTACCAGAAGATAAAACATAGTCCCGAACTTTCGGTGTTAATATATATCTATTTATTTCTTCCTGATTGCCTGGTTGTTGTTGAATCTGAATTTCCCCGTTTTTACCATATGTGAAACATCCACGGGCACAATTTTCTTCAAGGAAATCTTGCATTGTGAATTTACATCCTGTCGGTAATGGATATTGAAATTCTGAACATTTAATATCATTTCTGATACCTACTACAAATATTCTTCTTCTAGTTTGCGGAATACCATAATCTGCTGCATTCAGTAATTGAGGCTCAGTTATTCTATAATTAAGTACGTCAGTAAAAACGTGCTTAATCATTTCCCAGGTATTACCATTATCATGGGTGGTGAGGCCTTTTACATTTTCATAGATAAATGCTCTAGGTCGAGTTTCTTCTATTATACGTGCGAATTCATAGAAAAGCGTGCCTCTTGTGTCGTCGAGGCCAGCTTGTGCACCGACTGTTGAAAATGCCTGACAGGGACTACCACCGACAAGTAAATTTATTTCTCCTTTGTAGTCCTTCCCATCTAGAAAACGAATATCCCAATGGAAATCTTTTACTTCAGGATAATTTGCTAAATATGTATTCTTAACGTGATTCTCTCTACGCTTGTTTTTTGTATACAAAGCATGCACGTAATCCATCTTGGCTTTTTTGTCTGCCAAACTGTATATGTATTTGCGAGTTTCCTCTGCTAAGAGGTTTTCCTTTTGTGAAAGCTCATTCAATCGTGCGGTGTCTGTTTCGGATAAAATCCTTTTACCTCTTTTGGTTTGAAGGTCCTTGAATTCTTTTTGAAGGCCACGCTCAAGTAGCGATAATTCTATGTCACCATTATCGCATGCGAAAACAATCTCGTGATCTACTTTAAGCCTTTTAAGTGCTTGCTCAATAGATCCTATCCCGGAAAAAACTGTTCCTAACTTTATCATTGTTTGTTAAAAATACCAGTGTTAATAATCTCTTTTATAAGAGCTTCTAGGACATTTACGACAATAGAGTTACCTGCTTGTCTCCACATTGTGATGTCTTTTACGACAATGTTGAATGAATCAGGGAATCCCATCAGTCGGAGACATTCTCTTGGCGTAAACATTCTAATTACGCCTTTTTTCCCATTCCATTCCCCAAGGTGTGCTCTATTGAGTATTTCCTCATTATGTCTAGAAGGATCCAACTCTTCAAAAATGAAGTCGCCATTCCAATTGAATTGTTGAGTTGCCTTTTGACAATTCATAATGCTGCCACCCACTTTGGCACGAGTAGGATGGGTTGTTACGAACTCAAATCCTTTCTTCCCAAGATAGTATTTTGCAGGGATAGGTTCCGTTGAAAGATAATCCTTGACCTCGGTTGTGAGTTCTATTGGCGGTGGAAAAGAAAACACTTTTTTTAAAGTAATATCCTTGCGAATGCCGATTACATATAGTCTTAACCTGTTTTGAGGTATACCATAATCAGCGGCATTAAGGACAGGACTCTCTTTGCCTTTATCGTCTTTGTGGATATATATATCGTAATTTAATTCATTAAAGACATTCTTAATTGTTTCCCATGTTCTACCTTGATCGTGCGTGACCATTCCTTTTACGTTTTCATAAATAAAACATTTGGGTTGGGATTCTTTTATGATTCTAGCATATTCATAAAATAATGTGCCTCGAGTGTCGTCAAATCCACCTCGTTTTCCATTACAAGAAAACGCCTGACATGGACTTCCTCCAACTATAATGTCTAGATTTTTAAATTGATCACCATTGATAAATCTTATATCCTGGAAAAATCTATTAGGGTCTATCTTATAGTTGGCCTTGTATGATTTCTCCATATAATTTTCGCCCTTAGCGGAATATAATTTTGCTATAGTTGCTTCCCTTTCATTGTAGGGCACATCTTTTAAGATCTCAACAATCTCTTCTCTACTTTCTCTAATCTCACGCTCTCCATTATCACAAGCGAAGACTATCTCATGGTCAATATTTAGTTTTAGTAACGCTTGTTCAATGGCGCCGATGCCACTAAATAACGTTCCTAACTTAATTCTTCGATTTAACCGACTCATATTTTGATGGATTGTGTCTATAATAAACAAAGATAAGGATTTTTTGCATATGTGCGCATTAAGAGTTGTTGTTTCTATTCTATATTTCACCTTATATGCCTGATTTTCTGCAATATAACTATATAAATTTCTTGAAGTAAGTTCTGACATACCCTGTCAAAATGAAGGTGGCAAAGGATCGGCTTTATCCTTGCCACCTGAAGACAGAACCGGTGTGTGATAGGACCAGATCTGAATATGAGATATAAAAAGATAGCGTGGACGGATCCACGCTGTATTCTCTCAGGGTCTGGAAATCCCTTTACACATACAACGGAATCACGCCCACGCTAAGCGCGGGCGCTCATGCACGTTGTCACCGGTGTAGTTACAATTTTTCCAGAATTGAGAGACGGATCCAACAGCAATAAACGCTATCTTGTTCAGTATGTATCTAATTTGTCCTTGCGGATGATGCAAAGTTAGGATTTTTTCTTGAACAAAAAGAAATTTTATTCCAGTATGCAATTTTTTTGGTCGTTGACAAGAGTTGTCAAAACTATGCACTTACTTTGCGGTCGCAAGTGTCCGCAGATACCATAGTGGCCCGCCCCGCCATCCCCGAATTCGCAGGAACCTGTGTGCGCACCCCTTGCATCTTCTTGTTTCATCATACGTTCGGCTTGCGTATGCTGAAATGCGCCTTGCTATAGAAGATGAAGGTACGGTTCATACGAGGACAGGGTCCCAGGCATGACGCTCCCAAGAGTATCTGGGACAAGTATAATTTAGTAACCTAAGTAATTAGCTGAGTACCGGTATGATGTTTATGCTTAAACAACACAATTTCAAAAATGGAACAAAAAATGAAGACATTACCTAAGTGTGACATGACCGTTTCTCAGAATGAAGAACTTACAGCACAACTCAAGCATGCCCAGAGGGTAGCTATGGATGATACAGCCAACGCTCTTGACAGCATCATCCAGCAACAGATGCTCACTGTCGCAGCCGATGCTCCTAACGTAGGCAATGTGAAGGATGCCAAGCAGGAAGTCATCGAGGCTATGGTCAGCCTGGCCATCGCAGCGTCAGAGGACGGTTTGGAGGGTGCACGGGCGTTGCTTTCTGACTATGGTCTAGAGCATATGGTGTAGTAAATTACCAAACCCAACAATACGGGATGGCGGCCTGAGGCCGCTGTCCTTTCTTGTGAGCCAATGACCTTTTGAACCTTTTGGGGTGTCCGCCCAGCAATCCGCGAATGTGCAGCCTATGGCAATCTCTGCAAGGGCTTCCCATTCGTTTCCACCTCATGGGAGCGGACTTCTCCGCCGTAAACAAAAGCGCAGTTTCTGCGTTTTCTTTCGCTGACCCTTGCCTCCTTCTGCCATAGGCTGCATTCATTGCTTCTGCACAGGCAGAAACCCTTCCGAAAGGTTGCATGAATAAGAATAATTCATACCTTTGTGATATCAAATGATGGCCAAACGGTTCGACTGTCTATGTCGGATGTCTTTTTCTGTAATCTGCTTGTGTGCGCGCGGTCATCAATCAGTTTAACATATAGATTAATTGTGCGATGAAGACATTGTTCGACATT
>JAEIGA010004140.1_pt1 | contig 22460 bp, 14 predicted proteins | sample 9270691 | NCBI WGS metagenome assembly JAEIGA01 (sample SAMN17057246, study PRJNA624740) | gut metagenome | biome: biome; isolation source: fecal sample | host: Bos grunniens | place: China: Xizang | collected 2019 | reverse complement strand
GCTTCCTCAAGACGTAGCTGAACGGTGATGGCATTGGGTTGTATTTGCCATCCGTGGTAGTTTGTGCCGTCGTATGCAAAGTAGAGGAAGTAACGCATATTGCCTTTGTATTAAAGTGTGGTAAATAATTAGTCCCACGTAAATCGTGGGACTAATCAGTTATGATGATTGGTTGTTGTTATTCACTTTCAAGGTAGGTGTAGCCGTATAGACCCGAGCGATAGTTCGACAAGAACTCACGACCCTCTTCGGGAGTGATGATGCCAGCTTTCATAGAAGCAGTAGCCCATGTCTCAAAGCTACGTACCAATTTTTTGGGCGAGAATTGTACGTAGTCAAGTACCTCGGCAACGGTCTCACCATCGATGATTTGGTCTATCTCGTATCGGTCTTTGTAGACACTGATATGCACGGCGTTGGTGTCACCAAAGAGGTTGTGCAAGTCGCCCAAGATCTCTTGATATGCACCTACTAAGAAAACACCTATATAATAGGGTTCTTTGCCTACTCCATGTACAGGGAGTGATGATGAGGGCCCATTGCTTGAAATAAAGTTGGCAATTTTACCATCCGAGTCGCAGGTAATATCTTGTAATGTGGCTGTGCGATCGGGACGCTCGTCAAGGCGACCTATAGGCATGATGGGGAACACTTGGTCGATGGCCCATGAGTCGGGGAGCGACTGGAATAGTGAGAAGTTGCAGAAATATTTGTCGGGCAACAGACGTTGTATCTTGCGCAATTCCTCGGGGGCATGTTTCATCTCAAGAGCCATTTGGTTTACTTCTCGGGCAATAGACCAGAAAAGTTTCTCTATCTGGGCGCGAGTATTGAGGTCGAGCATTCCAAGGCTGAAAAGGTCAAGAGCCTCTTCGCGTATTTGAAGAGCATCGTGCCAGCTTTCAAGCAATCGCGGAGTGTTCATGTTGTCCCAAATATTATACAACTCGCGAGCCAATTCGTGAGCATCTTCGTTGAGTTCTTCTTTGTCCTCCCAAATGGGGAGAGATGTTGTTTCAAGAGCCTCAATGATGAGTACCGAGTGGTGTGCTGTAAGTGAACGACCACTTTCGGTAATAATATTGGGTTGTGGGAGGTCATTTTTGTTACATACATCGACGAGGGTAAATACAGCATCGTTGACATACTCTTGTATTGAGTAGTTCATACTGCTTTCGCTCGACGATGAGCGTGAACCATCGTAGTCTACACCCAAGCCACCACCGATATCAACAAATTCGATGTTGAAGCCCATGCGTTGCAATTGTACATAGAATTGTGAGGCTTCGCGCAAGGCATTTTTGATGCGGCGTATCTTGGTTATTTGGCTACCTATGTGGAAGTGGATGAAGCGCAGACAATCGCTCATCTTGCGAGAACGCAAGAAGTCAAGTGCTTCGAGTAATTCGCTTGAATTGAGACCGAACTTGCTGGCATCACCACCCGATTCTTCCCACTTACCGCTACCCGAGCTGGCAAGTTTTATGCGAATACCTATGTTGGGTTGTACTTTGAAGCGCTTAGCTATTTCGGCAATTTTTTTCAACTCGTTGAGTTTTTCTACAACGAGGAATATGCGACGACCCATCTTTTGAGCAAGTAGGGCAAGCTCGATGTATGCTTCGTCTTTGTAACCGTTACAGATAATGAGAGAGTTCTTGTCGGTGTTGATAGCCAAGACGGCGTGCAATTCGGGCTTAGAACCGGCTTCAAGGCCAATATTGAACTTCTTACCATGGCTGACAATCTCTTCTACCACAGGTCGCATTTGATTGACCTTGATGGGGTATATGATGAAGTTTTGGGCTGTGTATCCGTATTCCTCGGCAGCTTGACGGAAGCATTTTGATATTTTCTCAATGCGGTTGTCGAGAATGTCGGGGAAACGTACGAGTACGGGAGCTGTCACGTCGCGAAGTTGTAACTCATCCATCAATTCGCGAAGATCTACCGAAGCATGATTTTCACGAGGAGTTACTTGTACATGACCTTTGTCGTTGATCGAAAAATATTTCAAACCCCAGCCATTGATGTTATACAATTCGGCTGAGTCTTCGATGCGCCATTTTCTCATTTCGTCAGTTACTTGTTTTTTTATTGTGTAGTTATAGTATGTATTTCAACTCGCAAAAATACATATTATAATTTAAAAACAAGCCTGCCGATAGTGCTAATGTTTGTTTTGTTGCTATAATGTTTGATTTTGATGATAATTTATGCAAAAAACAGGTGTTCTATGCATATTTTCACGCCTATCAGTATGAGTATTATACCGCCAATAATCTCGGCGCCCTTTTTGAGATAGCAACCTATCTTCTTGCCTATATAGAGTCCTGCCAGCGAGAATATAAAGGTAAATAAACCTATAATTAATGCAGTCTCAAGCATGTTGACATGGAGAAACGATAGTGGTATGCCCACCGCCATGGCGTCGATGCTGGTAGCCAATCCCATTGTCATGGCTGTGCGGGTGCAACAGGGGTCGAAACATTGACACTCTTCGTCTTGTAATGCTTCGTATATCATGCGACCTCCCAAGTATAACAATAGAGCCAATGCAATCCAGTGGTCGTAGGTCTCGATATACTCTCTGAATCCCACACCGAGCAACCAGCCCACTACGGGCATGAGACCTTGAAACAGAGCCATGATGAGAGCAAACTTGCAAGCGCGTCTCATGGTAAATGGTCGCATGAGTGTACCACTGGTAAGAGATACCGCAAAACTATCCATGCACAGGCCTATGGCAAGAACGATGAGAGAGAATAGAGTCATAGTTAATAGTTAAGTTGCTACTTAAAATGCTTTATAAAAACGGGAGAACTCGGCTCATGGAGCTTCGTCTCCCGTCATCACACACACATAACACACATTACTATAACTCCCGTAGCGGTGAAAAAGTTCGCGATGGGAGCGATTTTCTGGAGTGAAAATATTGTGTGATGAACGGTTGGGTTAAAATTTTTGCATGTCCACGAGGTGCTTGTAGTATCCACCTTTGGCTACAAGTTCGTCGTGTTTGCCTTGTTCTACAATGCTGCCTTCATGAACAACGCAAATGAGGTCGGCATTGCGTATGGTCGATAGGCGGTGTGCTACTACAAGTGTTGTGCGGTTGCGCATGAGCTTTTCGAGGGCCTCTTGCACAAGTCTCTCTGACTCGGTGTCGAGTGCCGATGTTGCTTCGTCAAGAATAAGTATGGGAGGATTCTTGAGAATGGCGCGTGCAATGCTGATGCGTTGGCGTTGACCACCCGACAATAGGCAACCACGATCGCCTATGTTGGTGTTGTAGCCATCGGGAGTTTCCATGATGAAATTGTGTGCATTGGCAATGCGTGCAGCCTCCATAACTTGTTCGAGTGTTGCATCTTTTACGCCGAAGGCTATGTTGTTGAAGAATGTGTCATTGAATAGAATGGCCTCTTGATTGACGTTGCCCATGAGGTTACGAAGGTCGTGCACCTTGACATCTTTGACATTGACACCATCAATAAAGATGCCACCTTCGTTTACGTCGTAAAATCGAGGAAGAAGGTCGGCAAGTGTTGTTTTGCCCGAGCCCGATTGTCCTACAAGAGCTACCGTTTGTCCACGCTGAATGTTGAGGGTGACGTTTTTCAATACATAGTCGTTGCTGTACTTAAATGATACATTTCTATATTCAATACCCTTATTCAGTGCTGTGATTTGTACGGGTTTCTCCGGGTCTTGTATGGGATTGGGGGTAGAGAGTAGCTTATCGACACGTTCCATCGCAGCCAATCCGCGTTGTACGGCATACATACCCTTCGACAAGTCTTTCACAGGGTTGATGATGCTGTAGAAGATAACCAAGAAGTAGATGAATTGGGCGGCATCGATGGTGCTACTACCCGACAAGATAAGGCTGCCACCAAACCACAGTACGATAACGATAGTGGCTGTACCAAGAAATTCGCTCATGGGGTGTGCCAACGCTTGTCGGCGTGCAACACGTGTACCGAGGTTGAAGTAGTTGTTGAGTATGCTGTTGAATCTTGTCGCAATTTTTCCCTCGGCATTGAAAGCCTTGATGATACGCATGCCACCAAGCGTCTCTTCAATGGATGACATGATAAATCCCCAGCACGATTGCAAGTCGGTAGATTTTCGTTTCAACGAGCGGCCCACGCGACCCATGAGGAGTCCGGCTGTAGGTAGAAGTATGAGTACAAAAAGGGTGAGTTGCCAACTGATGAGGAACATCATCGTGAGGCAAACAATAATCATGATGGGGTCTTTGAATATCATTTCGAGCGACGACATGATGGAGGTCTCGACCTCGGCAGTATCACCGGTCATGCGTGCCATGATGTCGCCTTTGCGCTCGTTGGTGAAAAATCCGATGGGCAAGCTCAATACCTTGTCGTGTACATGGGCGCGTATATCTCTCACAACGCCATTACGGAGTGGTATCAAGAAGAACGAACTGAGATAGGCACTACCGGTCTTCATCGCAGTGGTGACAGTGAGAAAAATGCCCAGGAACAAAATGGTGGTTGATGCACCAAAGTGCTCGATAGCCTGAGCTGTGATATAGTAGAAGTTGTTTATTGCTACGTCTTTGATATTGCTCAAGTCCCACTCCATATAGGTGTATTCACCTACATTGCCGGTCTTGAACAACATCTCGAGTATGGGCATGATTGTTGCAAAAGAAAAGAGGGTGAGCAGTGATGCTAAAATATTGAAAAATATATTGAGCGCGAGATAGTGCTTGTAAGGTGGAACAAATCGGCGCAATATGGAAATGAATTCTTTCATGTATGGTTCTCTGTTTGAAAGTACAAAGATAGTGTTTTGCTATGAGATATAGGATGTGATTGTATAAAATTAGTAAATTATAACGCAGGATATAGGATGCTTGATGCGATAAAAATTTTTTTTTAATTTGTATTAAACTTTTAGTTTAAGCTATAGTCTTATGTGTGGTTTGTAATGCAAAAATTCAATATTTATGAAACATAAATTATTTATATTACTCTTTTTAGTAAGCTTGATTATCCCTATTGCATCTGTGGCACAGCGAGTTAGTGTGCGAGGTGTCGTTAGGGATGCTGTCGATAACGAGCCATTGCCCCGTGTGAGTGTGCGCATATTGCAACTTCGCGATAGTGCTTATGTAGCCGGCACAACAGGCAACAATGAGGGTGTTTTCCGTATCAACGATGTGCCTCATGGTAGTTATATCGTTCAATTTTCATTCTTGGGATATAGCACCCAGTGTGTCAACATCAATACTCGCTCGGTGCGTTCGCAGTATAACATGGGCGAAATATTGATGAGCACCGGCGATATCGTACTTGCCGAGGCTACCGTGGTGGGTAAAGCCCCCGAGGTGGTTGTTAAAGAGGATACCGTGGAGTTTAATGCCGACTCGTACAAGACCCAGCCGAGTGCTGTTGTTGAGGACTTGCTCAAGCGTCTGCCCGGTGTAGAGGTTGACGAGAATGGTAAGATTACCGCCAATGGTAAGGAGGTAACTAAGATATTGCTCGATGGTAAGGAGTTCTTCTCGGACGACCCCAAAGTGGCATCGAAAAACATCCCGGTGGAAATGGTACAAAAGTTGCAGGTTGTAGATCGTAAAAGCGACTTGGCACGTATTACCGGTGTAGATGATGGCGAGGAGGAGACCGTTATTAACCTGACTATCAAGCCCGGTATGAAGCAAGGATGGTTTGGTGAGATACAAGGTGGTTATGGCTATCGTCTTATGAACAACGACAATACCAGCCCTCATCGTTACCAAGGAGGAGCCATGATTAACTATATCAAGGACGATGACCAGTTTACTCTTATCCTTAACTCAAACAACGTAAATAGTACGGGCTTTACCGACCAAGGTCAAGGTCAATTCCGTCGTTGGGGTGGCAATAATGGTATCGCTACATCGCACAGCTTGGGCTTGAACTTTAATGTGGGTAATCAAGAGATATTCCGCGTGGGTGGTGATGTGATGTATTCGTATACCGATCGTGATACTCGCAAGCGCAGTGAGCGTCAAGATTTCTTCAGCGATAGTACATCATACAGTGATCTACTTTCGGAGTCACGTGACATTGGCCAACAAATCAATGGTCGTTTCCGCATACAATGGAATCCCGACTCGTTGAATACGTTTGAGTTCCGCCCTCAAATTTCGCTAAATTTCAACGACTCACGTCGCATTGAGGAGTCGAATGCGTTTGCCGGCGATGCAGCGCGCACACAAGTGAACCGCAACTACAACTACAACAATAGCAATGGTATGAGTCTGCGTACATCGGGCGAGTTGATTTATAACCGTCAACTTACCTCGAAGCCCGGTCGTTCTATCAGTGTACATGGTAGATACAATTTTAGTAATACAACGGAGACCGGCAATAGCATAGATAAGACATGGTACTATCTGTTGAATGATACATCCGATCTTAATCAAACCAGCGACGACCACTCATGGAGCAATGGTTACTCGGCACGATTGACTTATACCGAGCCTATTGGTAAGCCCGAGAAAGGAATGTTCTTAACCTTTGCATTGCGCAGTCAAGGTGACTTCCGTAATGCCGATAAGTATACCTATACAGCCGATGAGTTTGGCATGTATCCTTTGACACCCGATACAGCCTATAGCAACAGCTTCCGCAACATGAACATTACCAATAGTGCACAGATTGGTTTCCGTCATGTAACACGCAATCTTAACTATAACGTGGGATTGTCGTTTGAGCCTACTACCACCTCGTCGCAAGACCTCATGAAGCCCATGAATAATATCGATACTTACACCGTGTACAACTGGGCACCTTTCATGTGGCTTACTTATAAGGTCGACAAGCAAACGTCGTTGCGCTTGTGGTATAATGGTCGAACCGAGCAACCTACTATCGCTCAGTTGCAACCTGTTCCCGACATCTCCAACCCCTTGAATATTGTAATGGGTAACCCCGACTTGTCGCCGAGCTTTACACACCGTTTACGCCTGCGCTTTAGCGATTATGATTCCGAGTCGCAACGCTCTATCATGGCTCACTTGCGTGCCAACTATACCATGAACAGTATCATATCGGCTACCGAATATAACTCGGAGACCGGTGGACGTGTCACTACTTATGAAAATGTCGATGGTGTGTGGAACGTCAACGGTATGTTTATGATAACCTTGCCCTTCCGCGACAAGCGTTGGCAGTTCAATAACTTCACCCGATTGGGCTATAGCAGTAGCGCAGGTAAGAACAACGGTGAGTTTAACCGAGCTAACCAATTCTCGGCCGGTGAGAGCCTCTCGTTGGCGTTCCGTAGCACCTATTTCGATACCGAATTGCGCGGAAACTACAACTTGCAACACGTGCTCAACACTGTTCAAACAGGCAACAACCGTACAGTACACAACTTTGGCGGTACATATAGCTTTACAGTCAACCTGCCCTTTGGTATGACTATCGGTAGCGATATTACTTACAGAGGTAATGAAGGTTACACCGACGGTTATAACCAAAACGTGTGGTTGTGGAATGCCCAAATCTCTTACTCGTTCCTCGCCGGCAAGAATGCTACTATCATGCTCAAAGGTGTAGACTTGCTTAATCAGTCGAACAATATCCAACGTACAGTTACAGGTAACTACCTTGAGGACGTTGAGTACAACACTTTGGGTCGTTACTGCATGATATCATTCAGCTATCGTTTCAATACCTTTGGCAAGGATAAACCCCAGATGAGAAACCAATATGGACCTGGATTTGGTCCCCCTCACGGACGTCACTAATGTAATACATAATAAATAGTAGTCATAGAAGAGAGAAATCGTGCCTTTTTGTATGGTTTCTCTCTTATTTGTAGATGAGATTTATTATCTTCGCCTTATGAGTAGAATTGAAGAAGAAAAAAAGGTTGTAGAGTTGATGATAAGGCTCTATTGTCGCTATAAGGAGGGTAACACCGAGTTGTGTGAGTCTTGCAGGGCTTTGTTACAATATGCCCATGCCCGCTTGTCGAAGTGTCCATTTGGCGATAAGAAAAGCACCTGTCGTAAGTGTGCCATACACTGTTATAAGCCCGATATGCGCGAGCAGATGCGTGCCGTGATGCGATATGCCGGCCAACGTATGCTGTTGCATCATCCATGGTATGCGCTCAAGCACATGTGGCAAGAGCTGCGATAGCCCTTGCTATAATGAGGTTGCAATAGCGTTGAGTGCTATTTTTTCAAGAATTTGTCGAAGGAGGGAGACTGCTCGGTGCGGATAGAGTCGTTCTCATCAATGTAAATGAGGTAATAAGCCAACTCCTCGTGCTCTGCTGCTATCGTGCGAGCCTTTTCACGTCCCATAACCATGAGTGCTGTTGCATAGGCGTCTGCTTCGATTGTGGTGGGGGCAATGACTGTAGCGCTGAGTACGTCTTGCTCGGCAGGGTATCCTGTTGCTGGATTGATGGTGTGACCATATTTGCGGCCATTGCGTTCGTAGAAGTTGCGATAGTTGCCACTTGTAGCCAGGCCGTATCGGCCGTCGAGCATAGCAATGGCTTGTAGGTTGTTGTTATTACCGTCGGGGTCGTCTTCGGGTGTAACGATACCAATGTGCCATGCTGATCCTCGTGAATTGTGTCCTGCTGTGCGCACTTCTCCACCTACCTCTATCATATAGTTTTCAATGCCATGACTGTCGAGCAGACCGGCAATGAGGTCGCATGCGCAACCGTCGCCCAAGGCCGAGAAGTTGAGCATGACGCGAGGGTCTTGTTTGATGACCTTGTTGTCGATAAGAGCTACCTTGTTGTAGCCTACATATTGGCTGAGGCTGTCTAACAGTTGTTGTGTAACAGTAGTACTGTCAGTCTTAAAACCAAATCCCCAAGCGTTGATATAGGGTGCACAAGTAACATCCAATGCGCCATCGGTGGCCTCGGCTACTTGCATGGCTTTGTTGAACACCATTGTAAAGATTGAGTCTACTGCAATATCCTCATTGCGATTGACGTGTGCGATGATTGATGTGCTGTCGAAGGGGTTGATGGCATGGTAGTAGTCGCGCATGACTTGTCGTATCTCGTTTTCGAGATTTTGCGATGCTTCATACTTTACCGAGTAGGGAGTGTGTAGCTCGTAGCATACCATTTCGCGAAACTCCTTGCGCGGGGTGCAACCTATCAGTACGATTGCAATAAGAAGAGTAATAGCAGTAGTAATCTGTTTCATGGCTTATCGGATGTTGGCAAGGCTTATGATATCGGCAAATACACCGGCAGCAGTTACGCCGGCTCCTGCACCATATCCTTTGATAATCATGGGATACTCGCTGTAGCGGTCGGTAGTGATGAGGATAACATTGTTGCTACCTTCCAGTTGATAAAGAGGATGAGTGCTATCGACAGCTTGCAGACCTATCTTGGCACGTCCGTCGTTGAGGCTGGCTACATAGCGTAGCAGTTTACCCTCTTGAGCACATTGCATGCGCATTTGTTCAAAGTCGGCATCCATGCTCTTGACGAGTTGCATAAATGTATTGATGTCTTTGCCAAAATACTCTCGGGGGATGAAATAGTCTACCTCAACATCCTCTTGCTCGATTGTATATCCGGCCTCACGAGCCAAGATGACCAATTTGCGCAATACATCCTTACCACTGAGGTCAACACGCGGGTCGGACTCGCTGTATCCTGCCTCAATTGCCTTTTCGATGGCTTGACTTAAAGGTATCTCGCTACTTACAGTGTTGAATATATAGTTGAGAGTGCCTGACAATGCTGCATCGATGTGCATGATGCTGTCGCCACTGTTGGTGAGGGCATTGAGGGTATTGATAATGGGCAGACCTGCACCCACATTGGTCTCGAAGAGGAACTTCACATCGCGAGCCTTGGCTGTCTCCTTGAGCATGATATAGTTGCTATAACTGCTCGATGCGGCTATCTTGTTAGAAGCTACAACCGAAATGTTGTGAGAGAGGATGTCGTAGTATTGAGCGGCTACATCACCACTATCGGTACAGTCGACAAATACCGAGTTGAACATGTTCATTTGCAACATTTCGTCCTTGAAGGCTGTAGGTGTAGATACAATATTCGATGCCTCCAGTTGCTCGCGATAGGTCGATAGGTCGATACCGTCGCGATTGAATATGCAATTATGCGAGTTGGCAATACCTACCACGCGAAGGTTTAGAGCCTTGTTGTGCAATAGGTTGCTTTGTTGCTTGGCAATCTGCTTGAGAAGGTCGCTACCGACACTGCCCACGCCCATGACAAAGAGGTTGAGCACTCGTGAACTCGATAGGAAGAACGAGTCGTGGATGGCGTTGAGTGTCTTGCGCAAGTCGCATGACTTGATAACGATTGAGATGTTCATCTTTTGTGCTCCTTGTGCGCAAGCAATGGTATTGATACCACTGCGACCCAATGTGCCAAACAACTTACCGGCTATACCGGGGGCGCTCTTCATGTTCTCGCCCACAATGGCTATGGTGGCAAGGTCGTGTTCGGCCAAAGCCGGACTCATTTCGCCTTGTTCTATTTCTGTAGCAAACTCTTTGTTAAGTACCTCCACGGCCAACTCGGCATCGGCATTGCGTACAGCAAAGGTTGTACTGTTCTCCGATGAGGCTTGCGAAACCATGAATACGTTTACACCCGATTGTGCCAATGAATTGAAGATGCGCGAGTTTACACCCACAACACCTACCATTCCCAGGCCGGTAACGGTAATGAGACAAGTGTCGTTAATAGACGATATACCCTTGATGGCCTTGCTGTTGGGGTCGTAGTCGTTGTTGATGAGTGTGCCCGGAGCTGTGGGGTTGAACGTATTTTTAATAACGATGGGTATATTCTTGTGGTATACCGGATATATAGTGGGAGGATATATTACCTTGGCACCATAGTTGCACAACTCCATAGCCTCTGTAAACGAGAGTTTCTCTATAACGTAAGCCGAACTGATAACGCGGGGGTCGGCTGTCATGAAGCCGTCGACATCAGTCCAAATTTCGAGTCGGTTGGCATCGAGTGTGGCCGCAAGAATAGCTGCTGTGTAGTCCGATCCACCACGTCCCAAGTTTGTAATATCACCGCTAACGTGGTCTGATGATATGAATCCGGGAACAAGCGCACGGCGAGGTTGTTGTGCAAATGTTTCGGCGATAAGACGATTGGTTGTATCAAAATCAACAATATGCTTGTTGAACTGAGTTTCGGTCTTGATGAAAGTGCGTGAGTCGAAGAGTACTATATCCTCGATGACACGGCTGAGAATGGTCGATGATAAACGTTCGCCATAGCTGACAATGGCATCGAGCATCTTGCTCGATAGTTCCTTGATAAGGAATACACCACGATAAATGTTGGTAAGTTCGTCCAACATTTCATTGACGCGAGTCTCTATCTCGGCTTGATGTTGAGCCGGAACAACGCCTGCTATCACCTCGCTATGGCGGGCATGTATCTCTTGCATGCTCTCCATATAGCTCTCATCGCCTATGCTTGCCTTGTTGGCAGTAGCAATGAGTCTGTCGGTAATACCACCCAATGCCGATACAACTACGATGACATTCTCGTCGCATTGCTCGACAATCATTTTTACGTTTTTGATACTATTAACCGAACCTACCGAGGTTCCTCCAAACTTTAGTACTTTCATTTACAATTAGTCGTGTTGGTATAAAGCCTTATTAGTCAATTGTCCAAGTCTTTGCGCGTACGTGTACGTGCGCGACCGGTTGCAAAGGTAGTAAAAAATGCTGAAATGTGATGCGATAGTGCTATGTTGGGATGAAGATGGGTAGAAATCAACTTCGGCAGGGTTTTCATTTGAATTTTCTTGTGGAGTTTGCTATATTTGCATAATGCAAGACGCAAACAAACATATAGAACAGTGTGGATGCACCTTTGAGCCGGATGATTTGTATCGTCGCAGGGTGTCGCACTTTGCTCACCTCGATATACAGAGCCACAACATTGTGATGTTGGGCGATAGCCTTATCAACTGTTGCGAGTGGCACGAATTGTTGGGCGATGCCCGCATTAAGAATAGAGGTATCAATGGAGATACGGTCGAGGGGGTGCGTTATCGTACTGAAGCGATCATGCAGGGTTGTCCCGACAAGGTGTTTATAATGGTGGGTATCAACGATGTATCGCACAATATTGCCCCCGATGATATAGCCCGTTCTATAGTAGCTCTTGTTGACTATATGCACAGCCTATCGCCGGCTACACGCATCTATGTGCATAGCCTCTTGCCATTCGATGCCTCGTATCATTATGCTTCGCTTGCCGGTAAAGAGGGGGATGTATTAGTCATCAACCGCGTGTTGCAAGAAAAAAGTTTGCAACATCATTTTACTTTTATCGACTTGTATAGTCATTATATAGCACCCTCTACACAATTGCTGTCATCGCAATATACAACCGATGGTTTGCATCTGACAGGGTGTGGATATGCCTTGTGGGCGCAGTTGTTACAACCTTATATAGCCGAGTAGTATATGAAAAAGTTTATTATAACCCTTCAGCTCGCGTTCTTATCGCTTATCGTGATGCAGGCTCAACTGCCAACGACAAGCATCGAGAGTGATGTACAACACATGAAACAACAGTGTGCGACGCTCATGCCGGAGGAGTGCCGTTCCAAGGCTCAGGATTGGGTGGCATCGATACCATCGACCGAATTGCTTGCTTATGCGTCGCAAGCACAAAAGGCACTTTATCCACCATATAGCACCCTTAATGGTCGAATAGCTTATCGTTTACTGCTGGAGCGACTTCTACAGTCGGGGGATGATGATGTGGCACTATTGCGCTATCGCTATATGTATGAGTCGTTGTGTCGCAATAACGAGGGCGAAGAGGCTGCCAACTTTGTATATTACGATGCCGATGGGAACGAATATACCTTGCAAAGTCACCGAGGACAGAAGACCCTTATCATTTTCAACGACCCGGAGTGTGAGGAGTGTGCTGCACTGCGTCGTCACATAGAGAACAAACAAGAGTTGCAGGGCATGTCCATTGATGCTGCTACGACTGTGCTTGTGATATATCCCGATGAGCCTACTGATACTTGGCGTGAGGCGGTGTCGCATTATCCTGCATCGTGGATAGTGGGCTATTCGGAGGATGTGTCGGATGTATATGACCTACGCACCCTTCCTTCTACCTATTTACTCGATGAAAATCATCAGATTATATTGCGCGATGCCCACACCTACATTACTGTCGCAGAATAGTCGACGCTTGTAGTTTATAAAAAATAGTAATGGTCGTCTCATCCTCGCGATGAAACGACCATTGTCATTAGAAACACGCATGAATTTCTAAATATTATTTTCCTATAAAACCTATTTCTTTATAATCATAACAAAGCCACCACCTTGAGCCATGTCTATTTTCATGGTGTCTTTGCTCTTTATGCGTTTAATTTCTCTTTGATAGCTGTTGGCATCGGTGTTGCTCTTGTGAGTGTCGCGAAATATCTCTACTTCATACACTCTACCCACGGGCAAGAATGAGAAGTCTACAACCACTTGACGAGCATCCCAATCGTTAATACCGCCAACATACCATGTATCGCCCGATTGTCGAGCCATTACAACATAGTCGTCGAAACGAGCCAACAGAGGTATTGTCTTGTCCCAGGTAGTGGGTACTTGCGAGAGATAGCGCAGTATGTCGGGATATTTGCGGTACTCATCGGGCGAATCGGCCAACATCGAGAAGGGCGAGTCGATAATGAGATACAGCGCCATATCGTGACAACGAGTACCGAGTGTCATGGGCAGATTGTGATCGATAGGGCGGAACACTTCGCGTGTTGCATTGCGCATAGAGCCTGGTGTATAGTCGGTACCACCGCACAGCATGCGAGTGAAAGCATTCTGTATGCGGTAAACTGGGTCGCTCGATGTGTCCCACTTGGCACATTCGGCTCCGCGCATGGCCTCGTAAGTCATGATGTTGGGATAAGCACGGTGCAGACCGGTAGGTTTGCTACATCCGTGAAAGTCGACCATCAAATGACGCTCGGCGCAGGCTTTTGCCAACTCCTCATATTCGGGTATGATGCCGGCATCGTCGCGGTCGAAGAAGTCGATTTTTACTCCTACAGCACCCCATGAGCTGATAGAGTCGAGGTAGATGTGCTTGTTGTGAAATAACGTGGCAGCCACAGTCCACAACCACACGCCTACTTCCTTCTCTTTGCCATATCTGATGACTTCCTTGATGTCAATGTTTTTGTTGAAGTCGAGGTGATTAAATACATTGCTCCATCCGGCATCAACCAATAGATATTCGATATCATTTTCGGCGGCAAAGTCGATGTAGTACTTGTACAACTCGGTAGTAAGGTGTCGTGACTTAAAGGGCGCATTTTCCAATATAGCGCAGTGCCACCACTCCCATGTAGCCTTACCGGGTTTAATCCAGTCAGTATCGGTTATCTGTTGAGGTTTGGCAAGCAGGTATACCATCTCGTTGGTGAGCAGGCGACGGTCATCGTCACTTATCATCATGATACGCCAGGGGAAGGTGTGTTGTGCCGATGTGCGAGCCAAATAGCTCTCGCGCTCCTTAACAACGGTGATAAAATTACCCCAACTACCCATCTCAATGCAACGGGGATATTGTGCCCAATGGCCACACATCACACCCTGGGTCTTCTTGAGATACATGCCGGGATAGTTGTGAAGGTCCGACTCGGCAATAACAACCTTGTAGTCGTGACGGCGATTGTCGAATAGCATAGGAGTCAATCCCCACTCGCCATCGCGCATGTCCGACAGCCGGTCGTACATGCTGTGAGTTACCTCCCACGATGTGTAGGTAGTGGTGTCGGGTAATACAACTGCCGGATTGTCTTTGATATCGAATGTGGCTACCTCGTGAGCAATAACCAATGAATCGGTTGCAGCACCTGTACCGACAAAGCGATAAGCTGCACCTTCGTTGTAGAGGCGGAAGTGTACATCGTATTCGCCACCGAAACTCAGTACCAACTCGTTATAGCAATCGGGTACGACTTTGTTTTTACCCATAAGAGGATATACCACGTCGTTGTGTGTCGATTGAGTAACGTTGGTAATTTCAGATGTACCATTCCACATGCGACCATCGTGCATAACCATGCCTATAGGCGATGGCGCAATCACCTCGTTACCATCCATCGACACGGTATAGTACAAGCGAGGATTGGTGTGGATACCCATTTGCAAGCGGCCGTCGGGCGAGGTGAGGGTGTAATGCGCAGCAAGAGAGTTGGCCGTTAAGCCAACTATCATTGCTACCATACAAATTATTGTTTTGATGAATCTAAGCATGCGAAAAGATTAAATCATGTTTACTTGAGCACCTTGGTGATTGATGTCGAGGCTCATTACCTCCGAGAGGAAGTTGTGAGCTTTCTCGGTATCGCCCAATCCGCTATAACCCAATCCCATTACATAGCAGCAGTGAATGCGATTGCGCTTGTTGAGGTCGTCATCCCAGATAGCCAAGTCGGGGAGAGATACGGCGAAGTAATCGATGCGACAATTATCGAAGAGGTGTTTTTCACCATGTTTGATAAGTTTGTTAAATCGGCTGCGAGCCTTGTTCTCTTCGCCCAATTCGCGCCAAGCCAAGCCTTGGAAGTAAATCTTATCGGGTTGTTGGTCGTTGTAGAAGAAGGCTTGTTGCGGTTCATCGCTACCAATGGTGGCAATGGTGAAGCAACGATTGGCCTCTTCGATGTTGCCCATGCCTTTATGAGCAAGACCTTTGTAATACCAGATGTCATTTTCCTCGGCATTCTGTAGCTTGCCTTCACCCAAGTTGTGAGGATATTGTTCGGTCTCGGCCAGCAATGTCAGAGCCTCTTGATAGCGACCCTCGGCAATAGCTTGCTTAGCCAACTCTACGCGGCACAAAATATATTGTCCGGTAATCTTACCCTCGCCACCTTCCCAGGGGTGGAACTTGCGCTCGGCTATCATGCGGCGAGCTTCGTCGTAACGACCCAATTGGTTGTAAAGTGTGATACGCTCGATAGACAAGTCATCGCGTTCCTCTACTTGTTCGAGATGTTGTTCCAACAGGTCGAGTCGAGTTTGGTAGGCATATCCGAGTTTCTTGTAGAGTTGGTCAAGCTCCATGAGTATGCGCGAGTCGGTAGTGTCGAGGGCATAAGCCTTCTCGAGCATCAAGCGAGCTTGCTCCTTCTCGTTGCGCTTGTTGTAGTAGGCCAGTGCCAAGTTGCGCCATACGGTGGGGAAAGTATCGTCGAGACGAGCCGACAATTCCCATGCTTCGACAGCCTCTTCGTAGCGACGGGCTGCATACCAGAAGTTACCCAGAGCATAGGCAGCCTTTGAGCAACCTTGGGCGTTAACTCTGATGGCATCTTGCAAGATGTTTACCTCTTCGATGCGGTTGGGGAAACAATAGCTGTGGTCGCATTGTTCGCCACGTTGGTAGTACTCGAGGGCTTTAGCCTCATCGCCCTTGAGCGAGTAGAAGTAACCTACTGCATAAGCGGCTGTGGGATATACCTCGGTAGTGTGTTGCATATAGTCGTCGAGCAAGGCGATGGCCTCGTCGTAGCTACCCGATGATGCAAAGTCGAGAGCATACTCGATGCAACCATGTGACCAACCGCGCATCATGTCGCGCAACTCATTGAGGGTGTTCTCGTCGCGAGTGAGCAAGTAGCGCTCGTAGCGACAACCCATATTGAAGCGGTCTATTTGCAATGAGTCGTCTATCCATCTAATAGCCTCGTCGGTGCGATTCAAGTAGCGTAAGATAGTAGCTTTGAGTTGGCGGGCCTTGTGGTTGTGCCAGTTGCGAATCAATGCTCGTTCGACATTGTTCAACGCCTCGGCATAGTTACCGCGCATAGTATCTATCAATGCGATGTTGTAGTAAGCGGCATCTTGCCATGCAGCATTCCAAGTAGCCTTGAAGAATGCCTCGTATGCTTCGTCGTATTTTTGTTGCATCTTGCAGCTCCAACCCAAGTTGTAGTAGGGTTCGCCATCGTAGGGGTTGGGGTTGCGCTCGGTAAGTGTCTCAATAGCAGTGCGGAAGTAGGGCTCGGCTTGAGCAAAGCGACCCTTGCGCATCAGCAACAGACCCATGGCATTGTTGCAACGAACATCGCCGGGTTCACGGCGCAATGCCTCGTTGTAGTAGTCCATAGGGTTGTAAGTAGCGTGGCGATATTGCTCCAAGTGCAATCCTGTGAGATAGAGTTGCTCGATAGAGGCTATATCTTGAGGATCTTTGGCAGCCTTTGCAGGGTCGGGGATGGGCTTAATCTCGGGCTTCTCGGCACGATATGACACCATGGTGCGACCATTGGCCGACTTAATCTCAGCGATGAGGTTTTCGGGCAATACACCCACGGCCTTGAAACTATCGATGTAGGGTGCGCGAGGCGAACAGTCGATATGCTTGTCGATGTATACTGTACCTTCGGCATCCTTGACAATGACGTGCAACTGTTTCTCGACACCGGTAGTGTAGAGAATGATTTTGCCTTCGCCTTGTTCGTCAACCTCAACATTGAGGATGGCATCCTTGGTGGCATTCTTTACATAACCCACCTCGCTGTAGGGCATGAAGTATTGTACCCATGATTTCTCCTCGTAGGGTTGCAACCAAGAGAAGTCGGGCTGGTTGTCGGTAAATACACCGGTCATCAACTCGATGTATGGTCCGTCTTCGTCGGTAAGGTTGCGGTCCCAAGCAATACCGAAGTCGCCGCAACCCCATGTCCATTGCTTCTTACCGGGCGATACATGGTGATTGGCAACGTGCAACAATCCACCCTTGACATCGGCTTCGTATCCGCCTACAAAGTCATAGCGCGACTTGATAGCCATGTATGATGTGGGAACAGGAATGTTCTTATACTTCGAGATGTCCACGCCTGCCGAGTAGTCTTGCTTGTAGTATACACCGGTGGCAATGGGGAACGACGATACGTCGCGCTTACCATGGTCGAATACAGCATTTACATCAGGTGGGAACACCGAGTGGTAGTGGTCGTTGACAACAACTGCGGGGTTGGCCCACCAAAGGAATGTTTGGGGGAAGGCTGTGCGGTTGTATATCTTTACTTTGATTTCGATGTAGGCCTTGTCGGGGTAGAGCGTAAAGCCTTGCATACCCTTGGTGCGGAACATGCGCTCAACCTCGCTACACCACACGGTTACGCTACCGTCGGCATTGTGCTCGATGGCATAGTCGGTGGGAAGGAATGTCGAGGGACGGTGGTGTTGAGGCCAGTTGAACTCAATACCACCCGAAATCCACGGTCCGGTAAGACCCACCAAGGCGGGCTTAACAACTTGGTTGTAGTATACAAAGTGGCGTTGTTTAACCTTATCGTAGGCCATGTGAACACGACCACCCAACTCGGGTAGGATCATCACTTTGATATATTCATTCTCCAAGAAGAATGCGTTGTATGCTTTTTCGGTTTTTACGTCCGATATTTTCTCAACAACAGGGTAGGGGTAGACAACACCACTGCTACCTTGATATACACGTTTCTCGAGGAAGATAGGATTCTTCTCCTCGGTGCCAATCTCGTAGGTGGGCAGCATGACTACTTCTTGCCATGCACGCACCTCACCGGGTGTATTGACGGTGCTACTGATAAGATATTCGGTTATTTTTTCCATATTTGTATTTATTTTACCAATTCTTTTTCAATTTCTTCTAAACTCTTGCCTTTGGTCTCGGGCAAGAATTTCACTGTAAAGAGACCTCCAGCCAAGCAGATGATGCCGTACAACCAGAATGTGCCTGCAGCACCCAATCCGGCGTTGAGCAAGGGGAAGGTATAGGTGAGCAAGAAGCAAGCTGCCCACAAAGCAAAGGTGCACACCGACATGGCGATACCACGTACGCGGTTGGGGAATATCTCTGACACGATAACCCACATTACAGTTGCCAAGGTCATGGCATAGCAAGCAATAGCACACACTACGACAACAAGTACAATGATACCTGTGAAGTGCAAGTAGTAGAACAAGCCCATGAATGCGTATATAATGGCAAGACCAAACGAACCCAAAAGGGCTAATTTCTTGCGACCCCAACGGTCGACAACAAACATGGCTACGATGGTGAAGATAACGTTAGTGATACCTGTTACAACGATGTTCATCAATACGTCCGATACTCCATAGCCGGCAGCTTCGAAGATCTCTTGTGCATAGTTGAAGATAACGTTGATACCACACCATTGTTGCAATACGGCCATAACAACGCCAATGAGCAGTACCAATCGCATAGAGGGGTGGAACAACTGGCGGAAACCACCTTGTTGCTTGTCATCTTGCAATGATGCCTCGATTGATGCCAACTCAGCGCGAGCTACATCGGCACCTCCAATACGGGTAAATACCTCAAGCGCGCGAGCATTCTGACCTGTAGAGGCAAGCCAACGGGGGCTTTCGGGGAGGAAGAAGCCCATCACGAAGAAGAGTACCGAAGGAACCATCATAGCCCAGAACATCCATCTCCAGCCTGTTTGACCATTCCATGAGTTGAGGATATACTCGGCAGTAGCATCGGCAGGTACAGGCTCGGCAATAAGCCAGTTGACCATCTGAGCAGAGAGAATGCCCAATACTACTGTGAGCTGGTTGATTGATACGAAACGTCCGCGCATGTCGGTGGGTGCTATCTCAGCGATATATATAGGCGACAGGCTCGATGCTACACCAATGGCAAAACCACCGATAAGGCGATATATAGTAAATGCAGTAAAGGTGTCGGCAGCTCCTGTTCCCCATGCGGTGCAAATAAAGAGACCTGCCGAGAGGATGAGAATGGGACGACGACCATACTTGTCACTAAGGGGACCGGCTGTAAGCGCTCCAAAAAGACATCCCATCAAGGCGCTACTCATGGCCCAACCTTGCATCGAAGGATTGCCTGCTATGCCAAAAAATTGTTCGTAGAAAGGTTTTGCTCCACCTATGACAACCCAGTCATAACCAAAGAGCAATCCGCCCATTGCAGAGATGAGAGCGATACCGAAAAGATAAGCTCGTGAATGTGTTTTCATACTATAAAACTTTTTTGATTGTGTGTTTTTGCAAATTAAGTGCTTATTAATTAGCGACAAAATAGAGTATTGCGCTATTAGTATGGATTATTTTACTTTTTTGCGGCTTTTTATCAATATTCTTTTTCTATCTTTGTCGCATAACCTTAAAAAGTACCTACCCATGCCCAAACTCAAAGAAGGTTTCAGAGGCCAGCGTGCTATCATTATACCCTCGTTTATCAAGGACAATATCAAAAATACCCCACTGGGGAAGCTCCTGTACATTACCGATATAGGATTTTATCCCACAGCGTCGCATCACTATCGCGAGCGCAATAGTGAGCAAGCGTCCGAGAATGTACTTATTTATTGTGTAAAGGGTGAGGGGTGGTATAAGGTGCGAAACCAAAGGTATGCCGTAACACAAGACCATTTCTTTGTTATTCCGGCTCATGAAGCGCACTCTTATGGGTGCAATGAGGATAATCCATGGAGTATCTATTGGTTTCACTTCTCGGGCGAAATGGCCTCTTTCTTCACGAATGGTTTTGAGATTCCTACGCCGGTACAATCGCCATCCGATGGTACAGGTATCAGTCCGTTGGAGCTTTTTGAGGAGATATATCGAGCACTTGACAATGGCTTCAGTAACAATAATATTATGTATGCTACCTCGACATTGTTTCATTTCCTGGGCTTGCTCAAATATTCGCGATTGTATATCGATAACAATAGTGTCACTCAGCAACTCGATGTGGTAGACCTCTCGATACGTTACATGCAGGACAAACTTGCACAGCGCATCAAACTCAGCGACATCGCCTCGGAGGTGCACTTGTCTGTCTCTTATTTCTCCAATCTTTTCCTCAAAAAGACGGGTTTTTCGCCGTTGCAGTACCTCAACATGTTGCGCATACGCAAGGCTTGCCAGTACCTCGATAACACCAATATGAAGATTAATCAGATAGCTCCATTGGTGGGTATTGACGATAACTTCTACTTTTCGCGACTATTTACCAAGGTTATGGGTATTACCCCGTCGCAGTATCGTTCCGATAAGAAGGGTTGATGTGCCCCTGAGTGCATTTATAATTTCACAACCTCATTGCGACCGTTGCTGTAGGCAATGTGCAAGATAGCACCTTGTCCTGTGGGCAACTCTATCGTTGCTTGAGTGTTGTTGATAACATCATGACGTATCAAGCTGCCATTGTAGCTGTGTAGTGTAATGGATGCTATAGTCACCGGCGAGGCAATGGTGATGTTGCGACCATTGCGATACAGCTGTATAGCTTGTTGCATGGTGGTGCTTATGCCGGTAAAGGGGTTGCCAATGAGTGTAAAGGTATTCCACACAGCATTGCTTTGGTAGAGCGATATAATTGACTCAAGAACGGTTGCTTCGATATTGGCTGTTTCTACTCCTTGGAAGGCTTGGTAACCCAATAGAGGTACAATGGGAGTAGGGCAAGATATGGAACGAAGTGATGTGCAATTGGCAAAGGCCCAGTCGCCTATGGCTGTGAGTTGGTAGGGCAGTGATATGGTCGATAGTCCATTGCACAAGGCGAAGGCACTTGCTTTTATCTCCTCGATGCCCAATGGCAATACGACACTCTTCAACGTGCCTGTACCGTAGAATAGACTACCCTCGATGGTTTGCAACTTTTGTAGGTGCGACCAGTCGATGTTGTTGATTGCTGTGTACATGAAGGCTTCATCACCGATATATTCAACGCTTGAGGGCAGTTGTACGTTGCTCAATTGAGCGCAAGCATTGAATGCTTGTGCGCCTATCTCGGTGAGTCTTGTTGTAGAGAAATCGAGTGTCGGGAGGTTGTTGCAGCCATTAAATGCGTTATTGCCCAATATACTCAATTGCGATCCTTCGGGGATAGTTACGCTACTGAGTTGTGGATTGTGAGCAAAGGCGGCAGTACCTATCTCTACGACCGAAGCGGGGAGTTCTATTTCGCGCAGTCGGGTGCAACGAGAGATTGCTGCCGACTTGATGGTCTTGAGCGAGGGTAACTCTCCCAAGTTGGTGGTGCGCAATGCGACTGATTGATACAAGGCATTCTCTCCAATCGATTCGGTGTTCAATGGAAAGTAGAATGTGCTGAGGCGACTCATTCCGGCGCTTGCATAGGGTACGTAGAATGCGTAGGCCGGTATTTCGTTAGCTGCATATGATGTACCATCTATTTCACAAGCCTCTATTTTTACCTCGCTCATGTCTATCGATTTTATCTCTTTGATATTATCGCGAATAAAGAAGAAGTCGGCTGCATTGACACTTCCTGTCAGTTTCACCTCGCGTAGTGCGTCAATATCATTTGTTGCGATAACCGATGAGAGGTTGCCTGCTGTAGTGTTATATACACTCATTTCTTGTGCCACTGCCGATAGTGACACGCTG
>JAEIGA010004139.1_pt1 | contig 22461 bp, 27 predicted proteins | sample 9270691 | NCBI WGS metagenome assembly JAEIGA01 (sample SAMN17057246, study PRJNA624740) | gut metagenome | biome: biome; isolation source: fecal sample | host: Bos grunniens | place: China: Xizang | collected 2019 | reverse complement strand
GTTTACTTCGCAGGCGCAGATGTAATGATCATCAACAATCCTTCAAACTTCTCAGATACAACAGGCGGCACAAAGGTTGGTACAAGAGCAACAGTATCTAATGAGATCAAGTCCTTCTTCGTGCCTTCATCATCAGGCCTTGAATGGGCGCTTTATCCTGATGAAACTGTTAGCAATAGCAACTATGATACATATGTCTGCGATCGCTGCTACTATAGCGCTTCGGGCGTGGTGTTGCGCGTCGGTGGTTACTACAGCCAGAACCAGGACTTCGGCGCCTTCTGCCTGGGCGGCAGCAACGCTGCTTCGGGCTCGAGCCAGTACATCGGTGCTCGTCTCCAAAAACTACCCAATTAGGGGTGAATTTTGCGGAGCAAAAGAGGGGATGCTTGCATCCCATAAATAGCACATAAGGGTTAGAAAGTTGTAGGAATAGGAGAAAAAATATGGCACTATACGATAACCTTAAAAATCTTATAGCCGGGGCAACACTCTTCGCAGATACACCACTTGGAGTAACATCGCCTTTTGGTGGAGATGTAGTTCCTGAAGGATGGATATTATGCCAAGGGCAGGCAATCAGCAGAACAACCTATTCAGATTTATTTGCTGTTATAGGTACTAAATTTGGAAGCGGAGATGGAAGCACGACTTTTAATCTGCCAGATTTTCAGGGAAGCGAACCCATAATCGGAATAAATTACATCATCAAAGCAAAGCAGGTGGGAATTCCACAGGATTGGCATGAGCAGCTTGAAACACTTATTGATTCCAAGAACCTGTTTACATGGGGAAGTGAAACATAAATTTTGTTTCATATCTGACTAAAGGATATCATTGAAGTATGAAATGGTACAGATGCCCATATTGCGGACAAAAGATTTTTCAATATAATCCAGAGACAGCTTATTGCAAAGGGATTTTTATGAAATGCAAAGGCCGGACATGTGGAAAGATCTTTGAAGTAAAAATTAAAAGTGAATAAAAACTATTGAGCCTATGAGCCTATGATCCTAAAGAGAAAAGACCATTTTTCTCCTTTTGGATCGTAGGCTTTCTTTTTTGGAGGTGGAGGATGGCAAAGAAGGAACTTGAGAAAAGATCCTATAGCTTTGAGATCCGGGCAGAAGAATCTGAAGGAAGTGGTGTTATTACCGGAAGGCCGATTGTTTACAACAGTCGCACAGATCTTGGATATTTTGATGAAATTATTGATTCCGGTGCACTTGATAATACAGATCTTACAGATGTGAGATTCCTTGTAAATCATGATCTTTCAAAGATTCCGCTTGCCAGATCAAGAAGAAATACGCCAAACAGCACAATGCAGCTTACAACAGATGCAATGGGCCTTGCTATAAGGGTAAATCTCGACATTGAGAACAATGCAGAAGCTAGAAGCTTATACAGCAGCGTGCAGCGTGGCGATATCACCGGAATGAGCTTCATGTTTGGTATTGATGCTGAGAGTTGGGAGAATCTTGAATCTGATCATCCCACAAGGCACATTGAAGCAATCAGCACAGTTGTTGAAGTAAGTGCTGTAACATTCCCGGCTTATGAAGCAACAGAGATCAATGCACGCTCAAAAGAAGCGTTGGAGAATGCAAAAAAGGCGTTGGAGAATGCCCGGAGCGCAAATGATACAGATCAGGTGGACACCAGATCAGAAGAACTTGAGCTGTTAAAGCTCAAATCACAATCAATTTACTTAGGAGGGAAGTTGTTATGAGAAAGAAAATACTTGAAAAACGCCTTCAGCGCCTTCGTGAGAAGCTCAGCAGACTTATGGAGCGTTCACAGGCTTCAACAGATGCTTCAGAAGTAAGATCCATAAATGAGCAGATGGAAGATGTAAACGCAGATATTGCTGAGTGTCAGGAAGAGATTGATTCAATCAATGAGGCTGAAGAGCAGGCAAGATCAGCTGCAACTACCATTGAGGGCATGGATCAGCGTGATCAGGTTCCTGCAAATGCAACTGTTGTTAATGGCAATGTTGTTGGTTCTTATGGTCAGGCAATCAGCACAGAGCAGAAGAGATCTGAGGAAGAGGACTATACTTCAAAGCTTGAGTACAGACAGGCATTCAAGGCTTATATCCAGAAGGGTACTCCCATTCCTGCAGAGCTTAGAAATGGTGAAGCTATCTCTACAAACGAGACAGGCGCAGTCATTCCTATGACAGTTATGAATGAGGTTATCAACACAGTGCGCAAGCGCTATGGAAACCTCTATATGAAGGTTAGAAAGATGAGTGTTCAGGGCGGCGTGAAGATTGCTGTTGGAGCACTTGAAGCATCCTTCAAGTGGATCAATGAATCCACTGTATCACCCAGACAAAGGGTTGATAAGCTTGATCCTGTTGTATTCCAGTACAACACCGCTGAGATCAGAATCGCTCAGACTTTCTTATCAACAATCCTTACACTTTCAGCTTTTGAGGCTGAACTTTCAAGAATAATCGCTATTGCTTATCTTCAGGCAATGGATGAAGGCATCATGAATGGTTCCGGTGATGGTTCAATGCTCGGAATCCTTAAGGACCCCAGAGTTGTTAACGAGATCACTCTTACAGCTGCTGAGTTTGACAACTGGACAGCTTGGAGAAAGAAATTCTTCGCAAAGCTTCCTCTTGGCTATAGAGCAGGTGAATTTGTCTTTGCAGCATCAACTGTCGATGCTCACCTTGAGACAATGGCTGATTCTAACAACAATCCTATCTTCAGACAGGCAACAGGCCTTGAAGTTAACGATGGTGATGCTCAGAATCCTAACGGACGTTTCTTTGGAAGAGAAATCGCTATGTGCGAGCCTGATATTATTGCTGATTTTGATACAGCTAATGCAGGTGATGTTGTTGGACTCTTCTGGCAGCCTGAATCCTACGCTATCAACGAGAACTTTGGCTTCACAATGAGAAGATACTTCGATGAAGAAGCTAATGAGTGGGTTGATAAGGCTCTCTGCGTAGTTGATGGTAAGGTCCTCAATCCTACCGGATTCTACAAGATCATCAAGGGATGATGGAGGTGTCTTATGGGAAATGTTGAGGCTTTAAGAGCATTGTATGTTGCCATGGGCGGAGATGCTGCAGATGTTGAGAATCTCACACTGAATTCTGAAATCATATTTGCACTTGCACAGGTTGCACAGAGCATAACTTCAGCAGTGCTTCCTGAAGTGACAGCAGCAGATGATGGCAAGGTCCTTACTGTAGTTGATGGTAAGTGGCAGGCTGTATAAGGAGATGAACCATGAGTGAAACAGCAACAGCGCTTCTTGCAAGCGTAAAAACTGCATTGAATATCACCGGATCCTATCAGGATGAGACGATTGCGGAATATATAGATGAAGTTGTTGCTTTTCTTAAGGATGCAGGCGTGATGGCAAGTAGCATCACGCCGGGCATTGTTGCAAGGGGCGTTTCCGATTTATGGAATTATGGCGCAGGAGAAGGCAAGCTTTCAAGCTACTTCATGCAAAGAGCTGCGCAGATATCATACAAAAAATAGGAGGAAGTAAAGATGATTAACAAGGATAGAGTTGTTCCGGTAACAGCTATAGATCTTCTTAGTCTGTATGCACTTATTCTTAAGGCTGCAGGCGAAACAATCACCGCTGTTGATGCAGCAGATAATGCTGTTGGTGATTTTGTTATAGATGAAAATCCTGCAACAGATCTTATTGCTTCAGAGCCTGTTAAGAGCTTTGATTTTGCAGGTACAACCTCAGCTGCAGTTGTTTATTTTGTTCCTACATACGATTATGAAGGATTCAAGATCGCAGGCGCAGCTGTTACCGCAACAGGTGATGAGGTTGTTGCTGATCACGCTAATCTTTACAAGGCAACACTGGCAACCGGTGCTGTAGCCATTGAAAAGGTAGGTCTGTGATATGGCAAGGAGTAGGCGCAGATATAAGCCGGCAATGCCTTTTAATGTGTCTATGCGCTTGCTTGTGCCTACCACAACGATTGTAAAAGGCGTTGAAAAGCCTGCTTACCCAGATCCTCAGGAAAGCTTTCAGTTTTTTGGATCATTTAGGACATTTGGAGGCACAGAGAGCAATGTGAATGAAGTCTATTCCGTTGTTGATACTGCAACCATTGATACATGGTATGATCCAAGATTTAAAGCCAACTGCAGGATTTATGTTGAGGAAACCGGAGGCACCTATGGAATATTAGGATCTCCGGAGGATATCAACATGCAGCATCAATTCCTAAAGATCAGAGTGCAAAGGCTAGGCGGTGATGTTTAATGGCCAGTAGGAATCATGGACTGAGCATTGATTTTTCATGTTTTGAGGCTTATGCGGAAGAACTTGAGAAGCTTGGAGCTGATATTCCTGAAATCTTCTCAGAAGTGATGGAAGAAGCCGGAAAAGAGGTCCAAGAAAAAACCAAGGAAGCTTCTGCTAATGCATACCTTCCTGCAGGGGGTAAATACAGATCAAGTAACAGCGAGACACTTGCTGCTATTGATCCAAGTCCAAAGCCGATTGTATCAGGGAGTGTGATTGAGATCGGACTTGGCTTTGATAAGTCAAAGCCGGGGGCAGGTGGATTTCTGATCACAGGCACTCCCAAGATGGCACCTGATTATAAGCTTGAAGATCTCTATGTTAGGAAAAGATACAAAAACAAGCTTGTTAAAGAGATCGGTGAATCTCTTCAGGATGAGATTGATAAAAGATTCAGAAGGTTCAGCTGATGGAAGATAAGGTTATTGAGCTTTTAGAGACATTTTCATATCCGGTATACAGACAGGGAAGCTTTGCGGAAGGAAAGCAATATCCTCCAAGTTTTTTTACATTCTGGAATCCGGACAGTGATGATCATAGTCATTATGACAATGAAGAATATGGTACAGACTGGACTTTTAATATTTATTTTTACTCAGAAGATCCTGAGCTTGTTTATAAAATGATCAGTGATGCGAGGATCCTTTTTAAGCAGAATGGTTGGATCGTGCCATCAAAAGGCTTCGATGCTGCATCTGATGAATCAACACATACCGGAAGAGGCTTGGAAATAATTTTTTTACAAACTAGCAATCAGCCATAAGGCTATAACACTTTATAAAAATTCGATGGGAGGTAAAAGATATGCCTAAGATTTATGAATATCGTGGTGTTGCAGGTCTTGTTGCAGCGCCCATCATAGAAGATTCAACAGCACATTTTACTGTTGGAGACGTTATCGAGCTTGCAGGTGTTTCTGAGATTGCAAAAGCAACAGACAGCACCAATGAGGCTCACTACTACGATAATATGGCAGCTGTTGTTATCTCTTCAACAGGTGCTGACACTCTTACGATCAACACAAGTGCAATTCCGCTTGATGTTCTGGCAAAGATCACAGGCCAGACATACGATGCTGCAAAGGGATTATTCGTAGAGCGTGAGAGAACTCCCGGCTATTGGGCACTTGGTTATAAGACCAAAACAACAGATGGTGTTGTTATGTTCGTTTGGAGACAGAAGGGAACATTCAACATGCCCGATCAGACCAATGCAACAGAGAATGATGGAACTGATGCAAATGGTCAGGAACTTATTTACACAGGCGTTGGCACAGTGCATAAGTACACACTTGATGGTAAACTTACTTCCATTAAGGCTGTAACTGTTGATACTTCTGTAAATCCTTTGGATGAGACAACGTTCTTCAGCACAGTACAAACACCTGATTCTATCTCAGGAGCACCTGAAGTAACCGGTATCGGAGTTGCACCTTCATCTGCATCTGTTGCAGAAGGTGACAAGATTCAGCTTTCAGCAACTCTTTATCCTGAAGGAGCTGTTGGCACTGTTACTTGGAGCTCAGATGATAATTCAACTGCAACTGTTAGCGCATCTGGTGAAGTTACCGGTGTTGCAGCAGGATCCGCAACCATCACAGCTACATGCAATGGCTACACAGATACTTGCACAGTCACAGTTACTGCATGAGTTTAGCACCAATTTAATAAAAAATCACTAGATCCCGGCACAGGCACCAAAGTGCCGGGATTTTTTAAAAGAAAAGAGGATTAACGGATTATGGCAGCAAATACAACTTATTCATTAAAAGTATATGACAAAGATGATAACGTGATAAAAGAGTGTACAGCGGTTGATTGCGATCTGAAATTTGGATCAATCAGAAAGATCATGGCACTTCTCAAGATAGAGGATGCTGATGATTACACATCACTTTTTCATATAATCTATGATGCATGGGATCAGTTACAGCTTGTGCTTACAGAGTGCTTCCCTGATATGACAGAAGAGGACTGGGATAATGTCAAGGTAAAGGAGCTTATTCCTACCATGATAGAACTTGTAAAGGACATGCTCAGAAAGCTCAAGAGGATCCCATCTGACTCAAAAAACTAGATAGCGGCGCAGATGATGTGCCGCTTGATGAACTATTATTCTCGATTGAGTATTCACTTACCAAGGAATTCCCTGCATTTACTCCCTTTGATGTTGAGGATTCAACCTTTTACCGGGTTATAGATCTTTTCTCTGATACCAGAAAGCTTCAGATAAGAGCCAAAAGAGAATCAGATCCTAACAGGGTAATAAGAAGGCCTGCAGGAGATGATTGGTTTTAAGAGGTGTAAAAGATGCCTGATAGAGATACAACTGTAAGATTTAAAGCGGATATATCAAAGCTAAAGAGTGAAATGCAGGCTGCACAGAGACAGGTGAAGCTTGTTAATGCTGAGTTTAAGGCTGCAACAGCAGGCATGGATGATTGGACAAAATCAGAAGAAGGCCTTGCAGCAAAGACTAAGCAGCTTAATGGGATCCTTGAATCACAGCAGAAGAAGCTGAAGCTTCTGAATGAAGAGTATAAAAAGACTGTTGAAGTATATGGTGAAGGATCTGCACAGGCTGACAGGGTTAAAACTGCGATTCTGAATCAGCAGGCAGCGATCTCAAAGACTGAAAAAGATCTTTCAACTTATAACAAGCAGCTCGAAGAGCTTCCTAAGACAATGGATGATGTTGGTGATGCAGCCGATAAGGCCGCCGATGGATTCACTGTCTTTAAAGGTGCGCTTGCAAATCTTGTTGCTGATGGAGTAAGGACAGCCATCAACGCAATGAAGGATCTTGCAAAGGAAGCTCTTAATGTAGGCATGGATTTTGAAAAATCAATGTCAAATGTCAAGGCTATATCTGGAGCTACTGCTGAACAGATGCAGGAGCTTACGGATAAGGCGATTTCTCTTTCTGAATCAAGTAAATTTACTGCAAGTGAAATCGCTGATGGATTCTCATATATGGCTATGGCAGGATGGGAAACCAAAGACATGCTCGATGGCATTGATGGAGTAATGAATCTTGCAGCTGCTTCAGGATCAGATCTTGCAAAAACATCTGATATTCTCACAGATGCATTAACAGCCATGGGTTACTCAGCATCTGATGCAGGAAAGCTTGCTGATGTAATGGCAGCAGCTTCTTCAAATGCAAATACAAACGTTGAACTGATGGGATCAACGTTTCAATATGTAGCTCCGGTAATAGGCACTCTGGGCATGAACATGGAGGATGCCGCTGTTGCTATAGGACTTATGGCAAACGCAGGCATTAAGGGAGATAAGGCAGGTACTGCACTTAGATCCACCTTAAATAGATTGTCAGCGCCTCCAAAGGAATGCGCTGAAGAGATGGAGAAGCTTGGTTTATCACTTACTGATTCTGATGGAAAGATGAAATCATTAAATCAGGTGATCATCGAGCTTAGATCTGCATTCTCAAATCTTTCAGAGACAGAGGCAACAGCAGCCGCTAAGCATATTGCAGGAGCAGAAGCTATGAGCGGACTTCTTGCAATTGTAAATGCCTCTGATAAGGATTTCCAGAAGCTTACAGTTGCAGTAAATGATTCTGCAGGTGCAGCTGCAAATATGGCAAGTACAATGCAGGATAATGTTGGCGGCAAGCTTACTACGTTACAATCTAAGATCCAGAGCATCATGATCAAGTTATTTCAGAGAGCTTCTGAATCCATGAAAAAGGGAATTGAGACTGTTACAGAAGCACTTGATAAGGTGAACTGGGATAAAGCTGGTGATGAAGTGGGGAAATTTGCAACTATGGCAACAAATTTCTTTGCTTATCTCATAAAGAATTCGAGCACGATCATGAACGTGCTTAAAACAATGGGAACAGCTTTTGCTGTACTATTCATAGCACAGAAGATCTCAGCCACAACAACCGCTGTTACAACTCTTATTACAGCGATCAAAGGCGCAAGCAGTGCTTCAGCTATCTTATCCTCTACAATGGGCGCTTTAGGCATTAGCATGAGTGCACTTCCTGTTATGGCAGTAATTGCAGCATTAGGACTCCTGATCACATATGTTTCAAAAGTAAATCAGGAGATGAATGCTCAGGCGCAGGCAAATTATGGACTGAGCCAGTCACAGGAAAAACTCATTGATTCAGTAAATGCTTCTGCAACTGCTCTTAATAATGCAGCAGAAGCAAGAAGAAGCGAAGGTGAGAGCATTGATCAGAATTATAAAAAGCTTGAGAACATGAAACAGTCTTACAATGATCTGATTGATGAAAATGGCAAGGTTAAATCTGGATGTGAAGATCTTGCTCAGACACTTCTTGGACAATTAGCTGATGGCCTGGGAACTACCATTGATAAGCTCAAAGATAATATTGATGCCAATGGAAAACTTTCAGCCTCAATTGATGATCTTATTGAGAAAAAGAAGCTTGAGGCTAAATTTGCAGCTTATGAAGATGATTATAATCAGGCTCTGAAAGATGAATATGAGTCTTGGAAGAATCTGAAAAATGCAAAAGAAGAGCAAAAAACTGCTCAGGAAAATCTTAATGATGCTCAGGATCGTTATAACAAAGCTGTAGCTGCTTATAAGGACCAGACAAATCTTGATCCTCATAACTTCCTCAATATGAAGCAGGCAGAAAAAGATATAGCTGCAGCTGAAGAAACACTTAATACCTTAAATCAGACAGTTGCTGATTCACAAAATAACTGGTCACAGGCTCAGAGCACTATTGAAAATTATGAAAAAGCAATGGCTTCAATGGATAGTAATGTTCAGGAAGCAGAAGATGCTCTTTCAAGAATGCAGGGCGGAATTGTCAATTTTGGTACAGCTACCAAGCAGCAGCTTGAGGATCAGGTTGTTGCGACCAAAAAAGATCTGAATGAGATAAGACAGGCTTATGCTGAAGGCGTAGTTGATGAAACATTTGTAACTAATGCGGAAATGCGCCTCAATGCTGCAAAAGCAGAATTGGATAAGTTTGCAGAAAATGCAGCAACAGCAGGAACGACAGCAAGCAGTAATCTTACCGGATCAGTAAGTGATGGATTATCCGGGTTGACAGGGGCCATTGATAAACTTGGCGGAAATGCTTATCAGACTTTACAGTTATCAATGGGAGACTGGAAGAGCCTTGGAGAAGAAAAGACCGGTGATTATCTGGGAGTATTAAATAATAAATCAGGCGAAGCTAGTGAAGCAGGCTCATCCATTGCCCAGAGTGCAGCACAGGGTATCAAGGATGGATCAAAAGAATTCAAGACAGCAGGTGAAGAGAATTCCAAAGAATATATCGGAGGAATTGAATCTCAGAGCGGTGAATTCAAATATACCGGAAACAGTATCACCGATTGGACCACACAGGGCATTCAGGAAAAATCGGATCCTATTATCACAGCAGGAAACTGGACAACTCAAACCTATGCAGATGCAGTAAAGGGAAAGAGTGATCTTGCTAATAAGGCAGGTACTGAGATTGCATCACAGGCTGCCAAAGGTGCTGATTCAGCAAAGACCGAAGCTGAATCATCTGGAAGCAATTTCTCACAAGGCTTCATCAATGGTATTGGATCGCTATTTTCAGCAGCATTTGAGGCTGCCAAGAACCTTGCAAAGAATGCTGTATCAGGCCTTAAGTCTGGGCAGCAGGAAGGATCTCCTTCAAAGCTAACATATCAGAGTGGTGAATTCTTTGGAGAAGGTTATGAAAGAGGCATAAAGTCCACTAAGAAGCTTGTTAATGCGGCAGCAGGCGCAGTTGCAAAAGAAGCCATAGCATCTCTTAAGAAGGCTCAGAAAGAAGGATCTCCTTCAAAACTCACATATGAGAGCGGCAAAATGTTCACACAAGGCTTCATCAATGGTATTGGAAGCCTTGAAGATGAACTTGTTTCCACAACAAAGAACCTTGTCACCAAGGCACTTGCTGAGCTCTTAAGGCTTAAGAATTTCAATTTCTCAGAAGTAACTGAGAATGCAAGCACTGCTTTTTCATCCCAGATCCAAGAACAGGTTGATTATATGATCGACAGGATCAGCTATCAGAATCAGCAGCAGCTCAAGGATTTTGATACTACCATAAAACAGCTTCAGGATGCTTCTGCAGAAGAAGTTGCGAATGCTCAGGCAGCATCTGAGAAGAAACAGGAAAAGCTTCAGAAGAAGATTGAGAAAAAACAGGAAAAATCTCAGACCAAATCCACAAAGAAGCAGATCAAGAATCTTCAGAAGCAGATCAAGAAGGAGCAGGAAGCTCTTTCAAAGACAACTGAAAATATCCAAAACACCTATGAGACACAGATTGAAGAGCAGCAGAAGATGAAAGAATCTTATCAGCAGGCTTCTTCAACAATGATCTCACAGTTTACCAAGGCAGTGCAGGAGTATCAGACAGCAGCTCAGAAGCTCATTGATGATACCATGAATGCCATCTCTTCAGATTATCAGACACAGTATGATGCCCTGATCTCAAAGCAGGACAATCTGATCCAGAAGATGAAGGAAGCCGGGGATCTGTTTTATATATCTGGTGCCGGGGTAATGACTATCAATGATCTTCAGCAGCAGACACAGGCCATCAAGGAATATGCTTCAAGACTTGAGAAGATAAAGAATAAGGTTTCCGCAGATCTCTTTGATGAGATAGCTTCCTATGATATCAAGGAAGGCAATGCCTTCATGGATCGCCTTCTTGCCATGTCAGATGCTGAACTCAAGGCATATAGTGATGCTTTTGATGAAAAGATGAGCGTTGCTGAATCTCTGAGTAAAGATCTCTATAAGAGTGATTTTGATGTGATCGCTGATAACTACACCAAGGCTATGCAGTCAGCTTTTGCAGGACTTCCTAAACAGCTTGAAGAGCTTGGTTATCAGACTATGCAGGGATTTCTTTCAGGACTTACCAAGAATTCTGATTACATGGAGGAATCTGTTAAGACATTCATTGCAGGCATGGTTGACACCTTCAAGAAGCAGCTTGGCATTGCAAGTCCTTCAAAGGTGACAATGGCCCTTGGAGAGCTGACAGGTGAAGGCTTTGCTGATGGAATCCTGAAGATGGTGAAATCTGTGCAGGAAGCAGCAAAAGATATAACAAGTGCTGCAACAGAAAGCCTTGATATGTCAGATACTATTTCAGGAGCGAAGGCAAGCATCGGAAGCGCAACAGGAGCAACTGGTTACAACAGGAATGCAGGATCCTTTGTAGGAGACAGGACACAGATCATCAATTTCAATCAGGTAAATAATAGTCCTAAATCTCTGGACAGGCTGACTATTTACAGACAGACCAACAATATGCTTTTTAATGCAAAGGTGGGATTATCTAATGTTTGAAATGATTTTTGAGAATGAATCCGGGAAACGTCTTACTTTTGGACCGGGTACAGATTTTACTATCAAAGAATTCAGCGGACTTAATCCGCCAAAAGCTACTATCAATACTTCAACAACTGCCCTTATTGATGGTGGCGTTTATAACAGTGCAAAGCTTCAGATGAGATCCATGAACATAGCTTTTGCAGTGGAACAGAACGCCGCTGAAAACAGGCTCAATGTTTACAAAGTCGTGCAGAACAAGAAGCCTCTGAGAGTTTATTACAAGAGTGAGGTCCTTGATGTTTTCATAGATGGATATGTTGAGGACACTGATTTTTCCTATTTTGCCCAGAAAAACGTGTGCACAGTGTCAATCCTTTGCCCTTTGCCATTCTTTAAGAGTGCGCAGGAGATCATCAATGAGCTTACATCAATCATTCCGATGTTTCACTTTCCATTTGGATCACTTGCGGATCCGAACCAGAGCCTTGTCATGGGAGAAGTAAATGTTCTTTCAAGCGTAGAGGTTGAAAATGGTGGAAATGTTGAGGCAGGACTTGTATTTGAGCTTTATTGTAAAAAGCCTGTTAAGAATCCGAAGCTTATAGACTATGCAACAGCAGAATATATAAAGCTGAATATCGAGATGGAAGCCGGGGATGAGATCATCATATCCACCGGACAGGGCCAGAAGCAGATCACTTTATATAGAGATGGAGAAGCGATCAATATATTCAATGCTTTTGATATCTCAAGTACATGGCTGCAGCTTGGCCTTGATGGTTGTGTATTTGTTTATGAGGTTGATGAGGGATCTACCACAGATCTTGATGTAACCATTAGACATTATGATTTATTTGAAGGAGTTTAACATTGAGCAGATCACAGATGATGCCATTTATCTTAAATAAGGATTTTGAGCGTGTGGCACAGGTGGATGATTATATCTCCTTCATCTGGACACAGCGCTTCTATGCTCCGGGAGATTTTGAGCTTTGCTGCGATATAAAGTATTCACAATATATCAAAAAAGGCGGCTATGTCATGAGAAAGAATGATCAGCATGCCGGTATTATCGAGAAGATAAACTACAAGCTGACAGATGATCAGCAGGAAATGATAATTGCAAGCGGCAGAATGCTCCCGGCACTTCTTGCAAGAAGGATCATATCAAACCAGACTCAATTGACCGGATTAGTCACAGAATGCATCAAACTTTTGGTTGACGAAAATGCGACTAACCCAGTCAATCCTGCAAGGATCATTCCTAACCTTACCTTTACGACAAATTCGCAAAGCACCAAAGAAATGGATGCTCAGTATACCGGAGAGAACCTTCTGGAAACACTTGCAAGCATATGTGAGACTTACTCAGTCGGTATGGACTGCATCCTTGATCAGAACAATCACTTCAATTTTTCTATATACGATGGCAAGGACAGATCGATTGATCAGATGGTATATCCTCATGTGGTATTTGCTCAGAGTTACGAAAATTTACTTAATTCAGAATATGAAGCTGACTATACATCATATAGTACAGATATCCTTGTCGGAGGTGAAGGCGAAGGTATTTATCGTACTTTTGTATGGAGCGCCAAGGACAGCCAGAGCGGTCTTGACAGGTATGAAAAATTTCTTGATGCTTCCACAGCGGTATCAAACGATCAGATCATCACGCAGGAAACCTATGAAAAGCAGCTTGAAGGCCTTGGCCTTGAGGAGTTGTCAGAGTATACCGCTGCATTTTCCGGTGAAGTTGATTTCACAAATGTTGAGATAGGAAAAGATATTGATGTTGGAGATCTTTGCACCATCAAAAATGAAAGATGGGGAATGCTCGTTAATACAAGGCTTTTGGAAGTTATTGAATCAGTTGGTGAAGATGGAGCTTATACCATACTGCCAACTTTTGGAGAATAAGGAGGTAAGTTATGGCGTTAAAAGGTATGTTTTTCGATGCTGAGAAAGTCAATGATGAATACGACAGACTGTATTCATCCGGGGATTTCTCAAAATACCTTAATCAGATAGTTGGTAACGGAGTATTTCCGGTGCCTTCGACACAGCTTCAGGTAAGATCCTCAAGCGGCCTTACTCTTATTGTAGGTGCAGGTGAAGGATGGATTGATGGACATAAACTCATTAACTCAGCAGATATGTCCATAACACTTGATGCTGCAGATGCTCTTCTTGGAAGGATTGACAGGATCATCTTTTACTGTGACTACACTGAAAGAATGATGGGCATTGAGATCCTTAAAGGCACTCCTGCCATAAGTCCTGTTGCACCGGCTCTTACAAGGAATGATTCCAGATATGAGATGTGCCTTGCTGAGATCTCGGTTCCTAAACAGACAACAGATATTCTTCAGTCAATGATCACAGATACAAGAGCTAACAGCAATATCTGCGGATGGGTTGCAGGAGTGATCCAACAGATAGACACCTCAACACTCTTCCTGCAGTGGCAGACCGCTTACTCAGATTATTATGCGGCTGTAAAGCAACAGCTTGATGATTTCATGGAAACATTGACAGAAGAGCTAAAGGTTAATACTTACGTAAGGCAGTTCAGGCTTGAAGGCACTGCACCACCTCAGCAGACAACAACTATCAATGTAACAGCGACAGGATATACCTATGAATCAACAGATATCGTAGATGTATATATAAATGGACTCCTTGCGATAGAAGGTACAGATTATACATTTGGAGTTAGCGGATCAACTCCTTATATAAGAGTTACATTTGGCGGACTGTCAACAGATCCTAACAATGAGATCAAGATCGTGGTAACCAAGAGCGTCATAGGCATTCAGGGAGTTTGATTTCTGTGATTATCTGACAACATTTTATAATTACCATATCGGAGGTATTTATCATGGCTGATAAAAGAATATATGAGCTTACCGGAATAAGCACATTCAGGGAAAATGATTATCTTGCAGTGGACAATGGATCTGAATCTGAGACAAAAAAGATCCCTGCCTCTGCGATCATGGCTGCAAAGGGCAGCTTTCTGGAATATGATGATGCAACAAGTGAACTTTCACTTCTGGATAAAGAGAATGGAATCGTTCTCTCAACAGTCACCATATCCGGGGCAACTCCAACAGAAATATTTACTATCAATATCACAACTTCAGAATCAACGCTCATAGGCGAAACAGTAACAGCTTCGTATGATGGAAAAACAAAGACAGCAACCATCTCGGCACAGGGAACTGCTCAGATCAAGATTGCTGATTATATCGGTGACGTAGCTCTTTCAGCTTCAGATGGTACAGATACAGCAACAGCTACCATCACCACAGTATCAGGAACTTCTACTTATACAGCAGATCTTTCATTTGATCAGATCTATGGAGTATCATGGGATGGCAGCAGTTCTTCAGCAATGACTAGAACTGATGGAGCTGAGCTTTTTTCAGATCCGGTTCCTGCACTTTCAAATGGCAACGGATCCTCACCTTTTGATGATATCCTGCCATGGTCCGGGATGGTGATAGAGGATGATGCCACTGCAGGAAAGCTCGTAAAGATCCCGAAGTACTACTACAAATGGACCAAGACCGGCGCTGCAATGACTCTTCAGGTATGCGCTAAAGCTTTTGACGGATCCCATGTATCACCTGCACATGCTGACAGGGGAGATGGAACCGGCGAGCGTGATTTTGTTTATGTTGGAAGATATCACTGCTCGACTTCAAATTATAAGTCAACAACCGGAGTGCTTCCCAAAGTAAGTATAACAAGAGATGCAGCAAGACAGGGAATCCATAATCTCGGATCTGATATTTGGCAATACGACTTCGCTATGTATTGGACCATCATGATGCTTTATCTTGTAGAGTACGCAGATTGGAATTCACAGGCAAAGATCGGATACGGATGCGCTCCAACAGGATCAACCTCAGGTGTAAGAAATGTTGGATATACAGATGCAATGGTATATCACACAGGCACAGATCAGGCTGCAAGAACTACTTATGGAGGAACACAGTACAGACATATAGAAGGCCTTTGGGATAACTGTTTTGACTGGTGTGATGGAATCTATTTTTCAGGCGCAGATGTTCTTATCATTGATAAGCCTGCAAACTTCTCAGATACAACAGGCGGCACAAAAGTAGGTACAAGATCCACAACCGGAAATGAGATCAAGAGCTTCTTTGTGCCCTCAGTATCAGGCCTTGAATGGGCATTATATCCTGATGATGTATTTAGTGATAGTAACTATACTACTTACGTTTGCGATCACTGCAACTATGGCGCTTCGGGCGTGGTGTTGCGCGTCGGTGGTTACTACAGCCAGAACCAGGGCCTCGGCGCCTTCTGCCTGTACGGCCACAACGCTGCTTCGGGCTCGGGCCAGAACTTCGGTGCTCGTCTCCAAAAACTACCCAATTAGGGGTGAATTTTGCGGAGCAAAAGAGGGGGCATTCATGCCCCTTTAAATAAAAGTAACTGAAAACTGATATAAATCTTGGGATTTCCATTCCATAGGTCGGTGTTCCGGACAGGGGCGATCACTGCAACTATAACGCTTCAGGCGTGGTGTTGCACGTCGGTGGTAACTACAACCAGAACCAGAACCACGGCGCCTTCTACCTGAACGGCAACAACGCTGCTTCGAACTCGAACCAGAACATCGGTGCTCATATCCTTGTAATGGCCTGACTAGCCACATTTTGGATGTTTTTGCTACAATCCTCTATCTCAGGGTTGCATATACATCGGGAATTGGATTTCTCACACCTCTTGGTGAAGATTATGTCGTATTGGGATGGGGTTAGTACTCCCAGAAATGGGCGCAGGAAAGCTCTACAGACAACAAGGAGATCTCCCAATGAAAAGAGTAAGCCACTTATATGAGAAGCTTATCTCTGATGATAATTTAAGAATTGCAATAGAAACTGTTAACAAAACGCATAGATGGGTGGGAGGCCACCATCCAAACAAAAAGGTGATGTTTATTGAGATTACTATTGATGATCGTATCAAGGAACTCAGGAAGATCATTGAAGAAGGCTTTGTTCCGAAGCCTACAAAGGTTAAAAAGCGATATGATCGCAATGCAGGCAAGTGGAGAAACATCCATGAGCCTGCACTATGGCCTGATCAATACGTGCATCATGCACTGATCCAAGTACTGGAACCGGTAATGATGAGAGGCATGGATTATTGGTGTTGCGGAAGCATAAAAGGCCGGGGATCTCAGCATGGTATGAAGGCCATGAAAAAATGGATGAAAGAAGAAAAGAAATACACAAGATACTGTGCTGAGCTTGATATCAGGCATTTTTATGACAATCTGAATCCATCAGTTGTTATGATCAGGCTTAAACGTCTGATAAAAGATTATAAGACACTTGATCTGTGTGAAAGAGTGTTAGGTGATACAGTCCAGATCGGAGCTTATACAAGCCAATGGTTTGCAAACACATCCTTGCAGCCAATGGATCAGATGATCCGGGAGATCCCGGGCATAAAAAGCCTGAGATATATGGATAATATCACTTTATTTTCCAACAGGAAGAAAACTCTTGCAAAAGCCATGAAGAAAATAAATAAGTGGCTAAAAGATCATGGTATGGAGCTTAAAGGAAATTATCAGATATTCCCAACTAAAAGCCGCCTTCCTAATGCCATGGGTTATAGATATGGATGTGGTTATACGCTCATAAGGAAGCGTGTGCTGCTTACGCTTAAGAGAGAATTGAGAAAATATAAGCGGTGGAAAAAGCGAAAACTTAAGATAAATACCGGGATGGCATATGCTTTACTATCAAGACTTGGAAGGTTGAGACACTGCAATGCAACTAAAATATATCAAAAATATGTACCTAATGGGCTTCAGAAGGCCCTTAAGAACGTGATCAGAGATTATCAGAAAGGAGATCTTGTCGAATGGAATACATTATTGGATCAGTACAGAGAGGAAATGCAAGCCGCCTGATCTTAAAAACAAAAGATAAGGTGCATACGGATCTGAGCGGAAGAATCACTCTTGAGCAAAAGAAGGGAAATATCATCATAAGAGATACGTTCTCTATTATCCAGAAGTACCAGACTGCAGATTCAACAGATGGATTTGCTTATGATTGGTATTATATTGCTGATCATTTTAGGAATGAGGACAGATCTGATGAGATAAGGACCGAACTTGAGCAGGAGATCACAGAGCTTGAGATTGAAACGATTGAACAGGATCAGGAGCTTACTGATCATGATATTGCGATCATGGAGCTTCAGGAGCAGATTGAAGAGCTTACAAAAGAATAAAAGGAGGTAATTCTTATGCATAGCAAATTATTTGAGAAGTACAGAGACAGATATAACAGAGGCGGTTGCACCAAAGCTCAGCTTAAAAGGCTTGTGATCCTTTTTGCGATCACTTCTGAAGAGTATGAAGAGATAACAGGAGAACCTTATGAGCAGGCTTAGTCTGGCAGAACTCATCGACAGACAGAATGAGATAATAAAGATGGAAAACTCAATTATCAATGAGTTATTTCACATACTGCTTCAGCATGTCGATGTAAAAGATCTTAATGATATTGTGGAAAAGATATCAATTGCTGCTCAGAAGAGCGAAGAGCTAAAAATATAATCATAAAGCAGGAGATTTGATTCTCCTGCTTTCTCTTTGTCTTATGAAAAACATATAATATTCATAACCAAATAAATCCTTCTCTAAAACCATACAACTCTTTAAAATTGCCTTGAGGATAAGGATGAAACGATATAAGCCTTACCTGACAGATGGATCCTGATGGGATTTATCAAATCAAAATACCATACCTTGCTGCACAGAAGAAAACCTATTTTTGACAATTTTAGTAGGCCGGTAAGCTGTGCAGCTCATATTGAGCCTTGAGCCTTTGCGATCATGCGAAGGCTTTTCTTATGAGGAAAACTAAATGAATCAGAATATCCTTACCACACTTCAGATAATTTTGGCTTTTGGAAATCTTATGATCATGTTATGGGCGTTAAAAAATTTTTTAAAAAAGCCGCAGGAGGATCTTAAGTCATTGATCCAGAAGCATGATGATGAGATTAAAGAAATGAAAGCCTCTTTCGATCAGAAGATAGCAGACATGGAAGCTTCACTTCAAAGAGGCAATGATCGTTTTAAAAAACAGTATAAAGCCATGGAAGTTATCATCAATTCTGTTTTTGCGCTTCTGGAATTTGAAGTGCATTATTGTGAATCGGAACAAAAACCGATATCCAAAAATCTTGAAAAAGCCAAAGATGATCTTCATGCATACCTTGCAAAGATGAATTCTGCAGAATAAGCCACACATCCGCTGCGGTGCGTGGCGTTAATCCAAAGAAGCGCCTTTTCCTTTTAGGATCTGGCGCTTTTGGTGATTAATACGAAATAGCAGGGAAGGCTTCCACAAGCAACTTTCCCTGCTATCTCTATTCATTTTCTTATGAGAGGGGAACTCTCTGTGTAAATATAATTATATTGTTTAGTAAGACAAATAAAAAATGCATCCTTGGGGGTGGGAGAAGGATGCATTAAGTGCAAAAGATACTTAAGATATGTATTAAGGATTTGTTCTGCGATTAGTATGATATCACCGGATCAGGATCAAATAAACGCTTAAATCTTAAGATTTTCTTAAAATCTGACTAATTGTTATATTAGAAGTGGAGTGGATGCCAATGCTATTTCGTGACTACCTTGAAAAGCGCTTCTGAGCCTATACGGACAGAGGCGCTTTTCGCATGTATAAAACATATGTGATTCTGTCAAGGAAAGCACCCTTCCTTGAATCAAAACGATTTTTAGGCATAAAATATCAAGGATAGAAATGAAATTGCCTAAAAAGGGCAAATATGAATTATTTTGCCATAATATACGAATTATACTAATATGTCATTCGTATATTATGGCAAAAAATTAAAAGTTCCAATGAATTTCAACATCATCACCATCTATATATATCTTGTCTATAAGGATATGTATCATGTTCCTGATCTCTTCTTTATTTCCGGAGTCGATGATATCAGCAACATCCATGATGATCTTACTAAAATCTTTTTTATGGGTTGATTTATTTGTCTTGCTTCTGTTTTTGATATCAAACTGCTTTTCAAGGATCTCTTTCTGATCAGTTAGGTTCTTGATCTTGGCATTTATCACATCTATTGGCATGCTATCCAGAGCATAGAGATCCAGAAGCTTTGATATTTGAGAGCTTATCTTGTCGATCTCAGCATTGATTATTTTAATATCTTCATCTGGATTTCCTTCTGATCTTACTTGATCAAAATATTCAGGATCCATGGCAAGCTTTTTGATCTCTGAAAGAACCATATTATCAAGAGCATCCATGGCGTATATTTTGTTATAACATTTTTCTGTCTGTTTATGGAGTATCCTGCCATAACAACAATAGTAATAATTATAATATACCTTCTCTTTGCGTTTTACTCGGCTAGTGTCTTTATAGTATTTCTTCCCGCATTTTTTGCAGAAGGTTATTCCTGCAAGATATGAGCTAACTTTACCAACATTCATTGCATGTCTTTTTTTGCTCCTTCTGGCAATGATCTCCTGCACTTCCTCAAAAGCATCTGTGCTTATCAGCGCTTCATGAATTCCGGGATACCATTTTTTAGAAAAGCTTACCTGTCCGATATAAATTCTTGATGCCAGTATATGATCGATTGATTTGCTTCCCCATTTTATATTACGTGGATTAAATTCATTTTCTCTCAGATATTTTGCGATAGAATATGATGTCTTATTCTGAAGGGCCAGTTCAAATATCTTTCTGACAACCATTGCCTCATAAGGCTCCACTATTAGCTGTTTATTTTCATACTTATAACCATAAGGAGGAATACTACCACCTGAATAATAACCTTTCTGAGCTCTCACTTCTCTTCCAAGAGCAATCCTTTCTTTTATCTGCTCACGCTCTAGCTGTGCAAAGACAGCAAGGATTCCGATCATGGCCTTACCAAAAGGTGTTGATGTATCAAAATTTTCACGCATTGATACAAAATCACAGTCATTAGCAAGGAAATGATCCTCAATAAGTGTAAGAGTATCTTTTTGAGATCTTGATAGTCTGTCAAGTTTCCAACACACCACTTTCTCAAATTTATGCTTATTTATATCATCGAGCATCTGCTTCAGTCCGGGGCGATCAGTATTTGAACCGGTATATCCCGGATCTGTATAGATCTTATATATGATCCAATCATGGGAATCACAGTATTTTTTAAGTCTTTCAGTCTGTCCTGTGACTGAATAACCTTTTTCAGCCTGCTCAGATGTGCTTACTCTTATATAACATCCTACTATCAATTAACATCACCTTCTTTATGATCTTTTCTAAGTTTACGGATCAGCTCTATAACGCATTCCATACCATGCAAGAGGATCCTCAGCTCTTCAGGCGTAAGGCTTACTTCATCAATAGTGAGATTTCCTTCGCCTCCGGTGATCTCAGTAAATATGCTTAAAGCCTCAATCCTTCTGTTGAATTTTATGCGTTTGGCATTATGTAGCTCCATGATCGTGCCTGTTTTCACAAGAGGCTCGACACTTATATCAAGGGCCTTACATACTTCAAAGACAGTCTCGATATTTGAATTCAGAAGTCCTCTGGAGAGCATTGCAACCACAGTGCTGTATTTCAGATCATTCTGGACAGCAAACTGCCTCACACTTTTGTATCTACTACATATATAATTTTTTAAATTTTCTTCGCTATTCATATCCACCTCCCATAAGAATCATAGTGTACGCCTCACTTTTTATCAATAAAAATTTATATACACATATAAATAGAATTATATAATCAAGAATAAAATAAATAAATATTTAGAAATAACACTTTACAAAAATAAAATAATGTTTAATAATGAGTTGAACGAAAATTTATATAAATTTTACAAAGTAAATAAAAATTTAATCAAAAGGAGGTGAAGGGCTTGATTAAGACTGTATTTCCGAATTTAGAGCATGAGATGCAAGCTCAGAGATACACCTTGAGAAGTTTATGTGATGAGGCAGGACTTAAATACGTAACTATCTACAACAAGGTAAAGACTGGTGAGAACCTAAAACTCAGTGAGGCACTTGTGCTTAAGGAAACACTTAAAAGCAAGCTTGCAGTTGAGAAGCTTTTTCAGAGAGCAGGCTGATATGATCAAACATTTTTTAAAAAGTGGCACACAGGTGGAGAGTGTGTCCGGGGTGATTTTAAAGCAGGAAGAATTTAAGCGGTTTTACGATTTAATAGGACAGATTGAGAAAAGAATGAGGGTGGAAAATGAATCTGGATCAGATAACGCTTGAAGATTGCAAAAGATATGTGAAAAAAGGATATGAGATCGTTATAAACGATGGGGAGGTAAAAGGATTTGAAAAAGTATGCGTTGGGAGCGCTTTTGTTCGCTTCCTTAGTAAGCTGTTTTCCCATAAGAGCAACAGCAACCGCATCTGAACTGAAGCAGATCAGATGCACATGCTACTGTGAGGCCGGTGTCACCAAGTCAGGACACATGACAAATGATCACACGATAGCAGGAAGGAAAGAAGATCTTTATAATGTGGCTGCCATATATGCTATAGCTGAGAATGGGGAGCTCGGTGAATTCATAGGATATTTTGATTTCTATGATACCGGGGCAGGGATAGATTCAGATGGTGATGGCAAGGGTGACACCATAAAGACAGGAAAGAGCGTTGATGTATTCCGCAACAGCCTTGATGAATGCAGGAGCTTTGCTAAGGAATATGGTGATTATGTGTATATCAAGATAATAGAGGCGGAAGGTTGATCATGGAAAGATTTAT